>Ga0180436_10000086_pt1 | contig 93629 bp, 81 predicted proteins | sample SS_ome_2_FD_132434 | JGI IMG/M metagenome (GOLD analysis project Ga0180436, IMG submission 132434) | Hypersaline lake sediment archaeal communities from the Salton Sea, California, USA - SS_3_S_2 metaG | ecosystem: Environmental > Aquatic > Non-marine Saline and Alkaline > Hypersaline >...
CTCTGTAAACCAAATCTCTCGCATAGGGTGTACCTCCTTGCTATCAGTTCTTCTTCAAAAAAGGAGATACACCCTTGCTCTTTTATGTCAATCTCAAATTTACACAGGATATTATACACTACCGAGTGTTCCCCCAGCTCGAAAGTCTTGCAGCTTGACCCACCCCAGGTGCCGGTTTATCTTGCCCTGGTGATCCAGCAGACGCCGTGCCTGCTGTCGAGGCGGAAAAGGCCGGCGCCGTACAACTTTTTCGGACTTCTCTGAGTATATAAAGACTGTGAATAGAAATTTCTCGGACCTCCGAATCACACAAAGAGCGGTTAACGTTATCACCGACTACTGGGGGCATCTGAAGCTCCTCTCCAGAAACGCCCGCCTGTTTTTGATAGGCATATTCTTCGCGGGCATCAACTGGGCCGTCTTCTGGGTGCTTCTGAATCTCTATTTCAAGGAACTCGGCTTCTCCGAAGATTTGATCGGACAGGTGCTCTCTTTCACCGCCCTGGGAATGGCCGTAGTCTCGATTCCCGCGGCCCTCATCATACCCAAGGTGTCGATCAAGAAGATTCTGGTCTTCTCGGTGGTGCTGGCCGGCTTCTTCTACCTTCTGCAGGCGACCCTGGTGGTTCGTTCGCAACTGCTTGCGGTCAGCCTGCTTTTGGGAATGAGCGCCACCGTGGCGCGGGTGGCGGCAGCTCCCTTCATGATGCGCAGCAGCACTCCCAAGGAGAGAACCTATCTTTTCAGCCTACACTTCGGCATCTACTTAGTTGCAGGAATCGTCGGCAGCTTAGGCGGGGGACAGCTTCCCGGGCTGTTTTCCAGCCTGGGCGTCTCCGGAGCTTTAGCCTTCCGCTATGCTCTCTACGTGTCGGTCGGCACGGGTCTCTTGTCCGTAATCCCGTTTTTGATGATAAAGCGGGAGGAGAGGCCCGAGGATCGGTCGAAGGACTCGCCGGCGTGGAGTAAGAAGCTTCTGGCCGAAAGGGGCGTTCTGCTCTTCAAACTCTGTTTTCCCTTCTTCATCGTGGGCTTGGGGGCGGGATTCGTGATTCCTTTTTTGAACCTGTACTTTCGGGACAGGTTCGGCGTTCCCGCCGGTACCATTGGAACCTACTTTGCCATTCAGCAGATCGCCATGCTGGGAGGCATCTTAAGCGGCCCGGTTCTCTCCAAGAAGTTCGGAATGATAAAGACAGTGGTCTTTACCCAGTTGGCGTCCATCCCCTTCATGCTGATTTTGGCCTTCACATATTCTCTGCCTGCAGCGGTGTTTGCCTTCGTGTTCCGCGCGTCGCTGATGAACATGGGCCAGCCCATATCCACAAACTTCGCCATGGAGAAGGTGAAGGAGAAGGAGCAAGCCCTGACCAACGCTCTGCTGATGCTCTCCTGGACCGGATCCTGGGCGATCAGCGCCAATCTGGGCGGTAAGTTGATAGAGGCCTATTCCTTCACTCCGCCGCTTCTGATCACCATCGGACTGTATTTTGTCTCCAGCGTCACGTATTACATGTTCTTTTCCTCCGAAGAGGACACCAAGATGGGCAAGGCCATCCCGCCTCTCAGAGAAACGTAAGACGCGTCTTCAATCAACAGTCTCCGCTCGCCGGGATACAATCTAGGCCGCCTCCGCGGCGGAGACTTCAGAATCAGTCTCGTCGATGTGTGGAACCAGAACCTAACTGAAGTTAGGTTCTGGTTTTTCGACACCCAAGGCGATTTGGCTCGTTCTTGAATCGGAGAGGGATCTGTTTTGCTTGTAGGCGAAGGTTTTACCCTTCCAGGATGGAAACCTGAAGGTTTCCGCTACGCTTTGTCTCATGGGGCATACAGGGTACCGCGGCTCTACGTGGACCTGATCATCCGCGAGCCACAAACAGATCTGCCTAAAGTCGTGCGACCTGTAGGGGCAGACACTCCAAACACCATCTGATCAGGCAGATTGTGCTTGCTTATCGGGAAAGATTCGTTATCTTGATAACAGAACGGTAGTTCTCGGGGGAGGAAACTCAAGTAGTACGCGTTTGGCTTGTTTCATCTTCAAGACAGGAGGTCATGATGCGATCACTGCTTGTCGTCTTCCTCTCCGTATTCATTCTCAGTTTTCTCCAGCCGGTGCAATCGAGTGAGGTAAGCAAGACTCCCTTCCAGGGCGCGTCTGCGCAGAGGCATTTTCCGCACATCAATGATCCCATCCAGATGCCGGATTATGATTTTGAGAGTACTCTCGATTACCCCGACTCCGCGGAAGTGGATTCGTTCATCCTTTCTGCCATGGATACATATCGTATCCCAGGAGTAGCCGCAGCCGTGGCAAAAGGCGGCCGGATCGTCTGGACCGGATCGTACGGCCACGCTATCATCGAGCAGGACGTTCCGGTGGCGGATACCACGCTGTTTATGCTGGCCTCGATCTCCAAAACATTTGCCGGCGCGGCCCTCTTGCAGCTTTGGGAGGCGGGCCTGTTCGATTTGGACGACGATATCAACGACTACCTTCCTTTCACCGTTTACAACCCTTATTACCCCGATTCGGTTATAACCTTCCGGATGCTCCTGACTCACACCTCCAGCCTGAGGGACAACTGGAACGTGATGTACGCGGTGTATGTCTATGGCGATTCTCCCATACCTTTGGGCGAATACGTAGAGGAGTACTTCACGCCGGGCGGAGAGTACTACAGCGCCTCGGCCAACTTCTACACCTGGGCCCCCGGCGCCGGTTGGTCTTACTGCAATGAGGCATTTGCGCTTATCGGTCACCTGGTTGAAACCATAAGCGGGATTCCCTTTGACCAGTACTGCGAGGATTCAGTTTTCACGCCTTTGGGAATGTACGAGACCTCCTGGTTTCTGGCTGATCTGGACACCAACAACGTAGCCATGCCTTACCAGTGGAGCGGAGGAGCATATGTGCCACAAGGCTATTACGGGTATGCCGACTATCCAGCCGGCCAGCTCAGAACAAGCTCCATCGAGCTTGCCCGGCATCTCATCGCGTTCTTGAACAGGGGCTGGATCGACACACTCAGGATACTTGACAGTGCCACGGTTGAGGAGATGACCACCATTCAGTATCCTGGAATCAACTCCAGCCAGGGACTGGTGTGGTTTCACAATTATATGGGTGGTAGATGGCTATGGAGACACGGGGGCGGCGATGCCGGAGTGGCCACCCTGGCCAGCTGCTGCTTTGAAGAGAACTCAGCCGTAGTGGTATTGACCAACGGTAACTCCCACTTTGCCAACGATCAGATTACCAACCTGCTCTTCGATTTTGCCGCCGGGCTTCCGTCGAGGGGGGACGTCAACGACGACGGGATAATCGATGTAGCCGACGTTCTATATCTCATAAACTATCTCTTCAGACACGGTCCGGCGCCTCGACCGCTAGCATCCGGCGACGTCAACTGCGACGGGAGAGCCACCGTTTCCGACGTGGTATACCTGGTCAACTATCTGTACCGAGGCGGCGATCCTCCGGGGTGTTCATGATTATCAGCATCAACTTCTTCACCCTCCCTCGATCCCTCCCATAAAGGGAGGGAAGTCTTTTCCTCCGTTTTGGCGGGAGGATGGCAATGAACGGGTTGTCCGAGGAGGTCTGCCTGAGATCGCACGACCTGCAAGGGCGGGCTCGCTACACACCATTGCGTTAGGCAGATTCTTGTTGCCAAAACGGGAAAAGGCCTTATTTTAGTAATGAAGGACCAACCTCTCCAGAGAGATCTGCAACATGCTGTATCGTTGCCTACAACCGTAGAAGCGGAGGTGTCGTGTCTGCCCGAATGATTATTGTCTGTGCGATGGTTGCCCTCTTTTCCTTCCAGATCCCACGGACGTTCGCCGTTCAGCCCGCCAAAGATGCAGCTCCTCAGATACTCTGGTGGTATGATTTGGACGCTCCATCGTTTGGCTCGGCGGCCGTGGATGACATCGACAAGGATGGCAAATTGGAGATCGTCTTCGGCACATATTTCGGCGACGAACACATATATGCTTTAAACGCCGACAGCGGCACGCTTCTGTGGAGATACAACACCGGCGGCTGTAATGATGCCTCGCCGGCCATAGCCGACGTTGACTTAGACGACACACTCGAGGTTATCGTGCCGGCTTCTTCTCCCTCCAGGGTCTACTGTTTCAACGGGGTTACCGGCGCGGTGGAATGGTCGATCTCCACAAGTCCGAATCACATAGACTCTCCTCCTGCAATAGCCGACGTGGATAATGACGGCAAGCCGGAAATCATATTCGGCACCTTCTATGGCTATGTCTATTGTCTTAACGGAGAAGACGGAAGCCAATGCTGGCGGATCAATCTGGGAAGTGACAGCTACATTCAATCCGGCCCCGGAATTCTTGACCTGGATGGAGATAACCAGTTGGACGTGGTGGTGGCACAGTGGGCCGGGGACTGCAGGGTGTATGCGTTAAGAGGAGATTCCGGCACGGTCAAATGGTATTCCGACGAGCCTACCGATTGGATGTATCACGGGGGTTCGTTCGCCGATATCGATGAGGATGGCCGACCGGAGATTGCCATCGGCCGCTACGACAACCGCGTTTACCTGCTTAATGGCGAAGACGGAAGCCTGGAGTGGAGTTATCCGGGACCATACTACATGGGCGCTCCCACCTCCATCGCCGATCTCAATAACGACGATCACCTGGAAATAGTCTTTGCTTCCTGGTTCAGAATAGGAGCATTGTCACACACGGGAGGTCTCCTCTGGAGCTATTCCGCGGACGAAGGCAACTTCCGCGGCGTGGCCATCGCAGACGTTGACAGCGACGGCGTGCTGGACGTCGCCTTCGGCGCGGATGATGGCATTCTCAGAGCACTGACAGGTGACAGCGGCCAGGTGATCTGGACATACGACCTGGAGGCACATTACGGAAACATGTTCGGGATGGATCATGCACCGGTGATAGCTGATTTTGACAACGACGGTAAGCTCGACATCTTCATCGTCGGGGGTTACGGGAATTCGTCTGAGCCCGAGCTCGGCCATGGGCGTGCGTACGCCCTGACTGCGGGCGACGGCACCGGTCCGGGCTGGCCCATGTTCAGGCACGATCTGAAGCACAGCGGTTGCTTCGGCGGATATCCATCTTACCAGCGCGGCGACGCCAACGGTGATGGGACGATCGACGTGGCCGACATCCTCTATTTGATAAACTACCTCTTCAAGCACGGGCCTGCACCTGAGCCGCCGGAAGCCGGGGATGCCAACTGTGACGGCAGAACCAGTATTTCCGACGCGGTGTATCTGGTGAATTACCTGTACAAGGGCGGCGACTCGCCGTGCTCCTAACCGGAAGGCGACTTGAATCGACGGGCTGGCGTTGATTCCCACCTCACGCCTTAGCCGCACGAAGCGTAGGGAGTATGGGGGAGCCACTGAACTTGGAAGGCTCTCATGTTGAAGTCCAGGATACCTGCCCTCACAATCTCAATCGTTCTTTTGTGTTCTTCTCTTGCTTTGTCAGAGATGATCGTGGATACCGCCTGGGTGAGAACCTTCGATGGGGAAGGCTGGCTCGACTACGCCAAAGCCATAGCCGTGGATGGTTCCGGAAATGTCTACGTGAGCGGGTTAACCTCCGACAGCACGTTCTCCTTCGACTACGCCACGATCAAGTATTATCCCAATGGCGAGACCGCCTGGGTGAGAAGGTATGACGGGCCGGGAGGCGGCTGGGACGTGGTCTGCGAGGTGGCGGTAGACAATTCCTCAAACGTGTACGTGACGGGGTTCAGCATGGACAGCACCACCGACTTTGACTACGCCACCATCAGATACTCCCCCGATGGAGAGATCGTCTGGGTGAGAAGGTATGACGGGCCTATCAGCCGCGGTGATCAGGCATCCGCCATGATGGTGGATGCTTCCGGGTACGTCTACGTTACCGGACACGCTCAGGATACGGGTTCCTTTTCGGGTCCGAACAGCGACTACGCCTCAATAAAATATTATCCCGACGGAGACACCGCCTGGGTGCGAAGATACGACGGGCCAGCTTTCTATAATGATAGAGCCGAGGCCGTTGCAGTGGACGGCCCGGGCAATGTTTACGTGACCGGGGCAAGCCACAGCCGGGAGGCATTCGAGGACTATGCCACAGTCAAGTACCTTGCGAACGGAGATACCGGTTGGGTGAGAAGATACGACGGGCCGGCGTACCTTCGGGACGAGGCTCTTTCGATAGACGTGAATGGTTCCGGAGAGGTGTGTGTCACGGGATGGAGCTGGAACGGGACAGACTATGACTATGCAACCATCAAGTACCATCCGGACGGAGATACCGCTTGGGTCAGACGCTGCGACGGTCCCGGGCACCTGCTGGATTCAGCGGCTTCGGTTGCCGTGGATGAATCGGGAAATGCGTACGTGACCGGGAGCAGTTGGGTCACCCAGACCGATTGTGACTATCTCACCATAAAGTATCATCCCAACGGAGATACCGCTTGGATCAGACGATACGATGGTCCGGCGGGCGGGGTGGATCACGTGTCTGCCATGGTCATGGATGATTTGGGCAATGTCTATGTGACCGGAGCCAGCCGCGGCTTTGGGGTGAGCGATGATTATGCGACGGTAAAGTACGATTCCTCGGGACTCAGACTCTGGGTAAGGCGATACAACGGGCCGGAAGACGGTCTGGACGCGGCCTCCGATATAACGGTAGACGATGATGGCAACCTGTACGTTACCGGAACGAGCAGGAACGACGGATCGCGGGAGGATTTCGTTACGGTGAAGTATGTTCAGACCGGCGTCCTGCGCGGTGATACGAACGCAGACGGTATTATCGACCTGGGTGATCTGGTTTACCTGATAAACTTCCTATACAAGGGAAACCCTGCACCTGACCCGCTCACAACCGGAGACTGCAACTGCGACCAGACGATCGAACTTGGCGACCTGGTCATTCTAATAGACTATCTTTTCAAGGAGGGGCCGCCGCCAGACTGTTGGGAGTAGAGGCAGGCCGGTTTTGGAAGGCGTCTTCGGTCGGTGAGCCTCTCAGCAACCGTCCTCTGGCGTTCCTGCTCGCGCAGTTTCTGACGAGCGGCGTGATGGTTTTTTCTTGCCATGAAAGATCGACAGGGGTATATTGATTGATCGCACTGAGGGGAAGAACACACTATCTCTGGATCGATTCTTGGCCATGATCAAAAAGGTGATAATAGAAAAAGCAGAGAGGCTGCAGAAGCTTCTTCCCACTCCCTTCGTGGAAGCCAAGAGGATCAGGCATGGTCTGGCACGAAGGGGAGTGGAGGTGATAGATTTGGGAGAACTAAGTCCGGATCCATCCCTGAGGGATTTCCTCGTCGGGCCGATCGAGGGAAACTCGGTCTTCTCTGCTTCCGACCTGGAAGCGGTTGAGCAGCTCAAGGACGAAATAAGCAGGTGGCTGCGTCAAAGATACGATCTCCATATCAGGTCGACGAAGGAGATTTTTCCGTTCTTCGGTGAGAAGACCGCCATCTATCATCTCCTTCTGGGTCTGGTCAATCCCGGCGAGAGGGTAGCGATTCCCGACCCGGGCGAGCCGACATATAAGATCGCTGCGATACTGGCGGGAGCCGAGACGGAGAGCCTGCCATTGCTGGAGAGAAACGATTATCTTCCGAACTTAAGTGCCCTGTTTTCCTCCCGACGATCCGGCAGTTTCCCCAAGATGATTTTCCTGAGTTATCCACACAACCCCACCTCATCTGTTGCGGATTCCGGGTTCTTTCGCGAGCTGGTGGAGTGGTCAGGGAAGAAGAACATCCTGCTGATAAATGACGCTTCCGGGAACGAGGTACGTTACGGAGATCACGTTCCCGTATCCCTTCTGCAGACCAAAGGCGCCCGAAAGCTGGGCGTGGAGATATTCTCCTTTTTCAGCTTGACCGGAATCGAGTTCGGCTTTTTGGTGGGAGACGGGGGGATAATCTCTCAGGTGGAATCGGTGCAGGAGGCCTTGGGAAGAATACCCTCGGAGGCCTCGGTGGCACTGGCTCAACGGGTCCTGAAGGGTTACTCGGAGATCTCACACAAGAACAACTTGGAATTTGCCCTCAGAGAAGCCACTTTGTTGAAGGGGCTCTTCAAGTTGGGATGGAAGGCAAAGAAGCCAAAGGCGGGGCCTTTCGTCTGGGCCAAGGTGCCGGGCAAATACTCCTCATTGGGATTTTTCCGTATGCTCCTGAGGAAGACAGGTGTTTTAGTCTGTCCGGGTTTCGGGTTCGGAGAGCATGGTGAGGGACATATCCGGATAGCTTTGAACCTCCCCGCCGATCAGATTCAGAAGGCGGTGGAGAGGATGGAGAAACATTCGCACGTGTGGCAGAGAAAGTATCGACCCAAGTCGGATAAGACATGACGAATGAACCATGACGGATGACGGATAAAGCATGACGGATGACGAATGACGGATGACGGATAAACCATGACGAATGAACCATGACGGACAAAAGATAAGGCATGACGGATGAACCATGACGGATGACGAATAAGGCATGACGAATGAACCATGACGGACAAAAGATAAAGCATGACGGATAAATCATGACGGATGACGAATAAGGCATGACGAATGAACCATGACGGACAAAAGATAAGGCATGGCGGATAAATCATGACGGATGACGAATGACGGATAAAGCATGACGGATTGCGGATGACGGATAGCCAGCAGTTGTCTTCCTTTCATCATCCATCATTCGTCGTCAATCATTGCAGTTTCAGCTTGCAGGGCGGTGTCGACATGGGTGTGATCAGATTACATAACATGACCTTCTACGGGTATCATGGGATATCCGCAGCCGAGAGGCAGACCGGCAGAAGGTTCGAGGTGGACGTTGAACTGTCCATAAACATGAACCGGGCCGCCGCCAGCGACAGGCTTCAGGATACGGTCAACTACACGGAGGTCTACCGGACAGTGGAGGAGCTGGTGGCGCAAAACAGGTTCTCCCTTCTGGAGACGATCGCGGTAAGGCTGGCGGACGAGATCCTGAGGAAGTTCAAACCCAGAGAAGTTACGGTGAGGGTGCGAAAGAAGATTCCTCCGGTTCCCGGAAACTTGGATCATATCGAGGTAGAGGTTACGAGACAGTTGGGCAACACTCGGTCCGATAAGTCATGACGGATAAAGCATGACGGATGACGGATAAAGAATGACGAATGACGGATAAAGCATGACGGATGACGGATAAAGCATGACGGATGACGAATGACAGATAAGGCATGACGGATAAACCATGACGAATGACGGATGACGAATGACGGATAATCCATGACGAACTGCGAGGGGATAGCTTGCCGACGGTGTTTTTGAGTCTGGGGTCGAATTTGGGAGACAGGTTGGGGAATCTGAGGAGGGCTGTCAAGAGGCTTAAAGAGTCAGATGAGATCGAGGTAGAGGAAATCTCGCCGGTGTACGAAACCGAGCCGGTCGGTAGTCAAGATCAAGGGTGGTTTCTGAATTTGGTTCTTCGTGTTCAAACCTCCTTGGAGCCTTTGGCCTTGCTGGAGCAGCTCCTGTCCGTCGAGGACGGGATGGGGAGGTCAAGAGAGAAAAAGAGGGGTCCTAGAAACATCGATTTAGACATTCTGCTCTTCGACGACCGGGTCGTGAAGTCAGAAAGGCTTACCATACCCCATCCCCGGATGCACGAGAGAAAATTCGTCCTGGTGCCCCTGACGCAGATAGCTCCTGAGCTTCTGCATCCCCGGCTGCAGAAGAGCGTCGAGGAGCTTCTGACTCTCTGCCGAGATGAATCTGAGGTGAGGCTGCATACCGAAAGACTATGAATTCTCTTTGCGGCTCGGTGGGCTGCCCATTATATTGAGGCAGCGGTATTGACCTTTATTACGAACAAGAAATCGACATGGCTGAGACCAACTACATAAACGTTGAGGGCGCTATCGGGGCAGGTAAGACCAGCTTAGCCAGAATCCTGGCGCAGAAGATGGACGCCAGACTGATTTTGGAGGAGACCGAGGAGAATCCATTCCTCCCCGACTTCTACAAGGACAGAAAGAGATACGCCTTCCAGACCCAGCTTTTCTTTCTGCTCTCCAGGCACAGACAGCAGCAGGAGCTTTTTGCCACCGACCTCTTTCATAAGAAGACCGTCTCCGATTACTTCTTCGATAAAGACCGGGTGTTTGCCTCGGTGGCTTTGGATCAGCGAGAGCTATATCTCTACGAGAAGCTGCTTTCCATACTGGAGAAGGATGTTCCCGCACCGGACCTGGTTATATATCTGCAGGCCTCCTCGGAGGTGCTGCTGAAACGAATAAAAGAACGGGGTCGATCTTTCGAGAAGAACATAGATGCGGATTACCTCAGGGCACTGAACGAGGCGTATAACCACTACTTCTTTCATTACACCCGAACGCCGCTTCTGGTGGTGAATACGGATCGGATAGACTTCGTTCGTGAGGAACGAGACTTAGCAGATCTCTTGGCCCTGTTGGACTCTCCCTTTGCGGGGACTAAATACTATGTATCCCTGGGGGGAGGTTAAGGTCACCCTGGTGCCTCGCACCTGCGGGAAAACGGCAAGATGGCTGAAGAAAAAAACACGGTAAGAAGCTTCGTCAGGTTCAAGAAGAGGGGGGAGAAGATCGTGATGCTGACCGCCTACGATTTCTTCACCGCCCGCATCTTAGACCAGATAGGAACGGATGCGGTTCTGGTGGGGGACTCGGTGAATATGGTGTTCTACGGCTCCCCCAATACCCTTTCCATCACCATGGATCAGATGGTCTATCACACCAAGGCGGTGAGTTCTTCGGTGAAGAAGGCCTTGGTGCTTGCCGACATGCCCTTTCTCTCCTACCAGGCCAGCACCGAGGAGGCCATTCTCAATGCCGGGCGGTTCCTCAAAGAGGGCGGGGCGGACGCGGTCAAAATCGAAGGCGGACTGGAGATGGTCGACACGATAAGGAGGATTATCGAGGTAGGCATCCCGGTAATGGGTCACATCGGGTTGACCCCCCAGTCCATCAACAGGTTCGGCGGGTACGTAGTGAGGGGAAAATCGGAGGAGGAGAGATCCTACCTGACGGAAAGCGCCAGGGCGTTGGAGGAGGTTGGCTGCTTCTCCATCCTGTTGGAGTCGATTCCCAGGGGCCTGGCCGCAGAGATCACCCGGGCCGCCGGAGTACCCACCATCGGGATCGGTGCAGGAATCGACTGCGACGGCCAGGTTCTGGTGGTAAACGACATTCTGGGCCTGTTCGAGGATTTCAAGCCCAAGTTTGTGAGAAGATATGCCGAGTTGGGAGAGCAAATAAGAATCGCCTGTAAGAACTTCTTGGACGACGTCAAATCCGGGAAGTTTCCGTCGGAGGAAGAGAGCTACTGAAGATACTTCAAAATTGAAAAAGCAAAGATCAAAATTACAGTTCGAAATTCAAAGTCCATAAATCAGGACCATTTGTTAGCATTCTATCAGAGCCGAAGTCAGGAATTCCCTTCGGGAGTGCCGAACCTTCGCACGACCCGGGGGGGGTGCGAGTCGAGCGCAGGGCAGAGACCTTTGAGACGGTTCGCCTGAAGGCGAACACTCCGGTTGGCCTTCGCCATGCGAATGCTGACATCCCTGAAATCTGTTCTTCCCGATTTTGCGCAGCATCAATTTTGAATCTTCTGTTTTGATTCTTGAGTCTCTATGTCGATGCGGCTGATCAGATCGCCCAAAAGAATGCAGAGAATCTGCGGGGAACTCCGACGGAAGGGGAAAACCATAGGTCTGGTCCCCACTATGGGCTATCTGCACGAGGGGCATCTGAGCCTGGTGCGGCTGGCGAGAAAAAGGTCTGACGTGCTGGTGGTGAGTGTCTTTGTGAATCCTACCCAGTTCGGGCCCAGGGAGGATTTTAAGAGCTACCCCAGAGATTTCAGAAGAGACAGACTCCTGTTGGGAAAGGAAGAATGTGATTTCATCTTCGCTCCGGGAATGACGGAGATGTACCCCGAAGGCTACCTGACCTACGTGAGCGTGGAAAAGATCACCAGCAAACTGGAAGGAGAATCGCGGCCGACGCATTTTAAAGGGGTCACCACCATTGTGGCAAAGCTCTTCAACCTTGTTCAACCGGATGTCGCCGTATTCGGGCAGAAAGATGCTCAGCAAGCGGTGGTTTTAAAGAAGATGGCGGAGGATCTGAATTACGGGATAAAAGTGATTATTGCCCCCACGGTCCGGGAAAGGGACGGACTGGCATTAAGCTCGCGGAACAGGTATCTCTCCAAAGACGAGAGAAGACAAGCGCCAGTTCTATGGCAGTCACTATGTGAGGCAAGGAGCTTGATCAGGGAAGGGGAGAGAAGCGCCGGGCGCATCGTCTCCCGGATGACCAGTCTCATAAGGAGGCAACCTTCGGCTGAGTTAGACTATGTCGCCATCACCGATGCCCGAAGTCTTGAGCCCCTGAAGAGGCTGAAGGGTGAGGTTCTCATCTCCCTGGCCGTTCGTTTCGGAAAGGCGAGGCTAATAGACAACATCAAGGTGAAAGTGGATTGAATCTTCCATTGGCAGTCGACGTCGCGATAACAATATCCCGGCGCGACGAGCACCCGTGCCCCATACTCGGGCAAATGTGCTCAAAGAGGCGACCGAACTTGACGTAGAAGCAATAAGGAACTCGGCAAGAGAGAAGACCAGTCCCCCGGTGTTTCTTTATGTTTATGGGCTGAAGAAGCGAGGCTGTCAACGGATGGAGCGGATTTAGCGGATAAAACCTGCTCTCTTGGGACTTGTTCCGAACGAGACTCTTATGCTGGTCACAATCTGCAAATCAAAGATACATCGAGCCACCATCACCGAGGCCAATCTGGACTACGAGGGGAGTATAACCATCGACCAGAGGCTCTTGGACGAAACCGATATTCTCCCCAACGAGAAGGTGCAGGTGGTCAATCTCAATAATGGTGCCAGGTTCGAGACCTACGTATTCGTGGGGGAGGAGAATTCCGGAACCATTTGCCTGAACGGTCCGGCGGCAAGACTTGGAGAGGTGGGGGATCTGGTGATAATCATATCCTATGGTCATCTGGAATTCGAGAAAGCGAAGAGATACCAGCCTAAGGTGGTCTACGTCGATAAGCAAAACAGGATCGTAAGGAAAACTTAGCCGCCCTTAGGGGCGCTTGAAGCCTGGCAGGTTGACATTCGTCCTGAAGGACTCAGTCCGAAGGAAGCCTGCGCATACCCCCTCGGTCAACAATGCATTCCAAACCAGTAGCAGCGGTGATAATGGCGGCGGGCAAGGGGACTCGGATGAAGTCCGATCTGCCCAAGGTGCTCCATAAGTTAGGGGGAAAGCCGATGGTGGAGCATGTCATCAATACTGCCAAAGCGGCAGCGGCAGAGAGGGTAATTCTGGTCATAGGGCACAAGTGGGAGCAAGCCAAAGAGGCGCTGAAACATCTGCCGGTCGAGTTCGTACTCCAGAAGGAGCAACTGGGAACCGGACATGCGGTTTTGCAGACCGAAGAACTCCTGGCCGACTTTGAGGGGGACGTACTTGTTCTCTGTGGTGACGTGCCTCTGCTCAGGGCAGACACTGTGGAACGCCTTTTGGGAGAACACAGACAGAAAGAGGCTTCGGCCACGGTCCTGACCTCTATTCCGGATGACCCAGGCGGATACGGAAGAGTGGTCAGGGATGAAAGAGGATTGGTGAGGGAAATCGTGGAGGAGAAGGACGCTGATGCCGATCAAAGAAGAATAAGGGAGATAAATACCGGCACCTTCTGCTTTGACAGATCCTCCCTGTTTTCGGCCTTAAGTATGCTCACCAACGATAACCAACAAGGGGAATACTACCTGCCGGACACCCTGAAGCTTCTGCGGAAAGAGGGGCTGCCGGTGTGGGCGGTGGTTGTGGCCGACCCCAGGGAAACCCTGGGGATAAACTCCGAAAGGGAGCTTAGGGAGATGGAGGGGCTTCTTCTGGCACGCGGGCTCGACCAAACGGCAAACCCCCCTTAGGCGTATCTTTTTATGCCCGGTCAGGGAGGGCTTTTTGCCTTCGGAAGTTTTTTCAAAGGTTCCCGAGAGAAAAGCATTGACAGGCTCTGAGGAAGGCTCTATATTCTTTCCTGTAGATGGGTCAAATGGAGGTAACCGGGATGAGACGGGCAAGCAGTAGATTCATTCTTTCGGCGGCAGGCCTAACGTTCTGCCTGCTTATATCTTTGGCCCAAGCCTCCGAGCTGAACTCTCAGGACAAGGATCTTTTAGGTTTTACGTCAAACTCGAAAAACTTCAGCCTACTCGACCCCCAGAGACTGAAGATGAACCACAGTTACTCGTTTTCCTATTTCTCCAACGGCCAGACCAGCGGCAGTTTCGGCATATACACCAGCACTCTCAGATACCAACTCTCTAATCCTTTAACCCTGACTGTGAGCCTGAACTATTTGCACCAACCCCTCTCAGTGTTCCGGCGGGACGCCCTGAGGATAGATAATCGGATTTTGCCCAACTTTCAGCTGCAATATAGACCGAACAGCAGCTTTTCGCTGTGGATAAACGTTTTGACCCTTCCTGCCGCGTATGGCCCGGGAAACGAAAGCTTCTGGCGGGAGCGGGGGAGGTGAGATCTTACCTGCCCGCAGAATCCTTTAGGCCTGATGACGGTAATTCCCGATCGAACCAGTCAAATCCGATATAAGAAACCTGAAGAAGTCTCCTCCTCTCTCCAAGTGAAGAACGCATCTTAAGCCGGATGTCCAAGACGAAGAAAAGAAGAAAGGTCTATAAGTATTACCGCAGAAAGAGACCGAAGAAAGTGACCTGGCGGACGTATCTGGGCTCGCGGTTGCTGGAGATTACCATTGCCCTTGCCGCCATTCTCCTTCTTCTCTATGTCTTCTCGTTGTATAAGAGATTGAGTCAACCAGAAGCCAAAGAGCAGAAAGAAGTGGTGTTCGCCCGCACTCAGATTCTCGAGGGATACGGAAGGAAGGGCGCAGCCGACAAGGTGGCAGAGAATCTGAAAGAGATGAGGGTGCACAACGCCATATATCAGATCGTGGAGATCGGGGATTTGAAAGACTCCACACCACGGGAGAGTCTGGTTCTCGATCGGCTGGGATGTCAGGAGACGGGGGAGCCTTCCGAAATCGCCCTGGCTGCTGCCGATGCCCTGGGGATAGACCGGGGGCGGGTGATATGCGAGAGGCTGGAGAACAACTACCGGGCGATTTCGTTGACCATCGTCATCGGCGACGACTGGGACAAACTCGGGCCGGCAGGCTGAGGAGATGGGCTGATCGGCCAATCTCGAACAGGTCAGAAACCACGGGAGAAAAAGGAGGAAGACAACCTTTTGAAGATGACGCCCAGGAGACTGGCACGCTTGGCAGGTCAATTCGCCCTGGAGAAGAAAGCTTTCGACGTGAAGATCTTAGATTTACGTAAACTCTCCTCAGTTTGTGATTTCTTCGTAATCTGTTCAGCCAGCGTGGACGTTCAGGCCAAGGCTATCGCAGATTGGATCATCGAAAACCTGGGGGCGCGGGGAATCAACTACTGGCACAACGAGGGATATCAGGCCTGCCGATGGATCCTCCTCGATTATGTGGACGTGGTTGTGCATATATTCCTTCCCGAGGTCAGAGCATTCTATGAGCTGGAGAGATTATGGGGAGATGCGAAGATGGAGGAACTTGCCGAGGAGACGATGGCAGCCGGAAAGCCCAAGAAGGGAGAATCCAGTTCCTGAATGGAAGGCAGAATTTTGGGGAGAGAAGAAGCCGATGCCATGCGGCCCAGCGGCAGCAGGCGGAGCCGAAAAGAGGTTGAGCGGATGACGAGGATCTCGGAAACGATATGGATGGTCATAACCAGGTAAAACTCTGAAGGGGGAGGTCGATATAACCAATAACGAGGCAGACACGAGACAAGGGAAAGTCAAGTCCGAGGGGTAATATCACTCCTTCTTTAGGATCGAACCCCCTTCAGGGTCTCACCCAAAGGATAGCTTCAATCTGACAAGTGGCATACACTGCATAACCGTGAGGGCCTTAAAGCTTCCGGGGCGTGCTTTTCGAATCCTCCCCGCCGATGGGGTCAGCCAAGAACACAAAGACGACATGGGGATCTCTTCCTGGTCTTCTCTTTTTTGGATCCCGTGTGAGTCGAGCAAACCGACAGTGACTGCAAACTTCTCAAGACAGGAATCCTCTGATCTGGACCTGTCTGGACACGAAAGGAAAGGTGTGTATCAATGGACATAGTGGAACTTAAGAGCAAGACCGTCTCCGAACTTCTGGATCTGGCGGAAGAACTGGGAATCCCGGGCATATCCGGTTTGAGAAAGCAGGAGTTGATCTTCAAGATACTGGAGGCCAAGACCGAAAAAGACGGCTTCATCTTCGCCGAAGGGGTTTTGGAGATTTTGGACGAGGGCTACGGTTTCTTGCGATCTCCGGACTACAACTATCTTCCGGGGCCGGACGATATCTACGTCTCCCCGTCTCAGATCAAACGGTTCGATCTGAGCACGGGCGACACCATCTCCGGCCAGGTGAGACCTCCCAAGGAGAACGAGAAGTACTTCGCCCTGCTCAAGATAGAGGCGGTCAACTTCGAGAATCCTGAGGTGGCCAAACACAAGATTTTGTTTGATGCCCTCACCCCCCTCTATCCGGAGAAGAGAATCAAGCTGGAGACGAACGCCGAGGAGGTCTCCATGCGGATCATGGACCTGATGACGCCGATAGGCAGGGGACAGCGGGGACTTATCGTCTCTCCGCCCAAGGCGGGCAAGACCATGCTTCTTCAGAAGATCGCCAACGCGGTGACCACCAACCATCCGGAGATAAAGCTGATCGTGCTTTTGATCGACGAGAGGCCGGAGGAGGTTACCGACATGAAAAGGTCGGTGGACGGCGAGGTGATAAGCTCCACCTTCGATGAGCCGGCGGATCGTCACGTCCAGGTGGCGGACATGGTGCTGGAGAAGTCGAAGAGACTGGTGGAGCACGGAGGCCATGTGGTCATTCTCCTGGATTCCATCACCCGACTGGCCCGGGCAAACAACGCCGTGGTCCCTCACAGCGGAAAGATACTCTCGGGCGGGGTGGATTCCAACGCACTGCAGAAACCCAAGAGGTTCTTCGGCGCCGCCAGGAACATCGAGGAGGGGGGCAGCTTAACCATCATCGGCACCGCCTTAGTCGAGACCGGCAGCAGGATGGACGAGGTGATCTTCGAGGAGTTCAAGGGAACCGGCAACATGGAGATGGTCTTGGACCGGAGGCTCTCCGACCGCCGCGTCTTCCCGGCCATGGACATCAACCGCTCCAGCACCCGAAAGGAAGAGCTCCTGCTGGTCCCGGAGGACCTGAACAAGGTGTGGATCTTGAGGAAGTTCCTAAACGAGATGAATTCCGTGGAGGCCATGGAGTTTCTGCTCGACCGGATTCGCAAGACAAAGAACAACGCCAAGTTCCTGGAGTCGATGAAAGATTAACAGACTGCCTGCCTCAGCCTTCAAGTGACGTTCAGAGTTGGTCGATGACCCGCTCTCTTCTTGGCCTTCGGTTTATCAGAGTGCCTTCCCAGCAGTTTCGCTGAAGCGTTGCATGTGCTTTTGAGCTTCCTCCGGCCATCTGTTTTTTATCTGAAGGAGGACCCGCTTTCCCTCATCAGGGCAGGTGTGCGCGCGAAGGAGCGATAAATCGCTTGTCAAATCAGGGGTAGGGGTTATCTTATAACCGTAGATACTGCCAAGAAAACAGGTGTAGTGTATGCGGGACGCTCCGCCGGCGGGCCGAGGGCCATTCGGCGGGGAGGAACCGACCAAAGGAGGAACCAAAATGCGGACCTTATCCAAGGCCAGCATCAGCCCGGTAGCCTTGTTTTTGATCGCGCTGATCCTGGCGGTGATGAGCTTTGCCAATGTTTATGCCAGATCCGGACCGGGGCCGCGGGTTGAGAGAGAGGCTGAGTCGATCCACAGCCCGAAGACAGCTCTGCCGAACCCGCAACAGAGGGTTCACCGGATTCCTGGCGTGCAAGTGTGTGTGACCAATTGGGGTTTGGTTGGGAGTCAAATGAGGGATCTGGACGAATCCCTTTACGGATGCTTTAGCCCGAGCCCCGGGGAGGAGATGCCAGCATCGTCCTTTGAATTCCCCGCCGAATCAGGTCTAGAATACCTATTTCATGGAGGGATGTGGATAGGAGCGATAGTGAACGACCATCCTTATACCAGCGTCGCCTGCGATGGGTGGGAATACATCTATGAACTGTGGCCGGAGGCCGGAGTGCAGGGTGTGATAGGAGAAAGAAGCGTTTCGCCGTACGTCCCCTGCTGGACGCCCGACGCGATGTCCGGTCAGGATGTGATAGCAGAATACTCCGATACTTCAGCCGATATACCCTTATCTCCCTGGAACTGGGATCCCTGGGATGATCGAAAACACTTTCCGTTGAACGTGCGGGTAGCGCAGACAAGCTATTCCTGGGACGCAGATGGGGTCGACAAGTTCATCATCGTCGAATACACCATCAAGAACATCGGCGTCCATCCTCTTTCGAACGTATACATCGGTTTCTACATGGACGGTGACGTTCTGCATATTGACGAGAGTCCCTATGGTGCGTACGGTGCCCAGGATGACATCACCGGCTTCCTAGAAAGCTATGAGGTTTCCCCAGGAGACATTCGGGAGGTCAACATCGCTTGGATTGCGGACAACGACGGTCACGGAAGAGCCGGCGAAGTGACTTGGACTGAGTATAGTCCGCGCAGCGTCCTGGGAATGAAGGTCTTGCACGCACCCAATCCGGATCTACAGATCTCCTATAATTGGTGGATCTCCAACAGCTTAGGCTCTCCCAGAGATTGGGGTCCCTGGATCGCGTCCAACTCAGGCGTTTGGGAGACCATGAACCCTTATGGCTCGGGGAATCTCTTCCCCAACGGCGTGTTGGGTACTCCGGGTGGTGACGTTTCCAAGTATTTCATCATGTCCAACGGTGAAATCGACTACGACCAGATTTACTCTTGCACCTGGCCAGATGATCATCCGGAGGAGGGATGGCTCAATCCCAGCCCGGCATGTGACGACTTAGCCGATGGTTACGACACCCGATTTCTGCTATCCTTCGGGCCGTTTGATCAGATTGCCCCCGGAGACAGTCTGGCTTTTGCAGTTGCCTACGTGGTGGGTTCAGAGTTCCATGTCGATCCTCTCAACTCACCGGACCCCGGCAACCCTGAGATGTTCTACGCCAACCTGGATTTTACGAACTTAGTTCACAATGCCCTTGCGGCAGACAGCCTGTATAACGATCTGTTCTTGAACGATCCGCCCGATCCTTTCTCTTTGCTTTTTCCCCCCAATAAGGCTTTCACTCCGCGGGTAGTCCGTTTTGACTGGGAGGATGCCGCAGACCCGGACCCGTCAGATGAAGTCAGATACGATCTTCACGTGAGCACCTCCCGCCACTTCTCACCCGATTCCACCACGATCGTGAGTGGTTTGACCGCAAGCGAACATCTGATGAGCTTGGACTATGGCTCTTATCGTTGGAAGGTGAAAGCCGCTGATAACCGCGGCGGGGAGAGATGGTCAGAGCAGGTCCGCGGCCTCATGGTGACCGGGATGCATCATTCCGCCTTGGGGGACCTCAATTCGGATGGGGGCATCAATGTCGGAGATTTGGTCTTCGTCATCAACTATCTTTACCGCTCGGGTCCCCCCCCTGATCGGCTTGAGCTGGCAGATGTCAATTGCGACGGTTCGGTGGATGTCGCGGATGCGGTCTTTCTCGTATGCTACCTGTTCAGGGCAGGACCGGCACCCTCCTGCCCATAATTGGGGTTTACCCGGACGCCGGCGCAGCCGACGCCCGTAATGCTATGTTCGCCTTGTAGTTACACGACGCCCCGTGAGCCTTGGGCGAGTGAGCGGCAGAAAACCTGCCGGGAATCCTGCAAAAGGGATTGACAAAACCAGAAATCCTGGTAAATTGTGTTTAGGGCAGGAAGTCGATTTGGGTTGGGTTTGGCTTGAAAGAAGCAAGGGTTGTTGCTTCACCACGATAATCTTCTCGCTGGGACATCGGTCGCTGCCCCCAGGGAGCGTCCGGTTCGAGATTCGGCTTCAAGGTCGGCGCAATGAGTGCCGAATGAACAAATGTCGCCCGGGCGTGAGGCGTACGTGAAAATGTAAACTATTCTGATCGAATTTATGTCATTAGTTTCAATCCAATACAGAAGGAGATAGGCATGAGCCAATCAAAACCGATTGTCAGGGTTTGGATTGCGGTCTCCGTGCTGCTTTTGGCGGCTCTGTTGTCGCCCGCGCAGGTGAGTTCGCAGGGCAAAGGTGCAGCCCAAGTCCGGTACACGGCGGAGTTCTCGCTGGAGGATCTCTCTTTCGATAAGCATCTTGGCTACGACGTGGTGGGACTTAGGAAGATCTCCTACTCGGATGATCTGGGGAAACCGATGCTTCCCGCATTGGAACTGCGGATCGCACTTCCGGCGGGAATGGCGGCCCAGAGTGTGCGCGTCCTTGGCGCGACTCAGGAGGAAGTCTCCGGCGAGTTCGATGTCCTGCCGGTCCAGCCTCCCAGGAAGGTGGGATATCCGGACGAGGATATAGCCTTCGTTGAACCTGATCCTGAGATCTACGCCTCCCGCCAGCCGTATCCCTCTCAGTCGATCGAGTTTCTCCACCAGGCTGATTTAGCCGGACAGGGGATAGCCATTGTTCAGGTTCACCCGGTGCAATACGTTCCCGCCGAGAAGAAACTGGTTCTCTTCACCTCAATCAGCTTTGTGGTCGAGGGAGTGGGCGGGTACGAGTGCAGTGACTATCTGTCGCCGAAGGTCTCGGAGGCAGGCAGGGCGATCTACGAGCAGATGCTCAGAAGCACGGTGGTGAATCCTGAAGCAGCCGACCTACGGACAAGCCCTGCCACGAAGGCGACCGCACTCGACGAAGGACAGTTTGATCATCTGATAATCACCGGCTCGCTTCATGCCGCCTGGTACAGTTCGCTGGTGGAGTGGCATAACCAGAAGGGTCTGAGAGACACGGTGGTTACCACCGACTGGATCGTTGCGACCTACAGCGAGCCCACGACCAAGGAGAAGATCCGGGCCTTCATAGAGGACGCCCATTCGGAGTGGGGTACCACGTACTTCCTGTTAGGCGGAGAGAACGAGACCGTTCCGTTCGAGTACAGAACGTACTCGGCGGGGAGCACGCCCAGCGACCAGTACTACAGTGATTATGACAACGATTGGATAAACGAGGTCTACGTCGGCAGGGCCACCGCCGAGACCGCATTCGAGATACAGACATTTGTCTTCAAGGTCTTGGATTACGAAAAGGACCCGCCCCGAACGGACTACGCCCTGGATTGCACGCTGCTGGGAATGGATTACGATGACTTCACGGAAGTTGAGTTGGTCAAGGACTATATCGATGACTATTTCATTCCCTTCAGCTGGAACGTGACCACGGTTTACGATAGCGACGCCTCTAATCACAGAACCGATTTCGTTAATGCCCTGAATTCGGGTCAAAACCTGGTCAACCACGCAGATCACAGCAATATCACGGTCCTGGGCACGGGGGACCATAATCACGGCTGGGGCGTTTATAACTCTGACATCGATGCACTGACCAACACCAATCAGATGTGCATAGTCGTTACCCCCGGCTGCTATCCGAATCAGATGGACTACAATGACTGCATCGCCGAACACTTCGTCATCTACAATCCCAATAAGGCGGGTGTAGCCTTCACCGGCAACACCCGGGCGGGTTTGTACTACCAGTCTCAGGAATTCAGCCTTTCCAACGGGCTGGATCGCGAGTGGTGGGAGTCGCTGTTTGATCGCGATATATATCGGCTCGGGCCGACCATGGCGGATGCCAAACATCACTTTGCCCACAGCAGCTCGTCTGAAAAGCACTGTGAATGGACTTTCAACCTGTTAGGCGAACCGGAGATGCCGATGTGGATGGATGATCCGGACAGCTTTGCGGTACACTGCCCGTCCACTCTGCTGAAGGGGAAGATATCGTTTCCGGTGCACGTGGAGGACTCCACCACCCATGCGCCGGTGGAGTCGGCTTACGTGTGTGTGTTCAAACAGGACGAGGTTTTCGAGACCGGATATACCGATGCCAGCGGTGATTTGACCTTGAACCCTTCGCCGGCCACGGTGGGAGACGTGTGGGTGACCGTGACCAAACGCAACTACATCCCTGCCCAGCGGACCGTCAGCATGGACTACATATGCGGCGACATCAACATTCCGGGGGGTGACGGGGTGGTGGACATAGGCGACGTGGTCTACCTGGTCTGCTACTTGTACCGGGGCTGTCCGGAACCCACTCCGGTAGAGGCGGCCGACTGCAACGTGGACGACGTGGTCAACGTGGCGGACATAGTCTGTCTGGTGAATTATCTCTTCAGAGACGGTTATGCCCCCTGTTCGCCTTGATAAGTAAAGTACAATATATACCACACCGATCTTGAAACGGAGGTCGGATCAAAAGGCCCGCTGCCCGACGATCCGACCTCTTTTTGCGGTTGGATCGTAATACCCAGACGGATCGATCGCCGGCGCAGGGACTCCGAGAAGGAGTGAAGCATCGGCGAGAGGAAGATGGTCAGACTCACTGGGAACCAAGCTGCTTGAACCTTGTCCCGGTCCCGGTCGTTCGCGTCGCCGTCAAAGACCGTCAAGCTCCCCCGGGGCTGATCAGCCTGCCTACACATCGCGAAAATTTCATTGACAAATGGGGAAATTCTGCTAAATTGAGTTTGGGGTGTGTGAAGGGTTGAGTGCGATCTCACTTTGAACGAAGCGAGTTGCTGTATATCGTCGCCCCAGTCTTCTCTCTGGAGTTCGGTGGCTGTTTTTCTTACGAAGACATCGCACCAAGGATTCGTCTTGAAGACCGGTGCGGAGTCTGCCGAAGGGAAGAATGTCTACGGCGCCAAGAGCACCTTTCGTGACCAAAGGAGTTTGGGTTTAGTATTTCCTATTAACCAGTAAACCAAGCAGAAAGGAGTGAAGCATGAAAGGATTGAAGCCGATTATCAGGTTCTCGGTGGCCATCTCCGTCCTGCTCCTTGCAGCGGCTTTCCTGATCCCTGCGCAGGTGAGTTCGCAGGGAAAGGATGCGACCGAAGTGCGGTACACGGCTGAGTTCTACCTGGAGGATCTCTCATTTGACAAGTTCATGGGATATGACCTGCTGGGATTGAAGAACGCTTCCTACTCGGGTGAATTGGGGGCACCGATGTTGCCGTTTGTAGAGTTGCGAGTCGCACTGCCGACCGGGATGGCGGTCCAGAGCGTACGGGTTCTGAGCGCGAATGGGGAGGAGATCTCGGGTGAGTTCAATCTCCTTCCGGTGCAGCCCCCCAGAAAGATCGGGTACCCGGACGAGGACATCCCCTTCGTCGAGCCGAATCGCGAGATTTACGCCTCCGGCCAGCCATATCCTTCGGAGCTGGCGGAGTTCGTTCAGCAGGGCGATCTGGCCGGCCAGGGCATAGCCACAGTTCTGCTTCGTCCGGTCCAGTATGTTCCTGCCGAAGGGCGGCTCATCTTCCACAATTCCATCAGCATGGTAATCGAGGGAGCGGGCGGATATGAGTGCAGCCATTACCTCTCGCCCAATATCTCGGAGCGGGGCAGAAGGACTTATGAGAAGACGGTCAAAGATCTGGTGGTCAATCCGGAGGAGGTTCTGCTGACCAGCGGCTTTGCTGCCAAGTCCACCAGGCTGTCGGGGGGACCCTTTGACCACGTGCTGATTACCGGTCCCCTGCATATTCAATGGTACGAGCAGCTCCTCCTGTGGCATAACCAGAGGGGATTGAGGGATACGGTGGTTACGCCCGACTGGATTTATGCCAATTACAGCGGCTACAGCGATCAGCAGAAGATTCGCAACTTTGTCATCGACGCCAACGCGACCTGGGGAACCATCTACTTCCTGATGGGAGGAGAGCACGAGACGGTTCCCTTTCTCTACAGGAGCTACATCGGCGAGGTTACGCCCAGCGATCAATACTACTCCGATTTCGACGATGACTGGATCCACGAGGTCTTCCTGGGCAGGGTCAGCGCGGAGAGCGCATTTGAGATTCAGACCTTTGTGTACAAGCTCCTGGAATACGAAAAGGACCCTGTACGTACGGATTATCTGTTGAACGTACTGCTGATAGGCATGGATCTGGACGACTTCACCGAGGCCGAGGAGTTGAAGGACACCGTTGATCTCTACATTCCTCCCCGCTTCAACGTCACCCACGTGTACGACAGCGACCCTTCCCCGCCGCACAACCATAAGACGGATGCCATCAATGCCCTGAATGCCGGACAGCATCTGGTGAACCACGCCGATCATTCAAACTACAACGTGATGTGCACCGGAGACTACAATCATAACTGGTGTATTTTCGACACAGACGTGGATAACCTGACTAATTCCCATAAAACCTCCGTGGTAGTCACCATCGGATGCATGCCCAACTATATGGACACCACCAACGACTGCATCGGCGAGCATTTCGTCATCTATAATCCCAACAAAGCGGCGGTCGCCTTCTGCGGCAATACCCGTGACGGGCTGTATCTGGCCGGCAATCCGATGGCCCGATCCGGTCAGGTGGACAAGGAATGGTGGATTTCGCTGTTTCAGCGAGACAAGTACCACCTGGGCGAGACCGTGGTCGATGCCAAAAACCACGCTCCGAATTCGGTCTCCGGGGACAGGCACTGCGAGTGGACCTTTAACCTTTTGGGTGAGCCGGCGATGCCCATCTGGACGTATGAGCCGGACAGCTTCGCCGTAGACTGCCCCCCCACTCTATTGAAAGGCAAGATCTCGTTCCCGGTAAACGTTAGGGACTCCACCACCGGCGATCCGGTGGATTCTGCTTTCGTTTGCGTTTTCAAGCAGGACGAGGTTTTTGAGACCGGATATACCGACGTTAACGGGGATGTGATACTCAATCCGGCACCAACCAGCGTGGGGACCCTGATGGTCACCGTGACCAAGCGCAACTACATCCCTTACCAGACGGTGGCCACCATGGACTACATCTGCGGCGATATCACCGGTGACGGGGTTGTGAACATCGCCGACGTGGTCTTCTTGGTCTACTATCTGTATAAGGGTTACCCCCCGCCCGATCCTCCCGAGATTGCAGACTGCAACGCGGATGATGTGATCAACGTGGCGGACATAGTCTGTCTGGTGAACTATCTCTACAAAGGCGGCTATCCCCCCGGCTCGCCTGACTGAGCGGGACGCTCACACAGAGTAAGGATTTCAAAAAGGAGGTCGGAGATTAACCGACCTCCTTTTCTCTTCCTTCAGGACTGGAGTTATGAGAATCCCCGGTCGATTCTGGTTTGAGTTCTCGAATCGGCCATCACCAGGCCTTACCTGTGGTTGAATCCGTTCGGGTCCGGCCTTCTTGCGCCCGTCCTGACCTCCCGCTGCTCCCCCAAAGTTTTTTCTCACAACGGCATAGAGCAATCACACCCCTCTTGTGTGTCCGAAACCTGAAAATGTCAATCCGCGTCAAATAAGCTGAAGGGCATCCCCGCAAAACCTGGCCGGATTCTAAATTCTGAGGGATTCGTGCCGATATCAGAAGTTAGAGCCAAAGCAGCAGAATCTGACGGCAAACTATAGGATCTGAAGACCTTTAATCTCAAAGTCAAAGGGGAGAAAATCATGACCAGGAGAGTTTTTGGTTTTCCGGGCGCGCTTGGTTGGTCAACATTGATAATTCTGTCAATCTCAATGCTGATGATGGGATGTTCCGAGAAGTCGACCAAGGATGACGAGACGGTGGTTTTGATCAAATCGTTCTCCATAGCCCCGTCCGGCGAGATTCAAAAGAGTCAGACCGGTGTGGTCAATGTGGTGATCGAGGACGATGCCGATCGTCCGGTCTCCGGCTTACAGGTGTCCTTCTCGGTTACACCTGCTACCGTGGGCTTTTGCACTCCATCCGTGGACACAACCGATGCCAACGGTTCTGCGGCCAGCATCTTCACCCCCACCGATTTCGGCACCGCCACCATCCAGGTGAATGTCGCCGGTGTTGCCTCCCAGACCATGCAGGTCGAGGTGGTGACCTCCGGGGGGACCATTCAGCCGCTGGAGATCGTTTTGACTCCGGCCTGGCTGCCGGCCGACGGTATCTCAACCTCCATCGTAAAAGTCACGGTCAGCGATTCCACCGGAAATCTGGCTGAAGACGGAACCATAGTGAAATTCTCCGCAGGAGAGAAGTTTGACGACATCGATGGTGACGGCTATTTCACCGAAGGGATAGATCAGTTGAAGTTTGACGTCAACCAGGATTATCGTTGGAATTCAATAGGATTCATTCCCTCTTACGCCCTCACCCAGGATGGTGAGGTGACGGTTACCTACGCCGCCGGGCTTCGAACCGGAACGGCTTACATAAAAGTCACCTCCGAGCCCGACGGACAGCTGCTTCAGGAGGATGCCGGCCTGCTTCTGGTTCCCACCGACACGGTGGCATACATCGTCTTGATGCCGGATGATCCCAAGATCCAGGTGCGGGGCACGGGAGGAATCGAAGCGACTCAGGTCAGAGCCATATGTTATGACGACAACGGCAATCGCGCCGGGGGCGACTTCCAGGTGAAATTCCTGGTCACCAACGGCCCGGGAGGAGGAGAATCGCTCAACGGGGAGGCTCAGGACTCGGTCACCGTAAACACCGACTCCTACGGTGAGGCAACCGTGACCCTCTCCAGTGGCACTCATTCCGGCCCGGTGAGATTGATCGCCAAGGTCGGGGCCGTTCTCTCGGCGTCCAGCATAGTCACCATCTGTGCCGGACCGCCGGCAGAGATATCCTTGGGCGTCCTTCCCTGCAACATCAGGGGATGGGACAAAGACTGCGTGGAAGCAACCATCTGTGCCTGTGTGGTGGACGTTTACGGAAACCCGGCGCCCGATTCCACCTCGGTCCACTTCGGAACCGAAGAGGGGATGGTGCACTGCTGTGACAAGACCGCCCAGGGTTGTGCCTACACCATTTATCTATCCGGTGATCCCAGAAATGACGGTCTGGCCCACATCTGGGCAGAAACCTGGGGAGACAATGGGGTGGTGGCCGACACCACCGTACTGATAGTGTCCGGCCCTCCTGCCAGCGTCACATTCCTCAACTATCCCCTGAGCCTGCTGGCCGACGGGGTCTCCAAGGGCGACGTGATGGTAGAGGTCTTGGACGTGAACGGTAATTTTGTGGTGAGCCAGACATCGGTGACCATGAAGACCACCTTCGGCTCCGTGCTCTCCGGTGCCACCCGCGATGGCTGTTATGCCAGCCTGTATGAGACCGAACTGCTCAGTCAGGTCTTGCAGCAGGACTACTCCGTGCCCAATCCATACGAGGACGACGGAGTGGGGGCGGTGAACGTCCTGACTGCTAAATCGGGATTTGTGGCCACCTCGGTGAACGTGAATTTCCTCACCGGAACCACCTACAGCAAGAACTGCGACATCGACATAGAATCCACCATACCGCACGGCTTTGCGGTGCCGGTGGTGGTGGTAATCAAGGACCGCTACGGCAATCCATTGGGCGGGCATCACATCGTGCCCGACCACACCAACACATTCGGCGGGACGTTGACCGGAGACGCCTACACCAACGCCTTCGGCGAGGCAGCCGGATTCACCTTCACCGCATCCAGCGACTTGGGGGTGGAAAAGGGACTGGTCTCCTTCTGCGATCAGGATCCCAGGGGAGGAGTTTGCATCGCGAAGAAGGTGGAGATCTCAGACGATTAGAGGAAGGAAGGGAATGCACCTCGCCTCAAAGCCCCCCGCCTCCTGCGGGGGGCTTTTTTTGCCTCAATCCTCCCGTTTGTGGAGCTGTCAACGGATTGAACGGATTGAACGTATAAGTGCGTTGAACCGGTCAACTTCGTTTCTTATGCGGCGACTTCCAATAAGATTCTTCCCGCTTGTGAAGAATCCGGCGTTCATCAGGCCACCGGGAATCAGATTGATGACCCCAACGGAATATGTGGAACGTCGCAACCCGAACTCCAGCTTTGCGGGAATGAAATGGCAGACAGGATAAAATTCTTGGGCACCGCCGGCGCGCGTTTCGTGGTGGCCAAGCAGCTGCGGTCATCGGCGGGAACCTGGATCACCCTGGAGGGCAAGAATGTTCTTCTGGATCCTGGTCCGGGTACGCTGGTGAGATGCGCCAAAAGCAGGCCGCCGCTGGACCCCACCGAGCTGGATGCAATAATCCTGTCGCATCAGCACATCGATCATGCCAATGACGTAAACATCATGATCGAGGCCATGACCACCGGCGGCTACTCCAAGAAGGGAGCGCTTTTTGCGCCACGGTCGGCCCTGGAAGACGATCCCATCGTCTTGAGATACGTCAGGGATTATCTGCACGAAGTTCACGTCTTGGAAGAGGGGGGCGTCCATGACCTAGGGAAGATTAAGATCTCTACCCCGCTTCGCCATATTCACCCGGTTGAGACTTATGGGATAGTCTTTGAGACTCCCAGGTACACCATTTCGTTTATCGTCGATACCAGATTCTTCCCGGACTTGATCGAGAAATACAAGGGGAGCGACCTGGTCGTGGTCAACGTCGTCCGGCACGAGGGAAAAGGGGAAAAGAAGCTGGACGTGGGCAGACGCCCACCCGTATGGGTGGATCATCTCAACCTGGAGAGTGCAAAGGAGTTAATAAAAGGGATAAAGCCCAGAGAGGCCATACTGACTCACTTTGGCTTCACCATGATCCGGTCCAAGCCATGGGAGGTGGCCGCAGAGGTGGAGAAGGATACAGGAATCAGGACCATTGCGGCCAGCGACGGGATGGAGTTCGATCTGGAGAAGGAATTGGTATGATGTCGGCCGAAGATGCCATCCTGCAATATCACGAGTCAATCGAAAGGGTCATTGAGAAAGTGGTTGACAGGATCTGACGTTAGGTGGTATAATATCTTTTGAGCATCCGGCAAAACACAGCTTGTGGGCGACATGGTTGGCTATTTTGAGTCTGTGCCGAGGCAATTGAGCGTCTCTTTCAGCGGAACCATATGGTCAACAATCAGCACCCGAAAAGGAGATGAGTATGGACAGCAAATACACCGCGGTCATCAAGAAAGAGGGTAGTTGGTGGATAGGATGGATTGCAGAGGTTCCGGGGGTGAACTGCCAGGAGCGTACAAAGGAAGAATTGGTCTTGAGTCTCAAAGAAGCATTGAAAGAAGCCATAGAATTCAATCGGCGTGAAGCTTTGAAGGCGGCAGGTGAGTCGTACCGGGAAGAGAAGATCGGCATATGATGAGAAGTGGACCGCCTGCGCATCTGGTGGTTTTGCCAGGTGTGAGTTGATACTTCTCCAATCAGTTGCTGGTCAGGAACTCCGTACTCCAGACGCTGCTGGTTAGTCGGGTGGCCGGGGCACTTGGCTTATAAGCAGGCGGAGGACGGGAGAAAACTCCTGCAGGCATCAGAATATGGCCCATGTTTGATCTCAGCACATCGACGAAAGTAATCACAGGAGGAAAGACGTGAAGGCAAAATTGACCATGATCTACTGGAAGGGCGAGAAATCCTGGCTTGGGAAGCTTCGTGAACACCCAGAAATCATGACCCAAGGTAAGACTCTGAAGGAACTGGAAGAAAACATAAAGGATGCGTACCGGTTGATGGTCATGGAGGACGTGCCCAAAGAGTTCAAGGTGAAAGCAATTGCCGTATGAAGCGGGGCAAATTTGTTCGTCAGCTAAGGAAAGAAGGTTGCGTTTTGCTGAGACGCGGTGCGAGGCACGACATATACATAAATCCCTCTACAGGCAAGAAACAGCCCGTTCCAAGGCACACCGAGATTGAGGACAGCTTAGTGAAACATATTAGAAAATATTTAGGCTTGGAGTAGCCCCGTCCCTCATCGCAACCAGTCATTATGTCTATTGCAGGGAGTTTTGAAATGAATCTATGCGTTGGATTCAAACAGCTCCCAGGGAGAATAGAAAGAGTAGAAACGGGGCGGGAGTTTACGGATCAGTTTCGTCGAATGTTCACTTCCAAAGATGCTTCCGAAGCAGTGAATGTAGTCTACACTTGGCGAACAGGGAATTGCGTTCCACGTCTACGAGGCAAAAGTGACATCATTTACATCGGGAAGACAAAATCTTCTCTTCGGCAAAGACATGCACGATATGCTGCCGTCGAAGGTAGTGACCTAAACTGGAAACGATATGAGCACATATTGAAAATTCATGGACCGATTTGGGTTGAATACAAAGTCATCGCGAAAAGTGTGGACTTGCGCGAGGAAGAAAAAAGACTGCTAAGAGAGTATTTCTGTCGTCATCTGGAGTATCCTCCGTTGAATCGAAGTCTCTAACCGAGTCTTCTCGTGCCGTTGTACCCACCAGTTAGTCGACCAGGGGTCCCATATTCCTGAAACAACTCAAATTACCAGGACTCGAACCCTCAGTCCAGCCATCCACGCTCGGCGATGAGGGGGAAACAAAACTGTCAACGGATTAAGCGCCCAGACGGGCGTCCGTCCGGACGGATGCAACGGATATTATCCGCTTAATTCGTTTCATCCGCTGACAGATCTGCGGCAACTTCCTCTTTGCCTGCTTTCTCCTCCAGCAGACAGGGGCGATGGTCCGTGATCTGAACCGGCAAGGTCGAGAATTCTTCGACCCCGCTCTTGGAAAGTTTTGCGCTGAATATGACGCTCTTCTTGGTTGCCGACTTTCTCTGGTCAAAGACGAAATTTCCCAGGCTATAGACGATCACCCCGTCATTGTACTGTTCTATCGGTTGAAGCACGTGCGGATGATGCCCCAGAATGAGATCCGTGCCTGCGTCTATCAACTGGTGCGCGATCTTGATCTGGCGGGAATTTGGTTTTGTGTGATATTCGTCGCCCCAATGGAGAGAGACAATCACCACATCTGCTTTTTTCTTGAGCTTCTGAATCGCCTCAATGGCCTGGCTTGAATCGTAAAAGGCTATGGCCGGCTGATCCTCTTTGAGGTTTATCCAATCCATGGGATAGGCGTTGTATGCCAGAAAGCCGATCCTTGTGTCTTTTAGGTCGAGGATCGCCGGACGAAGCGCTTGAGCCGGGGTCTTTCCCGCTCCGGCGAACTTCATATCCTCCTGCTCTAAGAATTCGATGGTGCTTAGGATGCCATTCTTCTCGCAATCGAACATGTGGTTGTTTGCCAGGGAGACCAGGTCAAACCCGGCGAAGCCTAAGCCTTTGGCATCCTCGGGCCTTATGCAGAAATTACAGTTCTTGAATTTCCGAGCAGACCGGGCGGAGATGGCGCATTCCAGATTGCAGAAGGCGATATCCGCGGACCCCGTCAATCCCCGGATTTCTTCAAACGGATAGTTGGCTCCCTGATCCATAATCTTCTGGTTCACTCCCCGGGCGAGCATCACGTCTCCCACCGCGACCAGCTCGATGAGGGATTCGTCATCTAACAGGGCCTGGTGATCCGGGACCCTTCGGGCGCCAGGGCCGCCGTAGATGCCCATATCAGAGGGGCCACCGTCGGGATCGGTGAAGACCGAATCGCCCGAGTCGAGTGCCGGCGAGCCGGGCCTGAGCCGAAAGTCGATCTTGCCCCTGAAAAGAGGATCTGCCGAAATGTTACCGTCCTTTCCGGTGAGATCGTCCATGTCGCGATAGTCGCCTTCCTGATTGCCCCACACGATGTTGTGGGAGATGACGAAATTCTCAGGCTTGCCATACATCCAGATTCCCACACAGGGACAGACCCACTCCTTTCTCCAGCCGTTCTCGGTGATGATGTTGTTGATGAAAGTTCCTCTTGCGGTCTCGCTCCACGGGGCAAAACCGCAGTTGCCGTTTCTGGCAATCACGTTGTTGGACGCTTCCATGAATGAATTCCCCGTGGCGATCACTCCCCAGCCCAAATTATCATAGACTGCGTTGTTCCTGACCACGGCGCGCGAATCTCCGAAGGTGCCGATTCCCTTCCAGTAGCCGGAGACCCGGTTGCGGTAGACCGTTGCCGTCGCATCCCAGGTGATGCCGATCCCGGCCCCCCGCCCCTCACAGATCACATTGTCCGCGATATAAGCATTCGCTCCCCGGTACAGGGCGACTCCGTCCCAGCCGTTGTTTTCTATTATGTTTTCCAGGACGAATAGCTCCGAGTTCTCCCTTCCAAATACCCCCCCGATTCCTACAACCACTTCCTCTGGCCGATGGGTGTTGTCGCTGATCTTGACGTTCTTGACGGTCACGGTCGAAAACTTGGCCACCACTCCCGCATCGGTGGCCATGCCATCCAAGTCACGAACGCCTCCGGTGATGGTAAGATTGGTTATGATCGATCCACGGCTGTGCTCGAACAGGACTCCGTAACCTGCTTTTGTCACCAGAATGGTGCTGTCGATTCCGCTCCCCACGATCTCAAGCGCCTTGCCTTTGATCAGGAACCCCCTGGTAGCTTTCACATCGGTTCTGTGCTGTTCGCAGTTGCCGCAGAGCTCCTCTGGATACGAATCCGGATGAGCCTGGTAGGTTCCGGGCATCAAGAGAATCCTATCCCCGTCGGCAGCAGAGTCTATGGCGGCCTGAAGGTCGCGGAAAGGATCGGTCTGGGAGCCTTTTCCAGGTCCACCACCGCTGAGATCGTCGACAAGCCAGGTCTCAGCTTGAGCGGTTAGAGAAAACCCAATCAGAATAAAGCCCAGCAGCGAAGCTAGTGAAAATCTGGTCATTCCTGTGTCTCCACTTTGGTCATGGGGGCGGGATAAATTCCCGCCCCTATGGGTGGTAACAGCTTCTCCATCATGGCGCAGGGCATTTAGCCCTGCCATCATGTGAAATCCTTGGATTGAACATTATCACAGATCAGTGCGACCTGAACCGCAGATGAAACAGAGGCGCACCCCGCCAACGGCGGGGTGCACTCCCCTTTTGGGTTCTTAATCCGCCCCGCCTTCCTGCTTATGGGGCGGCTAGGCGGGTCTGCTCGTCCACCTTTTCGAGCGCCAACTCCTTCTCCTTGAAATGCTGGTTTAGATCCTTGAGAGTGACCCACGCGCCACAGGTTACCGCCAAGTAGGTGACGAAAAACCTCCACAAGACGGCGAATATTGGCAAGTAACCAGTGGGAACGATAGCGGACATCAATGTGACCGAACTCACCTCGGCAATCCCGCTCGCTCCCGGGGTGGGCGAAAAGTAGAGAATAAAGAACTGGATAATCTGGAGATACATCACCTGCATGAAGCTGACGTCCAGCCCCAAACCCTTCAGGATCACGTAGGCAATACAGTATTTGTTGAAATAGATTGCGACGGTGACCAGGAAACTGATGGACAGAATCAGCTTTTCCCTGCGGAAGAAATGCTGCAGGTAGAAGCGGAGCTGAACCACCTGATCCTTGAGCTTCTCCGCCATCTCGGCTTGCCTCTCCCGATCCTTTCTCCAAATTGCTCTGGTGATCCAGGAGAAGATCCTGAACAGGAAGCTTAAAGATTCCGGCTTCACCACCAGGAATACCGCCAGCAGGGAGACTACCGAGAACACCAGAAAGCTGTAGCGAATCAAGAACGCCAGACCTCTTGGGAAAATGGTTCCGCTGGTGAAGAGGAATACCACAAGGAAACCGACGAAGAAGAATGACATGGATGAGAAGAAGTTGATGAGACTGACCGACATGGCGCCGGAGAGGGGGACCCCCCGCCGGGTGAGCATGTAAAGCTGTGCCGGGCCGCCCCCGGTGTTGGAGGGGGTAACGGCGGCCACAAAGATGTTGGCTAAATTGGCCTTGATGCAGTCCAGCAGGCTGATCTTCTTCAGGATCTCCTTGGTGAAGAAAACGTAGATGCGCAGACCGCCCATGAGGAAGTCGAGAGCAACCAGCAGGAGCGCCAGAAGCAAGAAATGGACCTTGACCGACTGCAAGGCCTTGAAGCTCTCGCCGGTGGTGGTGAACACAAATATGGCGGCAAAGCCCAAAAGGCTGAGGAGTGCAAACAGCCGGAGGCCCCTGATTATATGTTTTTTGTCAAAGCTCAGTTCCATTCCCGCCACCGTTTCCTGAAATCATTCTGGCTAATGTATTCTTGACCCCGTTCCAGGTGTAGAAACATTCCACCTCCCCGCGGCAGCCGTACCAGCAAGCCTTGCACCTGTTTTCTCTCTGCCTCATCAGGAGCGCTTTCTTGATCTGGTCGATTCCGATGGTTCTAAGGTTGCCCACCGGATTCTGCATATCCTCAACGCACTTGGCTATGTCTCCCTTCTGGTCGATGTTGAAGAAAAGCCTGCCCGCCTGGCAATCGTCGACTCCCCGGCTGAAGAAATCGTCGTATCTGCTGAGATACTCCCGGCTGGATTTGAAGTTGGGATATTTCCTCTTAAGCTTCAGCAGATGATCAGAGACCTCCCGGGTGACGGTATGATCCGTTATCCCGGCAGAATCCTCCCCATCGGTTTTTATGTGTGCGTACGGCTGGAGGGTGAACTCCACTCCCAGTTTTCGCGCCAGGATTATCAGTTTCTCTATCTCGTCGAGATTTTCTTTGAGCAGGACGGCGGTGATGTTGACTTTCTGAAGCTTGTCGGTTTTGGCCTGGACGAAATGCTCCACCGCCGCAGTCGCCCTTTTGAATGCGCCTTCCTTCCCTCTATTCTCATCGTGCCTCTTCTCATCGGCAAAATCGAGTGAGACCACCGCGCCCATCAACCCGGAGCGGAAGAGCCTTTTGGCTCTTTCGGGCGTAACCAACCAGCCATTGGTGGTTATGAAGGGGAAATGATAGGCGGAGACCGCAGAGACTATCTCGGGCAGATCTCGTCTTATCAGAGGCTCTCCCCCGGCTAAGGAGATGAACATCGGCCCGAGTCTCCTGAGCTTTCTCGCCCCCAATGCGAATTCGAAGGGAGTGAGTTCGTCCTCCGCCCGGGTTCTCATCTTCCAGTAGCCGCAGAACGAACACCGGAAGTTGCAGCGGTAGGTCACCTGCCAGGAGCAGTAAAGAGGGCTTTTTGACACATAAGATAAGGCCAGATCCAACGATTTCTTGTATAGGCCAGCTCGGATCACTGGAGATGTCCCTCCCCGTCCCGGGATTGAATGAGATAAAGAGCGTTGCCTAACTTTCCCGAAAGTACAAAGATCAAGTGCGGTTTGTCAAGGGAATTGTGTTTTCCCGCGACGTGGTGAGTCTAACCTCATATGTACCATCAGATTCCACCATAATTCCTCCAAAACGCGAACGGACCACTCAGGTGAGGTCGCGGCTCGTGCGGGTGCGAGGGTTGGAGAACCTCACCCCTGGCCCCTCTCGTTAAGAAAGAGAGGGGAACCCTATTCTTGTCTCACGTTGCCGCTTTCCAGCGCGGGGTAAGGGGGGAGGGCCAGAACCCAACTTAAGTTAGGTTCTGGCTCTGCTCAGGCAGGCCAATTGCCGTAAAGCACAGGGCTTGGGGTAGGAACGGACGATTGACCTGTTGCAGAGGTTAAGTTTTTTTGGAGACCTCCTGTTCGAGCAGTCTCTTGTTGTAGGAAGAGATGATGTCCGATCTTCTGAGGATGCCCACCAGCTTCTTGGGATTCTGCTTGTCCACCACCGGCATTCCGTCCAGATCGCGCACGGCGAATTTGGAGAGAGCGGAAGCCAAGTTCTCGTCCACCGAGATGGTGGGAGGGCTGTGGGACATGATGTCCTCGACGATAACCAGATGCTCTAAAACGCTCTTGGTAACCACCGATCGGATATCCTGGAGCGTCACTATCCCTTCCAAATCCCCTTTTCGGTTGAGTACCGGAAACACGTTTTCCCGGCTCTGCTCCACAAACCGGAGAAGCTGGGAGAGAGGCATATCTTGAGGAAGCGGCTGCCAGCTTGTGGACATGACCTCCCCGACCGAGATACCTTCCAGCAGAGTCCGGTCCTTCCCGGCCTTCAGGGTTATCCCTCGTCGACTCAATTTGAGGGTGTATATGGAGTCTGTATGCAGTTTGTTGGCAACCAGCGTGGCTATGACCGAAGCTAACATCAATGGAAGAATGATCCGGTAGTCGCCGGTCAGCTCGAAGATGATGAGCATGGCGGTGATAGGTGCGTGGGTGGTCCCGGCAACCATGGCGCTCATTCCAACCAGGGCATATGCTCCCGGCGTAGCGGTGACCTGCGGAAAGGCAAGGTGAACCACGTTGCCGAAAAACCCTCCCAGCATGGCGCCCATGAAAAGCGACGGGGCGAAAATCCCGCCGGATCCTCCCGAGCCCAGAGTCAAGGAGGTGGCCGCGATTTTCATGAAGACCAGCAAGAACAGAACCCAGATCAGCGCTTGCTCGTGCAAGGCCGCGTTGATGGCCTCGTAACCTACTCCGAAGACTTGAGGGTAGAAGAGACCGATTATTCCGAGTATCAAGCCGCCCAGCGCAGGCTTCAGGTAGTTGCTTATCCCCAAGCCCTCGAAGATGTCTTCGCTCTTGTAGAGGACCTTTATGAACAAAACAGAAAATATCCCGGCCAGCAGCCCCAGCCCGATGTACATGGGCATCTCCCAGACGCTGACCAAGTCGTAGGCGGGGACGGTGAACGCGGGAAAATTGCCCAAAAATGCGCGGGAGATAACTGTGGCGGTTACCGAAGAGATGATCACCGGACTGAAGGCATACATGGTGAAATCGCCTAAGATGATCTCCAATGCGAAGAGTACACCGGCTATGGGCGCGTTGAAGGTGGCCGATATCCCGGCCGCCGCTCCGCAACCCACCAGTATTCTCACCCTGTCTCCGGACATCTTGAACATCTGGCCGACAGTGGACCCGATGGCTGATCCTATCTGTACGATGGGCCCCTCCCTGCCAGCCGAGCCGCCGGAACCGATGCATATGGAGGAGGCCAATGACTTCGCCAGGGCGATGAAAGGCCGAATGATTCCCCCTCTTAAGGCTACCGCCAGCATCACCTCGGGCACCCCATGGCCCCGGGCCTCCTTGGCCAGACGATAGGTGATGGGAGCTACGGCCAGACCGCCGACCATGGGAATCAACGGAATCAGCCACTCCGGGTGAGAGGTTACCTGCGAGAAGAGGAAATTCCCGCCATCGAAGAAGAGGGTGTGAAAGAATCCGATTAGCCACCGGAATATGACCGCACCAAACCCTCCACCAACGCCCACAACCACGGAAAGAATGATCAATATCCGGTGCTCGGAGAGCTTGAAGGTGCCGACGAACCTCTGAAACCAGGCGGCCATCTTTATGCCAATCTCGCTCAGCATATCTGCCAAAAATACGAGAATTTTCCAAATGCGCAAACAAACTTTTCAAAAATAGGCTCGCGACAAGGGACCACCTGACACACTCTGCCTATCCGCGGGAGGAAATCACAGGAAGGCTTCAACTTGCACGGCCTCTTCAGGCAGAGGGGACTCTCGAGGGTTTTGCAGAAGAACAGAGGAAGGTTTATCTCACCACCGAAATCAGAGAGCGCAAGCTTTCGCACTTCCGAATCTTTCAAGATAAAGCCGGGCGCGAGCAGCCCCGCCCGCAGCCGGTTGGCGTTGATCATGCTGCGCCTTCTTCGGAAGGGGAAGTCTCTTATTTCTCGGCGAACTCACTTTGCAGGCCTTGTTTCTCGAAGATCATGACGATGGCTTTTCTTTTGGACTTTGTCTTGTGCCAGGTTTTCTTGCGAACCAAGAACCCTTCGCCTGCCTTCAGAGTGACGGTTTCCTTGTCCAACTCGACTTCAATGGCTCCGGAGATCACATAAAAAAACTCATCGTAAGGATGTCTGTGTTTCAGGTAGTGCCCCTCGAACAGGCCCAGAAAGACGTGTGAACCGTCCACGTTGACCAAAGGGAAGGGAGTGTAGGGCTTCTTGATCTTCTCGGCCTCCTTCAGAACTTTGACTTTGGGCATGTATCCCTCCGTTTACACAGGTTGTGTTCTCGACCCTTCAGCGGGCATCTTGCCGGCTGATGATCGCCTCCTGCCGTAATCACAGTTTTCAAGCAATACGCACTCACCGCATCGCGGATTTGTTGCCTTGCATACGTTTCTGCCGTGCGCGATAAGATTCATATGAAATTCATATATCATTTTTCCGGGGACGAGTCCCTCTAAGATGATTTCGGTCCTTTTGGGATCCGCCTTTACCGGGACCAAGCCTATTCTGCGGGAGACCCTCCAGACGTGTGTGTCCACCGGCATGACCGGTCTTTTGAGAGAAAAAAGCAGAACGCAGGCGATGGTCTTCTCCCCGACCCCCTTGAAATCGCCCAGGTACTCCCTGATCTTCTCCGTTCGCCATCTCTTGAGGAAGCTCAGGTCCAGGTTGCGATGTTCTTTATGAATCTGATTGAGAATGCTCTTGATCCTCTCGGCTTTTATATCCGCCAGACCGCCCGACCTTATGGCCGCGGCTATGGTTCTTACGCTGGCCCTCCTCGTCTGTTCCCACGTGCTGAATCTTGATCTTAGGCTGGCATAAGCCCGGTGGCTGTTTTGATCCGAGGTGTTCTGTGAAAGAATGGTGGCGATCAACTCGGAGAGCGGGTCGCCGCGAACCTTCCATCTCTTCCTGCCGTAAGCCTTCTCCAATTTGAAAGAAATGCTCCGTACCTTTTTCAGATTCTTCTTCACCCTGTTTCTCTCTCCGTTTTTGTTTCATGGGGAAAAGCTCTCTGTGATGGGGCAGGGGTTCAACCCCTGCCCCAGCCAGGGTACCTTCTTCAGATTCCTCTTCACCCTATTTCTCTCTCCGTTCCTGTTTCATCGGGAAAAGGTCTCTGTGATGGGGCGGGCGCCCAAGCCCGGTCCAGAAATGATAAGCGCATTGCGATTAGAGTCCAAAGAGCCGTTCCAGTGCCGGAATGGCGAAATCAATTGCGAAGGCGAGAGAGACCAAGTACATGAGCCAGTGAACTTCTCTTCCCCTCCCACTCAACAGCTTGATTAAGGTGAAGGCGATAAAGCCGAAGCCTATGCCGTTGGAGATTGAGTAGGTTAGAGGCATTACTATCATGATCAAGAAGGCAGGAAAGGCCTCATCGAACTTCTCGAAGGGGAGTCCCTTCACCAGTGAGAGCATCAGAAAGCCCACGATGATCAGCGCCGGGGCGGTTGCCTCCTTGGGAACCACTCCCGCTATGGGCGACAGGAAGATGGCCAGAAGGAAGAAGATGCCCACCGTGACCGTGGTCAGCCCCGACCTGCCGCCGACGGTGATTCCAGCCGCGCTCTCGATGTAGGTGGTAACGGAACTGGAAGAACAGGCCCCACCCGCTACCGCAGAGAGCGAATCCACCAGAAGAACCCGGTTGATCCGGGGGAGCCTTCCGTTCTGGTCTAAGTATTTGGCCTCGCTGCCCAGACCGATGACCGTGCCCAAGGTGTCGAAGAAATCGGAGAGCATCACGGAGAAGATTAAGATCACGGCGGTCAGCACCCCCAGTTTGGAGATGGCGTGAAAATCGAAGCGCCCGACGGTGGAGAAATCGGGCATGGAGACGAGGGCGGACGGGACCTTGGCTATGTTGGGATCGGGAAATGTGGTGAGGCCGGAGAGATAGTTGACGATGATGGCCAGCAGGGTCGAGCCGAGTATGCCGATCAACAACGCCCCCTTGACCTTGATCTTTAGCAGAATCGCAGTCAGCAGCAACCCAAAGACCGCCACCACCATGGGAAGGTTGTCGAATTTGCCCAAAGTCACCAGGGTGGCCTCGCTCTTTTGCACGAAGCCGGCCTGTACAAGGCCGATGAAGGCGATGAACAGACCGATACCCACGGATATGGCCTGCTTTAAGGAGAGCGGTATGGAGTTCATCACCGCCTCCCTGAACCCGGTGATGACCAAAATGGTGATTATTATTCCCTCCAGGACGATCACCCCCATGGCGGAGGGCCAGGAAAGCCCCATTCCAGCTACCATCTGATAGGCCACGATGGCGTTTAGGCCCATGCCGGGCGCCAAGGCAAAGGGATAGTTGGTCCACAGCCCCATAATGATGCACATGATTCCGGCAGCCAAACAGGTGGCGGTGAGTGAGGCGGTGAAAGGAAGAGCCTTATCCTGCAAGGCCGGGTCGCCAAAAAAGCTCAAGAAGAGAGGGTTGACGAAGATTATATAGGACATGGTGAGGAAGGTGGTGAAACCCGCCATCACCTCGGTGCGCACGCTGGTGCCCAATTGGTCCAGCTTGAAATATTCCTTCAATATGACTCCTTTTTGACCATTTCTCTTCAGGGAAGCGTCAATATCCTATGGATTGTTTCCCACACCTTCTGATCCGGCAGAAGCTCAATCAAGACATTCAGGGCGCTGTTCAATCGGCGCACATGGGCTAACCCGTCCTTTTTCAACGGCTTGCGATCCCGGCTATCTGCTTTCAAAAAGATCACTTGTCAGGCAGAGGATTTGCAAAGGATGCCAGCCGTAAGAGTCAGCGGTCCTAAGAACAGGGGGCAAGAAGTGAAAGCCAAGTTCACCCTTCACATGGAAGACCTTACCGTGGGGCCTGCCGAACAGCAGGAGAGCGACAAGCACATCGACCGCCTGACCATCTCCTGGACAAGCAACGTGACCGAAGAGGAGGTTCTCTCCATGTCGGGCAGATGGATCAGCACCCAGAACTACCTGACCGAGAAGATGACCGATTTGAAAAAGGTGGGTGAGTCGAGCTTGACCATCGAACCGGTCGAGGAGCTAACCACAGGTTGAGAAAACAATCATGCCTCCCGTTCTAACCCAGATACTGAATTCGGCCCTGCAGGTTCTCGGAGCGCCAATTAGACTGATTGAAGAGGCCAACCTCTTCGTCTATTCTCACCTGGGCTTCTGGGGCCAGCTTGCCTTCGACTTGGTCCTCTTCTACGTTCTCTTTCTGGTCGCCTTCAAGGTCACCAAGGCCCTGTTCGACGTGGCCTTTTACGTGGTGGTCCCTTCGCTGGTGGTCTCCTGGGTTTCCTCCTTTCTTCTTCCTTTTGCCTTTGCCTCTATTCTGCCGGTTTGTCTCGCGGCGCTGATTGTAGTAAATATCTTCCGATCCTGAGGACGGGGTAAAGTTACGATAGAGAAACTCGCTTTGTCAATAGAAAAATCCGATTCGGAGGCCGGGCCAGATGCCCTTCAGGGTAAGTCCCCTCAGGATAAACCCGGGCTACCAATGATGTGGGAAGAGCCGTTTTGTGCGGGCGGATTCTGAGGTGCCAGGTCACACCCGCCTACGCGGCCAAGACCTGGCACAACCGGCGACGAGGAGGGAAGGTTTTATGCGTACAGTCCCGATTCCTCGGCATTGGGGAATGCCGAGGTCTCTTGCTTCAGGAATTCCCCCGCGAAGCGGGATACTAGTGACAATTCCCGAAGCGACAAGAGGGCCTACGAAATTGAGTTGACGGGGATAAGAAAACCGTGGTTCGACGGCGTTTACCACAAGGCCGAACCTCTAAAGATGAGAGGTTCGGCCTTGGGAATCAGTCACCGGTACTTCTTTGCGCAGTTAACAGCCGGGCGGCGGGCCGCCCTTGTAAAGATAGCTGACCAGATAAACGACGTCACCCACGTCGATTATGTCATCGCAATTGGCGTCTCCGGCCTCCAGGGGGGAAGGTGCAGGACCACCCTTGTAGAGATAGCTGACCAAGTAAACTACATCCCCCACGTTTACCTCCAGGTCCCCGTTGGCATCGCCTGCCACATAGCTGACGATGCTGAAGTAGTCGTCGCTGGTGTCGGCGGGGCTCCCGTCGCCTGCGTCCGACACCCTGACCAGACAACTGTCGGAGGGTGTGAGGGTATCAGGGACGGGCCAGGAATAGAATCCGTCGTTGGCGGTGTAATCCACCACACCTAACCAATCCACGCCGGCATTGGTAGAGACTTCGATCTTGACGTCGTTCTCGAAGGAAACCGACTGCCATTCGATATCCGCGGAGCTGCCCATATACCAGGTTTCTCCACCGTTGGGCAGCATCACGTCGACGGAGGGCCAGGGAGCGTTGAGCCAGTCGACGACGGCCTGCATCACCACATGCGGCTTGGTCACGTAGTGCCCATGCATGTAGATGCCGCTCTGGTTTATCCCCTCGAAGCCGAATCCGAAGAAGACGATTTTGTAATTGTCACCCAGGTACTTGATGGCAGCAAGCGAATCGGTTGGGGTGAATCCGGAGTTCGCATAGAGCAGAACCGTATCTGCATCGGAATGGGGGAAGAGAGCATCCTTGGAGTTCTGGTTATTGGCTCCGGGAGTGCTTCCGGGCCAGATCCACAGGTCCTCTCCGACTTCATCTCCGGGGGCCTCGGCGATCAGCAGCCTGCTGCAGCTCTTGACAGATTCCACATGCAGGTAGTCCTTCAGGAAGAGAGAGTCCCAGGAGTTGCCGGAATTGTACAGAACCTCTCCTGCATCCTGGCTGGTGAGGAAGAGTCCGCCTCCGTGATCCAGGAAGCTCATCAGGCTCTCCACCTGTGCCTGGCTGAACATGTCGGTCCTGTGGTCCCCGGTAAACCAGATCAGATGGCGGTAGCCGATGAAGGAGAAATCGGGATCGACCTTGAATTCGGTATTCCAAACATCGTAGATATTGGCCGTGGAATCCAATGCGGCGGTATAGTAGCTCAGGTAATCAGTTGACAAACCGGACTGATCATCGTCCACTATGAGAAAAGGCGGTTTGCCGACCGCAACCAGCTTCTCGAGATCAACGGTATAAGAGCCCCCGTTTCCCTCGACATGCAGAGTGAAGGTGGTGGGCCTGCCCGGGAAGAGCGTGTCGACCTCGAATACCATGACATCGGAGTTGTTGTTGGCCGAGCCGCCGGTGCCGATGTCGCCTAAGTCGGACTGATCGTCGGTGAAGACTATTCCAGCAGTATCTATGGACCCGGTCACCACGGTGCCGTTCAGAGGAAGCCAGAGGTTGGAGATGGTGAAGAGCAGCCTGACCGTCTCTCCGGCCTCGGGTCTTCCGTCGCCGTCGCCACCCACTATATCGTCGAAAGTCAGGTTGTCCAAAACCAGGCCCGGTCGGGACCAGTTGACATCAAAGTCGGCGTACATCACCGAGTCTGAATCGGAGATGTTCCATACCGCAACTTCCGTGGAATAGCCTTCATAGTCGCGCGAGTCGGGCACGGTGGTATCATTGAAGGTTCTGTTCGTGAAGTTCCCGGGGAACGGATCACCCTGGTCGCCCGAGTTCATGCCGAATCCGCCGCATCCCTCCAACTGCCACCTTCCATCGGCCTGCTCCAGGGCCACCCTGAAGTGTGGAGTGGGCGGGTCACCCGGGCACCACTCCTGGCTGTTGCTGCCGGAATTGTCCACATGATATATGAACAGCCCATCGCCCGGTATATAACTATCGAAGCCGGTCCTCTGCCTGTTCTCGACCAAGAAATACTCGTTGGAGGGATAACCGGAGGTCCAGAGCCTGTATATTACGGGAGAGGTCTCCACCTGCGGGATCTCCACGTCGGTCAAGTTTGAGGAGACCCAGACCGGAGTCACCCATCCCAACGTCTTCTTGCACCAGGCATCGTAATGAGCCGGGGTATGTCCGTTATTATTCCAGGAGCCGCCGGACATCAGGGACCAGTTTCCCAAGCCCTCGGAGGAGTAATCGGTATCATAGAGGTCGGGGAGTCCCAGAACGTGCCCGAACTCATGACAGAATACTCCCATATCAACCAGCGAACTGCCGCCTCGGACTTCCGGTTCCATGGAGTAATCGGAAATCCATACTCCATCCCTGTATCTGGGATTGATGCTGGATCGATGGGACCATATATCCCAGTCACTGCCGGTGGCCTCGGCGCCCGGTCCGGCATGCACCACGAACAGGGCATCCACATAGTTGTTCCCGTCACTGTCATAGAGCGAGTAGTCGACGTCCGGGTTGGCCGCATCCACCGCATCCTCCACCAGCTTTGCGACGTTTTGGGGATAGGTGCCGAAACCGTTCTGTCCGTCGGTGTAGTAGGCGTAGGTTTGGGGCATCCTGTACCAGCCCGCCACGTCGCCCAAGAATTCGAAGGTTTGATAAGAGTTTTCCCAGTAGAAATCCCGCATGCTTCCGGTTATTACCTGGAATCCCTTGCTGAAAAGGAGTTGCTCGAACTCCCACGTGGAATGGGTGCCCACGTTGTCGTCAAAGTCGACTAAGAGAACTATGGCCCGGACCGTGTCGACCTGGGGCATCAAAGCACCTTCCTTGCTCCGCAGCGCAGGGGGATTGGGGTTGGGCTGCCAAACGCCTTTTTCTCTGGCAGCATGCGCCCGATCGATCCACTGCTGCAGCCTTCCCTCGTTTCTGAGTTTTTCGACCACCTCGGGTGAGAGGGAGACCGCCCAGGCTTGAGCGGAGAGGGCTGCCAGGAAGGCAACGATAAAGACAAAAAGGACAAGCTTCTTCCGATGAGAGTGCATTTCTCCTCCTTTCTTTCCCATCAGGCAAGCATCAAGCTACTTTTCCTAAAAAGGGTACGCAATATTAACGAATTAAGTTGCGCCTTGCAGGATCGCAATGAGTATTACGCAGACCTAATTAGTCCTGTTTGCCAAGTTCCATAGAAGGGAGCTTCGTGCCGTGCTCATCTAAGTTATCGACAGAGTGACAGAGGAGGTTAGAGAAGAAACTTCGGCGCTTTAGGAACAAGGAAGTTTGGATTCTATGCGAAACGGTTTACCCAGGGTACCTGGAGACGGGCCGTGCTCCTGCCGGTGATGCGAGGTTGTGCCAGTTGACGCAGGCGGGGGAAGAAGAGACCTCACACAAGCTGACGCAGAGAGGGCCGAACCTTTGCGGGCAAAGATTCGGCCGCGTGTGTTGCAGGGGGAGGTTCTATGGCCGAGGGTCCGTTATCAGTGCATCTGAGGCAGGCCTAATCGCAACCATCCTGCGGGGCAGGGCCTCCTTTGTAAAGGTAAGTGACCAGATATACCACGTCTCCCACGTTTATTACACCATCATCATTCACGTCTCCGACGCACACAGGGTCTGGGGGAGGCCCGCCACCGTATAGATAATTCACCAAAAAAGGAATGTCGCCGACATCGACTATCCAGTCTGTGTTGGCATCGCCGGGTGGGGGCGGTACGGGGCGGAATTCTAGGACGGCCATCAAGGCATTGACCCTGCCAGAGCCAAGCAAGCCTGCGTACTGAGGGTTTGCGCCATCGATATTGACTGCGGTGCTTTCTATGGCAGCCCTCACCTCAGCATTGGTTGCAGAAAGATTGCACGTCCACACCAGGGCCGCCACGCCAGCTACAAAAGGAGCCGCACAAGAGGTGCCACCCAGTGGGTAATAGCAATATGGTATGTGTCCAAGTCCCGCAGCCGTAGTGAAATTATCGGTGGGGGCACAAATATCAACCCACGTCCCGTAACAGGAATAGTCTTTCTTAACATCATTGATATCAGTAGCTGCCACGGCAACAACGTTTTCATAAGCCGCCGGGTAGTGGAGAATTTGGTTACTATCATTGCCGGCTGAGGCTATCAAGAGTATACCTTCGTAATACGCGGAATCCAAAACGGCGTGCAGGTTAGGCCAATCATCAGTGCCACCCCAGCTCATGCTCATTATTTTTGCTCCATTATTTCTGCCGTAATGGATAGCCCGGATTGCTGAATGATCCACGCCACCAATCTTAGCTATCATAATCTTACTGAACCAGGAAGTTCCCGCGACTGTTCCTGTCTGCTCATCGCAAACCCACATCGCCTCCTCTTCGCTGATCCAATTATCCGTTACCGCCGCCGCGGTGCCGGCGGTTTTGGTCCCATGGTCACCCCACGATGGGTAAAGCGTTCCCGGATCGTAACCATCTGGATTGTCCGGGGCGTAATAACAATTCCAGCCAACAAGATCATCATAGTAACCATTACCATCATCATCCTGGTTATTATCATCACCGGGATCAAGAATCCACCTGCTAACTTCTGGGTAGATCGGGTACCATTCGATGGTATGCCCATCGCCATCCGCATCCTCACCCAGATTCTGCCAGATGTTGTGCACCAGATCCGGATGACTGTAATCTGTGCCACCATCTATGATTTGTATAATAATATCGGGTGATCCACTGGTGTATCTCCAGGCCTGCGGGCAATTCATTTTGCTAAGCCCCCATTGTTGAGGGAAATAATAGTCGTCCGGTGTAACATGCGGCTCTCGAATGCCATTGGGTCCCGCTAAGTGGATGTGAATATCAGATGAATACGAGGAAGCCACTTGATCTACGTCAAGCGAATCCGGAAATTTTAGTAGATAAATACCTTTTGTTGCACTCCAGGAGTCATCAGTGATTTTTTCGAAGGCATAAACCTGACATAGAGCATTTAAGCTATCAACGGATGCAAGCCCGGTTACGATTATATCTTCTCCATTGGGGGTAGGAGTGATAGGTAGATATTGATGCTTGACGTCAATTATTATTTGCCCCGGAACGAAATCCTCACCCCGTGTAATGCTGCCTACTCCCAAAAGGACAACAAAGCCGAAAAGGAAAGAGAGTCTCTTCATTTTCTCAGCCCTCCCTATCTGGATAATGTTTACTGCCTACTGCTTACCTGATCAAAAGCATTTTCTTTCCTTCTTTCCTTTCCCCAGCCCTGAGCAGACAGAAATATATGCCGCTGGCCACCTCCTTTCCTTGATTATTCTTTCCATCCCATATGACAGAATGAAGTCCTTTGGATCGGACCCGGTTTTCTAAGATTCTTACCTTCTGCCCCGAAAGATTGTAAATACTCAATTCTACATGGCAATCCTCCTTTAATTCATAGTTGATCAGAGTTGATGTATTAAACGGATTGGGGTAGTTTTGGAACAAATGGAAACTTGGTACTCCATTGTGGTCTACCTCGTCTTCCACCCTGCTGGCCTCTGGGCTCAAATAATATATGGGCGAATTCTCTTCACTCCCCTGAAAAACTCCATGTCCTTGACCTTCTGAGTCTATCACAAATCGAAATCCACAAGGCCAATATGGCTCAGGATACAATATCTGGTAGGGCTCCAGCCAGCTCCCCTGTTTGTTGTTAGTGTAGAAGTAATTGGGAGTGGTAACCATTAGCCCCATCTCAACTAACACTGCATGAACGTCTCCCTGGGCGTCTATGAATGCCCCATCTGATAACCCAAGATACCCGAACGCTAATTTATCCGGCTCTGGTTGATAAGTTGAGTCTGGACCAATCCAGACGCTATCTTTGTCTTGCTTATAATAATAAAAGTCAAAATAGCCTGTCATATATTCCCAATCCTCACCCCCACCAGTAAAAAGATGAATCCTGTCATTGTCATCTGCCATGATTTCACGAACTTCATAAGAATAAAAGGAAACAGGAGGTTTTGGAACAGTGTCTACAATCCAGTTCGTGTCGTTCAAGCTATCATTTCTGACGTAGTAGATTATTAACATATCACGAGGACCTCCCCCGTGTACAATGTGGGCGGTTCCATCTTTCTGAATTGCCAGCATGGCGGGGTGTGCCCAACCCGCCCCCACCCAGATTGGTTCTGATACCTGGTGCTTCACCCACTCGCCGGTGGAATTGTTCATATACATGAACTTGACCCAGTAGCCATAGTGTTGAGTCCACACAAGATGAACATTCCCCAGAGAATCAAATGCTATATCTATGCATTCATAGTCCTCAAGGAGGTTCTCGAGGGAATCCACCTTGGTTACCTCCCAATTGCACACATTACTGTTGGTATAGTACAGAGTTTCTTCGCAGCCCAAGTATGAGCCGGATGTGTAAAATATGTGGGTGACCCCTGTTTTTGTATCGAACCCTACATGCTTCGTGTAACCTGCTAGGTCAAAAGGAGCATACCCAATTTTTTGTGGCTCGCTCCACTCCGCCCCTTTTTCTTTGGTCATGAGGAATAGCGTATCCCCCGTCTGTCGATAGAACAGAAGTAACTTATCGTCTTCTTCTATATACAAACCCTTGACTTCATTCCGTAAGTCATTATACGTCAGCCGTTGCACCTCGGCCCCCTCCCACTGGGCTTTTGTGCTGGGGCACAAAATGACGAATGACAAATGAAGAATGACGAGTACTATGACTCTTTTCATTTTGCCCTCAAGTGCTATTCTAGTAAGTCTCCTTGCCAAGAGAGATACGCAATCTCATCTTCCTGTGTCAAGTGGTGTCTGTCACTCATTTTCGCTGGTTTGCCGACCGCTGCCTACTGGATGCCACCTACCTGGTCAAAACCAGCTTTTTGGTCTCCCTGTAATCACCCGCTCGAAGCTGATAGAAGTAAACTCCCGTTGCTACCTCCTTTCCATTACTATCCTTACCGTTCCAAATGGAAGAATGAGGTCCCGTGGATCTGGCCCCGCTTTCCAGGGTCCTCACCTTCCGCCCCAGGAGATTGTAAATGTTCAATTCTACATGGCAATCCTCCTTTAGCTGATATTCAATCACACTGGAGGCGTTGAATGGATTGGGGTAATTCTGGAACAAACGGAAACCGTGTGTTTTGTTTTGATTTCCGTTATCCCCCACGCCAGTTGTTGCACCCAGATAGTATATCTCTGTGCTATCCCAGGCGCCGCCAGGTTGGAGGCCCACGAAAGCTCCGTGTCCTTCGCCCTCCGAATCTATCACAAATCGAAATTCGGTAGGCAGATGTGGCTCCCTGTCCAGTATCTGGTAGGGCTCCTCCCAGCTTCCTTGTCTGTTATCAGTGTAAAAGTGATTGTGTGTGGGGATCATAAATCCCATCTGTATTAGGCTTGCATGGAGACAGCCCGCTGCGTCTATGAACGCTCCCCAAAACGCCAGATCATCTGGCTGTGGTTGGTAGGTCGAGTCTGGACCACTCCAAGTGCTATCAGCGCATTGCTTATGATAATAGAAGTCAAGGTAGCCTGTCCGATACTCCCAATCCTCGCCCCCCCCGGTAAAGAGATGAATGCTGTCATTCTCATCTATCATGATTTCATAAGCATAATATGCGTAAAAGGGAACCGAAGGCTTCGGAAGAGTATCTAAAACCCAGTTGGTGTCGTTCAAGCTATCATTTCGCACGTAATAATTCAACGTCCAATCAGTAGCCCCGCCCCCATGCGCTATGTGTGCAGTCCCGTCTCTCTGTACTGCCAGGATGGCTGCGCTGGGCCCGGAGAAGGCTAGCCAGATTGGTGATGACACCTGTTGTTTAACCCACTCGTTGGTGGAGTTGTTCGCACACATGAACTTGACCCAGCCACTGCCCTCGGAGTGATAATGATCACCCCAAACAAGATGAACGTTCCCCAGAGAGTCAAATGTCATGTCCGGCTGTACATACTGGTGTCCCGATTCCAGCGAATCTATCTTGACAAACGCCCAATCAGGAATGCCGCTATTAGTGTAGTACAAAGTGTCGTAGCCCGAATAGCCATAGTACAGGATGTGGGTTTTATGCGTCCTGGTGTCATACCGCACCACTGATTTCCGATTCTGCCCTATGATGTGGTCGGGAGTTTGTATCTCTTGTGGGTCGCTCCAATCTCCATCCTTCTCCTTGGTGGAGTAGAGCAACCTGTAGTCGTAGACAAATCCGGTGGCTGAATCCCTAATGCCCTCGGCGTAGAGCAAGAAAAGTTCATCGGTATCATCCACGTACAAGCCGACCACCCTGTTGGGCACGTCAACATAGGTTAGACGCCGCACCTCCGCCCCTTCCCACTGAGCATGGGTATTAGTATTGCCAAGGAGGAATAACGTCAACGAAGAGACCAAAAGAAGAGCTGCTTTTCTCATCGGTCAGTCGCTCCGTGCGGAAATTACTCTTTCGCAGAAAACACTTGTCTGTCGCGCTGGTAACACCTTACCCCCACTACTAAATATACGGCTGAGAATCAATGTGTCAAGTGATTACTAACCACCGCGGGGAAGTCTGCCCATTGTGCGTGCCGCGACGCCCAGCTCGTTTCTCAGTTACTGTGCGTTGACGCGTGCGAAAAGGCAGAACTTAAAGCAGGTCAAAGGATAGAACAAGCATTCTGCTTGGCTCCTCAAGGCCTCCTCGGGCTAAGAGCTCTGCTCTTCCGGCTTCAACATCGGAATCTTGACTCCCTTTTCTTGGGCTATCCTGATCGCTTCCGGATAGCCCGCATCTGCGTGGCGGGCAATGCCGGTTCCCGGGTCGTTGGTCAAGACCCTTTCAAGCCTTACCTTCATCTCCTTGGAACCGTCCGCCACTATCACTATTCCTGCGTGTATAGAGTTGCCGATTCCGACTCCACCGCCGTGATGGACGGATACCCAGGAGGCGCCGGAGACGGCATTTAGAAGCCCGTTTAGAATGGGCCAGTCGGCTATGGCATCCGATCCGTCCTTCATCCCCTCGGTCTCCCGGAAGGGCGAGGCCACCGAGCCGCAATCCAGGTGATCTCTCCCTATCACCACGGGGGCTTTAAGCTTTCCCCGCTTGACCATTCGGTTGATGATGTCGCCGAAATGAGCCCGCTCGCCGTACCCCAACCAACAGATTCGAGCAGGCAATCCCTGGAAGTTGACCTTCTTTCGGGCCAGCTTGATCCAGCGGCAGAGAGGCTCATCCTGCTTGAATTCTCTTAAGACCACCTTGTCGGTTAAGGCGATATCCTCCGGATCACCTGACAGCGCTGCCCAGCGGAATGGGCCTTTTCCTTCGAAGAAGAGGGGGCGAATATAGGCAGGAATGAATCCGGGATAGGCAAAGGCATCTTCGACTCCCGCGTCCTTGGCCTGGCCTCTGAGATTGTTCCCGTAGTCGAACACAACTGCCCCCTGCTTCTGGAATCCCAACATAGCCTGGACATGCGTAGCCATCGACTCCATGGACCTCTTGATGTATTCCTCAGGATTATCCTTTCTCAGAATCAACGCCTCGTCGTAGGGAATACCTGCAGGAACGTATCCGTTCAATTCATCGTGGGCGCTGGTCTGATCGGTCACCACATCCGGGATGATTCCCCTCTTGAGTATCTCCGGATGAGTTTCCGCACAATTCCCCAAGAGACCGACGGAGAGAGGCTTCCCCTTTTCTTTGGCTTTCTGAACCCAGTTGAGCGCTTCATCCAGGCTGTCGGTCATCTTCTCGCAGTATCCGGTCTTCAGGCGCCTTTCGATTCTGCTCTTATCGACCTCCACGTCCAAGATCACCCCGCCGTTCATGGTGACGGCCAGAGGCTGGGCGCCGCCCATCCCGCCCATGCCGCCGGTGAGCACCAATTTGCCCTTAAGATCGCCCCCGAAATGCCTTTGGGCCAAGCTGGCCAGGGTCTCGTAAGTGCCCTGCAGAATGCCCTGGGTGCCTATATATATCCAGCTTCCCGCGGTCATCTGACCGAACATGATCAGCCCTAATCTCTCGAACTCCCTGAACTTCTCCCAGGTGGCCCAGGCGGGCACCAGGTGAGAATTGGCTATCAGCACCCGGGGAGCATAGGTGTGAGTCTTGAAGATGCCCACCGGTTTGCCGGATTGAACCAGCAGAGTTTCGTCGTTCTCCAGACTCTTCAGACTTTCCACGATGGCATGGTAGCATTCCCAATTCCTCGCCGCCTTGCCGGAACCCCCATAGATGATAAGCTCCTGCGGTTTCTCGGCCACCTCCTCATCCAGGTTGTTGTTCAGCATTCTCAGGGCGGCTTCCTGATGCCATCCCTTGCAGGAGATTGAATCGCCTCTTGGTGCTTTTACTGGTTTATAATCCACTCTAGACCTCCGCACTTTGTGTAGCCTGAACTTAGGCTAACGAATGAACGGTTAGCCACACGGTCTAAAGACCATTCCATTCATCCAGGGAAATCCTTCTCCTTAGAATCGCTTCTGTCTCTCGAAGCATCATTCTCAGTTGTGGTACCGAGTATTCCCTGTGTGAAGGGATCGCCATGCGCTGTTCGCGATAAACCATGAAATGGTGACGAGTGCCGGCCAGCGGTCCCTGAAACCCCAGTTTTCGCAGTTTTCGAATGAACTCTCTTCGTTTACTTGGCACCCACGGACTCACGCTTGGGTCTCCGGTTAAGGTTTATGCCGTTTATCACCGGAAGTCTATGGCCGAGTTTCAGCCCCACAAGGATCCAATCCTCCAGAGTGGAGCGCAGGTGATCCTCACACTCCTTTAGGGTTTTCGCGAAGGCGATTACTCCTTTGCATTTTGGGATTCGACCGGCATAAGACCCGTCCTCCAGCTTGTCGTATTCAGCGTGAGCTAAGGCGCTGTCGATGTAATGGGTTAAGGTGAACCTCATGTACATTCCTCCCGTTTGATTCCGCCTCGACGTGTCGGCATTAAGAGATGCCGGTATTGTCAGCATGCCGTCGCTTCGGAAATGCCTACGTGCAGGCTGGAGCTAAATGCTTAGGTTTTCTGGTCTCGCAACTTCTCCTGCACCCACAGATTCAATAGTGTACCAGCCGACACCCCTCTTCTCCTGGCTATGGATCGAATCTCCTTTGATAATTTCCCATCCAGAGCGAAGTAAGTTACTTCGGATTCGATATCCACTTCGAATCTTGCCGATTTAGTTCGATCCCAGAAGTCAGCCAGATCGTGGGTGTCCCAAAAGTCACCGATTCCCTTGTAGGACTGTGCCTTTGATAATGGACTCTTACTTCTGCTCATATTTCTTCCTTTCGGCAAGCGTCATGTTTCGTGCCGACAGAATGAGCGCATCTTTGTCTTTTTTGTACACAAAGAAAACGATCAGAAGAGGACCCGCATTTGTCCGACCCAAGGCCGCATAGACATTTTCTCCAGCATGGTGGCCCTTTTAAACCAGACGGAATTTGGGTCGACTGGTGAAAACTTCCCTGACTTCCTCCTGTCGGACGTGGTGCTTTCGTTCAAGTTTTTCTAAGATTTCCTGAAACCATATGAATCCTTTGATTCTCAATGGACCTTTCCTTTATGACAGGCTGCTTGTTTCTTGCCGCATCAGCATTAGGCGAATGTCCCGGTTCACGATCGCGCAGTGCTTCGGAAAGTCCCCCCATGTTTGGCTGCCTCAACAGAATGTTCCCGAAGCATCAAGAACATCCGTTACCCTTGTCTATTAAGCTACAAAATCTCAGGGTGAAAGACAACAGCTTTTCGCTTCCTAGGAAAAGGGCGGTAATGGTGGATCAATGGGGAGGTGTTCATATAAGACGAGCGAGGAAGCGGGCAGAGTCGCCGAGTCTGTTCAAGTTGATCATGCCTGGATGATGGTTCGGTCAGATTCAGACGGAAGGCTTATGATATCGGTCAGATGCCTTCAGATGGCTCGTATCTGTTTATCTTGAGCCTGGTCAGCGAACCTTCCAGGTATAACGTCAACTTTCGGGCGGCCTGGTCAAAGTCCGGAGTCTCGTAGCCATCGTCTGTCTCTTTCAGCGTGAACCAGGAAAAGCTGGCCGAGCTCAAGTTGCTGTGGTTCTCTATTCTGAGCGCCATGTCCTTCGGGATGGAGAGCGAGACCTTTGACGCCCTGGACTCGATTCTTGCGCTGACCTCATCCACCAGATTACCGATTCTGACCCTCGCGTCTGAGGTTCTGGTCTCCAGATCGAGTATGCGGAGCTTCAACCCGGAAAGATCAAGATCGGCGTCGCCGGTTTTGACATAGACCGTCAGGTCGATAGGGATACGCTCGGTTAATTTGATCTCCCAGTTCTTCCGATCCCAAGCTCCGCGGAACCTTCCCTTGCCGAAGTTCCATTCCAGCCATCTTCTTTCACGGTCCCTGACCTTAAACTGAGCCGAGCTGTCAAGGTTTGAGACCTCATACGTGACAACAGGCTTTCTCTCAAAGTAGTCGAGTTCTGTCGAGATCAGCTTGCCGGTGCCTGAAGAGACCACCAGGTCGCCGGTATTCAGCCGGACCGACACGCCGGCCTCGGTCAACGCGGAGTCCAGATCCTCGCTGAAGTGATATATCTGGCTGGTTTTGCCGATCACTCCCAAGTAGGAATCAAAGACGAAGGCGGGGCCCAGAATGGCGGCGAAGAAAAGCAGGGGCGAGATCAGGGTGAGAAAGGAAAGACGAGTCTTCTTGAAGAGAAGCTCGATTCCTATGGCCACCAGGATCACCGGCCACAGGGAAAGGATCCTGAACCATACCGACCAGGAAAGATAATCCATGGTGTTGAGGAGCAGAACCACGCCGGCCGATATCAGTATGGCACCATTTCTAATTCTCCCAATGTTCATGCCTCGATCTCCTCGTTAGATATCATTTTAGAAGGAAGTTTCTCTTCTCTGGGCCTTGAGCAACAGCGCGACGCCCAAAACGATCAGGATCAAAGGCCAGAGATAGCCGATGTTGAACCAGGGGATAAGGTTGTTCAAAAGAAAGATCAGCCCGATTAAGATGAGGGCCAGCCCGGGCAGAAGCCGGCTACGCTCGGATTTCTCCGGGGCCACCACCTCCGCATCCGTCTCCGGCTGCCGGGGAATGATGACCCACCCGATGATGTAAGCCAAGAGTCCGATGCCGTCGGGAATGATAAGAAGCACCGCCACCACCCTTATGATGGTGGGATCGACATTGAGGTACTCACCCAGCCCGCCGCATATGCCGGCTATCATCGAATTGGTTCGAGAACGATAGATTCTCTTTTCCATATCGGTCTCCTCTGACTTGGAGGTTCATTCTCAGTATACGAGATCTCCTCTCGGGCAGATTCATATAAATGTTCGCCAGGAGTATGGGAGTTGCAACGGGGTTGGGTCATCGACGCCCGGCCCTCCCTGACGCGGGACACCTCCAAGTTTATGTAGATTGGTAGATAGAATTCGGTCCGGGCGGTCAGGCAGTTACCGTGGTTCAATCTGGAGATCCATCAACCCTTCTGTTCCTCACGGTCGTCGGAGCCAGGTTGAGTCGAGTCTCTTTCCTTTTGGTCAGAAGCCTTGTCTTTCTGCTCCTGCACGTCCTGTTTAGCCTCTGTCTGCTCGGCGGTTGGCGGCTCTTTGCCTTCTTCTTTACCGGCGGAATCCTTCTCTTCCTTTTTCCCCTGGTCCTTCTTTACCTCGTCTAAGTAGTTCATCCGCAACTCATACAGGGTGTGCTCCAGGAACTTCTTTTCGTTCTCGGTTAAGTTATTCTTGGTTTTGTCCTGGAGCATCTCCAGCATGTCTATGGAAGATCTGACCTGGTCCAAATTCCGCTCGACCTTCTGGGTGATGGGATTCTGCAGCTTGCCCATCTGCTGCATGGCGGCAGCCTGGAAGGTGATGATTAGCTGGACGAAGTAAAATTCGTTCTTCTTCTGGGATTCATTCTCAGGCATCTGGTCCTCTCCTATTCTTGTTGCCGGATTAGTTGGATACGTGAGCCAAGGGAAACACCGGCGGACATCTTTCGGGAGACGGCAAGATTCAACCGCTCTTTCGCTTGGACTTCTCGCTCTCTTTCTTCTTTTTGCTCATCGCCGCCGACAGCCTCTCGACTAATACAAGATTGTGCAGGGCGTCCATGCACTCCGCATCAACCTTCTTGAGGAGTCTGGCCATGTCGTAATGGTCTGCATCTCTGATGATCTCCTTGATCACCTTCTCCAGCTGCTCTGCCTTCTTCAGAGCCTGACGTATTTTCTTGTGTGTATCCATGCGTTTCCCCCGGTTTTATGTTGACTTGGGGACCTGGTCGAAATCATCGGGGTTTTTCCCCCTGACTACTGAATGCTTCGGGTCTTGCAGAGCTTTTGCGAAATCAACCGCATGTCCAGGCGGTACTGATCCATCACCGCCTGCGAGATATCGTTGGGGTCGATTTTGTAATCCTCCAGCCCTTTTGTTTTCACCGGGGTGTCCTTGCTGGAGACGTTTATTCCCAGATGAATCTTGGTGGAGACCGAGGTTCGCACGGTGGCGGAGACGGTAAGCTTGAAGCCTGAGTCGAACAGGTCATCCCCCCATCTCTGCAGCACGTCTCCTTTGAGCCGGTGATTAAGCTTGTCCTTCAGGATGTCCACCAGAAGCTTCTGCCTTAGAATCGCTCTCTCCAGATCCAGATCGAAGTGCTCAACCATGAAATGGAGCATGCGCTCGCTTCTTATCTGGGTCTTTTTCTTGAAATGATCTATCCCGATGATGTATTTCTCCTCGATCCGGCAGGGGCCGATGAAGGCCACGATGTTGTCTCCCAGGATGTCGTAATTCTTGTAGGCCCAGAAGGACCCTATCTGTTCCCCGGTGAACAGAATTTCGTCTCTGACAAAGAATGATCTCATGGTTTTACCCTCACATCTGATCCTTTGGAATGACTGCTTTGCGGCAGGGCTAAATGCCCTGCCCTATGGAAAACAGGCTATGGTTTGGGTTGGGCCGATAAGCTATCCCGGCCCCAGCAATCTGACTTTCAAACAAGCTCTCATCCTATCTCCACCAGTGAAAACCTCTTTTTGTACTTACGGATGAAAGTCGATCGGATACACTGATTTTCGGCCCTGCTCAGCTTGGGATCCTCCTCGATTATTCGAAATGCCCAATCCCTTGCCCGGTACAGAAGCCGTGCATCGGTCACTATGTCGGCGATGGTAAGCTCGGGAAGTCCGTGCTGCCGGGTGCCGAAGAACTCGCCGGGTCCCCTCAATCTCAAATCCATCTCGGATATCTTGAACCCATCGTTGGTTGCGGTCATGGTCTTGAGCCGTTTTTCCGCTTCCTGAGAGAGGGGCGGATTCCCCACCAGAAGACACCAGGATTGGTCTGCACCCCTGCCGATTCTTCCTCTCAACTGGTGCAGTTGAGAGAGCCCGAATCTCTCCGCGTGTTCGATTATCATGACCGTGGCGTTGGGCACGTCCACTCCCACCTCGATCACCGTGGTGGCAACCAGGATATGGTAATCCCCGCGGCGAAAGGCCTGCATTACCTTCTCTCTCTCCTTGCTCTTGATCCGCCCGTGAAGCAAGGCCAGTTTCCGGTGCGGATATATCTCCTCCTTCAAGAACTGGTAGCTCTCGGTTGCCGCCTTCAAGTCGGCTTTCTCCGATTCCTCCACCAAAGGGTAGACTATGTAGGCCTGGTGTCCGGACTTCAATTCCCTCTCCAGAAATGCGTACATCTTCGACTTTGAATTCTCGGTCCAATAGGAGGTCTTGATCGGTTTTCTGCCCGGGGGGAGAGCATCGACAACCGATACGTCGAGATCACCGTAGGCGGTCATGGCCAGGCTGCGGGGGATGGGGGTGGCGGTCATCACCAGCACGTCGGGCGACGGACCTTTCTGCTTCAGCTTGGCCCTTTGCATCACCCCGAAGCGATGCTGCTCATCTATCACCACCAGACCCAGTTTGGAGAACTCCACCTTTTCCTGGATGAGCGCATGGGTGCCGATGACCACCTGCGCCTCTCCGCTCTTAATGTCCTGCAGAACGCGCTCTCTTTCCGCCTTTACCACCGACTTGGTCAGCAGGCCGACCTTGACCCCCAGCGATTCCAGCATCTGATGAATGGTTATGTGGTGCTGTTCGGCCAAAATCTCGGTGGGGGCCATGAGCGCGGCCTGATAGCCGCTCTCCACCGCCATGAGCATGGCAATCAGCGCCACGATGGTCTTGCCCGACCCCACGTCACCCTGAAGCAAACGATGCATGTTGATCTCCGACATCATGTCTTTGGAGATCTCCCGCAGAACCTTCTTCTGGGCGCCGGTCAATTCAAAGGAGAGTATCTTCAGAAGCCCTCTGACCAGATCAGCCGGCTTCTGAAAAGTTATTCCCTTCTCCCGATGAATCTTTCGCTTCCTCAAAGCCAGCATGAGCTCCAGATAGAAGAGTTCATCCAGGGCCAGCCTTGCCCTCGCCGTCTCAGCAGATTGGAGGTCGGTGGGGAAGTGGACCTCTCTTATCGCATCCTGAAGGGAAGGGAGTCCTACCTCCTTGACCACCTCCTGCGGAAGCGTCTCTTGGAGCAATGACGGAGCAGCATCCAGAAAGGGCTTGAGCACCCTCCTGAAACCCCGGCTGTCCAGCCGAACCTTCTTCAACTCGGCAGTAGAGGGATAAAGCGGTATGACCCGCCCGGTGTGAATCAATTCATCGCCGGATACATCCTCGTCTGTACCCCTGGAGATTATCTCGAAGTCGGGATGAACCATCTGCGGGCCGTGGTAGAAAGTCACCTGCCCGGATGCCACCACCAGGTCGTTTTCCTGGAAGACGTTCTTGATCCAATTCAACCCGGAGAACCAAGCCAGGCGAATGATTCCGCTTTTGTCCTTCAGTATGGCCTGGAATTGAGGCTTTCTGGTTCTTGCCCGCCCGAATGCCTCCACCCGGCCGATCACGGTGACAGTCGATCCTACTCTGACTTTTGCCATGAGCAGGATGGTGCTCCGATCCAGGTACCTGCGGGGGATATAGTAAAGCAGGTCCTCCACGGTCTCGACGCCGGTCTCTCCCAGAGCTTCCGCTCTGACCGGCCCGATCCCCTTGACGTACTGGACGGAATCGGTCAAGTTCACCTTGCTAGATCTTTCACTCTTGGATTTCGTGGCTGGCAAAGGCACTCCCGACTATAGAAACGCTATGGCGGAGACGCCACACAATATTAGATTCATTTGAAACCAATGTCAAGGATATTCAGAGGAAGGCCGGTGGACTTGCGGCAGAGTGCCATCGCTCAACCGACAGCGGGATGACCTCCCTTTGCTCCTCTTCTCGGGAGAGAGGGAAATCGCCTGGCCTTATCGGGGGATTGCTTCGTCCCCCATATGGGGGACGAAGCAATGAGGATCCCAAGAAGATTGCCTCGCCTGACCCCGCAGCGGGAGCGCTGAAGCAGGCCACCTGAAATCACGGAGCCTGTTCGTCCGGGAGGCCTTCATCTGTGACAGAAGCGCAGACTGTGGCGGACGGCAGCGTTTGTTGACAACGGGACAGGCTGTCAACGGATTTAACGGACCGAACGCATGAAGGCTTTCGGCTGAGGGAACGCCCAGACGGGCGTCCGTCCGGACGGATTAAAAGAACTGAGCTGTCAGCGGACCGGACGCATAGATACGCGGACGCACGTCAGGCTTTTGGGAGGAACTCCGGGGGGCGTCTTGACAGATCGACCGGACCGGCATTTCTCTCGTCAGACCTTCTGATACCGCATGAGATCGGCAGCATGACTGAGAATAGATGAAATCCTGCAATTATTGTATCACTTCTGTGGTGATGAGGATGACTCGAGGGTAATTGAGGGATGAGATTGATTTACAAAACAAGGAGCAGCATGGGTGCTTTCACTTCCATCAAGAATATTGTAAAGGGGTCTTTTCCCAACAGGGCCAAACGCGCTGGTTCGGTGAAATCCTCCGGAGGAGGTTCTCCGGCCTCGCTGAATCGGCAGTTCTCGATGATGAAGAGAACCGATCCGGGCATCGCAGGCTTGCCGACCTCTCCCGTTTCGAAAAGGACCACCTATCTGGACCAGGGGGAGCTTCTGCTGCCGCAGTCCGGTTTCTATGACACATCCTTTCGGATTAGACTCTACCGTTTCCTGCGAGACAATATCCCGGCTCTGAACTCCGCGGTCTGGACCTGGACTCGGATATGCGCATCCTCGGGACATTTCGAGCTGACCGGCTCGGACGACTCGTCTTTGCTGGATCGGGGAACCGAGGTGATAAGAGAGCTGGATCGCCGCATCTATCAACATAGCTTCCAGAAATTCGGGGGCACGGACGCGGTTCTGAGCCAGTTCTTCCGCTCGCTATTCACCGACGGAGCGGTCTGCGGTGAGTTGGTCCTGGCTCCCTCCGGAGATGGAGTGGACAAGTTTTACTTCATCGATCCGGTATCGGTCAGATTCAAACTGGGAAAGAGGAATACCTGGGAGCTTCTTCAGGAGGTGGAGGGGAGGAAGGCAAGACTGAATCCGCATTCCACCTTTTATCTGGGATTGGACCCGGACCCGGATGATCCCCGGGGCAAAAGCATCTTGGGGTCCATCCCCTTCGTGGCCAGAATTGAGCAGAGGCTTTTGGAGGACATGCAGAAGACCATGCATAATGCCGGCTATCACCGGCTGCACGTGAGCATAAAACCTCCCGAAAGGTACTCGGGCGAATCGGAAGAGAACTACCTGGCCCGGGCCAACAAGTATTTCGAGGACGCAGTGCAGATGGTGAAGGGGCTTGCGCCGGAGGATAACCCCGTCACCTGGAACGACGTGCAGATCGAGTACATCGGCCCTTCCGGTCACGTCTCTTCCTCGCATTACTGGTACATCAATCATAAGGCCTTAATCGAGGATATCTGCGCCGGGGTGCATCTGGATCCCTTCATCTTGGGCTACTCCTACGGACCCAGCCGAAGCTGGGCCCAGTTGAAATATGAATTGATCCTGAGGAACGTGATCTCCATTCAGAGCTGCGCCAGACGATTCCTGGAATGGATTCATAACATCGAATTGGCCTTGCGAGGACTCCCCTTAGAGTATGTGCATCATTTCGACAACCGCAAGTTCTTCGACATGCTCGATCAGAGGAAGGCCGAGCAGATTCATCTGGACAACATCATCCGGAAGAAAGAGGCGGGTTTCGTCAACGAAGAACAGGCGAAAAGGGAAGTGGAGGGTCTGCAGTGAGCAGTTGGCTACCCTCAGCCGGAAAGGTTGAAGGCCGGAGCCGATGAAGCGGTCAACGGATTGAACGGATGAGAATCTTAACGGATTAGGCGGTCAACAGTTCGAGCGCATCGGACGGGTGTGACCAGGACTCGACTCGGGTCGGGTCCTGGTTTTTATTAACGAGGCCGCCCGAACGGCGGCCTGCGCTCGGTTGGAGCCTTTGGAGATGATTCAGCCAAATTGCAGACGGGTTTCTGGCGAAAAGCGATTTATGATCCGGTTTTGTTTGCCAGGGAGTTTCTGGAAATCGAGCCACATCCGGGGCAGGTGAAATGGCTTCAGAACTCCACCAAACCGGAAAACGCCCTGCACACCGGCAACCGCTGGGGCAAGAGCCTGGTGCAGGCGATCAAAATCCTCTACCGCTGCCTTTTCACCATCAGGGGTCCCCAGTTCAGCCAAGCTGACAAGTACGAGGCGGTCAATGCATCGATCACCCTGGACCAGTCCAAGATAATCTTCGAGAACGTGGTCAGGCTGGTCAGGAGCAAACCTCGCCTGGAACCGCTGGTCAGAGAGGTCAAATTCACTCCCTTCCCTCACATAGTCTTCGGGAACGACGCCGTCTTCTGGGCGCGATCGACACAGAGAAGGGGAGAGTATCTTCTTGGGCGGGATTACGACTACTTCAACTTCGACGAGGTGGCATTCGAGCCGCATCCGGAGTACGTGGTCAACCAGGTGATCATGATGCGGCTGGCGGACAGGGCCGGGATGCTTGACTACACCTCAACTCCCAAGGGAAAGAACTGGTTCTACCGAAAATGCTGCGAGCTTGGGAGGAATCCAGAGCTGGGTTACGTGCAGAACGGCGATTCGCGGGAAAACCCCCATATCAGCAGAGAATACCTGGACAGGATGCTGAAAAGCCTGTCGCCGGGGAAGATCGAGCAGAACATAAAAGGGCTGTTCGTGGACGACGCCAGTCAGGTGATCAAGGAGGAATATATCCGAAGTGCGATGATATCCTCCACCGGTCTTTCCAAGCCGATCCAGGGACACCGATACTGCCACGGGTGGGACCTGGCTCGCAAGAGGACCTTCACCGTGGGCGTGACGCTGGATATCACCCACAGGCCCTACCAGATGGTGGCGCTGGATAGATTCCAGAGAGAATGGAAGGACGTATACACGGCCATCAGGGCGAGGCAGAAAGAGTATGGGGGCGAGTTGATCATAGATTCGACCGGGTTAGGAGATGTGGTGATCTCCGAGCTGAGGGACATTAAGCCCCAGGGGTTCAATTTCGGGGAAAGAGGAGGCAAGGCCAAGTCGGAGTTGATTGCCAATTTGGAAAAGATGCATGCCCTGGGTCAGGTGGCTTATCCCTACATAGAGCATGTTCAGGATGATGGAGAGCTGTGGACTCTGCAGGATGAACTGCGAAACTTCTATTGGGACAAGAATTCGGAATGCGATGCGGTGATGGCGCTGGCGCTGGCTTTGTGGCTGGTGAGAGATGGAGACAGGTCGTCGCTGATTCTGCCGCCCAGGGTCGAGAAGATCTGAGAAACCGTCCGTCGTCCGCGGTCCGCCGCGAAAAGCTAAATCAACGGATTGGATCAATCGGTCAGCGGATTGAGCGGATAAAACGGATAAATGCAGTGGCCGAGCTTGCTCGAGGACACCCTGAAACAACGTCCGCCGTCCGCGGTCCGCAGTCCGCCGCAAAAAGCTAAATCAACGAATTGGATCAATCGGTCAGCGGATTGAGCGGATAAAACGGATAAATGCAGTGGCCGAGCTTGCTCGAGGACACCCTGAAACAACGTCCGTCGTCCGCGGTCCGCAGTCCGCCGCAAAAAGCTAAATCAACGGATTGGATCAATCCGTCAGCGGATTCAGCGGATAAAACGGATAAATGCAGTGGCCGAGCTTGCTCGAGGACACCCTGAAACAACGTCCGTCGTCCGCGGTCCGCCGCACAAAAGCAGGTCAGCGGATTGAGCGGATGGAACGGATCGCAGTAGATGTTCAATGCGAAAAGAGCAATGCAAGCTTAGCTACTACAATTACCGATTGCGCTGACAGGGGTATGTGTTCGTTGCAGGGTGAAGTCATCTCAAGGGAAGAAACAGATTCAGCATGATCTTCTCCTGGTCGTAAGTACAGAAGAATCTGGTGCCTGGCCTGTCGTACATGGCCGAGAGTATTCCCAGAGAATTGACGGCCATGTCTCTTGCGCTCCAACCCTCACGATAGGCGTCCTCGTATTCCTTGGCCACTCCAAGCGAGAATACCACAAGGGCTGACACGTATTTGTTCAATCCTTTCGACAGAAGTTTTTGGGTGACGTAGCATCCGGTGAAATGCTGCCACTTGTCCGGGGCCTTGATGTCCCAGCGCTCCTCATCGACGAAATACCAGCCATCAGCATGGGGATGAAGCTGCTTGAACCTTCCGTCCCGGGGATAGTTCCAGGCATGAGCGAGGCTCGGAGCAGCCAGCAGGATAACCACCAGCAGGCAGAAGGATTTGAGTCTCATGGCTAGTTTCCTCTTTCTCTGGATTCCTTCATCATCTCCAGCAACCGGCCCGACTGCGGAGGATGCTTCATCAAAAGCAAACCCCGCGCAAGAAGGGCGGGGTTCGCTTCGGGGGAGCATCTGACTCTTGGGGCGTTATTGACACTAAGAATTCCACGCCACTGGAGGCGAGCTTCTAAGCTCAGATCTCCAGGAACTCTGCTCCGAATTCATCTCCCACCCGGTGTCTCCGGCGCTGACTTGCATCGATCCGCACGGCGCACCAAAAGAGAGATGGGAAGTGAGGGTTGCTCCGTAGGCATTTTCAAAACTAAGGAAGATCACCAGAAGCATTACCGCCATACCCAACGCGAGTAGAACCAGCGTTGAGGCCCTCCTTTCGACCTCCACCGGAGCCTCTCGATTGTATCCAAAAGTGAAGTACATTTCTTTGGCCCTTTCGCTTTTTGCCTTCCGTGTCACCCCACTACTTGAGCAAACCCGATGCCCGCGTTCCTCCGCAACTGATCTCCTACGCATAAGTGATTGGGGCAGTTGACAGAACGCAGTTGATAAGATCCGCCTGGCCTTCAGGAACTCCGAGCTCGGCATGCAAACCGGTGCAGAATTTGTGAGGAAGAGTTCAAAGGAGCAGGAGCTCGAGAGTTCAAAGGTTCAAGAGTTTAATGGTTCAAGGGTTCCAGAGTTCAAAGGTTCAAGAGTTCAAAAGCTCGGCGGTTAAAGAGTCAGGTGACCTTTTAGTTGAAAAGCCGGGATGTTAAAGGATCTGGAGGCCTTAGGTCAAAAACGATGGGACTTCTGTGGTGAAAGAGATGAGTCGAGTGTAGGTGAGAGGACATTGCGTTACCCGAAGACAGACATCGAGTCTGTTTGCGATGAATCGTGCAGAGAAGCCAGGAGGCAAGGTGGAAGAACTTTTGGCACATGTCGGAGCGGAGTTGAAGAAACCGGAGGAGGAGATATCCGACGACGGGAAGTCGAGCGGTCACCTTTCTCGTTTGAACGACAACGAGTTAGTGGAAGTCAAACTGGTGTTCCGATCAGATTGTTTCAATTTCGTTTCAAAGTTCAATACTCCCACGGCCCGTGCTCGGTGGTCAGGCGACAGATGCGAGTACCTCTCGGTGATCTTCACTGTTGAATGCCCTAAGAGTTCTTGGACCGTTCTTAGATCGACTCCGGACATCACCAGATGGCTGGCGAAGGTGTGCCTTAGACTATGCAGTGTCGCTCCTCTTATCTCAGCCATCTTCAAAGTGTTGCTGAACCGCTTGCTCAAGTGATCCCCGCAGTACTTCGGTTGACCCTTGCCGTTGTCAAAGACATACTTACCGTACGGCGGCAAATCCATAAGAATCTCCTTCAACCCAGCGTTCATGGGGATAGATCGAGGCCGATAGCTTTTCGGATGGAAGCCTGATTCCGGTTTCGATTGGACAACGATTCGCTCGTTCTCGAAGTCGACATCCTCCCAGGCGAGATAGATAAGCTCCGATCTCCTCATTCCGGTGTAGAGCAGAACCTTGATCATCTTTTCCATGAACGGATCAGCCAGACGCAGAATCTTCTCAATCTCCGGGTGACTGAGGTATCTCGGTTCACGCTGCCCGCTGTCTTTCAGCATCCTCAAATCCTTCAGAGGATTCTCCTTCAGATGTTTCCATTGAACGGCCTTATTCAGCATCGCCTTAGCCAAAGCCAGATAGTAGTTCACCGTTATCGGCTTTCGATCTTTCAAGGCTGCAATCTTAAACTCCTCCATGAGGTCGGAAGAGATATCCGTCAACCTCCAGACACCCTTCGACTCCCAGAATCCCTGAAGCTTCTTCACTCGGATGGTATCGACCTTACAGGTCCGATGAGCTTTGTTCGTTCGGCAGTACCCCAGATACTTCTCCACGAGCTTGCCCAGAGAAATCTCGTTTTGCATGAAACCCAGCTCTCCCCGGAGGCCCTTCAATTCGATGTCCCCGAGAAACAACTGCGCCATCTTCTTGTGCGGACCGAAGGATCTCATCTTCCGCTTGCCACCAACAGTGTAGTCAGCATACCAACTCTTGCCTCTTTTGAATACCCGTGCCATTTTTCTTATCACCTCCCATCTTTTGCTGAAAGCTTCTCTTCCCTGACCAATTCCGCCTTCAGAGAATACCAATCCACATACATCTCGTTTATCGCCGAATGATCAACCTCCTTCCTGGTCAACTCGTTCTGCTCAATCCAATGCAGAAGCAGACGAATAAGCTCCAAAGCCGTCTTTGACCCACTGCAATTCCAACGTTCCGATTCCTTACGAACTAATCCTCTGATCATCCTCCGATCTTCCCGGGTGAATTCCCGGCATCGGCTCCGGCAATTGAGAATCTCGTTAGAGCACTCCTCCAAGTTCCCTTAAGGACTGCCGGACCATCGGCCGAAGGACGCACTGCGCCGCCTCTCCGAAAGCACGCTTTCGATCCTTTCTCGGCGCGTTATTCTCAAGATAGCCCACACAGTAGGCAATCGTATTAAGAGCGACCTGCACCCGCTTTGACCGACCCTTTCTCGGTTTCACTCCGAAGCCGACATTCTTCGTCAACCATTTAACGAAGTTCAGATTGAAACTGATGTTGTCCCCTTTACTGGTCTCAGCCGTTGCGGGCAACGTTTGCCTCCGCACTGGCTGACTGGCAGCCTTCGGTATTGTTCTCGTGGCCATGTCAACCTCCTCCAGTGGTTTAGAGTGATGGTCTCTTAGGTATTCCCGCCTTGAAAACAGCAACTGCATCGTGTCGATGCATGAATCTACCCCTGACACCCGGAGCCGTAAAAGAACGAATTGTGCCCTCCCTGATCATCCTCCGCCAAGTACTTAGAGAGAGGCCAATCTCCTTTGCTGCATCGGGCGCTGTGATGAACAGCGAATTGACCTTTCTGGACTTCGGAACCGGGCTGCGCGATTCGAATATCTCCTTCAAGCGTTTGGCAAGCTCCTCAACCGCCTTTTTCTGATCCGATGTCATGGCCCCGGCTTCCTCCCCACTTATGCGAACGATGAAATCGACCATAGGCTTACCTCCTCCAACAAAAAGCCCGCCAGAACCATCTTCGATCGTCTCTGTTGCAAAGACAGCAACGGTCAGAAAGATGGGCTGACGGGCAAATTGGCCCTATGTAGGCACAAAAATACCGCTGCCGTCTTTGCACCTATAATATCGTCAATCCCCAAAACCTTGTCAAGCAAAATCGACATCCAAGAAGGGTTTTTTTCAAGGCGCCAGCCAGAGGTCAACACTAACTTAGCTGACGCCTATTCGCATGGAGGTGACATGCAACTAAAGAGGAGGGGTCAGTCCTAAGCCGCTCTCTTATTAACAATGTCTGTCGCGATCTCCTTCGCCATCTGAATCAGCGCCGCGCCGAAAGAGACCCCATGTTTGATTGCGAACTGCTCCACATCGTCCGCGAACCGATCAAGTCTATCCTGCACACTTTTCCGGTCCCTCTTCACCGCTTCCGCCGAGGTCGTTTCGTCCATGAAGTGCATCACTTCGTCCATATGATTCTGCATGTACCGGTCTGACTGAAGAAGTGCTTCGCGATACGGAATCTTGTCTCTCTGGCTCCGATATAAAGCCGCACCGTGCAGGTACATGCTTTGCTTCCTCAAAAAGTCGTCTCGTTTCATGTTAACTGTCTCCTTTCACCGTTTCATCATCTTTCGGCCCGCACCAGCTCTCGTCTGATGTCTTTCAACTTGCTGACTATCCAGTTTGCGCCGATCGTCTTGGGATTGCGAGAAAAGCTATATTTCCTCTTTTGGGACTCCTCCATCTTCTCTATCGCAACCTCAGGAATCGTGTGTGAAGTACGCATTCTTGACAGGACACTTCGATAACGACTGCGTGCTTCGACCAGCCCCTCATGAACCGCAAGGAAATGATCAATCTTCTCCGCCAAAGCCACAAAAATGGCCCGTTCAATAGTGTACCATTTTTGTGCCTTCAAACACAGATCGTCAAAGAGCGCCGGCAAGGCCTCTTTGCCATTCGTCAGATAAGCGGCCCCCAACTTCCCTATCTTCTCGTCAACCTTCTGCGCCTTCGAATCCGTTGACAATCTGACTGCCTCGATCTTTTTCTTGTACCCTTCAGCCTCAGCAGCCAGTTTCTTGAGTTGCTGCTTCACATCTGATTGGTCTTCCGAGAAGAACTGCTCATCTTCATACGCCTTCATCGCAGTCTCAACCGTTTGAATCGTATCCTCAAGTTTTGATATTTCACCACTTGCTTCCCGTTCGAAGGTCGCCTTCTCTTCGCGCAAAGAGCGCAGTTCCTCCTCAATCGACTTGAGCTTGCGATCTATCTCTTGACCATCAACTTCTTTCGTCAGTATCTCTGATTTCATCTCAGAAATCCTCCATTACTCTATCAGATTTGGATTTTGGCACGAATCTCTCAATAGCTGCGAGTTCTTCTCTCACACCGCAGACCTCGGGCGTACCTTCTATTGGCCCGGACATGGTGGAGAGAACCAAAGCGGCCATTCCCAGCGCGATAGCCCGGTCTGAATAGCCGCCCGCCTCATGGTCGATTCTCCACCCGTAAGTCTTCTGCACGCACTGTAGCCCCAGCAACTCGTTCTCCAGTTCTTTGTCTGGAGGCATCTTCAGAAGACCGTTGTGGATCAGATAATAGAGATTCGAGGAAAGCTTCGCCAAATTAGAAGAACTGAAGGTGAACTCTTCGACAGTCCCCATCCACCTGAGCCTCTGTATGGTCGCCTGCATTTGCCAGGGGTCACACACAAAGCTCGATGGGTGAAACATATCGCGAGCAGTCTTCATGTCTTCCTCAACGTCTGCTATCAACACCGGGTCTTCCCGAGACCCCTGCCAGACTTTGATCGAGTCCAGTCTGATCTCAGACTCCCAGCCCTTAGATAGAATAACCCGGGCCGTCCTATCGCGGACCAGGCCCAGGTCAATCGCATAACAGTAAACCCTCCCTTCTTCAGCTTCAAGGTGATACCGTAGGTTGTGATTGACACATCGCCTCAAGTCATCTCGGGTGATAAACGACCCCTCAGGATCAACCCAAAGATTCCTATGCATCCTCTGATACACTCCTGGTGGAAGACGCCGTGCTTGCTGACCGAGATATTCCTCTGTCACCCAGGAGGCCAGGTTATCGTTTGACCAAAACATGTACATGCGGGGATCTTCCTTTTTTAACCCCCGCTGATAAAGATCGTAAAGCAGGGAACGTTGATCGAAGCCAGCGTACGTTATGATGAAATGCAGGGGATTCTTGCGTGCCGGTGAATGAGTAAGAGCATCGTACAGATCCCGGTTAGGCTGATTCCAAAGCTCATCGAAGATCAGACAAGAAGGATTCAAGCCATGCGCAGTCGGAGCGTCAGCACTCAGCACACGATAAACGCCGCCACCATCCTTTCTCTCTATGGCGTCCCGGTAAACCTTGACTGCGTTCCTTAGAACGGGACTGCGCTTCACAGCTTTGGACATTTGCCCGAAGACGATTCGAGCCTGATCCTTATCTCCCGCCGCCGAGTAGACCTCTGCGTCAATCTCACCGTCGGCCAGGAGCATGTAACATGCGACACCCGCTGCAACAGTGGACTTACCATTCTTCTTTGGCAAGCCAATCAATGCAAGGTCTCTTTTGCGCAGACCACCGCCGTCAAGATCGCTGAACACCGGGTCGAATATCTGCCGCTTCTGCCAGGGTTCAATCTCAATCGGCCGCCCGGACTCCAAGATGAAGAATCGCTCAAGGAAATCACAGATGTTGACTTTATTGGGTGTCTGCTTTTTCATCCTCCGGTCCATCCTCGGGTTTGATCTCCTGCATTCTGTTTAGATGATCCTGAAGCGTCTCCTCTGCCTTCGAATCAATCCCCAGTATGTTCTCTGCCAAAGGAGAGAGTCCCAACTTCTCTGCAAGGCGCTCTTGTGCATTGAGCGCCACGAAATAGAACTTAAGTACCGGCTGTACATCTAACCCATGCCCTTTCTTGACGAAGATCCCCACCTTTGCCAGCCACTTGTCAATCACAAAGGCCAGGGCGCGTAGCTTCACATAGTTGTCGACCCGGTCGATATGGTGCGACCTAATCCAGGGAAGCGCCATCAGCTCTTTGGTCTTCTCTTCGCGATACACCCTAATGATCTCGCAGTCACCGTCGGACTTATAGAATTTGCAGCCATCCAGCTTGAACAGGCATTTATCACAAGGAACGACTCCGGTCCCAAGAAGGAAGCTGTACCCGCCATGGGTTATACTGACCTTCCCTCCCTGGCTGTTCTGTGGCGTGGTGATCTTGCGCCGATCGATCTTCTTTTCTCCTGACTTTTCCTTGTCCAATTCTCGACCTTTTAGCTATATCGTAAGACTACTACTCCGACGTTCCCCTATTACCGTCCAAAGACTTGACTCTCCGCTGCTTCAGATTTGCTTCCGATTTGCTTCAAAACTGCCGCGTTTTCCTCTCTTGGGCGTCCTCTCTTGCGCTTCTCAAATAGAGCGTCCAGATCCTCTTGTCTATACCGAACAATGGGCTTTTTCCTCCTCCGGCTGAGATAGACTCTGTGGCCCTCCAGGAGGCCCACACTCTCCATGTTCTCAATCGTGGACGTACAAACGTCCAGGTACTCGGCCGCCTTCTTTTTGTCTAACCAAGCCATGGGTTTAGTTTCAGAAGCATCAAAAATCGCCACTCAGAGACTTCGATCTGTGGACTACACCCTGTTTTCGTGGGGTGCACTATCACCCCCAGGGTAGTACACTCTCTTCACATCCCTTCTCTTTCCTCTTCTTTCCTCTTCCTCCCTGATTTTGCTCCCCTCCAAAATCAGAAGGGAATGAAGAGGCCTGTCAATTCGCACAGTTCCCAAAACCATTCCGTCAACCGCCATTTGAAAGTGCCCTCTCCTTGTCTTTCCACCACCTTGAACAGCCGGAAATCCTCCAACACCTTCTTACATGTCTCCGTCGGAAAGCCACTTTTATCTCCTACTGCTGAGGTAGGTACAAACAGGTGATCTTCGTTCTGGATTAAAAATAGGGTCGCTAAGATCTTGGCGATTCTCGACGGCAGCGTATCGGCACAGATTCTTTTGATGAATTCGTAAGCACTCCCGTCTAACTGGCTTTGGTCGTGGATGCAAGCGAACCCGGCACCCAACAGCTTCAGTTGCTTTGCGATGCGAGTTCCCACTTCCGGCTCCGGCTGATAGTCGATTGTACCGTCCCTTCTGTCTCGCGATACTCTACTTCGGCCCAAAGCCAGCAGGTTCGCCAGGGCCATTATCTTTCTCTCGAGGCCTTCTCCCATGGCAATACTCTCGATTATTGGTGCCCTGCACACAGACAGAAAGCTCTTGCTGATCCAAGACAGCTCTTCACGCATCTGTCTCTCTCGTCCGGCGTTCGCTGAGGCCCTTTCAATGGCTTTTTGCTGATCGTTCAATCGTATTCGGAAGCGTAGAAACCTTTCACCCAGATCTGACTCAACGCTCCAACACCTGTCGATGACCGGCGTCACTCCAGCTATCAGTCCGAACTTACTCTTGTAGGATTTTCTTTCCCCCGTTCCAAAGGTTTTTGAACACTCTCCGTCGTAAGCGTCCCGGAGGTCTCCGATAATCCTTGCCCTTGCTTCTTTGTGGATGCCCAAAACCGCGGTGAAATCTTTGATGATTAGCACCTTCCCGTCCAACTTGGGTATGAGGCTCGGGTCCGGCTTAGTTTTGAATCCACTGATCAAAGTGTTCTCAGTCAAAGAAGAAAGCGTATAGATTTCGTCCGACGTACCTAAAGCTCTAAGGATTTCAGTCTTGCAGCCGCCGGGCGCCGCGATGTAAAAAAGCCAGACAGGGTCGGCGAAAACTCGATTCGCAACCACTGTGGCAAAGACGGCGTCGATGGCGAACTCGTCTTCAATGTGAAGCCATTGATGAAAAGTATCTTTGACCGTGCCGAAGGTGATCTCATTCAAGTTCTCGTCGAGACTCATCGCCTCTCTGGCTGCTTTCGCCACCGGATTTCTCACTCTATTCATCTCCATCGTTTAGGCGCTCGGCACAGCAGGCCAGCAATTGTGTCTCTCTATAGTAATCTGGGAGACTGATTTGTCCTCGGATTAGCCGCCTGTTGATTCTGTTCAAACACATGATCAAATATTCCCTCAACAACCGCTCGCAGTCAGCAAGACCCTCCTCAACCTCTCGATTGAGTTGAGCGTTTATCTTTCCGAGAATGGTTACTGTGTTCGGAGTTCGCATCTTACGTCTGTCGTATCAGTGCCTTCAGATTTCGAATTTGATCGAGAAAGCCGAGTGGCTCGATCGTGGTTTCCCTGTTGAAGAATCGAAGCACCAGTTCTTCTCTTCCCGTCTGATCCTGAAGCGTGAAAGAGGCTCGTCCGCCGTTCTGGTGGTCAATCCGGAGAACCGCGTAATTTTGAAGCTTTAGGAATGCGACAAGACTCAAATCGGAAGTAATGAAAGACGCCTGTGGTGACTTCTTCTCTTTTTGCATCTTTTTCCTTTCTGTTCTTTCGATCTTTGTTCTTACTGAGCAAATTACGGCAACAAATCCGGTATCTGCACCAGCTTGAACTTCATTCTATCATTGTTCAAATCATGCTCCGTATGAAAAACCATGAAGTGCGCCGAGTTATTCAGTGCCTCCGGCAGAAGCGTATGGTCGATCTTTACCTGATCTCCGATTTCAAGATCGACATGATCCAGTCCCGCCGCCTTGATGGTCACAATGCATTTGCGATAGCACAACCATTCCATGAACCACTTAATCAGCCTCTCCGAGGTATTAGCATATTCCGTTTCTGCTGTCAGCCAATTGGCAATGAAGGTAAATTTCCGCGACATGCCATACTTCGCCTGACTGTCGGCACACAGACCGGAATAAGTGTTGGGAGTGCCGTCCCGGCTATTATCACTCAGATTATGATCGCCGGCATTGCAGTATCTTGTCTGTCGATAACTGCCCGACACCCAATGTCTGGCAAAAACGATTTCGAATTCGTTGTAAAGGTCGTCCAGCGAGGTCTTTTCTATCTTTACAACATCCTTCTCTTTGATGGTCGTTCGGTCTATGGTCTTAACCTCTGACGTGGCCTTGCTCAGAGCAACGACCTTCTCTTTCTGTTGATAATCACTCAGATAGATAATCCCGGCATTTTGACAGAAAATCTCTATATGATCCAGGCTGAGAAGTTGATTCTGAATCACCGTACCGAATGCCCAATCTTCGCGCACGCCATTATCCTGACTGAGCGAGTCAAAGCTGTCCGTATTTATCTCATCATCGCCGAGACCCAATTCACTGCGTAGAATCGCTTCGATATGCCATATCCCGCCATCTATCAAATTGTCCTCCCAGGCATATCCGGTCGAACGAGAATTGATCCAAGACCCGAAGCGTTCACCCTGCAAATGAGCGCACAAAGCATCGGTCTGCAGGACATCCATCTTCTGACCCTTCGGCATCCTTCGTCTCTCGGCCTTGCGAGCTCCCGGATCACTTGAAGTTGCCCTGATAGCAAAGTAGGCGTTACTCCTCAACACTAAGTTGTTGAGCTTTATGAAGACATCCTTGATGACCAAATTCTGGGGTATTGGAAATGCGGGGATAGAGAAAGTCAATCCCCACTCGTAAGCTGCTATTTCATCCGCCGTCCAGTTGTGATACTGATCGGACTGATCGTCAAGACTCCCATGTGCCGATTTGTCAAGGCCGAAATCGTATGACACTAAGGAATCCGCATCACCGTTATCAAACGACATGCCACCAGTCGAATAACCGCCCGCCCCATTGTCCCATTGTGCATTATAGTATTTCAAGGTGCCCGTTACACCCGATCCGATATTGCCAAAGAGCACGTTGAAAGTGAAGTTGTTGGCAGCTTCAAGCCCTAACTCTCCCACACCGTCAGGGATGGGAATTCTGACGAAAACAGCGGTGCTCAAGCTGTCCAAGAGCACTCCGGTCGTTTGGTCGCGGTCGATCATATCCTCTATGTCAATGGCCCACACTCCGGCGGTCTTGCTTCCTTGTTCCCTGGCGCGACCATAGTAGAGACCTCGCAACTCAGCCGCAGACGCGCCCACAAGTTGAATCACCGTAGGCCGTCCGTAGGTAATCGGAAACGCCACGCCCGGAGAGGTTGTCACGTCTTCGAAGAGATCCGTCTCCTGATGATATAGGTAAAGATGGACCGATGTAAGCTCACACATGTTGTTGCCCGAGGCTATGTACTTTCCCTTGCCTGGCTCGGTCAGAATGATAGGAACTGCCACCTGTGTTCCTATTTGAAGCGAGCCGCCACACAGCTGCCCATACAACAGGGGAATGACCTTGTTTCTGTTATAGTCTGGAGCGTAGGGATAGGTGTTCGGATCAACTGTCGCAGCCGGTATTACCTTGTGTCGTTTGGTCGTAGCATTTTCGATGCTGAATGTCATGGTGGCAAAATCATATTCGAGATCAACGACCACACCACGATAGCACAGCAGAAGCTCTGAGTAATCTGGATCTGTATCACCCGGAAGACAAAGCCAGATTTCAACGGTGCGGTTCTCAAAGTTGTAAGTATCAATCGCTTGGTCGAAACGTGAGGAGCCGTCATACTGAGGATTAGCGATCCGCATTTTCAAGCCACTGATAGTTGCCACCTTACCGCTGTCAGACACATCAACGGAGTGACGAATCGGGTCAAAGGCATTCTCAGCCAATACTCCCCCAAGGAAGGTCTTGTCATTTCCACCCTCCCATGCTGTCACCGTAATCTCTCTCGTGGCCCAATCGAACTCGGTCCACAGGTCGCCTGATTCGGGAATCACGCGCACCAAGATAATCCGAGATACACCCCCGCCCTTTCCGTCGATTATGGCCTGTGGTAGAGTCTTGCTCATCAATATCTCCTCAATGAGTTCGTCCAAAAGAAAACCGGGTCAGCTCGGGATGACCCGGTAAAAGCGCGCCTTACTATTTTCGTTTGCTCTTACGGTCCCGAGCAGGGGAAAGGTGATTCTGTTCCCCTTACTTTCTTATGGGTGAAAAAGGAGAGACAACAAGGTGATAAAAGAGGGACAAGAAAGATAAAAAAAGAGGGGAAAGTTCAGCGTGACCTAAACCGCTTCAGGGGAAAGACTAATTTGCCGTTATGAAGTGTGCCGCCAAAAGCCGCGACGTTGCGCCGCAGACGTTTCTTGGCTGATGAAAGAAGAATGCCCCTTTTGTCGGCCTCCAGTTTTGCCGCACTGGTTAACGGAATGTAGGTTTGATGGCCGATTTGAAATGTTGGCGACTCGTGTTTTTTGATAATGCCCTTTATTCGGGTCAATTGATCGGCCGGGATCATGATGGCTGAAACTCTCATACGAATTCTCCGATGGTAATAACCAAGCCCCTCAAGTTCTTCTATGCGGCAGTGACAATCTGCCGGTATCACACCGGCCCTTATCTGATTGCGTAGCTTCCCAACCTTGACACCCAAGAGTTTCGCTGCATCCTTCAGAAACAGATAAGCCTTGCCAGTTTCGTGATGCACATATGGTCGACAGGGGTCTAAACCACGACCGGCTTGGAGATCCTCACCTATTTTTCCTGTTAGCCTAAATTCAAAAGCCCTCCTGAAGAACTCAGGCAACCTATTGATCCAAACGGCGACGGGCAAGTTTTCTCCATACTTTTTAGCCTTGGAAGCATTTCTGTAATATCGGCGTGCATCCATTATCGCAAGGTAGGCCAGAGTCTGTCCTTGTGGCTCCGTAAGTTTACGGTGTCCATCAAGCCCCAGGCTCCGGTTAATTCGATTTACTTCTCTCCCTATCTTGCGTTTGACCGATTCAGAAGAAATGAAAGCCTTGAGTGCCTTATCATCTCCCTTCACTACTGATTTCCAGAGATGAACATGAGGTAGGCTTTCAATATCATCAAGGAGCTTCAAGAACTGTTCACTACTCTTTTTAGCTACTTGCGCAGCTCGGCTAAGTTCGTCGCAAAACAGTCTACAATCCGACAACCACTTCTGTAGCAACCTGTGAGGAAACTCTTGCAGTTTCTTGAGACTCTCCTCAAGACACCCTACTCCCAGGAAGTCGAGCACTGGCTTTTGGGCAGCCGTCTCATCGTTTCTCATCTCTGTCTTTTCTCCAGTCCCCCGAAGGAAGACCCTATCTCAAGCAGACTCAGAAGTCGAGCCGCATCTCCAGATCTTCTATTTTCCGGTCAACTTGCTTTCTCCTCTCTGCCACTACTCTGTTCTTTTCCGCATCGATTCTCGCTTCCACCGCTGATTTCAAAGCGCTGCTCCCCGGACTTTGTAATCCGTGCTCTCGAATGTACTTCTTTTTCTCTTTTGCGAAAGCGACAGTAACGCTGTCCTTGAAAGCCTCAAAATCCTCTTCGAGCCTTCTTAGAAGAATCTGATTCTCTCTTTCAATCTTCTGCTTCAAGACTTCTTTCTCGACCCTCTTAATACGCTCGTGTTCCCGAATGGCGTATTTTTGAACTTCCAAGGCAGCCACATAGCCCATCGTAGCGCTCACCGCAGCCAGTACGACTGCGAGAAAAACACTTTTCACCTCGACCTTCATTTAGCCATCCTCTTTGAAGTCTTCTTAGAGACAGAATGTCAAATTGCCGTTAGCCTGCCTCTCGGCATTTTAGAGTCAATTGCCGAAGACTCTTAAGCCGAACAGAAAACCATAACCACTGACTTTACTCTCTGTCTGATAGAAATCCCGACTTTGTGGATGCTCAAGTTTCTGCCAACTGCCGCTAAAGCGGAAAATCAGAGAAAGATTCTTTGTTGTCGGATAGATGATTTCGGCCGTGACCAGGGGACCACTCAGATCGCCGTGCGAGGTATACACTCGGCTACCTTCCCATTGACTATATGTGTCGCTTCCGGTTTGGAAGCCGCCGAGAATGGTTATTGTCGGCGCGTTGAGGATGCCATCAGGGTTACTGTCCGTGGCTCTCGCAATCGGCGCGGTGAACACGATCAATAGGAAGACGAACAATTTCTTCTTCATTCTGGCCCTCCTCGTTTTCAGAACATCTTAAACATAAAATGCAGAATCACCAGGATCGCTACCAGGCGCCAGGCGAAGGTGAGGAACATCTCAATATACCAAAACATCATTGTTCCCGCTGAAGATAAACGCCATCTGATTTCTCGGTCTCACTGTCTTCTGCGAAAGATCAACATCCCACTTGGCGGTTCTTCTGATCCCATTTGCCTTGTAGCCAACGCCCGCTTCATATACGGGTTTGTTGCTGTATACTTGAAAAGCATACCAACCCTCAAATTCAATGAAATTCCCCGATGTCTTGGCAGCACCCAGATAGTTTCCAGTCCGTCGCATAATAGTGATTTGTGTGCCCGGAATGTTGCAACTCTTGAGTATGGTCACAACCTCATCATCTCTATTGGCCCAAACATCTTCTTTGATCTCAACTGCTGGTGCGAAGATTATCAGCGTTGAGCCGCCACCTATAAGGCAAGCCAACAATAATAACAGTGTCCAACGTGCTTTTGAGCGATCAGTCATGTTTCTTAATCTCTTTTTGGCAGTGCGGACACACGGTAGCATCGGGATGAATTCTTTCTCTGCAATACGGGCAAGGTATTCGATCACCCGGGGTCACAAGCATTATCAGTATGCCGAAAGGGCCGAGCAGAATACCTAATATGAACCCGAGACAACCACGTCCTTTCGCGCCACCTATAAGAGCGGCTACAATCCCGCACAGTATCCAGATGAGTATCAGTTCCATACGAATCTCTCTCAGCTAAACGCTTTCCGCGCCCGGACCGTCTTTCCCCGGATCACACCAAAGGTCAGGCGGTTTTCAAGGTAACGAGGGAGCATGTCTTCTATCGCTCCTCCTCGATGCCAATTGGAATCGGCTTCATCTCCGTAACCCTAATTCTGGCGCAGTTTTCGGCTCCCTCCATCTTGAACCCCGAGAAGTGCAAGACATATTCATTCTCTCCAATCCAGAACTTGAAGCTGCGCTCTCGGCCCGCGGTAAATGCCCATTCTTGCTCGGTTACCACATCCACGATTAAGAACTCGGCAGAGTGTTCCCAGGTTTCACCCGCCTTCCGGGCACGCACCAGCGTTATTGTAATTGTTTCGTCGAAGAACGTCTCCATGTCTCCGGGGCAAATGACCGCCGAGTCGCCTTTTGCAGCGAAGTCAAAACTGTCTCGTTCGGCCTCAAGTGATCTGTGTTCCTTCTCACATTCATTCAGCTGCGCCTCTAATAGTTCAATCTTCGCGTCCTTTGAAGATACAGTCATATGGAATAGCAATCCGACCACAGCGACGAGAGAACCCAAGACTGGCACAATGGGATTCTGCTTAAGATACGCCCAAATACTTTTTCTGCTCTTTTCACTATCATTTGACATTTGGAGTCTCCGCTTTCTGCTGCTTGAGAATCTCAATAGTTCTATCCGACCTCCAGTTGGTCGCCGTCAAACCGCGCTCCTCCGTTGCCTAAGTTTTTGGCCAATTCGCGTACTCCCCTTGTTCTACACTAAAAGCTTCCCTCCCAAAAAGCAAGAGGTTTTTGCCTATGGGGATTCTCAAAATCACGTACTATTAGATGCCCGTGGGATTGATAAGTTCGAGAATCCCACCCGTTCTCTGAAAGCGAACGAAATGAACTTGAGCCGGAGGGACGCCAGTCGGTGTCGCGTTTCAGTGGTTGAACCTCGTGCTGTTTTTGAAATCATGCTGACCTCCTAAAAAGTAGAGGAGGTTATCATGATGGCATCAACATCAGTAACGCCTTTCGTCGGAAAGGTCATCCTTGAGTGGATCGCCTCGTGCTTCAGGCCGATAAGGATAAAACTCCAATTACTCACGTTTGAATTCGAACTCGGCCAGGTCACAGGCACAGAAAACTCAAGGAAAGAAACAGATTCCGTCTCTGACTCCTAATTTGGAATCGGAATGCTGGATCACCGACGCTCCAGCATCCTCTGGCTCATAAGTTCTCTGATCCTACGATCCTCCTGTTTCAATTCTGTTTCAACCCCCCTTCCACTTTCTTAGGTTTTCATACCCCGTCATGGGCTACTGCAAAATTGTCAATCGGTTGACTCTGTTTGCAATAGCCCATTTTTCAATGAGTTACGGTAATCCCCGCAACGGAGGAGATATCCGATGAGTTGGTCTTCTTGATCAACTCCAGGATAAGACCTCCCAGGCCGGTGAGCGGAGAACAGATCTTCATACGCACCATGTTCCTGGTCTCCGATGAGATAAACTCGTACGGCGGTCGTTTTCCCTTGGAGGAACTCCACCGACTCGCGGAACTGGCCGTCGACTCGCCGGTGATGGTCGGGCACGCCAAAGAAAAACTTCCCATTGCCAGGAACTTCAAAGCCGAGGTGGTGCAGAGAGACGGACATCACTGGGTGAAGGTGTGGTTCTACTGGATGAGGAATGCCAAAGATGCCGCTTCGCTGCGGGCGAATGTCGATCACGGAATCTACAAGGAGTGTTCCCTGGGATTCGTGTTCGAGCTGCCGGAATGCTCAATCTGCGGCCAGGATATGAGGAAATGCAGCCACGTACCGTTCAAATCCTACTCGACAGAGAGTGAAGAGAAAGAAGCCTACTTCAATTACCGAAACGTCACCAAGGTACTTGAGACCTCGCTGGTTTATCGGGGAGCGGTCCCCAACACCTCCATGTCGGATGAGTTGGGGCTGTATCGAAAGCCCGCACCGGAGAAGCAGCCCGAGCGTCCGAATCCATCCCCGGCCTGCCATGCGGGTGCAGTCCGTGAGATCTCTCCTCTTGAATTCGTTGCCCCTACCAAACCGCATAAATCGACCTCAGCCTCAAACGAGATTTTCCATTTGCAGGATCTTTCGTCACTTTCAGGGGAGTTTTTCATCGAACCCAAGTATGATGGCGTCAGGGCGCAGATTCACAAGAACGGAAAAGAGGCAAGAATCTTCAGCGACGGGGGGACGCGAATCGAGCACAGACTCCCCCACCTGGTCAAAGAGATTCTTCTGAACGCCGGGGAGAGCTTCATACTGGACGGCGAGCTGGTCAAATACAGAGGGAACTCACGTCTCTCATGCAAGGACGTGATATCCCATCTGAACCCCGGGCTGCACGATTTCTCTCCGAAAAGGGAGTGCGTCCTTGATGATTCTCGTCTCAGGTTCAAGCTCTTCGACCTGATGTACCTGGACGGAGAGGACAGAACCTCTCTTCCTCTGGAGGAGAGAAAAAAGTTGCTGGAAGGTTTGTTCCCTGAGGGCGAATTCATTCAGATGGTCAACCACGCCAAGGTCTGTGCCGCCGATCTTTCCCGGCGGGTAAAAGATATGTCCACCTCGGAAGGAGTGATGCTCAAACGGGCCGGATCGCGTTATTCGGAGGGCGACCAATGGTTCAAATGGAAGAGATACCTCGAATTAGACGTGCTGGTGGACGGGGTGGAGAAAAACAAAGGGAGCAGCTTCAATTACAGTTGTGCAGTCGAGGCCGAGAATGGTCAGATCCGCATCGGAAACACCTATTCCACCTCGATTCCTGCCAGGCCGGGTGAGGTAATCAGAGTGAGAGTCGACCGGGTGACGAAGGATGGTGGTCGATTCTTCTGGCACGCCCCGAAGGTGCTGGACAAGAGATTGGACAAGAAGGACCCTGATCCTGTCTCGGTCTTAGAGAGGATGGTTGACGGAAAACCGTCCGCCGTCGGCCGTCCGCCGTCCGCGGCCAAAGCGCAAGAAGCCGTGGGCGGTGGCCAGCGGACCGCGAACAGATTCGTGCTTCAGCTTCGCCGCCAAGCAGAAGCAGAAAGCCACGATCTCAGCTTACACGACGGTGAGAACACTTACGGGCTGATCATGTTCGAGCTTGACTTGGATGAACTCAGCAAAGGCAGAAGATTCCTCTGTGAATGGAAGGATTCCTCTGAACTGAGCCGGGCGGACTCCAACGGAGACATCCCGCCCGGAGAACAAGGTGGGGAGGGAAATACTCAGCAGGACCCAGCTGACAACACGGAAATCCTCGATACGGGAGGATGTGAAATCCTTGAGAAAAGAGCGGACTTGGTCACCTTCAAGATTGAGGGAGATATCCTGAAGGGGGTCTACCTGGCGAGAACGGCCAAGCTGAAACAGAAGGATAGGTGGTTGCTCTGGAAGCGGTCAACGGGTGAAACGGATAAGGCAGTCCGAAGATGAAGCGAATTGAAGGGCGGGGGATGGAAAATCGTTCAAGGTTCAAAGTTTAAGGTTTGAAGTTGTCGCAAAACTCTTTGCCAAGAGGTGAGCATGAACGTGCATGAATTGATTGAATCTCTGAAACGGCACAAAGACGCCGTCAAGGGTGAGATGATTCAGAAGATCGACTTCGACCAACTGGAGAGAGATCTGGGTGAGGCTGCACTTGTTCTGCACTCCCTGGGTGAAAAGGAAGGACTGTGTGAGAAGCTTCTCTCTGATTTGAAATCGGAGATCAAGAGGATGTCTCTGGCCGTCTCCCGGGCCAAGGGGGACTTAAGCTCGTGCGGGCTGGTGGACAAACTCCTGTCTTCTCCGGATTTGAGTTTTGAGGACCTCCTCTTCCTGAGGAAAAAAGTCAGGGAGGAATTCAACCAGAGTTTTCCCCCTTCGCCTCAGTCGAAAGTGGTCGTCGATCTGGGTCGTGTCGATACCGGGTTCTCGGAGTTCAAAACCGGTTTTAAGACTTAAGGCCGACACCAAAAGGCAAATTGCCGGGCGGAGCTGAAGCTTCGCCCCTACGTGAGAATTGGGCTTCAATTGTAGAGAAAAAGACCACAACGGACCCAAAACGGATGTGGGTGGGACGACCCGAAGAGATGTCGAACGAGACAGTCTTCACTGAGTCGAGGGTTCGAGAAAGCGGTTTTCAAAAAGGAGGATAGAATGGGAATAAGAGATCAAAACCTGGAAGCCACCGGAGCGATCTTTGCCAGTTTCCGGGTCAAACAGACCGGTGGGGTGGATGACCTGAAGGATGCCGACGTGGGCAAGGCGGTTACGCTCACCGGAGACAACCAGGCGGGTCCTGCAACCGACGGGTCGGTTCTGTTGGGGAAGTTGATCGATCTCACCCTGACCGACGCGGAGGCGGGCAAGAGGGTGGCTACCGTTCAGATAGGCGGCGTGATGACGCTGCCGATCACCACCACTTACCCTGCGGTGAGCAACCGGGTAGTGGGAGCTGCCGCCGGCGCGGTTAAGCAGGCCCCTGCATTGACCGACTACGATCCCGCCGGCGGAAACTCAGCCAGAGGGACGGTTATCGCGGTGAACGGAAGTGCCGAGTGTACCCTGATCTTGAACTAAGCCGTCCGTGGTCCGCCGTCCGTCGACCGTAGCTAAAGACCTGCGGGCTGCGCACGAGGAACAGCAGACGTGATAAAAGGAGAGAAAGATGGATTTAGAGAAGCTATTGAACTCGGATGAAGGAAAGAAGCTTCTGGAATTGGCCGGCATGGAGGAGTCGCTCTCCGGACAGGTGGAGCTCTCCAGGGCAAAGGAGATCAACGTGACCCGCGAGACCTACCTGGAGGCCCAATCCCGGGGCATGACCCTATCCGAGCTTCTGGAAACGAAGGAGTACGATCCCAGCGAGGTGGGGACTCCCCTGGACGCCTTTGAGCGACAGCTGGCGGCTCATGAGGTAAGAGTGGGAGGAAAGAGACCTGTCACCGTGGAACTCTTCTATCAGGGAGCGCCCGCGCTTCTCCCCGAGTTCATGATGAGGGAGATAAGAAGAGGCCAGAGGATGCGGCCGGAGTTGGGCAAACTGGTGGCCAGCTCCAGCACCATCTCCTCCTCCCGCTACACCCCGTTCTATATAAACGTGACGCCCCAGGAGTCGAAGCTTTCCCTGCGGCCCATCGGTGACTCAGCGGAGATTCCCACCCTGACCGTGGCGGAACAGCTGCACTCGATCACCGTGCCGGATTACGGAATCACCCTGAAGACGTCCTACAAGGCCCTGAAACACCGTACCACCGCGCAGTTCAAGGTTCTTCTCTGGTACGTCGGATTCCGGCTGCAGGCGGATAAGATGGCGCTGGTGGTGGATACCATCATCAACGGGGACGGAAACGACAACCCGTCCACGGTGATAAACAGTGCCACCTCGGGAAGCTTTGCCTACGACGATCTGATCACCCTGTGGAACGAGTTCTTTCCCTTCGAGATGAATACCATCCTCTGTCACAAGGAGATGATCAAGACCATTCTTGCCATGGAGGAATTCAAGGACCCCATGGCCGGATTCAAATTCCAGAAGACCGGCGATTTGGTATCCCCGCTGGGATCCGCCCTGGTGAGGTGCGACGAGGTCCCCTCCGATTCAGCCATCGGGCTGGACAACCGCTTTGCCATCGAGGAAGTGGTGAGCCAGCCGCTCATGGTGGAATATGACAAGGTGATCGAGCAGAAGATGGAGGAGGCGGTCATATCCGAATCGGTGGCTTATGCCAAGGTGATCAAGGAAGCGGCTCTGGTTCTGGATACCGTCTGGTCCTAAAGAGCAAAGAACCTCTCCCCCTGTTTCCCCCTCTCCACCTTGTGGAGAGGGGGACCAGAGGTGAAATGAGGATAATCTATTATGCAGAAGCTCATTGACACGGTCAGCTCGTTTTACGCCACCGGCATCCAGCCGCAGGCCAAGATGTTCAAGGTCTCCTTTGGTCAGTATCAAGACCGGGTGATCGTAATCTACCCCAAGACCCCCAGCCAACTGGTGTACGTGTGGGCTGATCCCCCTTATCTGGTCTGGTCTGAACCTGAGGAGATAGCAGCCGACGGCGCCGATTACCCGCCCTCCGGCTACATGGATGCGGACGGGAACGTCTACCTGGTGTACACGCAGGAGTCCGGCCTCAATCTGCTGGAGCTGAAGTTGACCTTCACCCAGGGCAGCTGGAGTCCGGGCACGATCAACACGGTATGCAATGTCGGACAGAATTACTTCCCCAGCATCTTAAAAGACTCCATCAATCGTCTCTGGATAAGCTGGACCTACTACGATCCCCCCACGGAGAGATACTATGTGCACGTGAAGACCTCGCAGGACGATGGATCGACCTGGGGCACAGGCCCGTCCGACCCGGGCCCCTCATTAACCGGCGGGGACGGGTTGTGCTTCTCGCAACTGCTCTTCCAGCCGCCCTACATCCGGTGCTTCTATTCGGATGATTCCACTCTCCTGGCCTATCGTTCCCATGAGTTGGGGTCCGCCACCTGGGATCCGCAGCAGACCATCTATACCGGTTCCCAGATCGATGACAACTTTCGCGCGGATTTGTCGCTGGACAACAAGGTGGGAATCGTCTTTCCGGGGACCTCTGCCGTGCTCTACAGGGAGTTCGACGGGAACAACTGGAGCGGCATCTTCAGCGTGGACAACTGTCTGCCGGAGTCTGTAGGGGTGAGATTCCTCGACGACGTGCCCTACGTCTTCCTCGCCAAAAACATCGGCAGCCAGCAGAATCAGCTCTTCTTCTGCTATAAGGAGAATTCCTCGTTCACGTCGCCGGTTCCCTACGAGTCTGGACAGAAGGCGTTCGATCGCGCCTTCTGTTACGATGCCTCAGCTTCGGCCAAGTATTCGGACCGAACCGCCGAGGCTTCGAATTCGAATCCAGCCGACGTCTTTCATCCGACCTCGGGCAGCCTGGTCAAGGACGCCGGAGACGCACTGTATGTGGGAATGGATGCCAGGTTCAACCTGGTTAAGATCATATTGTCCACGGCAGGGATCGGAGGGGCAGTGGTCTGGCAATACTGGGACGGCGAAAGCTGGGCCGATTTTATCCCGGTCTCGGGCAGCTATAACCTCGACGCAGACGAGAAGATGGTGGTCCTGTGGTCGGATCTTAATTCGGTTCCTGCAACTCAACAGAGGTGTTCGGTAAACGGAGTATCGGAATTCTGGATAAGAATCGTGGTGACGACTCCCTACGCCGCGCCACCGGTGGGAAGTCAGGTTACCGCGGTGCCGGAAGCGCGGCACCTGCAGGTCACAAAGTGAAAAGGCGTTCAAAGTTCAAGGTTTAGAGTTCAGAGTTCAAAGTTCAAAGGATCAAAAGTTCAGGAGATCAAGAGTTCAAAGCTCAAGGTTTAGAGTTCAGAGTTCAGAGTTCAAAGTTCAAAGGATCAAAAGTTCAGGAGCTCAAGAGTCCAAAGTTCAAGGTCTAGAGTTCAGAGTTCAGAGTTCAAAGTTCAAAGGATCAAAGGTTCAAGAGTTCAAGGTTCAAAGTCGAAGTCGAAATCAATCTCGGCTCGAGCGGAGGTTCTCTCTTCAGAAGGCAGAAGGAAAAGCGGCGGAGGATTTAGAGGATGGGATTCACGAACACAGATTTGGTGAAAAAGCATATCCTGGAGCATGAACTCGGCACGGTCGGCAAAGAGAACATTGCCTGCAGGCTGGAGGGAGAGGCGCCTTTCCAGCTTCCGCATATGCTGCTGGTGGCCGGCTCGGAGAAGGTGAAGGCAAAAGAGGGAAACATACCGGTGTCGGAGACGGCAAGTTTTGCCTCCTCGGAGACGGCGCAACTGGCCCACCAGGAAGTGATACCGGACACCGTGGTGGTGGCAAAGGATTCATCACTGGGACAGATCTACGCGGAGAACCTGGATTACTCCATTCAGTATGATGATGGAAGGCTCTCCCGCATCCCAGACGGTTCCATCCCGGAGGGCTCGTCTGTAGTCATCTGGTACCTTCACTTCCGGGTATATACCGCGAATACCGATTATCAAGTCGATTACGGCAAGGGTCAGATAAGAAGGCTGAACTCGGGAGACATAGAGGATGGCCAGTGGGTCCTAGTGGATTACAGCGTGGAGTTCGCTCTTCTCAGCGACGAGGTGGTGGAAAACGCCGTCCGTGAGGCCAACCAGCAGGTTCTTCACTACATCGATTCGTCGTATGCCAACTCGACCGACCAGTCTCTGGTGACTGCGGAGACCTACCTGGCCGTGTCCGTGCTCTGCAATATCAAGGCTATGGAGGCCATGACCCAGAACTTAGCCTCGGGAACCGGTTGGCAGGCGCACTCCATCTCCCTGGCCTGGTCGAAGATGTCGGGTGTGTATCGCAGCCAGGCATACGAGCTTCTGGACAAGTTCAGGAAGGACCCCGGCGGTCTCTGCTCGCCCCACGCGGCGAAATCGACCGGCTGACCCTTTCCTTCTCGGAAAGATGAAGGAACGCCGGTGGGGCGGAGTCTGGATGAGATCCAGCCAAGACTTTGATGGTTTCATCGTGGCAAAAAACCAGTGAGGTGACGAAGCCGTGAACATTACGCTTGATTATCTCCGGGGAAGAAGGACCTGGGTGGTGCCCAATTTCGTGGTCTGGGGTGATTGGTCGTTGGCGTCCTTTCTTCTGCTCTATACCGAGATGGGGGAGACCTCCAAGAGAGTGATGATGGCGAGAAACAACCTGGGCGGTCTGGATCAGTCGGTTGCCTTCGAAACTCTTTACGATTTCAGAGGAAATCAGTTGCCCCAGACCATCAGCAATCCCAAGGTAATGATTATGCCCAAAAACGAGGTCAACTGCTTCGTGGTGGGAACAGAGACCGAGACAGGCTTCAGAATCGCCAGGTTCTCGGGATCTCAGAAGACCGGCCTGGTTGACCTGATGATAGTGGAAATGGGGTAGAGACGAGTTTAAGGTTCAGAGTTCAAAGTTTAAAGTTCGAAGTTCAAAAAACCAAGAGCTCAGAGTTGAAGAGTTCAGAGTTGAGAGTTCAGAGCTTGGGGTGGGCGAGTGCAGATCTCTGAATAGAGATTGGCTCAGGAAAGAAGGAGCAGTTGTATGAAAAGAGTTCTCTGTTTGTGTATCGGTTGTCTGGTCCTGCTGTTGTTGCGGTGGTCAATGGTTCCCGCTGGTTGGTTTGGGCTGGCGGATTGTCCGTCCCACTGGGCGGTGGCGACCGGTTACGCCGATGCCTGCCGTTTTCAGGCCCCTGAGGATGGTGTGTCCGCGCGCCTGGAGATACTCGCCTGGACATCCGCAAAGGGTTCCACCTTCCGCCTGGCGGTCTACGATGATGACGCCGGCCACCCCGGTAGTCGACTGTGGGAGGGCACGGATGTTACCTATCACGGGGGTGAATGGTGCGGGGAAGATGTGAGCAGCATCCAACTGACCAAGGATGCCTATTACTGGTTTGCCTTTAAGACCAGCGCCTCTGAGGAGATGTGCTACGTTGAATCTGGGCCTGCCAACTCTCACGAGTGGAAATCCAACCAGGCCTATCCGGACAGCTTTCCCAACCCCTGGGGAGGCTATTCCGGCCGCAACTCCAATCGCTACACCCTGCGGATGCATTACACCACCGCTGCAGGCACCAGGGGAATAATCGAGAGCGATGCGGGGATAATCGAAGGAGGGTTTATCCGATGAAAAATCGAATAGTCCACAGTCGACGGTCCGCAGTCCACGGCAGAAAAGCTCCTCTGTTTCCGACTCTGGCCTTCGGTGCTCTGGCTCTGATTCTGTCGACACTGGTCGGTTTCGGATCGGCTGGCGCTGAGTACTACTCTCCCTCTGACAGCGTCGCTCTCACCATCGGAACCGTCAGCATCAACGCCGATTCGGTCCAGGACTGCGATTCGGTCAGAATCAGGTGGTGGAGACTCTCCGGAGGATGGACCCCGGTGGGCACCGAAAAGCTGACCTCATCGGTAGAGCAGGGATTCTACGCCGTCAGGGTCAAGGCCTCGGATGCATCCGGCCAAAGCGGAAACTACATTGCCAAGGCCGTAGCCTACAAGTTCGACGGCTCCTACACCGACGTCAAGACATGGTCCTGGACCGTGGTCGAAACCTTCGACTCTCTGACCAACGCTATCACCAATACCAACAAGGCCAACTTCAGGGCAGACGTTTCGAGCCTCCTGGAGAAAGCTGACAGCGCACTCTACATGCGCACCGACTGGGACAACCTCAAGAACCAGAATGCATCGGTCTATCTGGGCCAAACGCGCTTAGCCTATGTCGACACGGTGGACAGCGTAAAACACCCCGGCTTTGAGCCGACCGACACCTCCCAGATCAAAGCCATGAATCAGAACAACCAGTGGGGAGCTGCCTTTGTCTGGAATCATCCGGTCAGAACCTTAACCTCCGGTGCGGGCACCGGGACCAACAGCGTGGTGATCAGATGCAAAGACTCATCCGACAGCTCTGCCGTGGCCTTTGCCCAGATTCAGGTGCTCGACTCGACCGAAAGTTCCACCATAGGCCTTCTCACCTCCGATTCGCAAGGTCGCGGGTTTTTCGCCCTGGACCAGGGAGCTTACCGGGTCAGGCTGTATAAGCCGGGGTGGCAGTTTGTGGTTCCTGAAACGCTTGTGGTGGCCGGCGATGAGGACAAAACGTACTACGCAGAGGCGTTCGATCCGGGTATGCCGCCGCAGGGAAGCCTTTGCCGGGTATATGGCTGGGTTCACGACATAAACGACCAGCCGATGGTGGGCACAAAGATCGAGGCGGGCATACCAACGGTGCCGCTCAGATATCAGAACCTGCTGATCAGCCCTTACCACAAGAGCACCGTCACCGATACTCAGGGCTACTGGTACCTGGACATCTATCCCAACTCGACCTTAAGCCCAGCCGACACCAAGTACACCTTCCACGTTTTCGGCCCTTCGGGGACCATACTGCGGCTGGAAGCCGACGTGCCGGATGTGACAAGCTGGGAGCTGCAATGGTAAAAAGGCGTTCAAAGTTCAAAGTTTAGAGTTTAGAGTGCAGAGTTCAGAGTGCAGAGTCTGAAGTTCAAAGTTCAAAAGTTCAGAGTCTGAGATACAGGGGCCAGCACCCCAGAGCCAGAACCTATAACCTTAAACCTTGAACCTTAAACCTTAAACGTAAGCGTTCAGTTGCGGTAAGAATAGCTTTTTGAGGAGGTGAATGAAGATGTTCATGAGCATATTCTCGACATTCGGGGATTGGCTCACTTCCAGTTCCTTTCACGCCCTGGGAGGAATTCTGCTGCTTTTCCTGGGATGGGCCATCAAGAGATACCTGATTCCGTTTCTTGATACGGAGCTCAAGAGGAAGATGGCCGAGTATGTCCTGTTGATTGCCGATGAAGTCACCGACCAGCTGGTGGCCAAATACCCGCAAAACGAGCTTTTCAAATGGCTGGATCAGGCGGTGGACAAAATAATCGAGATAACCGGAGTGTCCCGGGAGGTGGCCACCCGAGCCGCACAAGCCGCTATGGCTCGCAAGGGTTTAAACCTGAAGTGATAAGGACCAAAGTTTGCCCACAAACGCCCCAATTGCATAGACTGTGCGGCAGAATGCAGAGATCCTTTGTCGATTGCATTGGCAGAATGAGCAAGTTGATTCTACTGTGAAGGGGGAAATTTTTTCCCACGGTGTGACATTGAGAGGCGTTCTCGGACTTAAGTTCTTTGCATACAGACGATTGAAATCTGAGGGGCGATCTGCTGTCCGTGTTTCCCCGTAGAGTCAAGCTGGCCACGGTGTTAGGGTAAAACCGTAATGTTCGAAAAGCGGGGCATTGGCATGCAGATTGCTTATCAAATCCAGCGGAAGTTGCGTATATAGAATGGCTAGTTGAAAGGACCATTTGGGAGTGGTGCGGTTATGAGCGATCATAGCCACCCGACGCCAAAATCGGGCATCCCCCCTCCACCACTCCCAATTTTTTATATCCAAAATCACCCCCACAGATCGCCCGCCGGACTCTTCTATCTCTATTTTTCCAGCCAATGGCCAAAGCAAGGGTTTGTCCCCACCTATTCTGAGCAGGACGGAACAGTCAGGGCATTTTATCAGGGTCTTTCCTCACCAGCTGCCAACTTTCAGGGCAAGAAGAAGGGTGAGTCTGGTTTTCACGCCACTCACCCTATAGTCGTTTTCTCCAACCGGAGAGAAGAGGTCTACTAACTCTTGGCTTTCATGACCTCCCCGCAGCACATCAGGCGGGTAACACCAATTCCCTTTTTGGAGACCACCACCTCTATACCGCAAGGAACGCAGACATACGTCTTCTTCGCCTTCTTGGCGGGAGCCCTCTTGGCTGTCTTCTTCTTTACAGGGTTCTTGGCGGCCTTCTTCACTGTTTTCCTTTTAGTCGGCACAATTCATCTCCTTCGCTTCAGAGGTTCCAGTACGTGAGAGTCACACCACTGAACGCCATCCCCATTTGCAGAACTTATCGATTGTCGTCGAAGGTAAAATTGAACGCGTGACTGCGACTTGTTCAGAAAAGAACGGAGTGACGGCTCGCACGACCGGAGGGTGGTCCCCAGAGGGCTACCGTCGGCAGGGACCGTGGATAGACCGGTTTGCCTCTCTTTAGCAGGAGGGAGGCGATCCCCCTCTGAAGAGATAATTGATCAAGAACACCACATCACCGACGTTGACCACGCTATCACAGTTGACATCCCCCACCAGCGGCGGTGTGGGAGGGTCGCCTCCCCGATAGAGATAGTTGATCAGATAGACCACGTCACCCACATTTACAGCTCCATCGGCATTCACGTCGCCTAACCTGGGGTAGGTCAAAGAGAAACAGTGCGGAAGGAAGTGTTCCGGGATGAAATCCATGTAATCCTCCCTGATGAATCTCAGGCTTCCGCTTGCCGGGCAGAAGCATGAATCTATGCAGATGGTCATGGTGTCCTCGACCATGAAGGTGATGGTGGCCAGAAGGGTTCTGCTCCTTATGGGGAAGTAGACATCCTGTACAGTGGCTGCCACCAAGTAAAGCCATACGTGGGAACTATCATCCAAATCCAGCACGAGATAGTCCCACTCCAGCCCCATCATCTGCTGGGACAGGTCCATCATCCAGTTGTGAACGACTGTATCGCTCTCCGGTTCTATGCGATGACGGAAGATGCTTCGCTTGAGCATGGAGTCGGGGAAGGGGTAGAGAAGAAGGTTGTTCCGGTCGTAACTGACGCCGCAGTATTTGCCAGGATTGCTGTGGGTGAAACAGAGGGGAATGACGAACCCGGCAAGAGAATCGGGAAAATCGGGCGGGTCCGGCCCCTTACCACCCGGAGAATAGTAATGTTCGACGTCGATCTGCACTCGAGCCAAGCCGGAAAACAGGGTGTCGGGAGGATGGACCTCCACGTAGAGGGTGTCGGAACACCACCGATCCTGGGAGAGGGGAGGCGACGGGGCCCACAGTCTTGGGACCCATAAACCGAGAAGGATCGCCGGGAGCAGGAATAGCGACAGGTTCTTCTTCGCTCTCATCTTTCCACCTAAGGACAAATCGGCGGTTCTCCACCTCTGTAAAGATAGTTAATCAGAAACACCACGTCGCCGATATCCACAACTCCGTCGCAGTTGGTGTCGCCCACGGCAGTTGCGGGGGGCGGTGATCCTCCGCGATACAAATAGCCTACCAAGTACACGACGTCAGCAACGTCAACTACGCGGTCACAATTGCAGTCGCCGACCTCGGGATAAGATATATGAAAACAGGAAGGCGCATTATCTCTGGGAGTGTATGTCACCGCATCTGACCTGCAAAACAACAGTTGACCGGTTGGCGGCCAGAAACAGCTGTCCAGGCAAACGGTCATGCTATCTTGCACTTTGAATGTCATCATGAACGCCAGTTGTCGGCTGCCTCCGGGCCAACGGGGAGAAGTAGGCGATGTCGCATACCAAGTGAACCGGAAATACTGCTCTGCCGTACTGACCTCTACAATGAAGTCCTCGTAGAATGCAGGGTTGTAGGGATCGTAGATGTTCCGAAAGGTGTTGGAAGTGGACTCATCCAGATCGCGGACGACCCACTCTCCACCCGGGAAATAGGATGGGGCCCTGTTCCAGAGAGGGGGCAGGCTGCAGTACGCGGCCGGGTTGGTGCGTGTATAGCACAGAGGGATAACCATGGCGGCGATAGAGTCGATGTTCGGGTCTGGAATATCATTTGTTATGAAGACCGGGACTCGCGCAAGATGTCCCGGACCGGTAAACATGGCGTCAGGCGGGTAGAGTTCGACATACATGGTGTCGCATATACCGTTATCGTTAGGCTCCTCCGGACAATCAGCCTGAGAAACCCCGGCCGGCCACAGTATGCATGCGGCCAGCAGCGCGATAAAGAGCAGGGCTGATTTCATTTCATCCCTCCCTTCAAACCGAAAAAAGTGACAGCACGTTCGACTCAACAGGTTCTTTGCTACTGGGTCTGTTACCCCATTATGAGTTCCTTCCCAAACGACTCAACAGGATATAGGTTGTCTCGATTCAACAAGATGGGGATTCTACTTAAGGATAAGTTTATCTCCGTCAATTGTCAAGTATTTTCTTGACATGACCTCCGATTTTCGTATCTTCATTTGTCCAAATTGGGGGATCGTCCAATGGCAGGACGGCAGACTCTGGATCTGTCTATCGGGGTTCGAATCCCTGTCCCCCAGCCAAGTAAAGGCGGTTGACGGTTCACGGCGTGAAGCGAGAAACTCTAAAAGCGTTTGACCGTCCGTGGTCCATAGCTCATGGTCTGGAATATCGATATAAACCTCAGTAAAGGAAGTGGTCTATGAGAATGCTCTTTCGTCTCTTGTTGATGCTCCTGATTCTCGCACTTTTCGTATTCTCACAGATGGGGTGCCAGAAAAAGGCTGATGAGCAGGAACCTTTTGAGATTCTGACCAAGAGCACGGAGAAGATGACCATGATCTACTTGGAACACGTCGGGCCATACGATCAGGTAGGATCCGTGTTCGGCCAGATAGCCGAATATGCAGCTCAGAAGCAGCTTGCCGCTCAGGTAGTTGGTATCTATTACGACGATCCGGCCACGGTTGCACCGGAGAATTTGAGATGCGAGATCGGGATTGCGGTTGCTGAGGGGACCATGCCGGATTCAGGCTTCGGCATACAAGAGATACCGGCGCGAAAGGTGGCCTATGCCACGCTAAAGGGTCCTTATGACAAGATTGCGGAAGAGTATCCGTATCTGTATGAATGGGTGGAGAAGAACGGATACAAGATAGCCGGACCGCTGATGGAGGTTTATCTGAAGGCCGGCCCCGACGTTCCACCTGAGGAGTTAATGACGGAGGTTAGAATTCCGTATACGGAATAGTTCGCAGTTGATTGTTCATAGTACATAGTAAAGCGTTAAGCCAGCGTTTCCGAACATAGAAAGGGCGGACGGTCAACTGTGAACCGTGAACCGACAGCCGAACACGGCGCTATCGTCTAGTCAGGTTTAGGACAGGTGGTTCTCAGCCATCAGACCGGGGTTCGAATCCCCGTAGCGCTATTATAAACCAGGGAGAATTCTCCCGTAACCCGGGAGAGTTCTCCCGTTGTTTTGATGACTGCCAAAGAGTCGCCCCAGAAGTCCGCGACGTAGAAGCGTCTGCGCCCCCGCCTTAGAAGAAGGATCTATTTGCCTGGTCGGTGCCTCTTATCCTCAAGGGTACGTCGTTGCGGTTGAATTCTCTCGGGGGGCTTGCCCCAAAAAAACCTCGACGAACTCCGGCGTGAGAATGCGAGACCGGTATCAACGCTTAATCGTTTTCTCCTATGGGTTCCTGTCGTCCGACAGTTAATATGCCGCCTTCTGATGCCGGTCTGGACACGAATTCAAGGTTTACCGGTTTCTCATTTCTGAGCGCATCATAGACGTCTCCAAACATCGAATAGGGAAGATGCATGGAGACATCGCCTTTACCAATATAATCCTTGGGAATAGAAGCGCCCTCTCTGAAGAATTGAATCACTCCAATTGGCTTGCCGTTATCGAACAGCTTGATTTCGGCAAGAAGATCTCTGTATCCTCCACGACTGGAAGAGCCACTAGAAGATCCACCAGAGGATGTAGTATGGCATCCAAGAAACTCAATCTCATACTTAGTCGCACGAGGCATGGGATACTCCCTTCGTTAATTAAGGTTTAAACTCGCCTAACTACGGTCATATGGTTTCCAGATAAGAGACCCCTTGCCATGTATCGCAGATTATCCACTGGAGCTGCGAGCACGGTGACTTTCCTTGTTGATGGCATGGGTGCGAATCATGGTCGTCTTCGCGCCTTGGTGTCCTAACAGCCCGTGCACCGTGCGGATGTTGCAGCCGTCTTCCGGCAAAACCGGTGATAGGGGAGCGCCTTAAAACACGGCATTTCATCTGCACGGCAATGCTCGTTCAGTGATACCCTCCTCCCGGTATGTGTTTCGCTCTTCCGGGCTTCATAATAAGCAATTCCCCTCCAGTAATCAACAGGAGAATATCGCCGGTAGTGTCAAGGGTTTTGTGTAAATTCAGGTTGGGGGTGACATCTCCCTTTGGTTTAGTCGGTTAATCAAAGCGAAGAGCCATCTGTCTGCACTTTGCTGGTTTTTGAATGAGTCTATAAG
>Ga0180436_10000088_pt1 | contig 91091 bp, 81 predicted proteins | sample SS_ome_2_FD_132434 | JGI IMG/M metagenome (GOLD analysis project Ga0180436, IMG submission 132434) | Hypersaline lake sediment archaeal communities from the Salton Sea, California, USA - SS_3_S_2 metaG | ecosystem: Environmental > Aquatic > Non-marine Saline and Alkaline > Hypersaline >...
CCCGAGGACATCGGTCACCTCGTCGCGTTCCTCGCGAGCGACCGCGCCCGCTACATCAACGCGGCGAACCTGCGGATCGACGGGGGCACGGCGGACTCGATCCAGTAGTCCTCCGCGGGCCGAACCACGGATTCGGCGGGGTCGCCCTTGCGCCGGCCGTCCGGCCGACGCGAACCCGTCGCCCAACGCGTCGCCGGCTCAGCCGACGGAGCGTTCGCCGCGCTGCGCCTCGAGCGTCACCAGGATCGACTCGTGCTCGGCCTGGCCGAGGGTGTACTTCGTCGCGATCGCCAGGCTCCCGAGGATGAAGAGGATCGGGACGCCCGCCGTCAGACCGCGAATCGTGAGCAGGATCGCTTCGCCGTTCTCGACGTTCGGCTGGAAGCCGACCAGGTCGAGAACCGAGAGACCGAGGAAGACGCCAGCCGCGCCCGAGATCTTCCGAACGAAGGTGAAGATCCCCATGAACACGCCCTCCCGTCGCTCCCCGCAAGCGAGCTCGTCCTCGTCCGCGACGTCCGCGACCATCGACCAGGGCATCATGTCCGCCGCCGCGTATCCGAAGCCCGAGAGCAGGCTGACGGCGACCATCGCGCCGTAGGGCCACTCGGGCTGGAAGGTGAGCAGGCCCAGAAAGGTCGTCGTCCACCCTACGCAGGCCCAGCGGTAGACCTGCGCCTTGTCGCGGCCGCGCGCGAAGCGGAGCCAGACCGGCATCGCCATCACGGTGCCGAGGATGAAAGAGAACATCATCGCCCCGAAGTAGTCCGGCCGACCGATCACGTACGTGAAGTAGTGGAGGAAGAGCGCGAGCGGAAGATCGATCGCGATCCGCCCGAGCGCGAAGAGCGCGAGCAGGCGCGCGAAGTTCCGGTTGCCCGTGATCACGCCGACGTAGTCCCGGAGCGGAACCGGAGCTGCGATCTCCTTCGGCAGTCGCTCCCAGGTCACCCACCAGATCGGCAGCCACGGCCACACGATCCAGAGCGCGAACACCGCCCCGGTCATCGCCCACGCCGGCGCGTCCCCGCCGAAGGTGTCGACGAGCGGGCGGAACAGGACGGCGATCAAGAGCGTCCCGATCAGGGAGAGCGCCGACCGGAACGTCACGAGCGCCGTCCGCTCGTCGTAGCTGTCGGTCAGGTCCGGCATCAGCGCGTAGTAGGGAATCGCGCAGACCGTCATGCTGATGCTGATCAGGACGTAGACGCCCGCGAAGAACACGAACTGGCCGACGTCGCTCTCGAAGTGCGGCGCCGACCAGATGGCTGCGAAGGAGAGCGCGAAGGGCACCGCGCCGATCAGGAAGAAGGGCCTCCGCCGGCCGGCCTTCCAGCGCGTGCGGTCCGAGAGACGCCCCATGTAGACGTCGGAGATCGCGTCGACGCTCCGCCCGACGAGGGGCACCAGCCCGGCGAGCCAGGGACGCATCTCGACCACGTCGGTCAGATAGAACGGAAAGACCATCGTGAGCGCGACGAGCGCCACGTTGATGGAGTGATCCCCGAGGCCGAAGATGAACTTGAGACGGAAGGGGAGCCGCGCGTCCTGCACGCGCAGAGCCTACACGAAGGCGCGCCCTCCCGGGCCGACCGCGAAGTCATCCCCCGGCCCCGGCGTCTCGGGAGCACGCGTCGCCCGGGCCGGTATCCTGTGCGAGCGATGAACGAGACACCGAAGGACACGAACCGGCTGGCCGCGATCGATTGGATGCGGGGCTTCGTGATGGTCCTGATGGCGATCGATCACGCTTCGCAGATGTGGAACGGCGGGCGCCTCGCGTCGGACAGCGCCTATCTCGCCAATCTGTTCGTCGGCGGCGAGTACTGGATCCCCGGGACCGAGCTCGACCCCGCCCAGTTCCTCACGCGCTGGATCACCCACCTCTGCGCGCCGACCTTCCTCTTCCTGTCGGGCACGTCCCTCGCCATGAGCTTCGAGAAGCGCCGGGCGAAGGGCATGGCGGAAGGCGAGCTCGACCGGCACCTGCTGATCCGGGCCGGCGTGGTCCTCGCCTGCGAGGGGATCCTGACGCTGATGGCGGGCAGCGGCCTGCTCATGCTCCAGGTGCTCTTCGCGATCGGCGCGTCGATGATCGCGATGGTCGGGCTCCGGCGTCTCCCGACGCCGCTCCTCCTCGGGCTCGGCCTGGGCTGGCTCGCGGGCAGCGAGCTCTTCCTGATGCGTTTCTTCCCCATCCCCGCGGATCTCTCGACCGGCGCGGTCGACCACTTCTCGACGATCGCGACGCTGCTCTTCGTGCCGGGGAACGGAAGTCTGGTCGTGAACTCGTATCCGATGACCCACTGGCTGGCGATGATGCTCCTCGGCTGGGCCTTCGGTCGTCACCTCCTCGCCCAGCCCGCGACCGATCACGGACGACAGGAGACGGAGAAGCTGCTGCTGCTCTGTGGCTGTACGGCGCTGCTGCTCTGGTCGTTCCTGCGGAGCCAGAACGGCTACGGGAACATGGGCCTGCTGCGGGACGACACCTCGATCGTCCAGTTCCTCCACATGTCGAAGTACCCGCCGGCCCTCGTCTACTCGCTGATGGAGCTCGGCCTGATGGCGTTCGGACTGGTCTTCTGCCTGCGGATCGAGCGCCGGCTCGAGAAGCCCCCGAATCCGCACAACCCGCTCCTCGTCTTCGGCCAGACGGCGCTCTTCTTCTACATGCTCCACTTCGTCCTGCTCGGCGCGGGTGCGATGGCGATCACGGGCGGGATGATGCTCCGGGGCCTCGCGGAGACCTGGATCGCCGCGGGGGTCGTACTCGTCGTGCTCTATCCCGTCTGCCTCGCGTTCCGCGCGGCGAAGCGGCGGCGGCCGGACAGCTTCCTCCAGTACATCTAGGGCCGCGCCGGGCCCCTGCCGCCCAACGCCGCCCGGAGGCAGCCGATCGCCGGGAACCGCGCGCCCTCGTGCAGCATCGCAACGGTTGTCCCCCGACACGCCGCGCCCGGAGCGGCGGAGGAGTCTGCGATGCGCCCCCCGACGAGCAAGCCGAGCCCCACGCCCCCCGAACGCGTGACGCGACCCGGCGTCGCCCTCGCCGCGACGCTCCTGGGATCGACCGGACTGGCCGCGCCTGGCGAGGCCTGTCCCGCGATCGAGCCCGACGCCTCCGCGTCGGTCTCGATCGAGATCGCCCCGGGTGTCGAAGACGAGATCCAGATCGTCTTCTTCGAGGACCGCGACGAGACCGGGCGGGTCGTGGGCAGCAACTGCTATGCGAACGTCTCGGTCGAGCTGTCGGCGTTCCCGTCGATCTCGAACCGCCTCGACACGCACGGCGTCGCCCGCGCGATCCGGGAGAGCGCCGCGGCACTCGGGGCCGCAACCTGCGAAGTCTCCGTCTGGTACGAAGACACCGACGACGAACTGACCCTCGGAGAGGAGTGCGTGACGGCGGAGTTCGGCTTCTCGTCGTCCTCGCTCCGGACGATCCGGTCGGAGGAGAGCTGCTGGTCGGCGGAGGATCTCGCCCGGATGGAGGAGTGGGCGCGCGAACGCGAGGCGGAGGACGCGCGGAGCGCGGCCGAGGCCGATGCGTTCGCGGCGGCCGAAGACGGGATCGAGGCGCCGGGCGGACACGAGGAATGGGGCGAGTCCCTGGACGAGGAAGCGATCCTTGCTGCTTCGGAGGACGTCGCGCAGTCGACGCCCGTCTCGTCCGACCGGGAGCTGTTCTGGGCGGGCAACTGACGCCGGTGCCGGATGGGCGCCGGAAGGGCGCCGGATGGGCGCCGGAAGGGCGCCCCGAAGCCGCCTAGCCCTTCCCGGCTTTCTCCGCCTCGACGCGCTTCTTCGCGTCCATCCAGCCCTTGATCATGGTCGCGAAGTTGGCCGGGTTGTAGGCGTCCTCTTCGTACGACCACTGCATGTTCCCGGCGTACTTGAGGACGGTGATGTTGTGCTCCTGGTGGATGCTGCCGTCGCCGGGATCGACCATGCGGTTCCAGACCTTCGCGATCACCATGCCCTTCTCTTCGTCGATCGTGTACCAGTCGATCGGGAAGTACCGCATGTCCCGGTTGATCGGCTCTTCCATCGTCTTCTGGATCCAGGTGTAGATCGCCTCGCGCCCGCCGAACGCGCCGTAGTGGTGCTCCACGTAGGTCGCGTCCTCGGTGAACATGTCCGCCCACTTGCGCCAGTCGCCGGACGTGCCCGCCTCGAGCGCCGTCTTCTGATAGACATCGAAGGCTTCTTCGAGCTCTTCCCGGCTGAAACGTCCCATCTGCGATCTCCTCGAGTCTTCCGCCGCGGTCGCGCATTCGAGCCGCGTGCCCTCGATTCTACGGGGCCGGCGCGCCCCCGCAACGACCCGCAGCAGCAGCCCGGCGCGCGCCGCTCGCGGCGGTATGCTCTCGCCGCACGCCGTTTCGTGCGGAAAGGAGCGCCGCGTGGGCGAGTACCGAGTTCCCTCCCCCCTCCAGTTCGAGAAGGTCGCCAACTTCCGGGACATGGGCGGCCACACGACCCATGACGGACGCCGCCTGGCCAAGGGGCGTCTGCTCCGGGCGGGCCACCTCGGCCACGCGACCGACGCCGACCTCGCGATGCTCGAGCCCTTCGGCCTGCGCCGCGTCTTCGACTTCCGAACGGCGAAGGACATCGAGCTCGAGGGCGCGGATCGCCTGACCAGCCGGGCCGAGAGCATCCTCCTGCCGATGCCCGATCCCGCCCGCGGCGCCGACATCCGCGAGATGATGGAGAACGCGGGGCCCGACGACATGGACCGCCTCTTCGGCGACGGCAAGGCCGAGAAGATGATGATCGAGTCCGCGGCCGGACTCGTGCGCGAACGCCGGGAGCCCTACTCGCTCTTCCTCAAGGCCCTCGCCCACGACGCCCACGTGCCCGCCCTCTTCCACTGCTCCGCCGGCAAGGACCGCGCCGGCTGGGCGGGCTCGGTCGTACTGCTGACCCTGCGCGTACCGGAGGATCAGGTGATCGAGCAGTACCTGCTCAGCAATCGCGCCGGCGAGGAGATCATCGAGCGCAGCAAGCAGAACGGGAACGCCTGGTGGCACGAGGCCCTCGCGCCGCTGATCGGCGTCCGCGAGGCGTACATCCAGGCGTCCTTCGACGCGGTCGCTGCGGACTGGGGCGACTTCGACACCTATCTGGCGCAGGGCCTCGGCATCACCGACGACGAGCGCGCCGCGATCCGCGCGAACCTGCTCGAGTAGCCGAAGCGTCAAAGGAGAGAAGAGACATGCAGCATCTGGACGGACGGGTCGCCGTCATCACCGGCGCGAGCAGCGGCATCGGCCTCGGCATCGCCCGGGAGCTCGCGCGCCACGGCATGAAGATCGTGATGGCCAGTCAGAGCGCGGATCGCCTCGCCGCCGCCGCCGAGGAGGTTCGAGCCCTCGGCGCCGAGGTCCTCGAGGTCCCGACCGACGTCGCGAAGAAGGCGGAGATCGAGCGGCTCGCCGAGAAGACCCTCGAGCGCTTCGGCGCGGTCCACGTCCTGGTGAACAACGCGGGCGTCTACGCGCCGGGCTACGCGTGGGAGCTCGGCGACGACGACTGGGACTGGGTCGTCGACGTCAACTACTGGGGGACGGTGAACGGAATCCGCGTCTTCATGCCCCATCTCCTCGAGCAGGACGAGGCGCACGTCGTGAACGTCTCGTCGGCCGGCGGGCTCATGACCGCGATGTGTCACGGCCCGTACACCTCGACGAAGCACGCGATCGTCGGGCTCTCGAAGGGACTGCGCGTCGAGGTCGCCATGAAGGAATCGAACGTGGGCGTGACCCTCGTCTGCCCCGGCGGCGTCGCGACGAACATCTCGTCCCAGTTCGATCGATCCGGCCCCGACGGAAAGCCCCGCGGCGAACGCCCCGTTCCGCCCGAGGTGAAGGAGCTCTGGAAGGCCGTCGACGCCACCGTCGACGGCGGCATCTCGAGCGACGAGGTCGGCCGGATGGTCCACCAGGCGATCACGGAGAACGTCTTCTGGGTCCTGCCGAACGCCGAGTGCTATTTCCCGATCTTCGATCAGGAGTTCGAAGAGATGAAGAACGCGATCCGGAACTAGCCGCCGGTCGACAGCCCTGAGCCAGACGGCGTCAGCCGCCGGTCGACAGCCCTGAGCCAGACGGCATCAGCCGTCGGTCGAAAGCAGCTCCAGCAGGTTCTGGTCCGGATCGCGGAAGTAGACCGAGTACCCCATCTCTCCGTCGGCCGCGGGGCGCGGACCCTCGCCTTCGATCACCTCGACGCCCTGCTCGACGAGGAGCTGCCGCGCCTCGGCGATCGGTCCGTCGAAGCGGAAGCAGAAGTCCGCGGAGCCCGGCGTCGGGGCATCCGCGTGCGGAGGCGCCGGCGACGCCGCGTCGTGGATCGAGAGGCGGCTGTCACCGACCTGCAGGAGCACGACCGGGATTTTGCCCTCCCGCCAGAGATCCTCGTAGATCGTCGTCGCCCCCAGGACGCGCTTGTAGAAGTCGAGGGTCGCCTCCACGTCCGCGCAGGTGAGCGCCACGTGGTCGAGTCCGCGAACGGGCATGCTTCGTTCCTCCCGGGTCAGCGCTCGTTATCATCGCGCGAATCGCGGAAGGTCGCTGCCACGACCCGGTGCCCTCGCCGCAGGGCGATCGCCGCCCGCCGACCATCAGGAGCCCAGCATGTCCGAGTCCCCGATCCTCTTCGAGAAGCGCGCGGACGGCATCGCCGTCGTGACGCTCAACCGACCCGAGAAGCTGAACGCGCTAACGGGCCCGCTCCTCGACGCGCTCGACGAAGCGGTCGATCGCATCGAACGCGACCCCGAGATCCGCGTCTTCCTGCTGCGCGGCGCACCGCGCCCCGACGGCCGGCCCTGCTTCAGCGCGGGCGTCGACGTGAACGCGATCATGGAGGGATCGGGTGTCGGCGAGGAGCAGGGCTTCCTCCTTACGAACAAGATCGACGACCTGCTCAAGCCGTCGATCGCCGTCATCGACGGGATCTGCACGACCGGTGGCGCCGAGATCGCGATCGCCTGCGATTTCCGCCTCGTCGGCCGACAGTCGCGGATCAGCGACTGGCACCTGAAGAAGCTCGGGACCGGGCTCGGCGCCTGGGGCGCGTCGACCCGTTGGGCGCGGGAGTGCGGCGTGACGAACGCCAAGCAGATGCTGCTCACCGGACGCGAGATCGACGGGGACGAAGCCTTCCGGATCGGCTTCGCGAGCGCGGTCTTCGACTCCGGGGATCTCGAGGCCGGCGCGTTCGAGATGGCGACCCAGATCGCCGGGATGAGCCCCGACGGCGTGAAGCTCGTCCTCGCCCACCTCGACCGGATCGACGACATGACCCGCGACCAGGCGCTCCGCTGGGCGCAGCTCTCGGCGGACTGGCTCGACGTGAAGGTGGGCGCCAGCGAGCTGCAGGGGAAGGTGCTCGACCGCTGAGAGATACTCGAGAGCCCGCGGTGCGACACATCCGTGCGACGTAGCCGAAAGCTCGCGCGCCCTTCACGGGATCGTCACCCCCGAAGAGCATGATCTCCCGTGACGCACCCCTCGCGTCACAGGAGGTTCCCCCCATGCAGGAACGGCGACGCTCGGATCTCGAGCGCCCTCACCCGGAGCTCGTCCTTCTCCCGAACATCATCGAGTTCGCCCAGGAAGAGATCGACGACTCGCCCCTGGATCCCTGGGATCGCGACGGTCTCACCCGGGACGAACGCGCGCGGCTCAAGGGGCCGCGGGCGATCTGCCTGACCAATGGCGAGCAGCACGTCCAGCTCACGTCCCCGAACCACGTCGAACGCGGTCCGGAGCGCGAGCGGCAGCTCGTCCGCCTCCAGGACTGGCTGAATGCGGGGTATCAGCTGGTTGGCTGAGCACCGGCGCGCCGGGAAGCGCCCCGACCGCGGCGCTTCGACGACCTAGCCGACGATCCGCGCCACGACCTCGTCGACCGCCGCGTCGGCGATCGCCCGCATCTCGTCGTCCGTCCGATCCTGGATCGGATGCTCGACGTAGACCGCGCTCGGGACGGTGCCGAGCGCCGTCGCCTGCGCGTCCGCGCCGTCGACGAACTCGACGGTCGAGACGAACACCGAGGGGACACCGCGATCCTCGAGATCCACCGTGTCGTGCACACTGCACGACGTGCAGCTGCCTCAATCCGCGAGGGCTTCGACCACCGCGTCGCATTGCGTCGCGATCTCGTGCCGCAGATCGATCGGCGCCGGCTTCGTGAAGGTCGGCTTCGCGTAGCGGATCACGGCCGCGCCGCGTTCGGTCAGCTTCGCCTCGAGCTGATCCAGGAAGACGTCACCGCGCGCCTTCCGGATGTCGAGCAGGCCGATCGTCTTGCCCGCGAGCGCCGTCAGGCGGGCCGGGCGGACGCGCTCGGCCGGGACGGCTTCGTTCGAGGGGTCGAGGAGGACGGTCGTCATGACGGGATCTCCTTGTCGTCGCGGCCGCGGCCGCTCAAGGCGTGATGGCCCGGCAGACGGGCGCGCTGCCCATCTCGCCGTTCGCCCAGCCGGGGATGATCGCGGAGAAGAGCCCCGCCCCGCCGCCGGCATGGACGACCCGCAGGCCGTCGGGCTTGAATTTCGGAATCTGGTTGCCGCGCACGGTCTCGGGCAGGCCGTCCGCGATGCCGCCAGCGCCGCGCACGAGGTCGTCGCCGTCCATGAGGGTGAGCTCGTGGAGGCGCTTCACCAGATCGGAGCGCGTCCAGCCCGCCTCGCGAAAGATGCGCGAGTGCTCGGGCGAAACGACGACGATCGCGTCGAAGGCGAGCACCATCTTCGGCGTCAGCATGTGGCGGAGCGCGTCGGCGAACATGTGACAGAGCGAATCGGGATCGCGGGCGATCTGATCGACGATCGTGCGCGGCCCTTCGCCCGGGAAGAGCGTCACGGTGTTCGTCCCCGCCTCGAAGCCGAACTCGGTGTTGAGCGGAGCGAAGGGGGAGCCCTCCTCGTCTTCCGGGAAGCAGAAGCCGACCTTGCCCGGATTGCCGAGAGTCGCGCGATCGACCTCCCCGGGACGTCCGCCGCCGACGTTGCGGATCACGAGCTGGAGCGCGCGGCCGATCGTGCTGTTCGCGCGATTGCCCTGGCCGAAGACGTTCTTGCCCGCGTTCATCCCGATCGCGTTCCGGATCGGCCCGTTCACGACGATCACCGGCCCGGCCGACATCGTCGTCGCGAGCAGCCCGTGGATGTTGAACGCGTCCGTACAGGCCGCCTCGACCGCGGCGATCACGACGGGCAGGTACTCGGGCTTGCACCCGGCCATCACGGCGTTGATCGCGACCTTCTCGACGGTGCACGGCGCGAGATCCGGCGGGACCGTCGCCACCACCTCGTCCGGCGCGCGCGTCGTTCCCTCGAGCATGCGCAGCACCCGGGACTCGGTCGGCGGCACGATCGGCAGGCCGTCGGTCCAGCCCCGATCGAAGAAGGCCTCCTGCTCGTCCTCGAGCGCGGCGATCTCGACGCGCCGCGCCTTCAGCATCGAGCCGCTGAAGCGGATCGCGAGCTCGGGCGCACGGGACGGATCGACGGAGAGCGAGCCGCAGCCGGGTCGCAGCTCGGGCAGCCCGGGGCCCAGGTCGGTCGTGCGCGTCAGCGCCTCCCACTCGCCGCGATGCCAGCCGAGCGCGCGCTCGACCTCGACGCCGTCCTCGACGCGGAGGAGCGTCGGGACCGCCTCGATCCCGTGGTGCCAGGAGACGGCGAGGTCGGTGTCGTCGACGCGCGGGGCGCCGTCCGGGAAGGCGGGGTCGTCCTGGGTGTAGACCGTGAGCGGGGCTTCCTTGGCGAGCGCGGCCAGCACGGGCGCGACCAGCTCGCAGGTCGGACAGTCGCGCTTCACGAACGCGACGATCCCGTCGGGCAGCGGCGGCTTCATGGGCTCGGGGGCTTCGGAGGCGGGCGTCGACATGCTCCCAGGATACCCGAATCGCCGGGCGCCGAAGCGACCCCCGGGTCTCGTGGCTGCTAGCCTCCGAAGCCCGCCACGGAGAGCTCCCCCCATGACCGAATCCAGCGTGAAAGGCCCCCTCGCGGGCTTCCGCGTCGTCGACCTCACGACGATGATCTCGGGCCCGATGGCGACCTGCGTCCTCGGCGACCAGGGCGCCGACGTGATCAAGGTCGAGTCCTCGGGCGTGGGCGACCTCGTCCGCCGGCTCGGCGCCCCGCGCGACGGGATCACCGCCACCTTCGCGACCACCAACCGCAACAAGCGCTCCATCGTCCTCGACCTGAAGCAGGACCCGGACCTCCACGCGTTCCGCAAGCTGGTCGAGACCGCGGACGTCGTCGTCCAGAATTTCCGCCCCGGCGTCGTCGACCGGATGGGCATCGGCTACGACGACCTGTGCGCGATCAAGCCCGACCTGATCTACGTCTCGATCTCGGGCTTCGGCGAGACGGGTCCCTATTCCGGCAAGCGCGTCTACGACCCGGTCATCCAGGCGCTCTCCGGCCTCGCGACGATCCAGGGCGACCGCGGCGTCGGGCGGCCGAAGATGATGCGCGTCGTGATCCCCGACAAGGTCACGGCGATGACCGCGGCCCAGGCCATCACGGCGGCGCTCCTCGCGAAGGAGCGGACGGGCGAGGGACAGCACGTCAAGCTCTCCATGCTCGACGCGATGATCTCCCTCGCCTGGCCCGAGGGCTACGCAGGACACACCTTCGTCGGCAGCGAAGCGGACGTGCCCCGCAACGCCCTCGCCCAGGATCTCGTCTTCGAGACGAAGGACGGCTTCATGACGGCGGGGGCGGTCTCGGACTCGGAGTGGCACGGGCTGACCCGCGCCCTCGGCCATCCGGAGTGGCTCGACGACGATCGCTTCAAGACCGCGGGCGGCCGCGTCGCCTACGCGAAGGAGCGACTCGACCAGACCGCCGACGTCCTCGTCACCCGCACGACCGAGGAATGGCTCGAGCGGCTCGACGCGGAGCAGGTCCCCTGCGCGCCGATCCTGCCGCTCTCGCAGATCCTCGAACACCCGCAGATCGAGGCGACGGGCGTCATCGTCGAGACGGACCATCCCGTCGCAGGCCGGATCCGCCAGGCCCGCGCCGCCGCCCGCTTCGAGAAGACCCCCACCACCCTCGACCGTCCGGCGCCGACCCTCGGCGAACACACGGACGAGATCCTCGCCGAGCTCGGACTCGCCCGTTAGGCGGGCGCCCGCGCAGCCCCTTTCCAGAAGGAACCGACATGCCCTACACGAACCGCCAATGGCGCCTCGCCTCCCGACCCGTCGGCATGGTGAAGGAGACCGACTTCGAGCTCGCCAGCGAGGAGATCCCCGGCGCAGCCGATGGCGAAGTCCTCGTCCGCAACCTCTTCCTCGCCTTCGAGCCCGCCCAGCGGGGCTGGCTCGACGACGTCAAGAGCTACATCCCGCCCGTCCAGATCGGCGAAGTCATGCGCGCCTCGAGCGTCGGCCAGGTGATCGAGTCGAAGCACCCGGAGTTCGAGGTGGGCCAGCTCGTCTCGGGCATGCTCGGCTGGCAGGAGTACTTCCTGACCGACGGCACACCGGGTCCCTTTGGCGGCCTCTCCCGCGTCCCGGACGGCATCCCGCCCCAGCGCGTCCTCTCGGCCCTCGGCGGCACGGGCCTGACCGCCTACTTCGGGATCCACGACATCCACCCGGTGAACGAGGGCGACAACGTCCTCGTCTCGGGCGCAGCGGGCGCGACGGGCTCCGTCGCCGCGCAGATCGCACGGATCCGCGGCGCCGGCAAGGTCGTCGGAATCGCGGGCGGCCCCGACAAGTGCCGCTGGCTCCTCGAGGAGGCGAAGCTCGACGCGGCCATCGACTACAAGAACGAGGACGTGCTGAAGCGCATGCGCGAGGAGTTCCCGAACGGCGTCGACCTCTACTTCGACAACGTGGGCGGCGACATCCTCGACGCGGCGCTCCTCGCGATGGCCGAGCGCGGCCGGATCACGATGTGCGGCGGGATCTCGGGCTACAACGCCGAGACGCCCGCGCCCGGGCCGAGCAACATCATGCAGGTCGTCATCAAGCGCCTCTCCATCAGGGGCTTCATCCTCTTCGACCACATCGCCAACGCCGCCCAGGCGATCGCGGATCTCTCGAAGTGGAGCGCCAGCGGCGAGCTCGTCGTCGAGGAAGACATCCAGGAGGGGTTCGAGAATACGCCGAAGACCTTCCTCCGCCTCTTCCAGGGCAAGAACCTCGGCAAGCAGCTGATCAAGATCGCGGACCCCGTCTGAGCGGGCCGATAGAAAGCGAGTAGGACCGACATGACCGAATCCAACGCACTCCCCCTCGAAGGCGTTCGCATTCTCGCCGTCGAGCAGATGCAGGCGATGCCCTTCGGCACCCAGCTCCTCGCGCGCATGGGCGCCGACGTCGTCAAGGTCGAGCACCCGACCCGCGGCGAGTCCGGCCGCGGGAGCCTCCCGTCCATCACCGACGTCGACGGCTCCGAGACCGGCGCGACGTTCCTGCGCAACAACCTCGCGAAGCGGAGCCTCGGGCTCGACCTCAAGAATCCGAAGGGCGCCGAGCTCTTCAAGAAGCTCGTCCCCGCCTACGACGTCGTCGTCGAGAACTTCAAGCCCGGGACGATGGAGCGGCTCGGGCTCGGCTACGACACGCTCAAGGAGATCCACCCCGGGGTCGTCTACGTCGCGGTCTCGGGCTTCGGCTCCCTGCGCGAGACGCCCTACGGGAGCTGGCCCGCCTACGCCTGCGTCCCCGAAGCGATGAGCGGCTTCTACTCGTTCCGTCCCGAAGAGGGACGACGGCCCAACATCGGCGTCGCGGGCGCGATCGGCGACATCGGCTCCGGCCTCTTCGCGATGATCGGTCTGCTCGCCGCGCTCCATCACAAGAACCAGACCGGGCGCGGGCAGAAGGTCGACATCGCCATGATGGACGCGATGATCTCGATCATGGACATGGTCGCGTTCGGACCGTCGATCGGTCAGCACGACCAGAGCCTCAAGGCCTGGCCCGGCATCCTCCAGTGCTTCGACGCGAAGGACGGGATGTTCGTGCTCCAGGTCGGTCGCGAGCACCAGTTCGAGGCCCTCGCCGACCTGATCGGCTGTCCGGAGTGGAAGACCGACGAGCGCTTCTCGACCCGTCAGGGCTGGAGCGAGAACATCGAGCCCGTGATCCGCCCCGCCGTCGAAGCCTGGGCCGCCGACAAGACGAAGCTCGAGGCCTCGCGCATCCTCGCCGAGTCGGGGGTCGTCGCCGGCCCCTCCTACGAGGGACACGACCTGCTCGAGGATCCGCACGTCGAGTCGCACGACATGCTCTGCAAGGTCCCCGTCGAGGGCCGCGACGAGCCGGTCATCGTCCACGGCAACCCGATCAAGTTCTCGGACAGCCCGGAAGGACCGACGGACAAGTGGCCGCTCGTCGGCGAGCACACGACGGAGGTCCTGGAAGGCGATCTGGATCTCGCCGCGGAGGAGCTCGAAGCGCTGCGCGGCGAGGGGGTGATCAGCTGAGCGGAAGTCCCGCTACCCTCCGCCGGCCAAGGAGTCAGCCATGTCCACCTCCCCTCTCCTCTCCCCCACGAAGATCGGCTCGATGGAGCTGCCCAACCGCGTCGTGATGGCGCCGATGGGCGTCGAGCTCGTCGAGGCGGACGGCGTCGTCCGACAGCCGACCATCGACTACTACGTGGAGCGCGCGCGGGGCGGGGTCGGGCTGATCATCTCGGAGAACACGAGCGCGGCGTATCCGCGGGGCGCCAACTCCGCCCACGAGATCGCGGTCTCCGACGACAAATACCTGCCCGGGCTCACGGCCCTGGCCGACGCCGTGCACGCCGCCGGCGGGAAGATCGCCATCCAGCTCACCCATCACGGCAAGGTCGGCCGCCTCGACACGATCGAGGGCCGCGAGCTGCTCATGCCCTCGAAGCCACGCAAGTCGACGCGACCGACCGGGCCCCTCGACCTCTCGATGGAAGAGATGATGGACATGGCGAAGGCGTCGGGCGGCGGCAAGCCCGTCATCAAGGAGGCCACCCACGAGGATCTCGAGTGGCTCGTCGAAGCGTTCGCGGACGCGGCGGAGCGGGCCCAGCGCGCGGGCTTCGATGCCGTCGAGATCCACGCGGCCCACGGCTACATCTTCTCCGAGTTCCATTCCCCCGCCTGGAACTTCCGGGAGGACGAGTACGGCGGCGCGGTCGAGGGGCGCTCGAAGCTCCTCTGCGACGTGCTTCGTGCGTGCAAGGCGCGAACCGGGGGCGAATTCCCGGTCTGGTGTCGCCTGGACGCGGAGGAGATCGGCGTCGAGAACGGCATCGTCGTGGAGGAAGCTGCAAAGACGGCCCGCCTCGCGCAGGAGGCCGGCGCTGACGCGATCCACGTGAGCGCCTACTCGGACCCGATGGGCGCCGGGTTCACCGAGGGACCGATCGTCCACCGCGAGGGCGGGTTCCTCGCCTTCGCCACGCAGGTCAAGCGCGCCGTCGACGTCCCCGTGATCACCGCCGGTCGGATCACCGTCGAGCGGGGTGAAGAGGCAATTCGCAGCGGAGAAGTCGATCTCGTCGCGATGGGCCGGCCGCTCCTCGCCGAGCCCGAGCTCGTCCGGAAGCTCGCCGAAGGGCGCAAGGACGAGATCCGCCCCTGCATCTACTGCTACGTCTGCGTCGCCCAGCCCTTCTTCGATCGGCGGGTGAAATGCGCCGTGAACCCGGTCCTCGCCGAGGAATCCGCGTACGCGCCGCTCCTCCGGGAGAAGGCGCCGAATCCGAAGCACGTCGTCGTCATCGGAAGCGGCCCGGCCGGCGTCGAAGCCGCCTGCACCGCCGCCGCCCGCGGACATCGGGTCACGCTGCTCGAGAAGGAATCGCAGGTCGGGGGGACCCTTCGCTTCGCCGCCCTACCCTACGAGCCCAACGAGCGACTCCTTCGCTGGCTCGAAGCGCGACTCGAGCGCGCCGACGTCGACGTCCGCCTCGGCACGGCTGCCACGCCAGAGAACGTGGCCGCGCTCTCTCCCGACGTCGTGCTCGCCGCCCTCGGCGCACGGCGCGACGCGAGCGGAATCCCTGGCGCCGATCTGCCGCACGTCTGGGACGGCGACGATCTCCGCCTCGTCCTGGCCGGCGATCCGGCCACGACGAAGCGTCTCGGCCTGCCGCTCCACGCCCGACTCGCGATCTCGATCGGCCGCCGGCTCGGGATCACGACGGATCCTGCCCGGCTTCGCAGCGCGTCGAAGCTCTTCATGCCGATGGGCAAGCGCGTCGCGATCGTCGGCGGCGGCCTCGTCGGCGCCGAGCTCGCGGAGTTCCTGGTCGAGCGGGGACGGGAGGTGACCGTGATCGAGCGCGGTCCGGTCGTCGCCCTCGAGATGGCCCATCCTCGTCGCTGGCGCGTGCTCCACGAGCTCCGCGAGGCCGGCGTCGAGCTCGTGACGGACGCGACGCCCCTCGAGATCACGGCGGAGAGCGTGCGCTTCAGCCGCAAGGCCGAAGGCGAGGACGAAGCGCCGGTCGAGACCCTCGTCGCCGCGGACACGGTCGTGATCGCGGAGGGCCTCGCCGCCAACCCGGAGCCGCTGGAGGCGCTTCGCGCGTGCGGCGCGCCCATCGTTCCGATCGGCGACGTCGAAGGCGTGGGCTACATCGAAGGCGCCATCCACCAGGGCTTCCGCGCCGCCCTCGAGCTCTGATTCGTCGCGCGAGCGAGCGCGTCAGGCCGCGGCGACCTCGACCGGGATGCCGTTCAGCACGCCGTTGCCGCTCGCCGTGTCGATCACGCGATCGTCGGTCAGGACGTTGCTCGGAACGCCGGCGTTCGCGGCCGCCACGCTCATCCGCGAGCCCGGCGTGCCGTGTCCCCAGCCATGGGGGAGGGAGACGACACCCTTCATCATGACGTCCGTCACCTCGACCTCGACTTCGAGGGCGCCGACCTTGGAGCGGACCTCCGTCCGGCTGCCGCTCTCGAGCCCGCGCGACGCCGCGTCGTCGGGGTGCATGAGCAGCGTGCAGCGCGACTTGCCCGCCACGAGGCTCGGCACGTTGTGCATCCACGAGTTGTTGGATCGGAGATGGCGGCGCCCGATCAGCAGAAGACCCGTCGACGCCCCCGAGTCGAAGCGCGCGCGGACACGCGCCCAGTCCTCGACGAGGTGCGGTGCAGCGAGGTCGAACTTCCCGCTCTCCGTCCGAAGCCGCGCCGGGAAGCGTTCCACCATCGGTCCGAGATCGATCCCGTGCGAATGCTCTGCGAGCTTACGGAGCGAGATCCCGCCCGCACGCGCCCCGAAGAGATCGCCCTGCCATCCGCCGCGCAGCTTCAGGTCGAGCTGCTTGAGGAGTGGCGAGAGTCCGTCGAGCTCGGCCTCGATCGTCGCGCGATCGAGATCGTACTGATCGACGAGCTTCCCGATCGACTTGTCGATCAGATCGTCGTGGAGCTGATCCGGATCCGCGTCCGCGCCTGCCCCCGCGATCGCGAGGGTCAGCCGCGCGAAGATCTCGGCCTCGTCCGGACCGTCGTTCTCGAAAACGGGCGCATCGAACTTCCCGAAGCTCCGGATCGCGTTCGTCATGAACGTGAGCTCGTAGGTCGGCTCTTCGAGGGCCGACGGCGCGGGCAGGATCACGTCCGCGTGTCGCGTGGTCTCGTTCACGTAGATGTCGAAGGCTACGTAGAAGTCGAGCTCGCCGAACGCGCGGTCGAGCCGCTCGCTGTTCGGGAAGGACCGCACCGGATTCGAGGCGACGGTCAGCGCCGCGCGGATCTGACCCGCTCCCGGCGTCTCCATCTCGTCGGCGAGGCTCGCGGCCGGGAACTCGCCGTTGATCTCGGGATGGCCCCCGACCCGGCTCTTCCAACGCCCGACGCGGTAGCCGCGGCCGCCCGGCTCGCCGTCGTCGATGTTCGCGGCGAGGGGCGACGAGGTCATCACGCCGCCCGGCCGATCGAAGTTCCCGGTGAGGAGGTTGAGAACCGCGCACATCCACGCGGTCGCCGTGCCGAACTCGACGGTGTGTGCGCCGATCCGGCCGTAGACCGCCGCCGCCGCTGCCCCCGCGAGATCGCGTGCCTGGCGCCGGGTGGTCTCGGCATCGATCCCGCAAAGGTCCGCGACGGCCTCGGGCGTGAACGGATCGACGAGCTCGCGGATCGTCTCCACGCCGTCCACGAAGGGCTCGAGTCGGCCGATGTCGACGAGCCCTTCCTCGAAGAGCGTCTGAGCGATCGCGGCGAGCCAGAACACGTCGGTGCCCGGGCGGATGAAGAGGTGCTCGTCGGCGCGCGCGGCGGTCTCCGATCTTCGCGGATCGACGACGACGAGGCGGGCACCGCGCTTCGGCATGTCCTTGAGACGCCCCGGGAAGTCGGGCGCCGTCATCAGACTGCCATTCGACGCCATCGGGTTCGCGCCCACCATGAGGAGGTGATCCGTCCGGTCGATGTCCGGAATCGGGAAGGCCGCGGGATCTCCCCAGAGCAGACCCGACACGACGTGCGCGGGCATCTGGTCGACGGTCGAAGCGCTGTAGATCTGCCGCGTGCCGCAGGCGCGGATCATCGGCCCCATGTAGAAGGCGGGCGCGAGGTGGTGGGTCGTCGGATTGCCGAGCACGAGGCCCAGGCTCTCGCGTCCGTGCGCTTCGAACACCCGCCCGAAGCCTTCGGCGACGGCGGCGAACGCCTCGTCCCAGGTCGCCTCGACCAGCTCACCGTCGCGGCGGACCAGCGGCGTCCGCAGCCGATCCGGGTCGTGGTGCAGCGCGCCGAGGTTCGCCCCCTTCGGGCAGAGGAAGCCCCGGCTGAAGGGATCCTCGGCATCGCCCCGCACGCGGACGACGCGGTCGTCTTCGACCTCGACGGCGAGGCCGCAGGTCGCCTCGCAGAGCGGGCAGGTTCGATAGTGGGTCCGGGTCGCGGCGTCGTTCTGGGCCATGGGCGTCTCCTCGATCCATCTTAGAGGAGCCCGGCCCTCCGGCCCCTCGCTTTGCGCTGACCCCGACCCGTTTGACACCCGCACGCCCCCTAACTAGCGTTCGCGTCCGATCGCGCCCCCGCCTCGATGCGCCTTTCCGGCTCCCCCTCGGAGCCGCGCGATGGCTGTCGCCCCGGACCCCGGATGCTCCTGAACCCCTGCCGTACAGCCTCGCACCCGCGAATCGGTTTCCCCTCCCCGGAAGCCCCCGCGCCGAGCCACGCTCAGCGTCCGGTCGAGCAGACCTCACCTCGATGAAGCGCTCCGCCCTCCGTCTGCCCGCGCTGATCCTCGGCGGCGCCGGGGTCGTGATCGCGCTCCTCGTGATCTTTCAGCGAAGCCCCGAAGAACGTCCCCAACAGAGCGCAGCCCCGCTGGTCCGCGCCATCGTCGCCCTCCCGACCGACCTCCGGCTCACCGTCCGCGCGAACGGCTCCGTCACCCCGCGGACCGAGAGCGAGCTGATCCCCCAGGTCTCCGGCGTCGTCGTCGAGATGTCGCCTCAGCTCGTCGCCGGCGGCTTCTTCCAGAAAGGAGATCTGCTGGCCCGGATCGACGACGCCGACTACCGCGTCGACCGGGAGGCGGCGAGCGCCCAGGTCGCTCGCGCCCGAAGCGAACACGGACGTGCCGAGAAGGAGCGGGCGCGCCAGCGCCGACTCGCCGACCGCTCGGTCGCGAGTGAGGCGCGGATCGACGACGCCGAGAATGCCTACCAGATCGCCGACGCGAGCCTCCGCGAAGCCCAGGCCCGGCTCGAACGCGCCGAGCGCGACCTCGCCCGGACCGAGATCGTCGCGCCGTATCGGGGCCGCGTACGCGCGGAGCAGGTCGACCTCGGTCAGTTCGTGAATCGCGGACAGTCGATCGCGACGATCTACGCCATCGACTACGCGGAGGTCCGGCTCCCGATCCCCGATCGTGAGCTCGCCTATCTCGATCTCGCCCAGCTGCGCGCGACGGTCGCCGGCGACGGAAGCGCCGTTGCTGCGAAGGTCCGCCTGTCGGCCGACTTCGCCGGCGACGAGCACCACTGGGAGGGCGTGCTCGATCGGACCGAGGCCGAGCTCGACCCGAAGAGCCGGATGATCCACCTCGTCGCGCGCGTCCCGGAGCCCTACCGGCTCGACACGCCGACCAGCGCGCCCCTCGCGATCGGACTCTTCGTCGACGCCGAGATCGAGGGCCGGACCCTCGAGGGCGCCTTCGTCCTGCCGCGAGACGCGCTCCGCGCGGACGATCGCGTCTACGTGATTGACGAGGAGAGCCGGCTGGAGTTCCGCGACGTCGAGGTCCTGCGCACCGAACGAGACCGCGTCGTCGTCGCCGGTGGCCTCTCGGCCGGCGAGCAGGTCTGCACCTCGCCGCTCGATGCTGCGATCGACGGCATGCTCGTCCGGGTGACCGGCGCGGCGAAGCTCGACGTCGAGGGAGCAGAGCGCACCGAGTCCGACGACCTCGCCGAACGGCGCAGCGAAGAGACGGCGACAGGAGCTCTCCCGTGACTCGCGCCATCGCGTGGTTCGCCCGGAACCACGTCGCCGCGAACCTGCTTATGGCGCTGATGCTGATCGGCGGGATCGTGAGCGTGCCCGCGATCCAGCAGCGAACCTTCCCCGAGATCGAGGTCGACGTGATCGCGATCAACGTCGTCTATCTCGGCGCCGCGCCAGAAGAGGTCGAGCAGGGCGTCTGCATCCGGATCGAGGAGGAGATCCACGGCATCGACGGAATCGAGGAGATCACCAGTTCCGCTGCCGAGGGGGCCTGCGGCGTCAGCGCCGAGCTGATGACCGGCTACCCCATCGACCGCGCGCTGTCCGAGATCAAGAACGCGGTCGACTCGATCACCACCTTCCCGGAGGAGACCGAGAAGCCGATCGTCAGCCACGTCGAGGTCCGCAACACGGCCGTCTCGATTGCGGTCTCGGCCGATGCCTCCGAACGCTCGCTCAAGGTCTACGGGGAGCGGGTGCGCGACTCGATCGCCTCGCTGCCCGACGTCACGCAGGTCGAGCTCAAGAACGTGCGCGACTACGAGATCTCGATCGAAGTCGCCGAGGAGACCCTGCGGCGCCACGACCTGACCTTCGACGAGGTCGTCGCGGCCGTGCGCCGGGGATCGCTCGATCGACCGGGCGGATCCATCAAGACGACTGGCGGAGAGATCCTGCTTCGGACGAAGGGGCAGGCCTACGTCGGCGACGAGTTCGAGCGGATCGTCCTGCGGACCGAGGCCGACGGGACGCGCCTCCTCCTCTCCGACGTGGCGACGGTCGTCGACGAGTTCGAGCCGGACGAGCGGCACGCGACCTTCGACGGCAACCCCGCGATCACGATCAAGGCTTTCCGGGTCGGCGACCAGAAGGTCATCCGCGTCGTCGACGCCATCCGCGACCACCTCGAGGAACTGACCGCGTTCGTTCCCGACGGACTCTCCATGACCGTCTGGGAGGACGAGTCCCAGACGCTCAAGGACCGGCTCAACATCCTGATCAAGAACGGTGTCAGCGGCTTCGCGCTCGTCTTCGTCGTGCTCGCACTCTTCCTGCGCCTCAAGCTCGCAATCTGGGTCTCGATCGGCGTGCCGCTCTCGATCCTGGGCGCCCTCTTCGTCTTCCCCTACGCCGACGTCTCGATCGATGTGATCTCGCTCTTCGCGTTCATCATGGTCCTAGGGCTCCTCGTCGACGATGCCGTCGTCGTGGGCGAGAACGTTCATCGCCACCAGGAAGCCGCAGAAGACCCGCTCGAAGCCTCCATCCGGGGCACCCAGGAAGTCTCGGTCCCGGTGATCTTCGGCGTTCTCACGACGATCGCCGCCTTCGGCCCGATGATCTTCGCGCCGGGCAGCATGGGCCAGATCTTCGGCGTGATCGGACTCTCGGCATCGCTCTGCCTCGTGTTCTCCGTGATCGAATCGCAGCTCGTGCTGCCCGCCCACCTGGGGCACATGAAGCAGAGCGCCGGACCTCGCGCGCTCGAGCCCGACTCGATCCAGGCGCGCTGGAAGTCCTTCCAGGCCCGGATGGCGTCGAGCCTCTCGCGCCTCGCCCTAGAGCGCTACCGCCCGCTGCTCGATCGCGCGCTCGCGAATCGCTACGCCGTGATCGCCGGCGGCGTGGGCTTCCTCGCCATCGCGCTCACGACTGCCGGAACGGGCATCGGCCCCGCCAAGATGAACTTCTCGTTCTTCCCGCCGATCGAGAGCGATTACGTGACGGCGACGCTCACGATGCCCCAGGGCACGCCGATCGAAGCGACCGAGCGCGCCGCCCGGGTGATCCTCGACTCGGCCCATCGAACGAAGGACGAGCTGGCCGAGGACGGCTTCGACGCAGACGAGCTGATCCAGCACGTGCTCTTCTCCATCGGCCAGCAGCCCAACGCCGGCGATGCCGGCCCCGGCGACCCGGCTGGAGCGAGCGGAAGCCACCTCGCCGAGGTCCGCCTATCGATCCAGTCCGGCGACGACCGGCCCATCAGCGCAGCAGAGATCAAGCAACGCTGGCGAAGGAACACCCCCGCGATCCCGGACGTCGTCGAGCTCACGTTCAACGCGGCCCTCTTCGATGCGGGCGACCCGATCGATTTCCAGCTCCGCAGCAACGACGTCGAGCAGCTCGTCGAAGCCTCCGGACGCCTGAAGGCGGAGCTCGCGCGTAAGGTCGGCGTGTTCGAGATCAGCGACTCCTTCCGCGCCGGCAAGCGCGAGCTCAAGCTCGACATCCTCCCCGCGGCGCAGACCCTGGGCCTCACCCTCGACGACCTGTCGAGGCAGGTCCGCCAGGCGTTCTACGGCGAGGAAGCCCAGCGCATCCAGCGCGGGCGCGACGACATCCGCGTGATGGTCCGCTACCCGGACCGCGACCGCCGCTCCCTGGCGGACCTCGACGAGCTCCGGATCCGGACGCCGAACGGGGGCGAGGTCCCCTTCTACGCGGTCGCGAACGCCGAGCTCGGCCGCGGCTTCGCCACGATCAAGCGGGCGGACCGCAACCGCGTGATCCACGTGACCGCGGACGTCGACGTGAAGGAGGTCGCGGCGGGAGACGTGATCGCCGAGCTCGAACGGGACTTTCTCCCCCTCCTGCTCGCCGACTACCCGGGCATGTCCTACTCCCTGGAGGGCGAGCAATCCGAACAGGCGGAGAGCCTGGGCGGTCTCTTTCGCAACTACACCGTGGCGCTCTTCATGATCTACGCCCTGCTCGCGATCCCGCTTCGCTCCTACATCCAGCCGTTGATCATCATGGCCGTGATCCCCTTCGGGCTCGTCGGCGCGATCATCGGCCACTGGTTCATGTACTTCGCGCGCGAGATCTTCACGGATCAGACCTTCAACTTCTCGATGATGTCGATCTTCGGCTTCGTCGCGCTGACCGGCGTCGTCGTCAACTCGAGCCTCGTGCTCGTCCACTACATCAACGAGCGGCGGGCCGAGGGCGCACCCCTCGAAGAGGCGGTCCGCGCCGCGGGCGTCGCGCGCTTCCGGCCGATCGTCCTGACGTCGATGACCACCTTCGTCGGCCTGGCGCCGATCCTCCGCGAGGGCAGCGTCAGCGCGCAGTTCCTGATCCCGATGGCGACGAGCCTGGGCTTCGGCGTTCTCTTCGGCTCGACGATCTCGCTCTTCCTCGTCCCGTCCGCGTACGTCGTCGTCGAGGACGCGAAGGCCTTGCTCGGCGGGCGCAAGAAAGAAGCGCTGCCCGAGATCGACCCGCTGACGGACTGAAGGGCGCGACGGCGGCGGGCCGCAGGCGCCTCCCGACTAGAGCAGCTCTTCCGCCAGCAGCTCGAGCGCCTCCGGCTGCATCGCGCCGACCTGGAGTGTCGCGACCTCGCGCCGCTTCCCGGCCTCCTTCCACGCCTGGAGCCGATCGCGGATCTTGTCCGCGGGGCCGACGAGATGAACGGCGTCGACGAGCTCATCCGGAACCGCCGCGATCGCCTCGGCTTTCTTCCCGTCGAGGAAGAGATCCTGGATCTCGACGGCGGCCTCTTCGAAGCCCATCCGCTTCGCGTAGTCGTTGTAGAAGTTCTTGTTCCGGGCGCCCATGCCGCCGACGTACTGCGCGATGTTCGCCTTGACCGGCGCCATCGCCTTCTCGACGTCGTCGCTCACGATGCAGGTGATGCCGACCTGGACGTCGAAGTTCTCGAGGCTCTTGCCGCCCCCCGCCTTCGCGAAGCCGGCTTCGAGCGAGGGCTGGAGCAGCTCCGCGTAGCGCTCGGGGTCGTACATCATGGGGATCACGCCGTCGGCGACCTCGGCGGCGCACTTCAGGCCGTTCGGACTGATCGACGCGGTGTAGATCGGGATGTCCGGGTTGCCGTGCAGGATGCTCTTGAGCGGCTTGCCGAGGCCGGACGCCTTCGGGTCCTTCGTGGGGATCTGATAGAACTCGCCGTCGAACTCGAGCTTCTCTTCCCGCGCGAGGATCTTGCGGACGATCGCGATGTACTCCTTCGTTCGCGTGAGGGGCTTGCCGTAGGGCACGCCGTGCCACCCCTCGACGACCTGGGGGCCCGAAGGGCCGAGACCGAGCTTGAATCGGCCGCCCGAGAGATGGTCCAGGGTCATCGCGGTCATGGCGGTCATCGCCGGGGTCCGCGCCTGCATCTGCATGATCGCGGTCCCGACCTTGAGGGTCGTCGTCTGCGCAGCGATCCAGGTCGCCGTCGTGACCGCGTCGTTCCCCCAGGCCTCCGCCGTCCAGGCGGACTCGAAGCCGAGGCGCTCGGCGTGCTGGACCAGGTCCATCCGGATCGAGGCCTTCGGCCCGAAGTTCATGGCGTTGATGGCGAGCTTCATGTCATTTCCTTTCGCGGGTCGTTCGGGACCCGATCACGTCTGGAGGCTCTTCCGAGCGTTCTCCGCGAACTTCTTCGCGGCTTCTTCGTCTTTGGTCAGGTTCGCCACCTTCACGGGCACGGCGAGCCCCCGGTCGACCGCCGGGCGCGACCGGATCGCCTTCAGCCAGCGGCTCAGATTCGGGAGGCCTTCGATCGAGACCCCGGACCACTTGTAGGTCTTGACCCAACAGAAGTTCGCGATGTCCGCGATCGTGTACTGGTCGGCCGCCAGCCACTCCTTCCCCTCGAGCCCGCGCTCGATCACTTCGAAGAGGCGTCGGCTCTCGTTCTGGTACCGATCGATCACGGAGGGGAGCTTCTCCGGGAAGTAGCGGAAGAAGACGTTCGCCTGCCCCATCATGGGCCCGACACCGCCCATCTGGAACATCAGCCACTGCATCGTCTCCGAGCGACCCTTCGCGTCGGTGGGCAGGAGCCGTCCGGCCTTCTCGGCCAGATAGACCATGATCGCGCCGGTCTCGAAGACTGCGAATCCGTCCGAGCCCTCCGGTCCCTCGACGTCTCGATCGACGATCACGGGGATGCGCCCGTTCGGGTTCAGCTTGAGGAACCACTCTTCCTTCTGCTGGTTCTTCGACAGGTCGACGGCGTGGGTCGTGTACTCGAGCTCGAGCTCTTCGAGGGTCACGCTGGCCTTGTGGCCGTTCGGCGTCGGGGCGGTGTAGAGATCGATCATCGGGGTCCGCGCCTCCTCAGGAGCCCTGCAGCGTTTCGAGACAGCCCGCCGCCGCGAGCACCGGGTCGAGGGCTTCCTTGCCTTCCGCCGCGGCGTACTTCTCCCGCAGGACGGCGAGCGACTTCGCGTGGTACTTCTGCGGCTGCTGCGTGAACGTGCGGCCGTCGAGCTCGACGCTGAACTCCGCGTCGCCGGCGGCGAAGGCGGCCGCGTTCGCCACGGTCCAGGGACAGAAGAGCGCACCGACCTGTTCGGCCAGGAAGGGCGCGAGGGTGGGCTCGACGCTCGCCCAATCCTCCCAGTCGCCCTCGATCCGCGGCCAGGTCATGCGGTGGATCCAGTCGAGCACGTTCGGCGCCGAGCCCTCGATCCAGGCGCCACCGGTCGGATCCGTCCAGGCGTTGTAGATCTGACCCCAGAGGCCGAAGTCGCCCCACGAGGGTCGGCCGCCGAAGAGATAGGGACGCGTCGCGAGATGGGTCTCGAGTCGGTCGAGCCCGTCGAGGAAGGACTCTTCGATCTGCGGCCCGGTGACCTCGTTCGAGCCCACGAAGTGGAGACGGCCCTTCATGCGCTCCATGAACTGCGCGCGAACAGCGAGACGCGCCTCCTCGTTCCGCTTCGGCGCCATCATCGTCGCCGCGCGACCGGAAGCGGCGAGGCAGTCCTCGTCCCGGGCCCAACGCAGATGGAACATCCACTTGTTGCCCCACTCGTCTCCGAACTCCTCGAGCAGGATCGAGACGAAGCGCGAGACCGGGTCGGCGGGGTGGGTCGAGGGCTCCGGCGCGAGTCCGTCGAGCACCTCCATGATCGGCGTCGAATCCTGCAGCGGCCGATCGTCGGGCGTGACGACCAGCGGAATGATCGGGATCTTCGCGAACTTCTGGTACTCGCTCATCGAGTCCGCGTTCCGGACGATCCAACGATGGGGCAGGTCCTTGAAGCGGAAGTAGGAGCGGACCTTGACCGAGAAGGGCGAGAGCTCGTTCCCGAAGATGCGGTACGGGGCGAACGGCGTGGCCGAATCCGAAGCGGAAGACATGGGGGATCCTCTCGTGCGCGGCGACGAGGCACGATGACAGATCGACCTTCGCCCCGCAAAATCGGGCGGGGAACCGCGAGTCAGCCCGGGCGGGAATCAGCCGCGAGCCGGCGCCGCCGGCACTCGCGGGACGGAATCCGGGTCGACCTCGATCCAGATCCCGCGGGCGTAGGCCACGCAGCGGCCGTCCCGCCCATGGAGGGCGGTCCCGGTCAGGTGCTTGCGGCCGTCCTGCTCGAGGTACCAGCTCGTCACGACGCAGGGTTCGCCGATCCGGACCGGGTCGAAGAGACGCGCACAGAGCTCGCCTAACAGCACGACCCCGTCGACCTGGGGAAAGGAGAAGGCCCCCGCACAATCGAGCGCCGCCCAGACGATCGCATCGTCGAGCGTGTCGCCCGATCCCGTCGGCAGACCCTCGGCCGGCGTCCACGAGGCCGCGAAGAGACCAGTGTCGTCTGCCCGTCCGGGGAAGATCCGCAGACCGTCGTGCGCGTCCCGCTCCGTCCCGCAGACGAAGCAGCCCGGGAAGGGATGCTCCTCGAAGCCCCGATACGACTTCGTCGCTTCCTTCGCCACCTCGAAGGAAGGCGGAGGCGGCGGCGAGAGCTCGAGCGCGGCGGGCTCCGCCCGTGCGAGGAGGCGCTCGCCCTCGAAGAGCCCGACCCGGTCTTCCTCCGCACGCAGGTCGAGGGGCGTCTCCAGCGGCGGCGGCGCGAAGAGCCGGACGGCGACGGCCGGACGAGCGGCGTCGGTCGAGACGAAGCCCGCCAGCCGGCCGGCGACGTAGCCTCCGTTGCCGGAGGCGGGCGGACCGCAGAAGCGCGCTCCGATCGAGAGCGTTCCGAGCGACATCCGGGCGGCTAGACCCGGATCTCGCCGTTCGCGATCCGATCGAAGGCGATCGCGTCGAGCGGGACGTAGCAGGCCTTCTCGGGATCCCGGTAGTAGATCGGATCCTCGAGCTGCGCCGGGTCGAAGCCTTCCTTCACGAGGTCGACCTTGCGGTGCTTGAAGGTTCCCGTGATCTCCATCTGCGGAAGCAGACGAACGAAGAGCGGGCGGGCGTAGAAGGCCAGCTCCTGCTCGACCCGGCGACCGAAGGCCTCGAGATCGAATTCGTCGGTCGTCACGAGCGCGGCCATGCCGGCCCGGCCGTCCGCGCCGGGCACCTCGACGCCGTACACGTTCGCCTCTTCCACCCCCGGCTCGACGGAGAGCACTTCGGCGACCTCGTTCGTCGAGACGTTCTCCCCCTTCCAGCGGAAGGTGTCGCCGATCCGATCGACGAAGTAGAAGTAGTCGTCACGATCGACCCGGAGCAGGTCGCCGGTCCGGAAGTAGGCGTCGCCGTTCTCGAACACGTCCGTCAGGATCTTCTTCTTCGAGGCTTCCTCGTTCGTGTAGCCCTCGAAGCGCTGGGTCGCGTTGATCTTGATCAGCAGCTCCCCGGGCTCGTCGAAGTCGGCCGGTACGCAGAACCCGTCGTCGCCCCGGATGACCGACTCCTCCACCACGTCGAAGCGCGCGATCCGGATGCCCTGGGCCTTCTGCAGGAGGCTCGGCAGATAGCCGACCGCGCCGATGCGACCCTCGTGGTTGAGCAGCATCATGTTCCCCTCGGTCGCGCCGTAGAACTCGACGATCCGCGGGATCTTGAAGCGCTCCACGAAGGGGCCCCAGACCTCGGGCCGCAGACCGTTGCCCATCGCCGTTCGGATCCGATGGCGATTCTCGTCCGGATGGGTCGGCGAGTTGAGCATGTAGCGGCAGAGCTCGCCGATGTACTGGAAGACCGTGATGTCGTGCTGGACGCAGTCGCTCCAGAAACGCGACGCCGAGAACCGGCGCGCCGTCACGAGCGTTCCGCCGGCCATCAGGATCCCGGCGGTGGCCAGCATGCCTCCGGCGCTGTGGTAGAGCGGGAGGCAGCAGTAGAGCCGGTCCGCCGGCGTGAGGCTCTGGAACTTCCAACAGCCGGTCCCTGCGGTCAGCGCCTTCGAATGGCTCACGCGTGCTGCCTTCGGAAGTCCGGTCGTCCCGCTCGTGTAGATGTAGAAGAGGCCGTCGCCGCCTCTCCGCGCCGAGCGGACGCTGTCCGGAACGGCGGTCTCCCCCGCCGCCTCGCACGCCGCGTCGAAAGACGTCGATTCGAGAAGGGTCGCCGCCTTCGCGTCGGCTTCCGCGTCGAAGGAGGCGAGCAGGATCTCGGGCTTCGTCTCGAGCTCGGGCAGCGCCGAGGCGGCTCCTTCCGCGAGCTCGCTCCCCACGATCAGATGGGCCGTTCCGGCTTCGCGCAGGCAGTGGGCGAGGCGGTCGCCGGTCAGGTTCGTGTTGAGCAGCGCCGTGACGACGCCCGCGCGGGACAGGCCGAGCCAGGTCGCGACGTATTCCGCGCGGTTCTCCATCAGCAGCGCGACCACGTCGCCCCGCGAGAGTCCCCGACCGATCGCCCAGTTGGCGACGCGGTTCGCGAAGCGATCGAGGTCGCCCCAGGTCATCCGACTGGATTCGCTGATCAGCGCGGGCTGATCCGGGCGGCGCTGGAAGTGCTCGGCGAGGGCATCGGAGAAATCGATGCGACGGTCGGGGCCGTAGCGCAGCGCAGACGGCACCGCGCGACCGAAGGTGGAGACGAACCCGAGGGCGCTGCGAAGACGTCGGAGGGCGTTCATGCTTGAGGAGCTCCTGATCCGGTTCCGCTGACGGAGCGGGGTGGCTCGGCGAAGACGAGATCGAAGCCCTTCTTCTCGAGCCGGTGCCTCGGAGTGTAGGCGAGAACGGGCTCCCACCCGGTCCCTGCGAGAGCGGAATCGACCCGGGCGCGATCGGCTTCCGGGAGGGCCCGGTAGGGGTCGAGAATCCGCTGCAGCATCCAGAGCGAGTAGACCTGGACACCGCGCGTGAGCGTCGCCCCGCGCAGAGGCCACTCGGTGACACCCACCGCCCGCGGCGGCGTCTCCCCGACGACCGCGTGCGTGTCGGCCCAGGCCTCGATCGTCTCGGCCAACCGGACCAGCAGGGGCGCCCCGTCCTGACCGAACGTGCGGAGCACCTCGACGAGGGTGTCGGGCAGCGCGTCGTCCGCGAACCAGTCGCCCTGGTCGTCGGCGCCCGGCATGGTGCAGTACTCGATCCAGCGCACGACCGGGAGCGCCGTCTCGAGCAGCAGCCGCCGCGAGACCAGGTCCGTGTAGAAGTGGGCATAGATCGGCCCCATCAGCGCGCAATCGGCCACGCTCATCCGGTCTCCCAGGACGAAGTCGTGGCTGTCGAAGTGCGCGGAGAGGGCCGCCAGCATCGCCGTCAGGTGCGCGTCGATCGCCGGCCCCGCCTCGGGGGTCGCGCCCACCGCATAGCGCCCCTTCACCATCTGATCCGCGGCCCGGTTGCCCTGCTCCATCGAGCCCGTCATGGCGCCGAAACGCCGACGCGTGAGCGCTTCGCCTTCCTCGGTCCCCCACCGCGTGTGCATCGCCGCCGTCAGCATCACCTCGTCGGCGAAGACCTCGATGAGCGCCGAGACGATCCGGTGGACCGGGGTCCCGGGCTGGAGCGGCGGATCCGGGTGACGGGCCTCGAGCGCATCGAGGATCTCGCTCGTGTCCTGCCAGACCTCGCCTTCCGGGGTCGTGACGACCGGGATGAAGGCATGACCGGTCTGCTCGAGGATCCAGCGCACGTTCGCGCGCTTCTCTTCGAGATAGAGCTGCTTGTAGCGGAGGGCCGCGCGGGCCTTCGCCGTGAAATAGGACACGTCGAAGCCGTGCAGGACGTAGGGGCGATCCGTCGGGTTCATCTTCTTCTCCGCTTCTTCTCCGTGGTGCCGCGAGCGGATCCACTCGAAGAGGATCCGGTCCGCGTCGGCCTGGATCTTATGGCATCGAGTATGCCATAATGTGGCCATGGCGACCGCTGCCGACAACCCGACCGACGGACGCGTACAGCGCTCCGAACGCAGCCGCGAGGCGATCGTGCAGGCCCTGCTCGACCTCGTCGGCGACGGCACCCTCCGGCCGACGGCCCAGCAGGTCGCCGCGCGGGCGGACGTCGGTGTCCGGACCGTCTTCCGCCACTTCTCGGACATGGACACGCTCTTCGCAGCGATGAACGAGCGCCTGACCGAAGAGATCCGCCCCTTCTTCGTCCGCGAGCGGCAGACGGGGACGCTCGAGGACCGCGCCGCCGGCCTGCTCGCCGCACGCTTCCAGATCCTCGAACGCACCGCGCCCTACCAGCGCTCCGCCGCGCTCCAGCGCGGCGAGTCCCCCTTCCTCCTGGCCCAGCACGAGCGCAACGTCCGCGACCTGCGGACCGACCTGCGGCGCTGGCTCCCCGAGCTCGACGAGGTCGACACCGCGATCGCCGACGGGCTCGAGCTCGCCCTCTCCTTCGAGGCCTGGGATCGGCTGCGAACGGAGCAGCACCTCGGCCTGCGCCGCGCCCGCGAGGCCGTCGCCCGCATCGTCGCGAGTCTCGTCGCCGCGATTCCCTCTCGAGACTGACCCGCGCCCGGCGCGCGGTCGAACGGAGACCCCATGAGCACGACCTCCCCGCTTCCGATCCTCGGCGCCGTCGGCTCCCCGTACACGCGCAAGCTCCGCGCCGTCTGTCGCTATCGCCGCCTTCCCCACGTCTTCATCCAGAACGGGAACCGCGAGTCGAAGGGCCTGCCGAAGCCGAAGGTCGAGCTCATGCCGCAGCTCATCCTCGAAGAGGACGGCGAACGCAAGGCGATCACGGACACGACGCCGATCCTCCGGCGCCTCGAGGCGAGCCACCCGAACGAACGCTCGGTCATTCCGGACGATCCCGCGATCGCGTTCCTCGACGCGCTCGTGGAGGACTACGGCGACGAGTGGATCACCAAGGCGATGTTCCACTACCGCTGGGCCTACGCCGCGGACATCGAGAAGGCAGGATCGATCCTGCCCCGCTGGTCGATGTCCCAGCAGCCCGACGAGAAGCTGGACGCGATGAGCGCGATGTTCTCGAAGCGTCAGATCGACCGGCTCTGGGTCGTCGGGTCGAACGAGGAGACCGGCCCACTGATCGAAGCGAGCTACGAGCGCTTCCTCGCGCTGATGGAGGACCACCTTCGCGAGCACCGCTTCGTCCTCGGCGACCGGCCCGGCACCGGCGACTTCGGGCTCTACGGCCAGCTGACCCAGCTCGCGCTCTTCGATCCGACCTCGATGGCCACGACCCTGCGCATCTCACCCCGGACCTACGCCTGGACCGAGCTCGTCGAGGACCTCTCGGGTCTCGAGCCCAGGGCGGACGACTGGCTCACGCGCGACGCGATCCCCGACACGCTGAAGGCACTCCTCGCGGAGATCGGGCGCGTCTATCCGCCCTTCCTGCTCGCGAACGCCCGGGCCCTCGCGAGCGGCGCCGAACGGGTCGAGTGCGAGATCGACGGCGAGACCTGGACCCAGAAACCCTTCCCGTATCAGGGCAAGTGTCTCGAATGGCTCCGGCGGGACCACGCGGCGCTCTCGGACGCCGATCGGGCCTGGGTCGACGAGACGCTCGCGGGCACGGGCCTCGAACGGCTCTTCGCCTGACGCGCCGTCCGGCGCGGTCGCTCGCCGCCTAGCGCGCGGCGACCGCGGTTCGCGGGCGGTTGACGAAGATCGGCGACGACCAGGCGCGTTCTTCCGTCTGGGCGAGACACTCGTCGTCGTCCGGACGCCCGAAGCACGGGTCGACCTGCACGCACCGGCCGTTCTCGTCCCGGCGACAGCCGAGCGGATCGGCGGCGACGGCGTCGCTCGGCGCCTCGATGGCCCGGGCGTAGTAGAGGACGTCCCGTCCGGAGCGCGCGTAGTCCTCGTCGACGAAGACGCCGGTGCAGCCCTGAGGATCCTGATCGCAGGGGATCACCTTCCACGGATCCTCGACGAGGCCGACGATGTCTTCGTCCTCGGTTCGCTGCGGACGGATGCGCACGATCTCGATTCGCGTGATCGGGCGGCGGACCGTCAGCGGGCTGTAGCACTCGCCCTGACAGAGCCGCTCGATCCGCTCCTTGCCGAGGGCGGTCACGGCGTTCTGGTAGCAGCCCGGGTTCTGCTCGAAGGAGCCGACCGCCTTCACCTGGAAGATCGGGTTCTCGTCCATCTCCACCTGGCTGCCCATCGGGATGGGACCGCGGCCGGGGCCGTTCAGCAGGTCGAACCAGAGGAGAATGCGCGGCCCGCTCGTTCCGTAGACCTCCTTGCGGTGCATGCCTTCCCAGATCGAGTCGCGGTCGCGGCCGGTCGTATGGACCGCCGCGAGCCCCCCGTTCAGGAAGAAGGAAGCGCCCCGCTCGACCTCGAAGGCCGAGAGCGGACCGGCGCTTCCGGGATCGAACTCGAAGGGCACGGCCTCGCTTCCGTACTCGGGCGCGGCGAGGTTCATGCCGACGGGCGTCTGCGTGAAGTTGCCGAAGCGGTTCTCGGTGAACTCGAGGCGGGAGACTTCCTTGTAGCCCGTTCCGGGGCGGGCGGAGTGGTTGTCGCTCGCGGCGATGAAGCCGAAGTCGAAGCGGAAGGGGCCACCCGAGCCGTCCTCACGTCCGAGCGCCATGATGTATTGGACGGAGCTCTTCGGTCGGTAGTTGAAGGACGGCTGGAAGCAGTCGCGGCACTGACCCGCATCCTGCCACTCGGCGACGGTGGAGGCCGGCACGACGTTCGTCCCGCCGTTGTTCGGCGCGTCGACGAAGAGCTGACGCGCCGTCGCGGCGCGTTCGTCGCACTCGTCCGCCGCGATCCCCTCTTCGAGGCAGCGCTCCGCGATGATCTCCCCGGCCCGCCAGCAGCTCGGCAGATAGCCGTTCGCCGGCTCCGGACAGGACGGGTTGCCCTCGTCGTCGAAGGCGATCTCTTCGAAGGGGCGGAACTCCTCGGAGTTGCCGTGTCCCGAGAAGACCTCGATCAGGCGCTGGTAGCGCGGGTCGTGATCCTGCTGGGTCAGCTGCTTGTCCCAGGAGGAGCCGAGCGGCGTGTAGAAGCCCCAGGTCGTACCGTGCGGGATGACCATCGAGTCGAAGCCCCAGTCGTCGAGCTTCCCGAAGAGCTCGCCCGGCGTCGCCGCCGACTCCCGACAATCGTCCGGCAGCTCGCGGACGGGGACGCCGCGCTCGCAGTCGGTCACGTCCATGAGCTCGCTCTGATAGGCGGCGAATTCGAGTCCGCCCCCTTCGACGTCCGAGAGCCCGAGCAGACCCATCGTCGCCGCCGAGGGCAGCTCGGAGTTGATGCTCTCGATCCCGAGCGGCAGGCCCGCGGCGATCGGCCGCGTCGGGATCTCGTGATCCTCGAGACCGCGGACGATCACGTTCTTGTGGCCCCAGTGGGTCGCGGGGGTCGCGCCGACCTGGGTCCACTCCCAGCCGAGGTAGGCGACGAGGTCGGGATTCGACGGATCGTGGGCGATCTCGTTGCACTGCCGGATCGCCTCGATCGTCTCGTTCCAACGACGGGGCGTCAGGGTCACGGCGTGATCGTTGATCGAGAAGAAGTCGAGGTTCGAGCAGTGGCGCGCGTAGTCGCAGGCGTCCGAGACCGGGTGCGCGCCGTCGCCCCCGGACATCGGGAGGCTGAGCGTGAACGCGTCGAAGGAGAACGTCGAATGGACGTGGAGATCGCCGAAGACGATCTGCTTCGGACGGGCGACTCCGACGTCGAGCGCGGCTCCCTCCGTCGCTTCCTTCTTGAACTCGAGGATCGCGTCCGTGACCGCCGGTGCTTCGGGCGCGCCGCCGATCGGGAGGTCGGCGAAGAATCCGCTGCCCGCCATCCAGAGGACGAGCCAGACGAGGGCGATCAGGGCGACGAGAACGAGGGCGAGCTTGCGAAGCATGGGGCCTCCGGAGCGCGGTCCGCGGTGGCAGGGAGCGGACCCGGGTCGCGCATTCTAGCGGGCCGGCGGCCGCGGGGCGCCTGGGAAGGCCGGCGGCACCTCCCTCTCGAGGTAAAGAAGGCCCGCTCCGACGAAAATCGGAGCGGGCCCTGCAAGAGAGTGCCAGGCGCCACGCGCGTGGGATGGAGCCCGCAGGCGAGAAGCTAGTCGACCGCGTCGAAGCCCTTCAGCCCCTGGAACCGATCGACGTGCCAGTCGCCGTCGCCGAAGAGCCCCTGGAGGCAGCGAAGGCGCTTGAAGAACAGGCCTTCGTCCTGCTCGTCGGTGACGCCGATCCCGCCGAAGAGCTGGATCGCGTTCTCCTGGATGAACCAGCCGCTGTCCGTCAGCTGGAGCTTCGCCGCCGAAACCTCGGCCTTGCGGGTCTCCTCGTCTTCGAGGTCGACCTGGACCGAGGAGAGGATCAGCGCCGACCGGAGCAGCTCGAGCTCGGCGTACATGTCGACGACCTTGTGCTGGAGCGCCTGGAAGGAGCCGATCGGCACGCCGAACTGCTCGCGCTCCTTGAGGTACGCGACCGTCCGCTCGAAGAGCTCCTGCGCGCAGCCGAAGCCTTCCGCGCAAGCCGCGGCCGCGCCGCGGTCGACCGCGAGCTCGATCGTCGCCCGGGCCTCGCCCGCGCGGCCGAGGAGTCGGTCGGCGCCGACGGTGACGTCGGTGAAGCGCAGGATCGCGCTCCGCTGGCCGTCCATCTGGTTGACCCGTACGCGCTCGAGGCCCGCGGCGTCCCCCTCGACCACGAAGAGCGAGAGGCCCTCGTCGTCGAACTGACCGCCGCCGGTCCGGGCGGCGACGATGATCTGGTCGGCGGCGTGGCCGTTCAGGACCCACACCTTCTCGCCGTTGATCTTCCAGTCGTCGCCATCCTTCGTCGCCGTGGTCTTGCAGTCGTTGAGCGCGTAGCGGCTCTGGGTCTCCGCGTGGGCGAAGGCCAGGCTCGTCGCCCCTTCGATCATCGGGTTGAGGAAGGCCTCACGCTGGGCCTCCGTTCCGATGTCCGAGAGGATGCCGCCCGCGAGCACCGCCGAGGCGATGATCGGCTCGGCCACGAGGCCGCGGCCGAGCTGCTCGAGGATGAGCGCCATGTCGAGGAAGGTGCCGCCGAAGCCGCCCTGCTCCTCCGGGACCGCGATCGCGAGCCAGCCCTGCTCGGCCATCTTCGCCCACATCGTGGGCTCCCAGCCCTGCTCCGTCTCCCGCAGCTTGCGAAAGCGCTCGACCGGCGATTCGTTCGCGACGAACTTCGCGGCCTGGTCGACGATCATCTGCTGTTCTTCGGTCAGATCGAAATTCATGGGATCACGCTCCCGGCATGCGAAGCATCTGCTTCGCGATGATGTTCTTCTGGATCTCGTTCGATCCGCCGTAGATCGTCGCCGCGCGGTTGTAGTTGAACTGCGAGGCGAGGGACTGCTGGTTCGGCGGCATCGCCTCGTCCGGCGAGTCGAGCCAACCGAGCGCGTTGTGGCCCATCGCGTCCATGCACAGCTCGTCCGTCTCCTGCTGCAGCTCCGTCCCGACGATCTTCAGGACCGAGCTCTCTGCGCCCGGCGCGTGTCCGAGCTGGGCCGCCGCGAGCTGGCGCAGGTTCAGGATCTCGATGTTGCGCAGGCGCATCTCCTTGCGGGCGATGCGGTTGCGGAACGCGGCGTCGTCGAACAGGGTGGACGCGCCCACCTGGGTCTGCTGCGCGATCTGCTTGGCGCGCTTGAGACCGCGGGCGGAGTCGGCGATGCCGCCGATGCCCGTGCGCTCGTGGCCGAGCAGCGCCTTCGCCATCGTCCAGCCACCGCCCTCGGGCCCGACGATGTTCGCCTGGGGAACGCGCGCGTCCTTGAACCAGGTCTCGGAGAACGCGTAGGTTCCGCCGGTCGTCAGGAAGGGCTTCACCTCGATGCCCTCGGTGTTGTGGATGTCCGCCAGGAGGAAGGTGATGCCCTCCTGCTTCTTGCCTTCGCTGCTCGTCCGGCAGAGGACGAAGATCCAGTCGGCGTACTGAGCGTAGGTCGTCCAGGTCTTCTGTCCGTTCAGGATGTAGTCGTCGCCGTCCTTGTCCGCGCGAAGCTGGAGGTTGGCGAGGTCGGAGCCCGCGTTCGGCTCGGAGTAGCCCTGACACCAGACCTCCTCGCCGGCGAGGATCTTCGGCAGGAAGCGTTCCTTCTGCTCCGGCGAGCCGTACTGGATGAGGAGCGGGCCGACCATCGACAGGCCGAAGGGCGACAAGCCCGGCGTGTTCGCCCGAACGCACTCTTCCTGGAAGATCGAGCGCTGGGTCACGTCCCAACCGGGACCCCCGACCTCTTCCGGCCAGTTCGGTGCGACCCAGCCCTTCGCGTAGAGGACCTTGTGCCACTCCATGATCTCGGAGTGTTCGAAGTTCTGGCCGTTCTCGGCCTTGGTCTTGATGTGCGGCGGCATCGCCTCCGCGATCCACGCCCGCACTTCTTCGCGGAAGCGGTTCTGCTCGTCCGAATACGAAAGCTCCATCGTGTCTGGCTCCTCGTAGACCGCAGGCTCGGCAGAGCCGGGTCTTCCACGCGTCGACTCCGTCCGCCGCCGGCCGGCCGCGGGGAGGGCGGCGGAACGGGGCATCGCATCGACGCAGACATCTCGGGTAAAACCGGAAGGCATCCGGCGGACTCGGATCATAACGACACCCGGCTCGGCATGGCCGACACGGATCTGACTAGAGGTCAAGCCGGCCTGGGCGTCCGTTCCCGGCCGTTTCGCGGCCCTCCCGGCACGCCGCGAGCCGATCTTCGCCCACCCCGGGCGACCTCTCCGTCGCTCGGCAGGTTCTTCGAGGCCGATCCGGATCGGGCTGTGGTCGACACTCGTCAGTGACGGCCGTCAGCTGATCGATCGTCATGAACGCACGTGGGGGATCTCACGGATCGGGGAGATGGCGAGTCCCCACGCTCTCCTCCCGATCCTCCACTTTCTCGCCGGGACCGCGAAAAATCCTTGCCTTGCCAGGTCGGCGTGGTCAGATGCGATCAGATGGATCGAAGACGAACTAACACGACCAGCACGAAACCCACCGGTCCGGAGATCGCGTGTTCCGGTTCTCGTAGCGACTCGCGCCCGATGCTTCCCACATCGGTCGACCGACGCGACACGACGTCGCCCCTCGGCGCGCCCCGACGAGTCGGAGAATCGGATCTTCAGGGAGCGCGCATCCCCGAACCGAGAACCGGTGGGACTCGAACGACGGCGGCCGCCGCGCGGCGCGGAGGAGGGGCGTCCCCATCATGGCGGACGCGAAGAACTCGACCCTGGAACGCGAGCACCCCGGCGGCCGTCGTCGACCCTCTCCAGGCCGGTCCCCGATCGGCACTCGAGGTGGTCTCCGGAGGCGAGGTACCAGAACGGTCCTCGCCTAGCGGATGCGCGACACGACCGCGTGGATCGCGCGGGTGATCTCGCGGACGTCCGCCGGCTCGGTCACGAAGGGCGGCATCGTGTAGACGAGCTCGCCGAAGGGCCGGATCCAGACACCCTCCTCGACGAAGGCCGGCTGGACGACGGCCATGTCCACCGGCTCGTGGAGCTCCACGACGCCGATCGCCCCGAGCACACGAACGTCCTTCACCGCGGGCAGCGAGCGACAGGCCTCGAGCTCCTCCGCGAGCTGACCCTCGATTCGCGACACCCGGTCCTGCCAGGCTCCGTCCTCGAGGAGGTCGAGGCTCGCGTTCGCGGCGGCGCAGGCGAGCGGATTCGCCATGAACGTCGGACCGTGCATGAAGACGCCGGGCTCTCCCTCGCCCATCGCCCGCGCGACGTCCTCGCTCGCGAGCGTGGCGGCCATCGTCATCGTCCCGCCGGTCAGCGCCTTCCCGACGCAGAGGATGTCGGGGGACACCGCGGCGTGTTCGCAGGCGAAGTAGCGCCCGGTCCGCCCGAAGCCGGTCGCGATCTCGTCGGCGATCAGCAGCAGGCCTAGCTCGTCGCAGAGCGCGCGCAGCCGCTTCAGGACGTCGGCGGAGTAGAACCACATGCCGCCGGCGCCCTGGACGATCGGCTCGAGGATCACGCCCGCGAGCTCCGCCGCGTGGGCCCGCACGAGGCGCTCGATCGGCGCGAAGTCTTCGTCGGTACAGACTTCGCCGAAGCGCCGTTCCGGACGCGGAGCGAAGACGTGCTTCGCGAGGGCATCCTCGAAGAGCGTGTGCATTCCCGTGACCGGGTCGCAGACCGCCATCGCGCCGAAGGTGTCGCCGTGATAGCCGCCCCGGAGCGTGAGTAGCCGGCTTCGGCCGGGCTCTCCCCTCGACTGCCAGAACTGGAGCGCCATCTTGATCGCGATCTCGACGGCGACGGAGCCCGAGTCGCTCAGGAAGACGCGCGAGAGACCGGCGGGCGCCCGCTCGACCAACCGCTCGCAGAGCCGAACGGCCCCCTCGTGGGTGAGCCCGCCGAACATCACGTGGGGCATCTTCCTGATCTGCGCCTCGAGCGCCGCCTCGATGTGGGGATGGCGGTAGCCGTGGATCGTCGACCACCAGGAAGACATGCCGTCGACGAGCTCGCGACCGTCCTCGAGGACGAGGCGGACGCCACTGGCGCGCTCGACCGCGAAGAGCGGGCTCGCGGCGGGCGGTGCGTAGGGGTGCCAGACGACCCGCTGATCGCGTTCGACGAGGGAGGACATGGGGGCTTCCGATGCACGCCCGCCGGGCGCGCGGTTCGAGGTCGCTCGCCCTTCGCCAGGCCGAGCCGGCCCGAAAATAGCGCGCCGGGATCCCCTCGAACGCCGCGACGGGCCCGACGACGGACGGATTGACCGATCCCCTGGGCGCGCCACCATCGGGTCGAGGAGGCAACCCGATGAGTGGAATGACCGAGACCGAGCGAGCCGAAACCGAGAAGCGCGTCGTCGACGGGACCGTCTGGCGCGAGTTCTGCCGGAACCTCGAGAAGGCCGGCGACACGATCCTGCGGGAGAGCACGCCCGCCGACCCCTTCAACCGGGCGGAGGGCATCCGCTACCTGACGCGCCTGCTTCGGGCGGCGCTCGAGAGCCAGATCGAATCCTCGGATCCGTGCTTCCCGCGCTTCTACCAGCTCTCCAACCGCACGATCAAGATCGGCAACGACAACCCGGACAACACCTATCACAACTGCAACATCTCGGGCGAGCACGACTACCGGATCACCGGGACGCGAGGAACCGTCCCCTACATCAGCTTCGGCACCAAGGCGGGGACCTACGAAGAGGACGCGGAGATGTGGCCCACCGGCCAGCTCGATTCGAGCGCGATGGAGATCAACGACGACGGGACCTTCGAGATCCTCGTCTCGAAGGACGAGAAGCCGGGCAACTGGCTGCCGATGACCGAAGAGACGGGCATGATCATCGTCCGGCAGCTCTTCACCACGCGGGAGAACGAGGAGGAAGCGACCTACGACATCGAATGCCTGACGCGAGGGAACGCGGACGACCGACTCGACCCCGCGTGCCTCGAAGGCGCCCTCGCCCGGGCGACGGACTTCGTGACCTCGACGTCGAACCTCTTCACGGACTGGATGGAGATCTACGAGGAGAGCCACCTGAACGCGCTGCCCTCGGACGACCAGGAGCGTTGCCAGCGCGCCGGCGGCGACGCGAACATCCACTATCTCCAGAGCCACTGGCGACTCGGTCCGGAAGAGGCGCTCCTGATCGAGGCCGATCGGATCCCGGAGAAGGGCCACTGGAACCTCCAGATCAGCAACTTCTGGATGGAGAGCCTCGACTACCGCTACCACCGGATCCACGTGAACAAGCACACCGCCCACTACGAGCCCGACGGAAGCGTCCGGATCGTGCTCGCCCACACGGATCCCGGCCCGGCCTTCCCGAACTGGCTCGAGACCTGCGGCCACGACTGCGGCGGCATGCTCTTCCGATGGATCGATTCCGAAGGCGACCACCCGCCCGTGCGGACCCGGGTCGTGAAGCTGAGCGAGCTCGTTTGAGCGCTTCGGCGGAGGTCCACGGACCGGGCTGGACCGGGATCCAGTACTCGGTCTTCCGCGGCGCCCTCGCCTTGGCCGCCGCCCACGTCTGCTGGGTCCGGCTCCCGCTCGTCGAGGGACCGCCCTGGCCGCTGCTCGCGCTCGGTCTGCCGGGCGCGGTCGCCTTTGCCCTCGGCTGGCGCGACCGCGCCGTCGCGGCGGCCCTGCTCGTCCTGGTCGCCGGCGTCGCCGCCTTCGTCGACGGAGCCCCGCTCGTCCTGCCGGCGAGCGACGTGATCTTCACGGGGAGCCTGCTGCTCCTCCATCTCTTCGTCCCGATCACGCCCTTCGGCTCCTGGGACGCGCGCGGCCGGATCGATCCGCGGGGCGATTGGTTCCGGCCCGGCTGGCTGGACCACGCCGCCTGGATCTGGCTCGCGCTGATCCATCTCGAACGCGCGCTCGGCACGTTCGGCATCGTCCCCCGCGGCCCCGAGTCGGAGACCTTCGCCCTCCCCGCCCTCGTCCTCGCCGCCCTCCGGCTGACCGCGATCGCCGCTCTCTTCGCCCCCCGCCTGCGCCCCTTCGTCTGGATCGCGCTCACCCTCGCGCACGCGGGCTGGGTCACCGCGACCGGCTTCGCCCCGGGCGACGGCGTCCTGCTGCTCGTCCACGCCTTCGCCGCCAACCCCGCCTGGTGGCCGGGCCGCTCCTTCGGAGGCGTCCGCGGAGACGACGACGCGCTCCTCTTCTACGACGGCGACTGCGGCTTCTGCCATCGGAGCGTCCGCTTCGTCCTCTCGGAAGAGGCGAACACGCCAGCGCCGCTCCGACTGCGCTTCGCCCCCCTCGCGAGCGAGACCTTCGACCGACGCATCGCCGCCCGGGACGACGTCGACGCCGGGGCGCTCCCCGACAGCATCGTCGTCCTGCTCGAAGACGGCCGACTGCTGACGCGCACGGCGGCGCTGCTCGAGCTCGCCTCCCGACTCGGCGGTCTCTGGCGGGGCGTCGCCCTGCTGGCGTCACCGATCCCGGAACCGCTCCGCGACGCCGCCTACGACGCCTTCGCGCGGATCCGCAAACGACTCTTCCAGCAGCCGACCGACGCGTGTCCGATCCTTCCGCCGGATCTCCGCGCGCGCTTCGACCATTAGGCGGAGCGGCGCGACCTCGGAGCGCCGCCTCCTGTCGGCGCGGCCGGAGATCAGAGCGCCGTCTCGTGTCGGCGCGTCCGGACGGCGGCGACGCGCCACCCCTCGTCTTCGAGCGCCGCGGTCCGATCTTCGAGCCCGCCGAGGCCTTCGCTGCCGAGCTGGAGGACGGCGTTCCAGGGGATCTCGCCCCCCTGCGTGGGAAAGGCGTCCCGCAGCAGCGCGAAGCGGAGCTCCTCGCAGGCCTTCATCCATCCCGGCAGATGGTCGCGGACGAGCACCTTCGACGCGTCCGAACGATCGAGCGCCTCGGGCTTCCCGAAGAGGATCCAGTCGTGGACGTCCCCTTCCTCCCCGTCCACGAGCAGCCGTTCGCTCACGGGAAAGAAGCGGTTGGCCGGCTTGTCCATGAAGGTCAGCTCGTCCTCGAGGATGGGCTTCCCCGCGTCGCTCGCGAGGACCTCCATCAGCTTCGCCGTCGATTCCGCATCGCGGTACCAGAAGGCCGAGATCACGTCGAAGCCGATCTCGCCGACGAGCTCCGCCTCGAGGTGGTACCGGACGTAGCGCTCGAGCCCGTCCATGTAGGGAAGCGCGAGTGGCGCGTGCACCGTCTCGTAGTGCTCGCGGAAGGCGTCCCGGGTGATGTCGGGACGACGCTTGATGAGAGAGAGCGTGCGGATCATGGCGGCCTCCGTTCGGAACGCGATGGTTCCACCCGAAAGGCGTCGTTGCCAGCGCCCGCGCGAACGCCGAAACTCGCAGCGTGAGCGCCAGCGCCCCTCCCCGACCCTCTCCCGGCCCGCAGGACGGCCCGCTCGGCGCGCTCCGCGCCCTGGGGCCGCATACGGGGCTCTTCGGGCTGCTCTGCCTCGCGACCTTCTTCGAAGGCTTCGACACCAAGCTCGCGAGCTTCGTCCAGCCGGTGATCGCGACGGAGTACGGCGCGAGCGTCGGCGAAGTCGGGACGGCCATCGGACTCACCAGTCTCGGCATGGTCTTCGCCTTCTTCGTGAACCTGCTCGCCGACGTGGTCGGCCGCCGACCCGTCTTCCTCGGCGCCCTCGTCGCCTACGCGGCCTTCACCCTCGCGACCGCCGCGGCCCCGAACCTCGCCGTCTTCACCGCCCTCCAGTTCTTCGCCCGGATGGCGATGGTCGTCGAGCTCTTCCTCGCGTACCTGATCCTCTCGGAGGAGGTCCCCCCCGAGATCCGCGGGCGGGTGAACGGCTTCTTCGGCTCGACGGCGACCCTCGGCGCCGCCGTACCGGCCGGGTTGCTCGCGCCCCTCGACGCGATGGGCATCGGCTGGCGCGGCCTCTTCGTGATCGGCGCCTTCCCGATCCTGCTCCTGCCGATCTACCTCAGCCGGATTCCCGAGACCCGCGCCTTCCGCGAACGCGAGCACGTCGGCACGCGCTACGGCGAGGACTTCGCGCGGATCGCGCGCACGCTCTGGCGCTCCGGGGATCGCGGTCGGCTGGTCCGCGCGAGCGCGATCTGGGTCGCGATCAATCTCTGGGTCGGCTCGGCGATGTACCTCTTCTTCGTCTACGCGACGCAGCGGGGCTGGACTCCGAAAGACGTTCAGCTCCTGCCCCTGGGCACGATTCCCCTCGGTCTCGCGCTCTACGCCCTCTCGGGCTTCGTGATGGATCGGTTCGGGCGGCGACCCACGGCGACGCTCTATCTCGCGGCCTGCTTCGCGACCACGGTCGTCTGCTACCTCGCGACCGACGACCGCGTGATCTACTGGACCTACTGCACGATGTTCGGCCTGAACGGGATCTGGGTCGTCGTCACGACGTGGACCCTCGAGCTCTTCCCGACCGAGTCGCGCTCGACCGCGCTCGCGATCGCGAACAACCTCGTCGGGCGGATGGGGCTCGTCTTCGGGCCGATGCTCGGCGGGCTCCTGGCCGAACGCTGGGGCAGCCTGCCGACCGCCGTGATCGCGCTCGCCGGCGTGACCCTCGTCGCGATCCCCGTCGTGTGGTCCCTTCCGGAAACGAAGGGAATCGCACTCGACGGGCGGACCCCGCCAGCGCGGGACGCGACGGGGGGCTGACCGCCCGCGCGCGGCCGGCCGACGGGCCGTCAGACTCCGACGACCGGATTCTGCCGAGAGGGATTATGCTTGTCGCTCGCCCGCGCGCCGGGCGTCCCTCCTCTTTCCGGAGAACCCATGCCCGAGAAGAACGCGCGTCGCCTCCGCCTCCCCCCGGCCCTTCTGGTCGGCCTACTGCTCTTCACCGTGGCCGGGAGCCTCGGCTGTCAGTCGATGTGGGATCGCCATCGTGAGAACGAGCGCCTCTTCTCGCTGGACGCGGCGCGGACCCATACCCAGCGCGGGCAGTGCACCCGGGCGCTCGGCGAGCTCGATCGCGCCCAGTCGCGCATCGATCTCGGCGGCTACTCGGTCGAGTCCACGCTCGCGCGCGTCCGCTGCTACGAGAAGCTCGGGATGACCGAGCTCGCCACGGCCCATCGGCGCCTCGTCACCGACTTCTATACGGAAGAGCCGATGGCCTATCCCGACCCGGACGGCTCCTCGATCTTCCGCGTCCGAACGATCGCCAAGGGCGGCTACGACCGGCCGCCTTCCTGGCTCGAGATCGCCGCCCCGCGCTATCCGGAGGCCGCGCGGCGCTCGAAGATCATCGGACGCGTCGTCGTCGCCTTCGAGCTCGCCGGCAACGATCGCCCCCGCGAAATCCGCGTGCTCGAGATGCCCCACCCGCTCCTCGCGAGCATGGCGATCGAAGCCATCGCGCAGGCGAAGCCCAAGAAGAAGAAGAATTCGCCCGACCTCATGCCCGGCAGTCGGTTCGTCACGACGTTCGTCTTCGAGTACCGCTGGGCCAAGGAGCAGCCCGAGGAAGAGCTCGACTCGTGAGCCTTCCCCGGATCCGTCTCGGCCGCTCGGACCTCGACGTCTCGCAGCTCGCCTTCGGCTTGATGAGCCTCTCCCAGACCTACGGGCCGAGCGAGGACGTCGAGTCTCTCGAGACGATCCACGCGGCGATCGACGAGGGTCTCGACCTGCTCGACACGGCGGAGATCTACGGCGTCGGCCACAACGAGCGCCTCTTCGGCGAGGTCCTGCAGAGTCGGCGAAGCGAGGTCGTCGTCGCGACGAAATTCGGGCTCGAGCTCGCCGACGGGGGGATGCGCGCGAACGGGCGCCCCGACAACGCCCGCCGTGCGATCGAAGGCAGCCTCGAACGGCTGGGCATCGACACCGTCGACCTCTACTACCTCCACCGGGTGGATCCCGACGTCCCGATCGAAGAGACCGTCGGCGCGATGGGCCGGCTCGTCGAAGACGGAAAGGTCCGGACGATCGGACTCTCCGAGGCCAACGCGGAGACGCTTCGCCGGGCCCACGCCGAGTTCCCGATCACCGCGCTGCAATCCGAGTACTCGGTCTTCCACCGCCTCCCCGAGGACGAGATCCTCGCGACGTGTCGTGAGCTCGGGACGACCTTCGTCGCGTTCAGCCCGCTCGGTCGCGGGCTGCTGACCGGGACGGTGCGCGCCGCCGCGGAGCTCGACGAGCGGGACATGCGCCGGCACTCGCCCCAGCTCGCCGACGAGAACGTGGCGGCGAACCTCGCCGTCATCGACGCCTTCGTCGCCCTCGCCCGGGAGCGCGAGGTCGAGCCCGGCCCGCTCGCGCTCGCCTGGGCCCTGGCCCAGGACGTCGTCCCGCTCTTCGGGACGCGGCGTGCGGAACGCGTGCGCTCGAACATCCGGGCGGCGGAGATCCCGGTGGATCCGACGCTCCTCGAACGGATCGACGAGATCGCGCCGCGCGGCGCCATCCAGGGAACGGCGCTCCGCCCTTCGATGGAAGCGCTCAAGCAGCGCTAGGCGCCGCAGCCCGCCTGCCGGACCGACGCGGGCCGGCGTGCGCGGGACTATTCCTCGAGCTCGACGCCGAACGCCTCGACGTAGCCTCGCGTCTGCTCGCGAATGCCTTCCTTCGTGAAGCCCCATTCCTCGGGCGTGTGTGCGTGCTTGCCGAACTTGCCCCGTGGCTTGGCGTCGAGGTAGTCGCGGATCCGCTGGGCGTGTCCGTCGTCGAAGGGCCGCTCCATCTTCTCGTAGGCCCGTCGGATCCCTTCGACCGGATCGCGCATCTGGTCGCGGAAGTGGACATCGACGATCCGATCGGGCAGGTCCCCGGCGTCCCGGCGATGCTTGATCGAGACGAGCAGGTCGTAGAAGGCAGCACCGCCCTCGGTCAGGTTCTCCAGATCGACCTCGTCGCTGCGGTGCCAGCGGACCATCGAGAGCGTCGACATGCCCGACGGGAGCGTCTGGAGCGGATCGCGGTGGGTGAGCAGGATCCAGGCGTCCGGGAAGAACTGGAAGACGAGATCGAGGACCGGGAGATAGACGGGCGTCTTGAGGACCCAGGTCTTCCGCGGCTGCTCGTACTGCAGCAGCTTCAGGAAGACCGTGTGGTACTGGAGCGCCGCGACGAAGTCGGGGATCCACTGCGAGACGCTTCCGTGCATCCACCACTGGAAGGAAGCGAAGGACGGCAGCATCGCCGTGATGCACTCGACCGGGAGATCGGACCGGTTCTCGTGGATCGCGGCGTACTCGGGCTGGATGTCCGCCCAGAACTCCTGCTCCGGCTCGGTCCGCGCGATCCGCTCCTCGACGGAAAGATCTCCGGGTACGGGATGCGTGGCCTGGAAGCCTGCGATCGAACGGGCCTCGGGATCCTGCGAGAGCAGCTCGAAGAGGATCGACGTGCCAGAGCGCCCCTGCCCCGTCACGATCAGCGGGGCCTCGATCGTCTCGTCGAGGATCGCGGGGGCCTCGTCGAGACGACGCGTGATCGCGAGCCGCGTGCCGAGACACCGCAGAATCTCCTGGCGCGCCATCAACCGCCCGAGCGCGTTCAGGTTCGCTTCCGCCTCGTAGGCCGCGACGAGCCCTTCCAGTCGGCCTCGCCAATCTCCGTCGAAGTCCCCGAAGTCCGAGAGCCCGTGGGTCTCGCGCGCGGTCGCGACCATCTCGTCGACGTCCAGGGGGATCAGGCGGTCGGCCCCGCCCGCTGCGTCTCCCATCGCATTCAGTCGCCTCACCCAGTCGGGGCGGGGCGCGCGTTCGGACATCGGTGCGAGCACGGTGGATTCCTTTCGGTGGAAGTTCGACGGGCGCCAGCGTAGCAACCGGGCGCTCGCTGCAGGACGAGCCCCGCGCCCGCCGCACCCGGCGTCTCGGCCGCGCCTACGGCGACGCGCTAGGCTGGCCGAACCCCCACGAAGAGGAGAGCCCCGATGCGCTTCGACAATCGCGTGACGCGCGACCTCGGCGTCGACATTCCGATCGTCCAGGCCCCGATGGGCTGGATCGCGCGCGCGCCGCTGGCGAGCGCGGTCTCCCGCGCGGGCGCCTGCGGGATCATCGAGACGAGCTCCGGCGAGCTCGACGCCGTGCGCGGCGAGATCACGAAGATGAAGGAGGCCGGCCTCTCCTTCGGCGTGAACATCGCCCAGGCCTTCGTTCGCGACCCGTCGATCGTCGAGTTCGTCGCCGGCGAGGGCGTGAAGTTCGTGACGACTTCCGCCGGCAGCCCCACCCAATACACCCAGTCGCTCAAGGATCACGGGCTCACCGTCTATCACGTCGTGCCGACCCTCCGCGCTGCGATCAAGGCGGTCGAAGCCGGCGTCGACGGACTCGTCGTCGAGGGCGGCGAGGGCGGGGGCTTCAAGAACCCCCGCCCGGTCTCGAGCCTGGTCCTGCTCCCGCTCGTCCGCGCCGCGGTCGACGTCCCGATCATCGCCGCCGGCGGGATCTGCGACGGCGTGTCGATGGCCGCCGCCTTCGCGCTCGGCGCCGAAGGCGTCCAGATGGGAACGCGCATGGTCTCCGCCGCCGAGTCTCCCGTCCACGACGGCTGGAAGAACGCGATCGTCGACGCCGCCGAGACGGACACGTGCTTCCTGCGAACCGAAGGGGGACCGGCGCTCCGCGCCCTGCGAACGAAGACCACCGAGCGGCTCGAGGCCGGCGAAGGCAACGCGATGGCGGGCCTCGGTGGCGGCGTGAAGGACGTCTACTTCGAGGGCAAGCTCGAGAACGGGGTGGCGCTGACGGGCCAGGTCGCGGGGCGGATCGACTCCGTCCGGCCGGTGGCCGACATCATCGCCGACACCGTCGAGGAGTTCGAAGAGGCCGCCGCGCGGCTGTCGGCACAGATCCACGACTGAGAGCCGCCAGGACGCGTCTGGCAGATCGGATCCGACAGGCGGATCGGAAGATCGTGTGAAGCGGTGGCGCATGTCACGGTTTTCCCGTGGCGTGCATTCGATGCTTGAACCATGCTCCCCGCGAACGCCCCGACTGGATTCCCCCCCCTCATGATCCGAAGACATTCTCCCCATCCCGGACGCCGATTCCTTCCCCTCGTCGCGATCGCCCTCGCCTGCGTCTTCACGCTCGGCTGCCCGACCGGCTCCGAGTCCGACGACAGCGTCGCTTCGCCCTCGGGCAGCACCGGCAGTACCGGGGGGAGCGCCGGGAGTACCGGCGGCAGCACTGGAAGCACGGGGGGGAGTACCGGCGGCAGCACTGGAAGTACCGGCGGCAGCAGCGGAAGCTCCGGCGGGAGCACCGGCGGCAGCTCCGGAAGCACCGGCGGCAGCGGTAGCGGCTCGGGAGGCAGCACCGGAGGCGGCGGAAGCACGACCCCCGTCTGCGGAAACGGAGACATCGAAGCAGGGGAGACCTGCGACGACGGCAACACGACGGCCGGCGACGGATGCAGCGCCACCTGCCAGACCGAGCCGCCTCCGACGTCCGGCGGCGTCGCGAGCGTCACCGCGGTCCAGTCGGCAGCGACCCACATCGAGGGGCCGCTCCTCACGATGCCGAACTACACCGTCCCCGAAGACGGTCTGCTCCTCGTTCGCATCGGCGCCGCCGCGGGACTCTCGGACTCGGTCACCTTCGGCGGCGAGGAGATGATCCACATCTCGTCCGTCGAGGTGACCCACGCAACGACGATCTCCGTCGAGATGTTCTACCTCCCGGTCACGGCGGGAGATTCCGGCGCAATCGTCGTCGACTACGACTTCTCCGGGACCGACCAGAAAGCCCTCGTCGCCTCGACTCTGGTCGGTGTCGATACGATCGAGACGCTCCAGAGCTCGAATGCCGGCGGTCCCAATCTCGCCGAGGATACGATCACCACCACGCGCCCCGATTCACTGGTCCTGAGCGTCTTCACGACCTACGGAAACGGCATCACGGAAGAAATCGGCGTCGGCCACGTGCTCGATGCGTTCCCGACCGTGCCCGAGGCCAACTTCCACGAGATGAAGATGCAGACGGGACACATCGACGCGACGGTCCCCGGCAGCTTCACGCTCGGCTACCAGAACACCCGGGCCAGCGGCTACATGGACCACGTGATGCTGCTCGCCGTCTTCTCGAGCACGCCCTGATCCGGAGACGTCCGATCGGAGCCAGATCGCAGACGCCACGGGAGAGCGGCGCCTCCGATTCCAGCTCACGCCGCGTTCCTCACCGAAGCCGCCGCTCGAGGACGACGACGGGAATCCGCCGGTCCGTCTTCGTCCGGTACTGCGCGTAGTCCGGCGCGACCTCCACCAGATCGTCCCAGATCTGCTCGCGCTCTTCGCCTTCGGCGTCCCGCGCCGTCACGGCGATCCGGCTCCGGCCGACGGTGACCGCGACCTTCGGGTCGGCGGAGAGATTCAGGTACCAGGCGGGGTGCTTCGGCTCGCCGAGGACCGAGGCGATCACGACGAAGTGTTCTCCGTCCGGATGGGGATGGGGCAGGTAGGTGAGCGCGGTCTCCCGGCGCTCGCCGGAGCGGCGCCCGACCGTCTCGAGGAGCAGCACCGGCAGGCCCGCGAGCTTTCCGCCGATCCGCCCGCCCGACCAGCGGTAGAGCCGCGGGTGCCACTTCCAGAACAGCTCGATCACGAAGTTGCGCTCGTAGGCCACGCGGCGCTCCTTCAGTCCGACGCCGAGAGATCCCGGACGACGTCGTCCCAGATCTCGGGGTCGCGGGTCCAGTGCGCGACCAGGCTGACCCGGTCCGCGCGTCCCTGCGCCCGCGCCGAGACCTCCTTGGCCACCTCGCCGATCGGCGCGCAGACGGCGACGGCCTCGAGGAGCTCGTCGCTGATCAGCGCGCTCATCTCGCCCCACTTCCCCTGCTTGGTCAGCGCGTTCAGCTCGTGCTGCAGATCGCCCCAGCCATGGCATTCGAGGACCGGCCGATAGGCGGGGGTGGATCCGTAGAAGGCGATCTGCTGCTTCGTCGCCTGGCGCGCCTGCTCGATCGCCTCGTCGTCCGCGCCGGTGCAGACCATCACCTGGAGCGAGATCGAGAGCGCGTCGGCGCTTCGTCCGCCGGCGGCGAGGCCCCGGTCGAGCGCGGGCAGCGTGAGCTCGGCGAAGGACCGCGCGGTTCCGAAGGGATGGACGAAGAAGCCGTCCGCGACCTCGCCGCAGATCTCGGTCATGCGCGGACCGACGCCGGCCAGGAAGATCGGCGGGAGTCCGTAGGGGGCGGGGCCCGGGTTGAACATCGGCGTCATGAGCGTGTTCGAATAGATCTCGCCCCGGAAATCCAGCCGCTCGTCGTTCTCCCATGCGTTCCAGATCGACTTGATCGCGAGGACCATCTCCCGCATGCGGGTCGCGGGCTTCGACCAGGGCATGTCGAAGCGCTTCTCGATGTGCGGCTTGATCTGCGTCCCCAGGCCGAGCAGGAAGCGGCCCTTCGAGATCGCCTGCAGGTCCCAGCCGATGTTCGCGAGGATCATCGGATTGCGCGCGAAGCCGATCGCGACCGCCGTGTAGAGGGCGATCGACGTGCTCGCGCGCGACGCCAGCAGGAGCGGAAAGAACGGATCGTGCGGCCCTTCGTAGGTGAAGGCGCCGGCGTAGCCCTTCGATTCGAGCCGGCGGACCTCGTCCTCGGGCGCGTCGAAGGAGTAGAGCGGTGCGTCGACCTTCATCGTTTCAGAGCTCTGGATGCTTCGTGTGGAAGTCCGTCGCACCCTGGTAGGCGGCGCCGAGCTCGAGGAGCTTCGACTCGGCGAGCTTCGCCCCGACGATCTGGAAGCCCACGGGCGCGCCGTCGTCGTCGAAGCCCCCGCACATCGTGAGCGAGGGCGAGCCGGACATGTTGAAGGGACCGGTGAAGCGCATCGCAGCGCCGCCGTGGGGGAGCGCCCCGGGATCGCCCAGGTTCGCGTCCGCCGGGAAGGGCCCCGGGATCACCGGCGCCAGCAGTGCGTCGAGCCCCTCCGGCGCGCCCGCCGGACAGGTCGCCGAGCCCGCCTCGAAGCATCCCTCGAGCCGGCGCGTCCAGGCGATGCGTTCGCGCCAGGCATTCGCGACGTCGAGCGCCGAGCCCGATCGCCCCATCTCGATCGCCTGTGCGAGTCCGGCGCCGTACTCGTCCTTCCGGCTCGGATAGGTCTCGGCGTGGGCGTTCGCGATCTCCGCCGAGCCGATGAAGAGCCAGGATCCGATCGCGGCGGCGAAGTCCGGGAGGGAGAGCTCGACGATCTCGGCGCCGAGCGATCGGTACACGTCGAGCGCCGCGCGCGCGGCCGCCGAGACGAAGGGGGCGACGTCGTCCTCCGCATAGCGGGGGTCGTATCCGATCCGGAGACCCTGCGCCGAGGGCGACGCCGGGATCGGGGTCGGCGCGGGATTGTTCGCGAGGCTCCAGGTGTCCCCCGGATCCCATCCGCAGAGCACGTCGAAGGCGAGCGCCGCGTCGCGCGCGGAGCGGGCCATGGGTCCGATGTGGTCGAGCGAGGCCGCGAGCGGCATCACGCCGCGAATGGACACGCGCCCGTGCGTCGGCTTCAGGCCGGAGAGGCCACACGCCGCGCTGGGGTAGCGGATCGATCCACCGGTATCCGTGCCGAGGGCCAGGGTGCAGAGTCCGGCGGCCACGGCGACCCCCGATCCGCTGGAGGAGATCCCCGTCCAGCGTCCGGCGTTCCAGGGATTCTTCGGCGGAACGACGCTCGGGTGATGCTCGATGAAGGCGCCCTCGGTCATCTTGACCTTGCCGAGGATCACGGCGCCGGCGGCCTCGAGGCGATCGACGACCTCGGCGTTGCCGGCGGCGGGGGTTGCCCCGAGCGCGGTCGTTCCCGCCTTCGTCGGCTCCCCGGCCACATCGCAGAGATCCTTGAGGGCCACCGGGATCCCGTGCAGGGGGCCTGAGGGCTCGCCCTTCGCGCGAGCGGCGTCGAGCCGGTCGGCCTGCGCCCGCGCGCGCTCCGAATAGACGGCGGAGTACGCCTGAAGCGTCGGATCAAGTCGCTCGATGCGCGCGAGGAAGGTGTCGGTCACCTCGCGGGCACCGAGATCGCCCCGCGCCGTGGCGCTTCGGAGCGCCTCGACGTCCTGCCAGACGATCTCTTCTTCGGCCACCGCTCGAACCTCCGCCGCGTCCGCTCTTCGAGCGGACGCCTGGAGGACCGATCATGCCACAAACGTCGGGGCGACCGCCTCGTCGTCCGCCGTCGTGGATTCCGACGCATCCGGCGGCGACCAGGGGAGCCAGAGCGAGAAGCAGGCCCCACCCCCGTCGCGATTCGCGACCGAGAGGTCCCCCCCGAGCTGTCGCGCTAGGTCGTAGCTGAGCGCGAGGCCCAGGCCGGTGCCAGTCGGCTTCGTCGTGAAGAAGGGATCGAAGATCCGCGGCAGGAGCGCGGTCGAGATGCCGGGACCGCGATCGGCGACGAGGATCCGGGCGCCGTTCCGGCCGGCCTCGAGGACGACCTCGACGGCGGGCCGCTCGGCGTCTGCCTGGACCGCGTTCAGCAACAGGTTCACGAGGATCTGGAACACGGCGGTCTCGATCGTGATCACCGAGAGACGCGCTTCTCCTTCGATCCGGATCGCACTGCCCGCCTGTCCGATGGAGGCGATGGCGGCGGCCTGGCGGGAGGCGCGAACGAGATCGACCTCCACGGCGGTGGCGGAGAGGTCGGGGGTTCGGGAGAAGGTCTTGAGGCGCTGGACGAGCTGGCGGATCCGCTCGACGCCTTCCTGGGTCTCCTCGATCACGCACGACATGTCTTCGACACCCTCCCGGAGCGCGTCGTCGAGCGCCTCGCGAACGACCGGCGAGGAGAGCGCCTTGGCCGTCGCCTCGAGGGAGGAGAGGTTCGCCTGGATGAAGGCGAGGGGATTGTTCACCTCGTGGGCGATGCCGGCGGTGAGGGAGCCGAGGGCTTCGAGGCGGCCTCCGAGCTCGAGTCTTCGACGCGAGGTCTCGGCTTCGGTGCGATCCGTCAGGATCAGCGCGTGACCGATCGTGCCGAAACGGCCCGAGAGCGCGATCCCTCGGCTCTCGATCACCGCGTCGGGGCGCTGCTCCGCGGCGGCGACCGCCTCGGGCAGAAGCACGCCGACGAGGTCGTCGACGTCCGAGAGTCGCGCGGCGGCGCGGTTGGCGCTCACGATCCGGCCGTCGGGGTCCGCCACGACGACGCCCACATCGAGCTGATCGATCACGTCCGATCGGTCCGCGGAGAGGTTCGAGGCGAGTCCGGACTCGACTGCCGCGGACCAGATCATCAGCGCCGCGGGCCCGAGCGCGACCGCGGTCCAGTCGGACTCGGTGATCCGGAAGTAGTAGACGAGGTTCACGACGACGGGGAGCGCGACGCCGGAGGCGAGGGTCGCCATCGCCGCGACGCTGGTTCGACCGATGCGGACGGCGGCCTGCAGGAAGTAGGCGGTGCCCACCAGACAGAGCAGGTACTGGTGGTTCATGAAGAGCTCGAACCACGGTCCGTGGGCGGGGGGCATCGCTTCCCACGCGACGAAGCGGCCTCCGCGCTCCCAGTACAGACAGGAATAGAAGAAGACCGGCGCCGCGAAGGCGACGACGACCCGACGCGGATCGCGCACGTACCAGGCGGGGCCGGCGGCGCGCGCGCCCAGCCAGAACCAGACGGCGGGCAGACCGGCGGAGGCGAGGAAGAAGGCGCGCCTCGCCCATCGGATCTCGTCCGGCGTCGTCGCGAGCCGCACCATCAACTCACCGGCCGCCCACATGCCGATCAAGGCACCGAAGAGCGCGAAGGTCCGACTGCCGAAGCCAATCGAAGGGCGATGGAGCGCGCCGAGCGCGATCCAACCGGCCACGAAGATCGTCAGGGTCAATCCGAGGGTCGAGATCATCGCCCCTGGAATCGGCAACTCCCCCCGGAAACACGAGCGCGAAAAGAGCCTTCTTGCGGGCGGGCTTCCGATTCGGGACCAAAAACACCCGGCCCTTCGGGAGGCGCGGGCGCCAGAGCGGGGAATCAGGCTACGATTTCCGGATGGAAGACGACCGCGCGACCCAGGATCCGCCTCCGCCTCCCACCGGATCGGGTGTCGAGCTCGATCCGGGCCAGCTCTCTCCCGGCGCCCTGCGCGGACTCGTCGAAGAGTACGTGACCCGCGAGGGGACGGACTACGGCCACGCGGACTGGTCTCTCGAAGACAAGGTCGCGCAGGTCTTCCGCCAGCTCGATCAGGGCGAAGCGCGCATCGTCTTCGATCTCGAGCTCGAGAGCGCGAGCATCACCTGCACGACCGGGAGAGCGGTCTAGCGCGCCTCGCTGCGCGCGGCGGGGCCGGTCGGTTCCGCCTCTTCGCGCTCCGCCTCGAGCTTCTGGATCCGCCGCCAGAGCACGTAGATCAGCGTACCGACCGCGGCGAGCGGCATGACCGACATGAAGATCGTCGTCATGAGGAACGCGAAGGCGTTTTCCTCGTCCCGGCCCGCCGTGCAGACCGCGCACGCCGAAGCCACCGACGGCAGGAAGACCAGCAGGCCCATCACGGCGGCCGCAGCCGGGACAGATGCCCACCGAAGAAGGTCGTTCAACATTCGAACCTCCGGGCCAAAAACAGCCCTGAGCGGTCGGTCGCTCCCGACCGACAGAGCGCCCCGCGCTCGCCTATAGATAAACGCGCCAGTAGACCAGCGGCCAGGCCCCGACGACGAAGTACCAGAACACGGCGGCGGTGGCGAGCTGACTCGGCTGGAGCCACCCGGAGGCATGGCGTCGCAGAACGCGGATCAGCAGGACCAGCGCCGCGATGGCGTGAAGCGCGTGCGTCCCGACGATCAGATAGAAGAAGCTGCCCAGGGTCGAGGACGTGAGCGTGAGGCCCTGGGCGAGCATCGAGGCCCACTCCCAGCCCTGGAACAGGACGAAGAAGGTCCCGAGCGCGATCGCGGCGATCAGCGGCGTGCGCGCGGAGGGCCGGTCGACGTCGAAGCGGCGCTGGGCCAGGTAGAGGCAGAGCCCGGAGGCGAAGAGCGCCGCCGTATTGAAGGCCGTCTCTTCGATCGGGAGGCGCGGCTGGTCCGGCGGCGGCCAGACCAGAGCGGAGGCCCGCACGATCGAGAACGCGCTGATCATGCCCGAGAAGAGCATGATCTCCGTCAGGATGAAGAGGATCATCCCCAGGACGCCGTTCGAGACGACCTTCTGCTCGCCGCGCTCCTCGGAGACCAGTCGGACGTTGCCGGCCCCCGGAGCGTTGGGGGAATACGTATTGCTCATGGGTTTCCTCCTGGCTCCCCCCAGCAGCCAGAGAAGGGCGCGCGCCGGACTCTAGTGTCCCGAAGCGTCGCCGTGTCCGTCGCCGTGGCCTTCCTCGGCGTGCCCTTCGGCATGGTCGTCGCCGTGCGAAGCGACACCACTCACCTCGCCTGCGGCGTAGGCGCGCTCGGCCTCGATCCAGGCCGGCTTCTCCCAGTTCGTCCCACTGTCCTTCATCACGTCGGGCGCAGCCCCCGCGAAGAAGAGCAGCATGAACACGAGACAGGTGACGACGGTGTAGATCACGTAGCGCGGCGTCAGGTTGATGTGCATGAAGTGGACGGCGACCAGGTACGCCTTGACGACCGCGATCCCGAAGGCCGTGAAGAGCGTCAGCCACTGGATGCCTGCTTCCGGCCCGACGAACGAGACGACGAGCAGCGCGAGAAGCACGAAGTAGATCTTGATGTAGTGGCTATCGCCGTGTTCTTCTGCGTGGTCACTCATGATGGTGTTCCTTGGCTGGCTGGCTGCAGGACAGCGATGCCTACTTGGCGATGTAGAGGAGCGGGAAGAGGAAGATCCAGACGACGTCCACGAAGTGCCAGTAGATGCCGATGATCTCGACCCGGTGGAGGTGCTCGTTCTTCTTCGCCCAGGAGGCGGTGAAGAGCATGAGAACCATCCCGGCGATGACGTGCAGGGCGTGGATGCCGGCGGCCGTGTAGTAGAACGACCAGAAGGTGTTGGCCGTGATCGTCATGCCGTGGCTGATCTCGTAGCTCCACTCGTACCCCTTGACGCAGAGGAAGATGAGGCCGCCGCCGCAGGTCGCGTAGAGCAGGTTCGCTGCGCGCTGGCCGTCACCGCGCTCCGCCGCCTGGTGCGCGAGCACCGCCGCGAGGCTCGAGGTGAGCAGCACGAACGTATTGAACAGCCCGATCCACGGATTCGTATTCGCCGCGTAGTCCGCCCAGATGCCGTGGGCGAGGCGGTGCATGATGTACGAACCGAGGACGCCGCCGAAAATCACGATTTCCGAGGCGATGATCCACCAGACGGCGAGTCGGGCGGTGGGCATTCCCGCCGCGCTTCGCGTCGTTGCGATCGGTGTTGCGGACATTCAATCGTCTCCGTCTCTTTATCCGTGTCCCGGGAGGGCACGCTCGATCATCGTCCCGAGCAAGCACCTTCGGCAGTCGGGACAACTCTGATGGCCGCGAAGCGGCCATGCGGTTTAAGCCGGCTCGTTCTGCGGCCAGTAGTCCTCTTCCCGGTCCGGATGGCTGAACTCGTACGGGCCGCGGTAGCAGTTCGGCAGCCCCTCGGGCCAGTTGCCGTGGGGCGGCGGCGAGTCGGCCGTCCACTCGAGGGTGTTCGCCTTCCACGGATTCTTCGGCGCCTTCTCGCCCGACATCCAGCTCGTGATCACGTTGTAGAAGAAGATCAGCTGGGCGCCGAGCATGATGCAGAGCGAGACCGACGCGATGACACGCAGGTCCTGCTGCCACGGCTGGGCGAGGTCCGGGAAGTTCGTGAAGTCGTAGATCCGACGATGCTGGCCGGAAGCGCCGAGTACGAAGAGCGGCAGGAAGATCGCGTTGAACGGCAGGATCGTCAGCCAGAAGTGCAGCTTGCCGAGGGTGTCGTTCATCATCCTTCCGAACATCTTCGGGAACCAGTACGTAAAGCCCGCGTAGGTTCCGATGATGGCGATCGGATAGAACGTGTAGTGGAAGTGGGCGAGCACGAAGTAGGTGTCGTGCATGAAGATGTCGTTGCCCGACGCGCCCAGGAAGATGCCGGTGATGCCGCCGATCAGGAACTCGAAGATGAACGCGAGCGCCCAGAGCATCGGCGTGGTCAGCGTGATCGAGCCGCCGTAGAGCGTCGCGATGTAGACGAACATCATCTCCGCGATCGGGACCGAGATGAGAAGCGTCGTCACGGTGAAGACGTTGGCCATGCGCGGATCGATGCCGGCGATGAACTGGTGGTGCGCCCAGACGGTGAAGGACAGGACGCCGGTACCGATCGCCGTGTAGAGCACGGTCTTGTAGCCGAAGAGCTTCTTGCGGCTGAAGGTCGTCATCACGTCGGCGACGATGCCCACGGCCGGCAGGAGGACGACGTAGACCTCCGGATGGCCGAAGAACCAGAAGAGGTGCTGCCAGAGGATCGGGTCACCGCCCCGGTCGGGGTCGAAGAACGCCGTGCCGAGCTGCTGGTCGAAGATCATCATGATGCCGCCGGCCAGGAGCGGGCCGACCGAGAGCATGAAGAGGATCGAAGCGATCACGATCATCCAGACGACCATCGGGATGTCCCACATCTTCATGCCGGGGGCCCGGCTGTTCATGCAGGTCACGATGAAGTTGATGCCGCCGAGGAGGAACGCGACGAACTCGAGGAAGACCGCCGTGATCCAGAGCGTGGAGCCGAGGCCGGTCAGGTTGTACTCCGCCTTCGTGGAGAGCGGCGGATAGGCCGTCCAGGCGCCGCCGAAGGCCCCGCCTTCCACGAAGAACGCCGAGAGGATCACGATCGCCGAGAGCAGGAAGACCTGATAGGAAAGCCGGTTGATCTTCGGGAAGACCATGTCGTCGGCACCGATCATCAGGGGGATCAGGTAGTTGCCGAAGGCGGCGATCAGGACGGGCATCGCCACCCAGAAGATCATGATCGTGCCGTGGTTCGTGACGAGCGCGTTGTACTCGGCCGGCGTCACCACGCCCCAGCCGGGGACGGACATGCCGGGGAAGGCGAGCTGCATGCGGAAGACGTAGGAGAAGAACCCGCCGATCAGCGCCATGAACATGCCCGTGAACATGTATTGCATCGCGATGATCTTGTGGTCGAGCGGGAAGATGTACTTCGATGCGAAGGACATTTCGTGGTGCCCGTGATCGTCCGCGTGGACGTCGTGCTCTTCGACCGGAATCGACTCGGCCATGTTTCGTTCTCCTGCTTCCCGCCCGGCTGGCAGACCTTCGGGTCGGGAGTTGGGCGGTGGGGCCGCCTCTTCGAGACTGGTTCTTTGCCTTGCTTCGCGTTCGCTGGGCGTCGTCTAGCGGGCGGCGACTGCGAGCGGCGCAGTCGGTGCCGCGTCCATCGCCCGGGCGAGCGCCTCGGCGGACTCACGCTGGACCCACGCCGCGTAGTCTTCCGGGCTCGAGATGTGGATGCGGGCCGGCATCAGGCCGTGGCCGACGCCGCAGATCTCGGCGCACTGGACGTCGTACTCACCGGTCACGGTCGGCTCGAACCAGCCTGTGATCACGCGGCCGGGGATCGCGTCCTGCTTCAACCGGAAGACCGGGACCGAGAAGTTGTGCAGCACGTCGAGGGACGTGAGCTTGTAGTGGTAGAGCGTGTCCGTCGACACGTGCAGCTCGTTCACCTTCGTGATGTCGTCCGCGGTCCCGAGCGTGTTGTCCGCGCCGGGATGGACGAAGGTCCACGCCCACTGCTGGGCGATCACCTGGACCTCCGAATCCTTCTCGGGGAGGTCCTGCTTCACGTCGTACCAGACGTTGACCGCCATCACGACGATGATGAGGTCGAAGGTCAGCACGGGGAAGTGGGCCCGGTGGATCCACTTCATGTACCGGTGCTCGGTTCCGGTGATGTACATCGCCTTCACGCCATCCTTCGCCTTGAAGCGGAAGATGAACGAGAAGAAGAGGTAGCAAGCGACCGAGAACGGGAGCATGACCAGCAGGGTGATCGTGTCGAAGAGTCGATCGATGTCCCCTGCGTAGGTCGAGGCCGTGGCCGGAAGCAGCGCGTCGAGAATCATGATTCTGCCTACCTGGTTGCCTGGTGGGTTTCGCTCGATGCCGTCGAGGCGCCTCTTGCGTGGCGTCCTCGAGGGCGAGCTAGAGGATGAAGATGAAGACGATGGCGATGAAGCCGATCACGCCACCGATTCCGAGCCAGAAGAGGCGGTCGGCGAGATCGTCCGCGCGCGGCGGCGTCGGCTCGATGTGGTTGTCGTCGTCGGACATGGTGGGTTCTCCGTGTGCAGGAAGAGGGAGCGGGCCGCCTCTGCGGCCCGGAGCGCCCGCGGCCTACTGGGAAAGCGATTCGATGTGGGCGATCACGTCCACGATCGCGGCATCGTCGGCCAGGGTCCCGACCATCGCCTGCATGGCGACGCCGTAGGGATCGCCCGTGCCCGAGCCACGAACCTTGTTCCGGTACTTCTGGATCGAGGAGAGCAGGTACCAGTCGGACTGACCCGCCAGCGGCGGCGCGCCCATGCCCTGGTTGCCCTCGGCGGCGGCGCCGTGGCAGCCGCTGCAGACCGCGTAGTAGCCCGCACCGAGGGCGGGGTTGCCCTCCTCCGCGAGCTCCTTCTCCGGCTGGACCGGCGCCATACTCGCCACGTAGGCGGCGACGGCCTTCTGATCCGCTTCGGTGCGCAGCCATCGCGACATGGGGTACATGCGCAGGCCGCCCGTATCCTCGGCGTGGAGGCCGCGGATGCCGCTCGCGAAGTTCTTGAGCTGCATCTCCACGTACCAGGCGGGCATCCCGGCGATCGCGGGCGCGAGGACCTCGCTGTTGCCGCCGCCGTCCGCCATGTGGCACTTGACGCAGAGCGCGTAGAGCTCCTCACCGCGGGCCAGATCCCCCGCGGCTCCGTCTTCCGCGTTCGCGAGACCGGCAGCGGCGATCACGAACGTCGCGGCGACGAACGCGCGAACCGTAGTGTGTGCGAAGAGTTTCCCGAACAAGGTCTTTCCTCTTTCTCTGACTGGGGCCCGGCGAGCTCAGGGCCCGGAATCAACCTGCGATGCCGTTCCGGCTCCGACTTCTCTCTACTGTGCTTGCTGTGTCTGCGGTTTCCGCGCAGCGTCCCGAGCGGATCACTCGTGTCACGGGCGACGATCCGGGGGGACATACACTCGAATGTGGCGTGCTCTTCGAAAGCGTGAAGGCTCGACGCTCGTCGCGTCGGGCGATCCCGGGGATTTCGATCGACGTGCAGCGGGAGGTGTGTCGTTCGCGAGTTAGCCCAGGCGTCGCTTTCCGGTCAAGGGAAGACGCGCCGCGAGGAGCGCACCGAAACGATGCGCGGATCATAGCGCCACGCCGTCCCGACGGGATCGGCGGTGCGGCGAAAAGTCGACCATCGGCGCGGCTTTCCGCGGTCTTCCGCAACGATCCGCTGCACCGCAAATCAGCCCCCCACCGCTGGGGGATTGAAGGGATAGAGCAGCAGATAGATCAGGACCCCGGTCACCGAGACGTACATCCAGATCGGCCAGGCGATCCGCGCGATCCGGCGATGGCGCTCGCGATCGTCCCGGAGACCCAGGCGGATCAACCAGATCGCGAAGACCGGCACCGACATCGCCAGCAACACGTGGGAAGCGAGCAACACCAGGTAGGCGACCTTGCCCCAGCCCTCGACGTTGAAGGTCGTGTTCTCGAAGTTGCGTGAGACCTTGTGTCCCAGGTAGAGGACGAGGAAGAGCGACGAGACGCCGAACGCCGACAGCATGACGCGCCGGTGGCGCTCGATCTCGCCCTGCTTCACGAGTCGGCGGCCGTAGACCAGCAGCGCCATCGAGGTCGCGTTGAGGGCCGCGTTGATGGGCGGAATCAGCGAAAAGTCCATGAATGGCGGCACGTTAGCAGCTCGCTGAGGCGCGGCGACGCAACCCGGTGCTGCGCTCCGCCGTCCCTCAGAGGAACGTCAGCGCCCGCTCGAAGAGGGCGACCGTCGTCGCGTGGAGCAGATCGCCGACGGGCTTCGGCGCCCGACCCGCGCAGGCGCGGGCGTGGGTCCCTTCGAGGATGATGCCGAGCCGATAGCCGGCGAGGACGACGTACCAGTCGATCTCCGAGAGGCCCCGGGACGAGTGCGCGCCGTAGCACTCGATCAGCTCGTCCGTCCGCGGCAGCCCGTCGAGCATCCCGGAAGCCCCGCTCGCGCCCCCCATCGGCGAGCGCCCCTGCTCGTCGGGCCAGCCGATCACCAGCGCGCCGAGATCGAGGAGCGGATCGCCGATCGTGGCCAGCTCCCAGTCGACGATGGCCGCGAGCTCGGGGCCGTCGTGCCGGAACATGACGTTCGCGATGTGATAGTCGCCGTGGAGGATGCCCGCCGTCGCCTCCGGCGGACGATTCGCTTCGAGCCACGACGCGACGCGATCCAGGCCGGGGATGTCCGGCCCCGGATAGCCGTCCATCTCCGAATAGCTCTCGAGCTGGTGGCGCCAGCGCGAGACCTGCCGCTCGAGGTAGCCGTCGGGCCGGCCGAGCCCGTCGAGTCCGACCGCCTTGTAATCGACCATGCCGAGGCGGGCGATGCCCCGCGCCATCGCGAAGCCCATCTCGCGCTTGATCGCCGGATCGTTCGCGTGGAGCTCGGGCAGGCCGCCTCCGATCCCCCACCCGTCGACGGGCTCCATCAGGTAGAAGGCCGCCCCGATCAGCGCCTCGTCCGGGCAGGCCGCGATCAGTCCCGGGTGGGGCACGTCGCTCCCCGCCAGCGCCCCGAGCACCCGCGCCTCCCGGCGCATCGTCTCGTCGCTGTTCGCCCGCTTGTGGATCGGCGGCCGGCGGAGGACGTAGGCGCGTCCTCCCCGCTCGAAGCGGACCAGGATGTTCTGGGTCCCGCCCGTGAGCGGCATGATCTGCTCGATCGGTCCCGCCGGCAGACCCTGCTCGTCCATCCACGCGTCCAGGATCGCGAGATCGACGCCCTCGATCGGATCTTCCTCGGCAGCCACTTCGCCTCCTCCACCGCACGCGCCCTCGGCGCGGACGATCGAAGGTACCACCTCGACCTTCGCCGCGAGCGTCGGCCCGGACCGGCGCGCGCGACCCCCGCCCCGCGATAGACGCCGGGTCGCCGCCCCGCTCGATCCAGCCGCTACCCTGCCGCCGCGATGTCCCCCTCCCCTCCGCTGATCGACGCGCCCGCCCCCTGGCGCCAACGCCTGGGCGAGCGGCTCGAAGCGAGCGGCCATTTCCGGACGGTGACCCTCGTGACCGCCCTCGCCGGGATGTTCGCGACCACGTTCCCGGTCACGATCCTGACGATCTCCCTCGCCCCGATCGCCGAGGAGTTCGACGCGCCGGAGACGACGATCGCCTGGGTGATCTCGGCGCCGATGCTCCTCTCGGCCGTCTTCTTCCCACTGCTCGGCAAGCTCGGCGACCTGCGAGGCCATCGCCAGATCTTCCTGATCGGCTTCGGCTTCGCGACCCTCGTCGCGGGCCTCACCGCACTCGCCTGGGACGCCTACAGCCTGATCGGCCTGCGCACGCTCGCCGCGATCCTGGGCGGCGCGACGCAGCCGACCTCGATGGCGCTCATCTTCTCCGTCTACCCGCCCGAGCAGCGCGTGCGGGCCATGGGCTGGTGGTCGATGACCGGGGCGGCGGCGCCCGCCCTCGGACTCGCGCTCGGCGGACCGCTCGTCGAGCTCTTCGGCTGGCGGGTCGTGTTCGGACTGCAGGCGGCGATCAGCCTGCTCGCCCTGGCCCTCGCCTTCGCCGTCCTCCGCGAGACGCCCCGCAAGAACGTCCGCTTCGACTTCGCCGGCTCGATCGCGCTCGCCCTCGGCATCGGCGGCTTCATGTTCGCCCTCGGCAGCCTCCGCCTCCTCGGCGGCGACCCGACGCTCCCGCTCGCCGCGATGTCCCTCGGCGTCCTGGGGATCCTCGCCTTCATCGTGATCGAGAAACGCGTCGCGGAGCCGCTCCTCCCCCTCGCCTTCTTCCGCTCACGCAACTTCACCGCGACGCTCCTCACCAACGCCATGACGAGCGCGGGCTACATGGGCTCCTTCGTGATCGCGCCCTTCTTCCTCTTCTACCTGGGCTTCTCCGCGACCGCCGCCTCCTTCCTGATCCTGATGCGGACCGGAGCGCTCACGATCGCTTCTCCGATGGGCGGAACCCTGGGCGAACGCCTCGGCGAACGCGGCGCCTCGATCTTCGGCTGCGCCGTGATGACCGTCGGACTCGGACTCGCCGGCTGGGGCATCTCGCAGGAAGCGCTCGTCCCCTTCATGATCGGCTTGATCTTCCAGGGACTCGGCCACGGCTGGAGCCAGCCCTCCATCACCGCGGCGATCTCGCGCTCCGTCGACGAGTCGGATCTCGGCATCGCCGCCGCCTCCAACCGCCTCTTCGGCCAGGGCGGCGCCGCCTTCGGCATCACCCTGCTCACCCTGGCCTACGGCGGGGGCGACACCCCCGAGGCCTTCGCGACCGCCTTCTTCGTCGGCACCGCGCTCTCGACGATCTCCGTGGTGACCGCGCTCTGGATCGGCCGGTCGAGGCTCGACCTCCACGCCGACGGCGACGCGTACGTCGCGCCCGCCGTCGGGCGTTAGTCGGCCGCCTCGCGGCAACTCGCCGTCGGGCGTTAGTCGGCCGTCCCGCGGCAATTCGCCATCCGAGGCGGATCAGCAGCCCCGCGACACACCCGTCATCCGCGGTGATTCAGCCGCCGCGCGGCGCTTCGGCCTCGAATCCCCGGTAGCCGATCCGGAAGCCGGCGCGCGGAAAGAGGTCGGCGAGCGAGGAGGATCGCGGCTTCTCGCCGTCGACTTCGTGGATCTCGACGCGCCCCTTGCCGAGGCGGGAGAGGGAACGGACGAGGGTCCGGAGTCCCTGCTCGATCCGCGCCTCGCCCTCGCGCGTCGCCGGATCTTCGAACGAGAGCACGCGCTCACCGCCGCGATCGACGAAGAGGGTCGCGAAGCCGTCGACCAGAACGACCCAGGCACCGACCGCGCGGCGGGGCTTCCCACCTCGCGAGGCTGGCCAGTCGAGCTGGGTGCCGTAGGGCTGGGCCGGATCCGTCGCCGCGAGCAGGACCCCGTGCGACTCCGCCGGCGTGTCGCGCAGCGCGCGCAGCCGATCCACCGCGCCGGGGACCGCGAGCTGCGCGCTCGTCCCGCCCTCGACGAAATGACCCCGGCGGATGCGCCCCGTCTCCTCCATCTCGCGGAGCACGGGATAGATCGCACCGAAGCCGCCGAGCTGCGGCTCGATCGCCAGGGATTCCCGCGACACGATTCCGTGTCGGTCGAGGCAGACGAGCGTGCGGGCGTGGAGCTTCTCGGTCCCGCTCGGCGATTCGACGATCAGCTTCGAAACGAGGGACCAGCGCCCGGCGGTCACGCTCGGCGGTGCGCGGCGCCCCCTCCGGCGACCGGGTGCCGGCCGCGTCGCGAGGGCCCGTAGCGGCGCGAACGTGTCGTTCGTGACGAGCCCCCGCCAGACGAGATCCCAGAGCGCCTTCACGAGGGTCTCCCCCGACTCGACCTCGACCCCGTGCACCAGCTCCGAGTAGAACGAGGCCCCGCGCGCTTCGAGTCGCGCCAGCATCTCGCGCTGGACCGGCGAAAGGGGCTCCTCCTGCGCTTCCGGATCGGCGGGCTCGAGGAGCGTCGCCACGTTCTCGCGTCGATAAAGCGCGACGCGTCCGTCCTTCTCGCCGATCGCGCGATGACCGACCCAGACGAGCCCCCCCTGCGCCCCACGCTCGTCGAGCCACCGAGACGCGTCGCCTGGCATGCGCGCCGGCAGGATCGACCGCTCGAGCTCGGCGAAGGAGAGCGGGAGTCCTTCGAGCAGGTCGATGACCTCGTCGAAGCGGGACTCCCCTTCGCGATCCCCGTCGATGCCGTGCCAGTCGACGAGAAAGCGGGCGAGCACGTGGCCCGGCACGGGAGAGATCTCGCCGCGGAGCCGCTCGAGGGTCCCGCGCTTGATGCGCCGCAGGATCTCGGGATCCACCCACTCCGGCTCGCGGCCGCGCGGGTCGAACTCGCCGGCTTCGAGCTTGCCGCGGGACGCGAGCGACGCCAGGACCGGCTCGAGCTGACCGGGCACCAGCCCGAATCGATCCGCCAGGCGCGCCGTCTCGAACGGGCCATGGGTCCGCGCGTAGCGGGTGATCAGCTGCTCGAGCGGCATCTCGCTCGGGGCGAGGAAGGCCTCCGGGAGCGCTTCGGGCGGCACGATCCCGAAGGCATCGCGATGGAGACCCGCTTCCTCGGCGGCGATCCAGGTCGTGCGCCCGGCCAGCTCGATCGGGACGATGCGCCGTGCACGCGCCAGCGCGTCGATCGCGGCCGCCGCGTCTCCCTCGAAGCGCGCCTCGATCTCGTCGCGCGTGAGATCCCCGACGCGGCGCAGCAGATCGTGGATGCCGTCCGCATGCCGGGCACGGGTCTCGGGATCGAGACCCTGCCTGCGCGCCTCGACCCGGTCGATGACCTCGGGATCGAGCAGCTCGCGGAGCGCCTCCGCGCCGAGGAGCTCACGCAGCATGTGACGGTCGAGGGCGAGGGCCTGCGTGCGCCGCTCGGCGGCGGGCAGGTCGAGCTGGTAGAGGTAGGTCGCGGTGTACGCGAAGACGAGGTTGCGCGCGAAGGGCGAAGGCGAGCGGGTCTCGACGTCGTCGACCCGGATCTCCCGCGCGCGGATGCCCGCCATCAGCTCGACGAGGCCGGGCAGATCGAACACGTCCTGCAGGCAGGAGCGGAAGGTCTCGAGCATGATCGGGAAGTCGGGATAGCCCCGCGCGACCGCATGCAGGTTCTGGCTGCGCAGCCGCGAGACCCAGAGCGGCGTGCGCGCCCCCGGCCGCATGCGCGGGATGAGCAGCGCCCGTGCCGCGTTCTCCCGGAACTGCGCCGCGAAGAGCGCCGACTGGTCGAGCTGACTCGTCACGAGCGCCTCGATCTCGTCCGGGTCCGGAAGGAAGACGTCCGCCGAGGGCAGCCGATCCGCATCGAGGAAGCGGAACATGATGCCGTCGTCGGTCCAGAGCGGCTGGGCGTCGAACTCTCCGGCGGCGGCGAGCTGCGCCGAGATCGCCAGCGCCCAGGGCGCGTGGATCCGGGAGCCGAACGGCGAGAGCAGACAGAGGCGCCAGTCGCCGAGCTCGTCACGGAAGCGCTCGATCGTGATCCGCGTGTCGGTCGGGACGGCCCCGGTCCAGGTCTGCTGATCGTCGACGTAGGCCACGAGGTTCTGCGCCGCGAACGCGTCCAGTCCGTGCTCGGCTTCGAGCCACGCCTCGGGCTCCTCCTGCTCGAGCAGCTCGCGCGTGAAGCGCCCGAGCGCGCGACCGAGCGCGATCGGACGGCCCGGACCGTCGCCCCGCCAGAACGGCAGCCGACCCGGCTCGCCCGGCGCCGGCGCGACGATCACGCGGTCCCGCGTGATCTCGAGGGTGCGCCAGCTCGACGCGCCCAGCGTGATCACGTCCCCGGGCTTCGTCTCGTGCACCATCTCCTCGTCGAGCTCGCCGACCCGCGGGCCGTCGGGCCCCAGGTGGACCGCATACTGCCCACGATCCGGGATCGTCCCGCCCGACAGCAGCGCGATCCGCCCCGCGCCCTCACGGATCTCGAGCCGATCCGTCTCGCGATCCCAGTGGAGTCGCGGCCGCAGCTCGGCGAAGTCCGTCGACGGATAGCGACCCGACAGCATGTCGAGCACCGCGTCGAGGAGTCGCCTCGGCAAGGTCGCGTAGCTCTCGGTCCGCGCGAGCATCGCTTCGATCTCGGCGACGCCGATCGGCTCCTCCGCCACGACCGCCACGATCTGCTGGGCGAGCACGTCGAGGGGATGGCGCGGGATCTCGATCGACTCGACGGCGCCTTCGCGCATGCCCTTCGCGACGACGGTGGCTTCGAGCAGGTCGCCCCGATGCTTCGGGAAGACGACGCCTCTCGACGTCGCCCCGACCGCGTGCCCGGCGCGTCCGATCCGCTGAAGGCCGCGCGAGACCGCGCCGGGACTCTCCACGAGCAGGACGAGCTCGACCGCGGCCATGTCGATGCCGAGCTCGAGACTCGAAGTGGCGACGATCGCGCGGAGCTCGCCCTTCGCGAGGGCTTCCTCGATCTCCTTGCGCTTGTCGTGGGCGAGGGAGCCGTGATGGGCCCGGACGAGGGGCGCCGACTCGTCCGCCTCCGCGAGCTCGTTCAGCCTGTGGGCCAGGCGTTCGCACAGCGCGCGGTTGTTCACGAAGAGGATCGAGCTGTGATGGGCGTGGATCAGGTCGAGCAGCTCGGGGTAGATCGCGGTCCAGAGGCTGGTCTCCGACTCGCCCTCGCCGACCGCGCGGACGGGCTTGTCGCGATCCTCCGGATCCGTGCGCCCGCCGACCTGCGGCTGCGTCATGTCGGGCACCGGCACCGACACGCGCAGGTCGAGCGCCGGCGGCCGGCTCGTATCGACGATCGCGACCTCGCGGTCGCCGCCCAGAAAGCGCGCGATCGCCTCGGTCGGGCGCGCGGTCGCCGAAAGACCGATGCGCTGCGGGTCCCCGTGGCGACAGCGACGGGCCACGCGCTCGAGGCTGAGCATCAGGTGGGTGCCGCGCTTGGTCGGTGCGATCGCGTGGATCTCGTCGAGGATGATCGTCTCGACCGTGCGCAGGGTCTCGCGCGCCTGCGACCCGAGGAGCAGGTAGAGGGACTCGGGGGTCGTGACGAGGATCTCGGCGGGGTCGCGCAGGTGGAGCCGGCGTTCCTTCGCGCTCGTATCGCCGGTCCGGACGCCGACGCGGGGCGGACGGAACGCGACGTCCTCCCCCTCCGCCGTGAGCCGCTCGGCCTCCGCGGTGATCCCGGCGAGCGGGGCGCGCAGGTTGCGCTCGATGTCGTAGACGAGCGCCTTCAGCGGCGAAACGTAGAGGACGCGCACCCCGGGCACGTCGCTCGGCGCGCGGCGCCCGAGCGCGTCGATCGCCGCCAGGAAGGGGGCCAGGGTCTTGCCGCTGCCGGTCGGTGCGACGAGCAGCGCGTTCTCCCGGGCCGCGAGTCGGGGCCAGCCCTGTGCCTGCACAGGGGTCGGCGCCTCGAACTGCGAGGCGAGCCAGGCCCGGGTGGCCGGCGCGAATGCGGGGGGGAGGCCGTCCATGGCCGGAGGGTAGCGGTCCGGATCGGGCCGCCCGGCCCGGACCGGATGCCGCGGGCGCACGCCCCGCTACAGCAGCTGCGTCTTCTTCCCCTTGAGCTCCCGCGCCACCGGCTCGTAGAGCGCTTCGTGCCGCAGACACCGCTTCTGGAAGAAGCGGAGCAGCGCCTCTTCGTTCGCCGCCCCGTGCTCGAGGACGAACGCCTCGAGCTCCGCCTCCCGGTCGAGGGGCGAAGTCGTCCGCCCGAGGAGCGCGTCGATCTCGGCGTTCTCCTCCTTCTCCATTTCGGGCCACATCGACTCGACCCGCTGGAGGTAGGTCGCGGTCCGCCAGGTCGTGTCGACCTCGTACTTCACGAAGTCTTCGGTCCCGCTCCGGATCTCGGCGAGCTTGCCGACGATCCAGTCGTGGGCGGGCGAGAAGCCGCTCGTCGCCGGCTCCGGGATCGTCGGCGTCTCGAGCGCGATCCCCATGGAATCCGCCATGACCTCGACGCAGGCTCGCGACCAGACCCAGTACCAGGCGAGGTACTGGATGTAGTCCGCCGCCGGCGGGGGATCCATCACGAAGGGGGCGCAGGTCGTCGGGGTCGACAGATTGAAGCGGACCGTATGGTAGTCGATCACTTCCTTGGGAATCCGCGCGCCGGTCTTCTCGAAGTAGTGTTCGAAGGCCGGCGCGAGCGGACCGAGGGGCTCGGCGAGGTCGCGGCCGCGCATGCCGGCGAGATCCGCTGCCGGGTCGCCCAGCGTCGCGAGCTCCAGGTCGATGAAGGACGTGACGCGCCCCTGGTCGAAGAGGAACTGCGCGGAGTCGACCTGCAGGCAGGCGATCTCGTAGCGGTCCTTCGGAACGTTGCGACGCAGCCAGCCGTAGACGAACTCGATGATCGGCTCGGGACGATTCTTCGCGGCGCGGAAATTCGATTCCCAGGTCGCGAGATCCGCGAAGCCCGCCGCCTCCGCGTCCTCCGGCTTCTTGACGCCGAGCTCTTCGAAGCGCTTCGGATCGATCGCATGGAGATCCGCGAGGAGCTCCATGTAGTGATTGAGGACGGAGACGCGCTCTTCTTCGTCCTCGGCGGTCGAGAGATCGATCCGGCCCGGCACCTTGTCCATCACGATCATCTTCGGGTCGGGGATGATCCCGTGGATGTGCGGGACCGGGAGCCCTTCGTCTTCCATCATCTCGAAGACGTGGGCTTCGAACTCGAAGGGGTTCGCGCCGTGGTCGAGCTCCCCGCGCTCGCCGCGCAGATAGAGCGGCACGGTCTCGCCGTCGCGCACCAGATCGACGAAGAAGGCGGGCCGCCATCGGGGCTGCCGCTCGAAGTCGACGATCTCGCCGCCGAGCTCCTGCTCGACCCAGGCGAAGGCGCGCTGCCATTCGGGGTCGAGCTCTTCGCGGCGCTGACGCGCCTCTGCAGGGTTCGAGTCTTCGGGGCGCGTGCCGCCGGCCAGGGAATCAGAGGGGTCGTTGCTCATGCGGGAATGCTAGACGAGTTCCGCGGGCCGTGTGGCATACCCCGCCGGCGCGAAGGAGAGCCTGGGCTAGAGCCGCTCCGCGCCGTCGCGGAGGATCTGCAGCTCGACCCGGCGGCGCTGTGCGTCGGTGGCGCCCTCGGCCGCGTCTTCGCCGAAGCCGACGCTCTCGAGTCGATCGGCCGGAACGCCGTGGTTCTCGACGAGCTCCTGGTAGACCGCGAGCGCCCGGCGCTCCGAGAGGTCGAGGTTGTAGTCGGCGCTGCCCGCCGCGTCGGTGAAGCCGGCGACGCGGAAGCGGGTGTTCGGGAAGTGATCGACGAGCACCGAGGCGGCGGCTTCGATGTCCGGCGTCGCCGCTTCGTGGAGGTCGTCCGAATCGAAGTCGAAGTGGACCTCGAGCTCGACGCTCGGGCGGGCGACGCCGGCAACCATCTGATCCTCGAAGCGCTGCCGCATCTCGAGGGCGACCAGGGCGACCCGCGGATCCGCCGGAGCGGCGGTCGGCGCGACGTCCCGGTCGGGCGTGTGCCCGACGACCTGTGCCAACACGATCTCCGGGACCTGGACTTCCTGGGCGTCCGCCGAGTTCGTCACCAGGAGGAGCCAGGCGCCGATCGCGACCAGGGCGAGGGTCCAGCCGCGAAGAGGAAGGCGGCGCTCGTGGCGTTCTCTGTCGTTTTCGATTCGCGTCATTGGATTTCTCCGATCGTCAGGGCCTCTGCGGGCGCGGGCCGTGTCTGACGTGGGGGGCTCGGCTTGCTCTCGTTCCAGAAGGCGGAAAACTGGGGAGGGACCGGGCAGCGATCGCCGAAAAAAGTCGGGAAAAGTCGAAAAACCCTGTGACGATCGGTGCCCGGCGCGCGTTGGAAGGGGCGTATCGGTGCTCCCACACCGAGCTCCTTTCTGGAAATCATCAACTTTTCCAGATGGTTAGGAGTTTTCCAGGTGAGCACGAACGAATCCGGAGGCCCGGTCCCGGTCCCGGCGGAGACGCTGTCGCGCGAGCCGGCCCGCCTCCACCGGGCGACCGAGCTGGCCTGGGCCTGGCACGGGACCCAGACCCGCAAGGGCCGGGTGACCTCCTACATGGGCCACCTGCTCCAGGTCCAGGGGCTGGTCGTCGGCGCGGGCGGCGGGCCCGACGCCGCGATCGCGGCGCTGCTCCACGATGCGCTCGAGGACGCCGAGAGCCCGGCGGAGCGCGCGGCGCGGGAGATCGAGATCGAGGCGGAGTTCGGCCGGACCGTGCTCGGGATCGTCCTCGACCTGACGGACACGACCCCCGAGGAGGCCGGGGCGAGCAAGGGTCCCTGGCGAGCCCGCAAGGAGCGCTATCTGGCGCAGCTCCGCGCCGCCGGTCCGACCAGCCGCCTCGTCGCTGCCTGCGACAAGCGCCAGAACCTGGGCGACCTCGTCGCCGATCTGCGGATCGAGGGCCCCGCGACCCTCGACCGGTTCAACGCCGGTCCTTCGGAGCAGGTCTGGTACTTCCGGTCGATGGAAACGATCTGCCGGCCCGCGATCCCAGCGACCCTCGCGAGCGACATGGCGACGCTCCTCGACGAGCTGGAGCGGATCGTCGCCCCGCAGGCCCTCGCGAAGCGGTAGACGAAACGCAACTCGCTCGTTCGGCCGAAGCGAAGCGCAACCCCGCAGCCCGCCACCGGTTCGACCTTCCGAACCCGACCTGCGAAGCCCGGAGTGGGCCGACACGAAACGGGCCGACGCGGCCCAGGAGTCCTTCGAACATGCGAACCACCCGAACCGTCCGCCTTCCGTCCCCTCTTCTCCCCCTGCTCGGCCTCGCCCTCGCGAGCGCCGTCGCGGGAACGGCCGTCGCCGAAGACGATCGCGCCGAACGGCTTCGCGACCGGGGCGACCGCATCGAAGAACGCCTCGATCGAAAGGGCGAACGGGCCGAGCGACGGCTCGACCGAAAAGGCGATGCGGTCGAAAGAAGGCTCGAGCGAAAGGCCGAACACGTCGAGCGCAAGGGCGAACGGCGTGCAGAGCGCCTGCGCGAACAGGGGCGACCGGCCAAAGCGGAGCGCGTCGAGGAGAAGGCGGAGCGCCGAGCAGAGCGCCTCGAACGCAAGGGCGAACACATCGACCGGAAGCTCGATCGCAAGGGGGAACGACGCGATCGAAAGCTCGACCGGAAGGGCGACCGCCTCGAGCGCAAGCTCGATCGCAAGGCGAACCGCGCCGATCGTTAGGCGCATCCAGCGAGCGGATGGCGCGGACGCCGGCAGACGGTAGGCTCGCGGCCACCATGTCCGCGCCGCCCGTCTTTCCGCCGCCCCGTCACCTCACCCGCGACCTCGCGGTGCGCATCCGCCGGGAAGGCGGAGTCGCGACGCTCACGCTGCCGATCGTGGCCGCTCTGCTCGACGCGAGCGGTCGGCTCCGCATCGGCGTCGCCGCCATGGTCGCCGACATCATCAGCGGCGAAGCGGCGGTTCGCGAGGCGCTCCCGGGCTGGATCGCGACCCTCGGCCTGAGCATCCAGACCGACGAGCTCCCGGCCGAAGGCCACCTGACGGCCCGCGCCCGCAAGATCCGCAAAGGACGAACCACGGTCGTCTTCGAGGTCGACCTGGCGCACGCGGAGACGGGGATCCCGGTCGGGCTGTCCACGCTCACGTTCTCGTTGCTGCCCGCCCGGACCGACCTCCAGGCCCGCGCGACCTGGGCCGAGGAGCCGGCGCCCGAGACCGACTTCGCGACCGGTGACTCCGGCTTCGCTTCTCCCCTCCTCGATTCGATCGGCTTCACCGTCGATTCGACCGATCCCGCCGTCGCACGCGCCCCGAAGACCGACTACGTCGGCAATACGCTCGGCGCCATGACCGGCGGCGTGGTCGCGATCCTCGCGGAAGCCGCGGCGGACCATCTCGCCGCGAACGAGCTCGGCGGGGCGACCTGCGTCCGCTCTCTGGAGATCCACTTCCTACGCCTCGCGAAGACGGGACCCGTTCGCGCGGAGGCGCGTACGATCGGGCGACTCGAATCCGCGCGCATCGTCCGCGTCGAGCTGCGGGACGAAGGCCGCGACGACGTGGTCACGACGCTGGCCACGGTCGTCGTCGACCGCGCCCGGCCCTGACGCCCCGCCCGCCGCGATCAGCCGTCGGCGTCGTTCGACGCGGCCTCCGGAACATCGACGCGGACCACGCGATGGGTCCCCGCCGCGGCCTCGAAGACGGCACCTCCGACCTGCTCGGCCGAGCGCTCGTCGACGGGCGCGCTGAAGACGTACTCGACGCGCGCCGCCGCCGGCGTCAGCTCCACGACCGCGTAGCCGTTGTGGACGACGTCGAGGAAAGCGAGGTGGTCGGTCCTTTCGACCATCTCGAGAGCCTGATCGGCGATCGCGCGCGCTTTGCCGAAGGGCGGCGAGCTGATCGCGGGGCAGACGAACTCGAGCGCACAGTTCGGCGTGCCGTCGTCGTGGGGCACCTCGAAGACCCAGCTGCTGTGGACGTCCCCGGTCAGGAAGACGACGTCGCGAATCGACTCCTGGACCAGGTGGTCGAAGATCCTTCGCCGGTTCGCGCGGTAGCCGTCCCAGGCGTCCGGGTTGAATCCGAACTCGCCGAGGAGGATCGGCGAGACGACGATCTGCTGCCCGATCACGCGCCAGGGGAGGCCGTCCTCCGCCGAACGCGAGAGCGCGTCGAGGAGCCAGCCGGTCTGGTCTTCGCCGAGCAGCGTCCGCGCCGGATCATTCGCCGTCGCCTCGTCGCCCCGCGCCGGCTGCTCGTCGCGAAAGCGGCGCGTATCGAGCATCACCAGATCGAGCAGGTCGCCGAACCGGAACGTCCGGAAGAGCCCCGTCGGGAGCTCGCGGATCGGCATCCACTCGTAGTACGCGCGAATCGCCGACAGCATTCGCGCCTGCCAATCGCCTTCGGTCTCGGGATCGTGGTTCTCGGCCCCCGTGGCGAAGCTGTTGTTGGCGCTCTCGTGGTCGTCCCACACGGTGATCCAGGGACGCCGGGCGTGGGCAGCCTGGAGGTCGGGGTCGGCCTTGTAGCTCGCGTGACGCCAGCGGTAATCGGCGAGGGAGATCGTCTCGCCGAGAGGCGCCGGGATCCGACCGAGGGCCGTGCCGTCCCCGTACTCGCCGTGACCGTATTCGTAGAGGTAGTCGCCGAGCTGGATCACCGCGTCGACGTCGTCGCGCCGCGCCATGTGCGCGTAGCCGTTGAAGAAGCCCTGGGGATAGTTGGCGCACGAGGTGAAGGCCAGACGCACGCGCTCGACGCCCGCCGCGGGGAGCGTCTTCGTGCGACCGACCGGCGATCGCTCCCCGCCGGCCTCGAATCCGTAGTAGTAGTCGACGCCGGGCTCGAGTCCGTCGGCATCGACCTTGACCGTGTAGTCCCGGTCCGGCGCCGCGATCGCGACCCCCTCTCCGACCGGCGCGCGGCCGTCGGCGTTCGGCCCGATCCACCAGCGCGTCGCGACCTCGTCGCCCCGCTCGTCGCGACTCGGCGTGACCCGCGTCCAGAGGATCACCCGATCCGCGAGCGGATCCCCGCTCGCGACGCCGTGCGCGAAGCGCGTCCGGCTCTCGTTCATCGTGAACGCACCCGGCGCGCAGCCCGTCGTCGACCCGGCGACGGCCAGCCCGGCCACGCCGGCAGCGGAGCTGCGAAGGAAGGCGCGTCGATCGATCGGCATGGCGAGTCGCTCCTCTCCGCCCCGCACCGCGGTCAGCGGACGCGGCGAAGGGTAGGCCCTCGTCCCCGCGTTCGGGAGCGGCCGGCGACCTCCGTCATCGCGTCGTCACCGACGCGCCCCGGCGACTACTGCTTGGGATGGAGCTTGTAGCGGATCGGGAGCCGCTTCACGCCGCCCACGAGGCTCGAGTGGAGCCGATCGACCGAGCCGGTCAGCTCGATCTCGGCGATGCGCGGGATGAGGTGCTTGTAGGCGACCTCCATCTCCCAGCGCGCCAGGTGGGCACCGAGGCAGAAGTGCTCGCCGATCCCGAAGCCGATGTGCCGGTTCGGCTTGCGATCGATCCGGAAGGTCCACGGATCCTCGAAGACTTCCTCGTCGCGGTTCGCGGACGGGTAGTAGAGCGCGACCGACTCGCCCTCCCGGATCGTCTTGTCGCGGAGCTGATAGTCCTGCGTCGCGGTCCGGCCGAAGTGGATGATCGGCGACGTCCAGCGAACGATCTCCTCCACCGCGTCCTTGAGCAGTCCCATGTCCTGCTGGAGCGCGCGCATCTGCTGCTGATGCTGGATGAAGGCGAGCATCCCGCCCGTCGTGGCGTTCCGGGTCGTCTCGTTGCCGGCGATCACGATGATGAAGCACCAGGAGAGCACTTCGAGATCGTTCAGCGGCCGGCCTTCGTACTCCGACTGGACGAAGCGGGTGATCAGGTCGTCCTGGGGATTCGCGCGCCGATCCGCGACGAGCTTGCTGAAGTAGCCGAAGAGCTCGACCTGGGCCTGCTGGGCCGTCTCGCGGGCATCCTTGCCCTCTTCCTGGTACTCCGGGTCCCCGGCGCCGAGCGTCTTGTTCGTCCAGTCGAAGAGCATCGGCCAGTCTTCCTCGGGCACGCCGAGCAGCCAGCCGATCACCGCGATCGGAAGCGGGGCGGAGACCTCGTCGACGAAGTCGCACTCGCCTTCGTCGCCGCGCTCGTAGAGCTTCTCGACGATCTCGCGGCCGATGCGCTCGATCGGATCTCCGATCTTCTTGAGCGCGCGGGGCGTGAAGTCCTTGGAGACCATGCCGCGGAAGTCGCGGTGCATCGGGTTGTCCATCTGGATCAGCGTCGGCGGAAGGTCGCGGACCTCCTCTTCGAGGTGCTGGATCACGAGGCGGGGCCCGGAGACGAAGATGTCGGGCTGCTTGCCGATCTCCATGATGTCCGCGTGCTTGGTGATCGCCCAGTAGTCGATCGCGTTGCCCGGCTGGGTCTGCCAGGAGACCGGCTCCTCCGCGCGCAGCCTCGCCCAGATCTGGTGGGGATAGCCGTGGGCCGCGTAGTCCTCGGGATGATTGATCCGGAAATCGTCCGGAACGGGGCGGGGAAAGGTCAGCGGTGCTTCGGGGCTGGCAGCCATCTCGAGGTCCTCACGTTTCCCGGGCCACCGGCACGGGAGCGTGCGGAGGTCGCCGGTCGATTCAGGGCGCTTCGTTGCGAGCCTCGTTTCGAGGCGGTCCGGACGCGACCGACGGCCGTGCCCAGGGGCGGGAGCGCAAATCATGACTGAACGAACGATCGTTCGTCAAGTCCGGAATCGCCGGGGACGTGGAATCTTGAGTGCGCCGCCTCTCCCCTACGCTGCCTTCATCTTCCGGTAGAGAAAGAGGAGGAGGAAGGCGCCGGCCGTCGCGACCGCGATCCCGCCGAGGCTGAAACCGCCGGGGGTGCCGAGACCGATCAGGGAGGCGAGGAAGCCTCCCACGAAGGATCCGGCGATCCCGAGGCCAATCGTGACGAAGAAGCCGCCCGGGTCGTCGCCCGGCATGAGCCACTTGGCCAGGATGCCAGCGATCAGGCCCAGGAGTAGCCAGCTGATGATTCCCATCTCTTTTCTCCTCGATCGAGCCGCGTTCCGCTCGGGCCCGTTTCGTCGCTCAGGAGAGAAACGCGAGCCGCATTTCGATCGTCACGAGGAACTCGACCGAACCTCCCGAGCCCCCGCGTGAGATGGCGCGACCGAAGCGCGGATCTACGTGCCGGCCCCGCCCGGCCGCCACTGCGTGAGCAGGACCCCGGCCATCAGGACGGCGATCGCGCCGATGCGCGAAAGCGCGAGCCGCTCCCCGAGGATCGGGATCGCCCAGAGCGCCGTCCAGACGAGCCCCGAGTTCGCGACGACGCTCGCTTCGAAGGAGCGGAGCGTCCGCAGGATGCCGTTGAAGATGGTCTGCGAGAGCGCGATGCCGATGACGCCGTTGGCGAGGATGATCGCCGCGTTGCGCGGGCCGCCCACGGCTTCGAAACCTTCCGCGAGGCGCGCGCCGTCCAGGACGAGCCCCGCGAGCACGATCGGCAAGCCCCCGACCAGCAGGCCGATCGTCGAGTAGAGCGCCGGAGAGAGATCGGTCGTCGCGTGACCGAGGACGAAGCGGGTGACGTTGTTGCTCGCGCCCAGACCCACGACGACGAGGACCGCGTAGACGAACCCGATCCGCTGGTCGGGCGGCGGCAGCTCCGGGAAATAGAGCCAGACGCCGAGCACGGCCAGCAACAGCCCGACGACCTGCACGGGGCCCGGCCGCTCTCGCAGGAAGAGGATCGAGAAGGTGAGCGTCACCAGGGGGATGAAGCTCAGCACGAACACGAACGTGTTCATCGGGAGCCGCTCGATCCCCATCATCATCCACACGCGACACAGCCCGAAGTTGACCGCGCCGACGAAAAGGACCGCGATCCACGTCCGGCGGTCGAGCGTCCGGGGCCATCGCTCCCGTCGCCAGACGAACGAGTGGAAGAGCAGGTAGCCGAGCGCGGCAGCGAGCTGGAGCCAGACGAAGGTGAACGCCGCCACCTCGAAGAGGGCGAGCTTCGCCAGCACGCCCATCAGCTGGGAGACGACGATGACGGCGAGCCCCTGCCCGACCGCGAGGACGTGCGGCCCCACCGGCCGCACCGGCTAGCTCGGATCGGGCGCGGGCGTGTCCGGTCCGCTCGCGGGCAGCTCGGGCTGCGCGACGTACGCTTCGTCGACCTGGCCCGTGAGCGCCTCGAGGAACGTGACGATGTCGGCGACCTGCTCGTCGCTCAGATCGATCCCGATCTGGTGCTTGCCCATGATCCGCACCATCTCCGGGAGCGTCTCGATCGAGCCGTCGTGCAGGTAGGGTCCGGTCTCCGCGATGTTGCGCAGCGACGGCACCTTGAACACGTGCCGGTCGGCCGCGTTCCCCGTCACGTTCTCGCGACCGGGATCCTCGGTCTCGTACGGGAAGATGAAGCCGAGCTTGCGATACATCGTGCCGCCGACCGCCGGCCCGTTGTGGCAGGAGTTGCAGCCGACCGTCAGGAAGGTGTCGAGTCCGCGCTGCTGCGCCTCGGAGAGCGCGCTCGCGTCGCCGGCCAGGAACGCGTCGAGGGGACCCGGCGTGAGCAGCGCCCGCTCGAAGGCGCCGATCGCGCCCGCCATGTGGGCGTAGGTCATCGGCGCCTCGTCTCCCGGGTAGGCCGCCGCGAAGGCGTCGACGTACCCCGGGATCGAGCCGAGCAGCGCCAGGACCGCTTCTTCGCTCGGCATCGCCATCTCGATCGGGTTGAGCACCGGCCCACCGGCCTGCGCCTCGACGTCGGGCGCCCGCCCGTCCCAGAACTGGGCGACGTGCAGCGCCGCGTTGTAGACGGAGGGCGAGTTGCGGTCGCCCCGCTGTCCCCGGTGACCCGGCGACGTCGGCTCGCCGTCGACCCCGAAGGCGTCGAGCATGTGGCAGGAGTTGCACGACACGTCGTGGTTCTTCGACAGACGCGCGTCGTAGTAGAGCATGCGCCCCAGATCGACCTTGGCATCGTTCCGCGGGTTCGCTTCGTTGGCGACGTAGCCGGGCACCGTGCCGAGCGTCGTGCGCGCGCGCTGCATGAGCTCCGCCGCGGCGGCGTCGACGGCCGGCGGCGCCGGCTCCGCGCTCGGGGCCGGCGTCGGCTCCGGGGCCGGCGCTCCCGCTTCCTCTCCAGAACAGCCCGCGAGCAGCAAGGCTCCGACGAGCAGACTCGCCATCCAGGTCTTCTTCGCTCCGGCCATCATCGCGTCTCCTTCCGTCGATCGGTCGATCTCGGCGTTGGACCACGACTTTAGGCGCCCTCCCCCGAGCCGCCCAGCTTTGGCGGCGGATCAGGGCGTGTGCTTCCCTACGCCCCCATGCTGGATCCCCGGACCCTCCAGGAACGCCGCGACGAGATCGTCGAGAGCTGCGAAGCGCGACACATCCGCGCCGACGTCGATGCCGCGATCGCACTGCAGGAGGAGACGAACGTCCTGCGCACGGAGCTCAACGAGGCGAACCGCCTGCGCAACGAGCATCAGAAGGCCGGCAAGCAGAAGCTCGACGAGGCCGCCCGCGAGGCCCACACCGCCGAGGGGCGCCGCCTCAAGGAAGAGGTCGGGGAGAAGGAAGAGGCCGTGCGGGCCGCCGAAGCGAAGCTCGAGACCGCGCTTCGGACGCTGCCCAACTTCCTCCACCCGGAATCGCCCCGCGGCGGAGAAGAGGACTTCGCGACCCTCGAGACCGTGGGCTCGCCCCGCCACTTCGACTTCGACGCCCGGGACCATCTCGCCCTCGCCCAGGATCTCGACCTGGTCGACTTCGAGCGGGCCGCGAAGGTCTCGGGGCAGAAGTTCTACTACCTGAAGCGGGAAGCCGCGATGCTCGAGGTCGGCCTCCAGCGCTTCGCCCTCGACCAGCTCCTGCCCGAAGGCTTCGTCCCGGTCGTCACCCCGGACCTCGCCCGCCCTGCGATCATCGAAGGACTCGGCTTCAGCCCGCGCGGCGAAGAGACCCAGATCTACTCCGTGGCGGATCACGACCTCTGTCTGATCGGCACCTCCGAGATCACCCTCGGCGGCATGTACGCCGACTCGATCCTCCAGGAAGAGGAGCTGCCCCTCAAGCTCGCCGGCGTCTCCCACTGCTTCCGGACCGAAGCCGGGGCCGCCGGACGCGAGAGCAAGGGCCTCTACCGCGTGCACCAGTTCACGAAGGTCGAGATGTTCGTCTTCTGTCGCCCCGAGGACTCCGAGGCCCAGCACCAGGAGCTGCTCCGGCTGGAGAAGAAGATCTTCGACGCCCTCGAGATTCCCTATCGCGTGATCGACATCGCGAGCGCGGACCTGGGCGCCCCGGCCTACCGGAAATTCGACCTCGAGGCCTGGTTGCCGGGCCGCGGCGAGGGCGGCGAGTACGGCGAGATCACCTCGACCTCGAACTGCACCGACTTCCAGAGCCGGCGCCTGAAGATCCGCTTCAAGCGCGCCGGCGAGAAGAAGAAGAACGAGCTGGTCCACACCCTGAACGGCACGGCGATCTCGAACGCCCGCGCGATCGTCGCGCTGCTCGAGAACCATCAGCAGGCCGACGGCACGATCACGATCCCCGAAGCCCTCGTTCCCTACGTCGGCACGGATCGAATCGGACCGCGCTAGGCGATCGTGTCGGATCCCGGAACGGACGGGGCCGCTCCCCGGAGTCTCGTCCTCGGCACCGCCGGCCACATCGACCACGGCAAGACCGCCCTCGTCCGGGCGCTGACCGGCCGCGACCTCGATCGGCTTCCGGAAGAGAAGGCGCGCGGGATCACGATCGAGCTCGGCTTCGCGCCGCTCGCCCTCGCCGACGACCTCCGGGTCGCGATCGTCGACGTCCCGGGACACGAGAAGTTCGTGCGGACGATGGTCGCGGGCGCTTCGGGACTCGACCTCGTGATGCTCGTCGTCGCCGCCGACGAAGGCGTCATGCCCCAGACGCGCGAACACCTCGCGATCTGCGCGCTGCTCGGCATCGACCGCGGCTTCGTCGTCCTGACGAAGAAGGACCTGGTCGACGAGGAGATGCGGGAGCTCGCCGAGGAGGACGTCCGCGACGCACTGGCCGGGGGCCCGCTCGAAGATGCGCCGATCATCGCCGCGAGCGCCGAGACGGGCGAGGGCATCGAAGAGGTCCGCGCGACCCTCGAACGCCTGATCCGCGAGGCGCCGTCCCCGCACGACGACGACCGCCCCTCGCGCCTCTTCATCGACCGCACCTTCACGAAGCACGGATTCGGAGCGGTCGTGACCGGGACCTGGTCCGGTCGCCCGCGCCGGGTCGGCGACACGATCGCCCTCGAGCCCGGCGAGCGGAAGGCCAAGATCCGCGGCCTCGAGCGCCACGGCGACAGCGTCGACGAGACCGAATCCGGCGCGCGCATCGCCGTCAACCTGCAGGGCGTCGCGACCGAGGAGATCGGACGCGGCGACCTGCTCACCGAGCCGGGGGCCGTCGCCGCCACGAAGACCTTCGACGCGCGGCTGCACTGGCTGGCGAGCAAGGCGAGCCTCGAAGACGCGGCCTCTGTCGAGCTTCTGACCGGAACCGCCGAGCGCCGGGCGCGCGTGGCGCTCATCGGCGCCGCCCCGATCGCACCGGGGGAGCGCGGCTTCGGCCGCGTCCACGTCGAGGGCGACGGTCTTCCTCTCCTGCCGGGCGACCGATTCGTCCTGCGCGGCTTCTCCCGGGATGCCGGCGTCGGCTCGACCCTCGGCGGGGGCGTCGTCCTCGACGTCGCCCCGCCCCATCGCCGCCGCCGCGACCCGGCGCTCGAGGCCGAGCTCGAGCGCCTCGACGGCGGCGATCTCGCGACCGGCCTCGCCGTCCGGATCGAACGCGCCGGCCTCGAAGGCATGCGCGAATCCCGCCTCGCCCTCGAGACGGGCGAACGCGAGGAGGCCCTCGGCGGTGTGCTCGACGACCTCGCTGCCGACGGCGCGATCGTTCGACTCGAAGGCGGACTCTGCCTGGGTAACGCCGCCGCCGAACGACTGATGGCGGCGCTCCTCGAGACCCTCGAGGCCTTCCACGCGCGCGAGCCCCTCCAGCCCGGCATGCCCCGCGCCGCGCTGATCGGCTCGCTCCCCGAGAACGTCCCGACCGAGTCCGGTGCCGCGCTCCTCTCCCGCCTCGCCGAGCGCGGGGCGCTCGAGATCCGAAGCGACGTCGTGACCCGCGTCGGATTCGAATCGAGCCTCGATGCCGATCAGGAGGCGCTTGCGGCGAAGCTCCGGAAGCGATTCGCGGAGACGGGCCTCGAGCCGCCGGCGATGCGCACCGTCGCGGAAGAGACCGGCGAGGACGAGCGCGCGCTCCGGGAGGTTGCGCACTTCCTCGAGCGCGACGGGACCCTCGTCGCCGCTCCCGACGATCTCTTCTTCGACCGGGCGAGCGTCAAGCGCCTGATCGCGGACGTCGTCGCCCACTTCGAATCGAGCGACGAGCTCGACACCCAGACCCTCAAGGCGATGATCGGCGCGAGCCGCCGAACGGCGATGCCGCTGATGGCGCTCCTCGACGAGCTCCAGATCACGCGCCGCGACGGGAGCCTGCGGCGCCTGATCGGCTCGGAGCCCAGGTGGTAACGGGATCGGATCGGACCTGAACCCGATCTGATCGAGCGCTCGCGCATCCTTCGGCGCATGCCGACGATCGGGCGAATCGGCCCGTACCGTTTCTTCTTCTACAGCAACGAGGGCCTCGAGCCGCCTCACGTCCACGTCCAGCGCGACGAGGCGACGGCGAAGTTCTGGCTCGATCCCGTCCTGCTATGTTCGGCCGACGGGATGAGTCGCCGCGATCTTCGTCGCCTGCACGCGATCGTGACGGAGAAACGAGACGACTGGAGGAGCGCCTGGGATGAGTTCTTCCGCGCCTGACCGAAGCCCGCGGGCAGCGTCCGTCCACGTCTCCGCGGACGAGCTGATCGTGACGCTGCGGGACGGGCGGCGGATCGCGAGCCCGCTCACGTGGTATCCGCGCCTGCTCGCCGCGACGCCCGAGGCGCGGGCGAACTGCGAGCTCCTGGGCGGAGGCACCGGGATCCACTGGCCGGACGTGGACGAGGACCTCAGCGTCGAAGGCCTGCTCGAGGGACGCCCCTCCGCGGAGAGGCGAGTCCCTCGGCGCTGATCGGTCGTCGCTAGGCCAGCGTCTCGTTGATGGCGCCGAGCACCCGGCCGGGCGCGCTCCGCAGCATGTAGTCGTCGGTCTGGTCGATCCAGGCGACCTTGCCCTCGGCGTCCACCAGGAACGTCGTCGGAATCGGCAGCCCACCGAGACCCCGCGGACTGAGGTTCCGCGGATTCCGCAGGTTCAGCCGATCCGTCACGACCAGGTCCGGATCCGAGAGCAGCGTGCCCTGGATCCCGTGCTTCGGCCGCCCCTCGCGAAGCTGCTCCGGGGTGTCCGTGCAGATCGCCACGAGCGCGATCTCCTTCTCGTCCAGCATCGGCCGGAGCTCTTCCCATCGCCGCAACTCGGCGACACAGTAGGGTCACCAGTGGCCGCGAAAGAACTTCAGCAGGTAGGGCTTGCCCGACAGGCTCGCGAGATCGAAGTCGTTCCCGTGCTCGTCCGGGGCGACGAAGGAGAGCATCGGATCGCCGACGGCGACGGCCGGGCGATTCGGCTGCTGCCGGCTCTGCAGTCGGAGCGCCGGGAAGACGAAGCCGACGAACGCCGCCGGAATTCCGAAGAGCGTCGAGAAGAAGCCGCCCTGCGCGATGGCGATCACGCCGAGCGCCCCGCCGGCCAGGAACGTCGCGAACCAGGCCCGCCGATCGCGCGGGATCGCGACGCGCTGGATCAGCTGGAACCAGTTGTACACCGTCGCCGCGACGACGATCAGCGCGAGGAGTCCGAGCATCCGTCCGCTCCTTCCGTGCCCGCGCCACCCGGGCTCGGCGGCGGCGAACGCCCGAAGGGTACCGCAGGTCCGAGCGGACTAGAGACGCAGCGTGGCGACCGCCCGGTCGATCCAGATCGCGAGCTGCCCGGCCATGTTCGTCTCGCCGAGGATCGGGCTCAGGCCCAGACCCACGGTGATCGAGCCGCAGACGAGCAGGACGAGCTGCTCGTTCGACAACGCGCGGCTCCCCGTCTCGTCGCCGTCGGCGGGGCGCATCATCGCGAGCAGCGGCCGCCCCACGGCCGAGAGCGCGAGGACCGTCGCGGCGAGGCCGATCACCATCGCCCAGCGATGCCCCCCGTGTTCGAGCCCCTGGAGGATCCGGAATCGGGCGACGAACCCGAGGGTTCCCGGAACGCCACCGAGTGAAAGGAGGAACGCGCCGAGCAGCGCCGCCCGGAGCGGGCTCGTCTCGACCATGCCGGCGAGGTCGCCGATGGTCTCGCAGGCACGCTCGTGGTGGCTGAGCGAGCTGAGGGTGGCCATCACGCCGGCGATGGCGGCGCCCGACGCGATCAGCGCCCAGAGGAGCGCCTGGGCCCCGTCGCCCTGGGCTTCGACGAGCGCGAGGGTGAGGAAGCCGACCTGACCGACGGCGATCCACCCGATCAAGCGACGCAGGCCGACCTGGACGAGGGCCATCGCGTGCCCGCCGATCAGGGCGAGTCCGCCGAGCCAGGTGAGCAACGTCGGCAGCCGCGCGCCGAACGAGCCCGGGTCCGCCATCAGCGAGCCGGGGGCGGCGTGCAGCACGCGAAGGAGCACCAGGAAGATCGTCGCCTGCGCCACCGTGGCGACGTGAGTCGTCACGAAGCTCGGGGCGCCCTCGTGCACGTCCGGAAGCCAGGGGTGGAACGGCGCGACGGCGGCTCGGGCGAGCAGCCCGACGACCAGCAGGGAGAGACCGACCTCGAAGGCGAGCGGGTTCCCCGTGTCGGGTCCGGCCAGCCCGGCGAAGTCGAGGCGCCCCGTCGCCCCGAAGAGGAAGGCGAGACCGTGGGCGAAGACCAGGCTCGCGAACACGTGGGCGAAGAAGGCCTTCAGACTCGACTCGCTCGAGGACAGCCTGCGCGAGTCGATCGCGACGAGCGCGATCATCGGAAGCCCCGCGAGCTCCAACGCGACGAGCAGCACCACCAGGTGGTCGGTCACCACCGCCGCCATCGCCCCGGCCCACGAGAAGAGCAGGAGCGCGACGGGCTCGGCAGGACGACTCCGCGCCATCCCGAAGTGCGTGAGCGAGAGCGCCAGGATCAACGCGCCGGCGACGACGACGAAGCCTATGCCGAAGAGTCCGTAGCCGTCGACCGCGAGCACGCCTCCCGTCGCTTCCCGGCCGCCCCAGGCAAGGGTGAACGCCACGCCCATCAGACTCAGGACCGCGACCGCGACGAGCCGGATCCCCGCCAGCGCCGTCTGACGAGGCCCCGCGCGTTCGGTTCGACCGAGCAGGTCGAGGGCGAGGATCGCGAGGGCGCCGAGGGCCGGCATCAATACCGGGTTCAGCACGTTCATCGCGGCGCCCCCGGAATCGAGCGCGGCTCGAGGGACAAGCGGCCCACGCGAACCGATTCCTCGTCGAAGGACAAGCGGCCCACGCGAACCGATTCCTCGTCGAAGGACAAGCGGCCCACGCGAACCGATTCCTCGTCGAAGGACAAGCGGCCCACGCGAACCGATTCCTCGTCGTCGGCGGGCACGTCCCCCGGCGCTGCCTCTTCGGGCGCCACGGAGCGGCGATCCATCTGGTAGAGCAGCTCGAGCACCGCCGGCTCGACGCGACGCAGGACGGGATTCGGATGGATCCCGATGGCGACGATCGGGATCGTGAGCGCAAGGAGGATCGCACGCTCGACGCGGTCGAGGTCGATCAGGCCGCGATTCGCGGGCTCGTCGACGGGCCCGAGGAAGAGCCTGCGCTGGACCCAGAGGAGGTAGGAAGCCGCGACCACCATCGCGATCAGGGCGAAGACCGAGAGCGTGCGCCGCGTCTCGAGGCTTCCGAGCAGCACGAAGAGATCGCCGACGAAGCCCCCGAGCAGCGGCAGCCCCATCAGCGACAACACCATCACCCCGAAGAAGAACGCGCAGACGGGCATCGGCTTGGCGAGCCCCCCGAAAGCGGCGACCTCCGTCGTCCCGCGACGCGCGGCGAGAAAACCGATCAGCACGAAGAGCCCGGCGGTCGCGAGGCCGTGGGTCAGCAGCTGGAGCACCGCCCCCGAGAGCCCCTGCACGTTGAGCGTCGACATGCCGAAGAGCGCGAACCCCGCGTAGCCGACCGACGCGTAGGCGACGAGCTGCTTGAGCTCCTTCTGGACGAGGGCGAGGAGCGAGGCGTAGGCGAGGGCCACGATGCCGAGCAGCGAGAGCGCGGGGCCGGCGGCGTGGGCCGCGTCCGGAAAGAGCGGCAGCGCGAAGCGGAGCCAGCCGATCGCCGCGGTCTGGACGAAGCCCGTGGTGATCAGGACCGAGAGGCCCGTCGGTGCGGCGGCGTGGGCCGCCGGTAGCCAGAAGTGCAGCGGGGCGACCGGGAGCCGCGTCGCGAGGGCGAACGTAAAAGCCAGGAAGAGGATCCACTGCTCGTCGACTTCGAGCCGGACGTCGAGCAGCGAGCGGACCATCCCCTCGCCCGCGTCCCGCGGTGCGAGATCGAGGCTCGCGACCCCGAACTGCGTGAGGGTCGCTTCGTGGAGGACGAAGGCGGCGAAGAGCAGACCGGCGAGACCGATGGCCTCCGTCGTCCAGAGTCGCGACGCCGCGCGCGCCCGCCCGAGCCCGCCCCATCGACCCATCCACAGCAGGAGCGGAACGAGCCCGGCGGCCCAGAAGCCGATGAAGAAGAGCAGGTTCGACGAAGCGATCGCGCCCAGCAGCGCGCTCTCCAGCGAGAGGATCACGAGGACCCACGCCGACTCGGCGTCCTCGACCGACGCCCGGGACGCGATCAGCGCGAGCGGCGAGACCCCCGCCGTCGAGAGCAGGAAGCAGAGACCGATCCCATCGACGGCGAAGGCCACGTTGGCACCGAGGGACGGGACCCATTGAATCGTCTCGACCCCCTGCAGGCCGAGGGTCTCCGGATCGAAGGTGATCGCCGCCCCGAGCGTCGCCGCGAAGGTCGCGAGCGTCGCGACGAAGGCCGTGCCGAGCCAGAAGCGGGAGGGAAGCGCGCCGAGCCCGACGGCGCGCAGCGTCCAATCGAAGAGTCCGAGGGCGAGGGCCACGGTCACGGGCGTCGCGACGATGATCGAGAGCAGGTGTTCCGCCAGAAAGGGCGCCAGCACGTTCAACATCGGGACCCGCCCTTCATGAGACCATCCAGGTCACGACGACCAGCACGGTGAGCAGCCCGAGCAGCGTGTAGCTCTGCATGCGGCCGTTCTGGACGCGCCGCAGGACGCCCCATACGGCCCCTCGAAGCAGGCCCGATCCGCCGGACACGACCATCCGGTCGATCAGCTGACTCTCGATGCCCCGCGCCAGCGCGAGCTCGGAGAGACGACGGAGCGGCCGCACGAGCAACACCTGGTAGGCGCGCTCGAAGAAGAACATCTCGCGCATCCAGCGGGTCGCGACGACGCCCGCGGCATGCTTCGACTCGCCGCGGTATCCGCGCCGCGAATAGCGGGCCGCCGAGATCGCGAAGCCGAGGACCACGACGAGACCGACGAGCCCCGCCAGCCACCCGCGCTCGCTGCCGACGAGCTCGGGGTCCGGAGCGCCCGGCACGACCCGCGTCAGGAAGTAGCCGACGGTGTCCATCTGCTCGATCGGCGCGGACGTCAGCTCCTGCCAGAACTGCGCGGGACTGAGGAAGCCGCCGCTGAACGCGAAGACGGCGAGAACCGTCAGGCTGTTCTGCTGCCAACCCGTGGGATCACGGAGCGGAGACTCGACCAGGCCGCCGGGACGCACGTTGCCCCAGAAGATCAGGAAGAAGGCACGCCCCATCGCGAAGGCGAGGACCCCGATGCTGACGACGACGATTCCGAGCAGGAGCCCGCTCTCGGGACGCGCCGAGATCCACAGGAACGCGACGAGCTCCTCGAACGGAAAGAAGTTCGCGAACGGGAACGCCCCGACGAGCGCGAGGGCGGCGATCAGGAAGAGCCAGTGGGTGCCTGGCATGCGGCGGCCGAGCCCACCCATGCGACGCAGGTCCGTCACGCCCTTCTGCGCGTCGATCACGACGCCCGCGGCGAGCAGGAGGAGCGCCTTCGAGACCGAGTGGGTCAGCATCAGGAACGCCGTGGTCGAGTGGGCCCCGATGCCGATCCCGAGCACCGCGAAGCCGAGGACCGCGGAGGTCGTGAAGGCGATCAGCCGTCGCAGATCGAGCTGGTTCGCCGCTGCCAGGCTCGCCAGCAGCGCCGTCGCCGCGCCCGCCAGGATGAGCGTCCGCAGGGCGCCGGGCGCGCTCTCGAGCAGGAACGCGAAGCGGAGCAGGACGTAGACCCCGGCGACGACCGTCGTGACGGACTGCATGAGCGCCTGCGCCGCCGCCGGGCCGGTGGTCGATTGGGGCAGCCAGAAATGGAGCGGGAGCTGCGCGCATTTCGTGAGCGCCGCGAGCACGAGCCCGAAGCCCACGATCTCGAGCAGGAGCGGCGCCGTCGCCGTGCCGTACGAGAGCCAGAGCACGCCCTGTCCTTCCAGCAGGCGGAAGGCCGCTTCGATCCCGCGGAAGGTGAGCGCGGGGGCCCCGGCCCGGGACAGACCGTCGAAGAGCAGGAGCATCGCCGCCAGCAGCCCCAGGTCGCCGACCCGTCCGATCACGAACGTCGTCGCCCCGGCCCGCGAGGCGTCTCGATCCTCGAAATCGAACGCGGCGAAGAGCTGCGAGGCGAAGCCGACGCCGGCCCAGCCGAGGAAGAAGAGCAGCAGGTTGTCCGCGAGAACCAGGACGAGGGTCGATCCGACGAGCAGATCGAGCATCGCGAACGTGCGGTGCGCCGTCTCGCGATCGAGGACGTTCCGTGCGTAGCCGCCGATCGCGTGGACGTAGACGACGAGCGCCGTCGCGGTCACGACGAGACAGAAGACCGCCGAGAGCGGATCGAGCTGGAAGGCCAGCTCCGCGCTGAAGCTGCGGGGACCGACGCCGCCGCCGATCCAGGGGCCGACGCTGTCGAGGAGCCGATCGGCGGCGCCGATGCCGACGAGATCGTAGAGCCCGAGCATCGACAGGATGAGCGCGGCGGTGACCGCCGAGACCGAGACGCCGAAGACCAGGCGATCGGAGATCTGCGCGCGGACGAGGCCGATCAGGACGCCGTGCACGAGCGCCGCGACGAGCGGCAGCAGCGCGATCCACCGGATCATCGATCCGCCGAAGAACGCTCCGGTCGTGCTCGGGTCGTCCATCCGTCTACCCCTCGAGCAGCCCGGCGTCCTGCACGTCGAGCGTGCCGCGCCGCACGACACGCGCCACGACGATCGCGACGCCGAGCGCGACCTGGAGCAGACCGACGAGGACGAAGACCACGAGCAGGACGCCGCCCTCCCCCGGTGCGACTTCCGTCGAACGGGCCACGAGCCAGCCGATCCCGACCACGACCACCGAGAGCCAGCCGAAGAGCACGCCCACCAGCATGCCGATCAGACTGCGTCGCCAGAGCAGACCGAGCATCGCGACCCAGAAGAGCGCGAGCCCGCCCAGCACGAGCGCGAGCGGTCCCTCAGCCACGCGTACGCCCCTCTACGACCGGATCGCGGATCTCCACGCCTAACGGTTCCTTCCTTCGCCGCGCAGGAGCATGAGCGAGGCCAACAACGTGGCGGCCAGCAGCAACCCGACCAGCGCCGCGCCTTCTTCGAGCGATCCGAAGAAGCGTCCTCCGACGAAGTCGCCCTCGGCCGACAGGCCGGTCGGGACGCCCTGCGTCGTGGGCCCGACCTCGACCTCGGCGAGCCCGATTCCGAGGGCCGCGATGCCCGCCGCGAGCAGCACGAAGGCGAGCCCCCGGGCCAACGCGGTCGGCCCATCGGTGGGCGGAAGGTGGTCGCGGTCGACGTCGACCAGCATCCAGCCGAAGAGCTGCAGGAGCGCGAGCGCGAGGGTCGCGCCGGCGAGGGCGAGCCACGCCGGATAGCCGCCGCCGGCCTCCACGAGCACGATCCCGAGCGCGACGAGCGAGACGCCGGCCGCGAAGATCGATCGCGTGAGGTTGCGGCCCAGCACGACCGACCCGAAGGCCGCGAGGCAAGCGAACGCGAGAACGAAGACGAGCAGCGACGTCACGCGCCCACTCCCGGCAGGCCTTCCAGCCAGAGTGCGATCGCCGCGACGAGCAGCAGGTTTGCCCAGGCGACCGGCAGCAGCCGCCGCGTCGCCAGGCGGAGCGAACGGTCGTCGCGGCTCGTCGCCGTCATGCGCCCGACCCGCGCCCCCAGGTAGAGCACCGCGACGAGCTTGCCCGCGAACACGCCGACGTGGAGCAGGGTGACGAGCGCCTCGGGCAGGCCGCGTCCCAGGAAGGGCTCGGCCCTTTCGACGAGCGTGACGGGATCGACCAGCGGCAGTCCCCCGGCCCCGAGGAAGAGCGTCACGAAGAGTCCGGCGGCGAAGACGGAGGCGAGCCGCGCTTCGACGCGAAGCCAATAGAGCTCCGTCGCATCGCCATCGAGGCCCAGCCCCGCGACGCCGACCGCCCCCGCGCCCGGGACGTCCGCCCGCGGCGAGGCCACCCAGAGCGAGATGGCCGCCGCGAAGAGCACCGCGGTCAGCGGCTGCGTGAACAGGTTCCAGGCCGGCACGGGCCAAGCCTCGAGCCGCGCGACGACGTCGGGCCCGAAGAGACGCGCGAGCCCGGCCACCGGCCACAGCATCCGCTGCTGGTCGAGGACGAGATCGTGGAGTCGGAGCGAAGCGGCGTCGATCGCCAGGGGCATCGACGAGAGGACGAGCAAGGCGGTCCCGGCGATCGCCCGGCTCGCCTGACGCGCGGCGCCCATTCGCGACCAGGCGCTGCGTTCCGACAGCCCGATCGCGATGCGGGCGACCGCCAGCGCGAGGAGCACGAGCAGGATCGCGATCAGCCCTCCTTCGAGATCGAGCAGCAGGAGAGGCGGACCGGCGGCCCCGCCCCAGGTCCCCGCGATCGGCAGCAGGCCGAGCCCCAGCAGGAGCGCCCCGCAGCCGAGACCGCGGGAGAGCCGGCGGAGTCCGCGGCGATGATCCACGACGCGCGTTCGACGCCGCACGAGTCGAGCGAAGCCGGCGAGGGCCCGGGCCGTCGCGGCGCGCGAGGGAGGATGGAGCACGCCGCCGCCCCAGACCGCGCGCGGCGGCGCGAGCTCCGGGCGATCCGTGCGGGCGCGACTGCGGCCGGACCGCTCGAAGAGCGCGACGCTCGCAAGGCCGACCATCGCGACGACGAGCCAGACCCCGACCAGGAACGCGGTCGTCATTCCGTCCGTCCTCCCCGTCCCGCGTGGACGACGACGAGCAGCGTCGGCAGCACCAGCCAGAGCGCCGTCTGCACGACGCCGACCCCGACGCTGCGAAGCGAGACGGCGGCCGGCAGCAGCGCGAGCGCGACGAGCGCCATGAAGAACGCGCCCAGCAAGCCGCGGTGGAGGAGCACCGCATGTCGGGGAGAGCGGCGCGCCTTCTGCGACGATCCGAACTCGATCTCCGCGACCGGCAGGATCTCGGCCCGGCGGGCCGGCAGCGCACGGCGAAGCCCCGCGGCGGCGAGCGGCACGGCCGCGAGCAGCGCGAGCGCGGTCAGGAGGAAGAGCGTCGCGGGCATGCGCCCCCGGGCGGCCCGACCTCTCTCCGCGCGGTCCCCCGTCTCCGGATCCGAGGGCTCGGACCCGCTCGGGGCGGCTGCGCAGACATCGATCGGACGGGCAACGGGGGGTGACCCGCGGGAGGCCGACGGCTTCCGCGAGAAGTCGCAAAAGTAGCCGTAGGCCCCCGAAAGGTCAACGAAAATGCGGGGATCCAGCCCCTTCGCACCGGCTCCCGGACGCCTTCGGCCCGAGACCCGTCAGCGCGGGATCTCGGTGGTAAGGTAGGCGCCGTGAGTACTCCCACCGCCGTGCTCGGCGCGGGCAGCTTCGGCACCTGCCTGGCCAGCCTGGCCGCCCGCGAACACGATGTGAAGATCTGGGCCCGCCGCGCCGAAGTGGCGGAGTCGATCAACCGCGACCACCGGAATCCGCGCCACCTGAGCGAGTACGCCCTGCCCGAGAACCTCGAGGCGACGACCGATCTGCGAGACGCCCTCTCGGGGCGGGAGCTCGTGATCATCGCCGTCCCCAGCACGTCGCTCCGCGAGGTCATGGAGACGGCCGCGCCCTGGATCGAGCCCGGCGCGATCATCGTCTCCGCGGTCAAGGGCATCGAGTTCGAGACCGGCCTCACGATGCACGGGATCCTCGAGGACGTGCTGCCCGAGGAGCACCACCCGCGACTCGTCGCGCTCTCCGGCCCCTCCTTCGCCGCCGAGATCGCCCAGCAGCGCCCTACCGTCGTGACCCTCGCCTGCCGCGAGGAGGCCTACGCCATCTCGGTCCAGGCGACCCTCTCGAGCCCCTGGTTCCGCTGCTACACGAATACCGACGTGATCGGCGTCGAGATCGCCGGCGCGCTCAAGAACGTGATCGCGATCGCGATCGGCATGTGCGATGCCCAGGACGGCGGCCACAACGCCCGGGCCGCCCTCATGACGCGCGGGCTCGCCGAGATCACGCGGATCGGCGTCGCGATGGGCGCCACCCCGGAGACCTTCCTCGGCCTCTCGGGCATGGGCGACCTCCTGCTGACCTGCACCGGCGACCTCTCCCGCAACCGGCGCGTCGGGCTCGGGCTCGGCGAAGGCCGCAAGCTCGAGGACATCGTCGAGGAGCTCGGCGAGGTGGCGGAGGGCGTCCATACGACCCGGGCCGCGGTGCGGCTCGCCGAGCGGCTGGGCGTCGATGCCCCGATCACGAATCAGGTTCGCGCCGTCCTCGACGGCGAGAAGATGCCGCAGGAAGCGGGCCTCGCGCTCATGACCCGCCAGCTGAAGAGCGAGCGCGACGCGACCTTCGCGCGACGCACGAGCGGCGGACCCTCGGAAAGCGAACACGATCGCAAATAGAATCGGCGATCGGCGGCCCATGGCGACGAGCGAAACCCCCCGAAATCGCTAGG
>Ga0180436_10000089_pt1 | contig 90840 bp, 62 predicted proteins | sample SS_ome_2_FD_132434 | JGI IMG/M metagenome (GOLD analysis project Ga0180436, IMG submission 132434) | Hypersaline lake sediment archaeal communities from the Salton Sea, California, USA - SS_3_S_2 metaG | ecosystem: Environmental > Aquatic > Non-marine Saline and Alkaline > Hypersaline >...
GCGGTGATCTCAGCAGGTTTCTCGGTCACGTCGACCTTGAACCGTCCGCAGGCCTCCATGGCTTTCTTCAAGAAAGGGGTCGTTAGTTTCCACCTGTGGTTGTTCCGCCCGCTGATGAACAGGACTCTGATCGGCTCGGCTGCGGCCAGACTGGCCGACAGGGCGACCACTGCGAATTGGATGGCTGCGATCTTCTTTATGTTGAGTGTCACTCTCTGGCTCCCGGAATATCTTGCGGTGAAGGCGGTTACGCCCATCGGCCTCGGGGCTGTCATGTCCCTGAGGCCGCTGTGCGGGAAGTAGTCCGGACTTCCGGTCGGCAAGCCCGTCAGTGCAGCGAGGCATTATACTGGCTCAATGACCGCCGGACCACAGCATCTTCCCCCATGAAAAACGCACACCATCGGCGCCTATTGGCCTAATTCTCATGCGATCTACCACGATTTTGCGTTGCACCCGCGGCGAAGCTGCCCCAGGCCGTTGTCGTGGGCTTTCATCCTCCTCACGGCTCGCTGGAGTTTCTTCCGCAGATCGTCCCTTTTCTCACTTGTTTCGGCGTTCCCGATTGCCCGGCGGATCTTCTCAAGATCCCTCTGTGTGCGCGCTTTGTATTCAAGCAGTTCGGTCCGCCGGGCGGCCCGCATGTCGCGAATATCTTCGGCGCAGACGTTTTTCAGATACGCCTTGAGCTTGCCCTTGAGCTTCCTCGCCAGATCGGGCATCTCCTTCGACAGGTCGTCTTTCTCGCCGATGTCCTTGACGAGATTGAACAGCAGCGACTCGCCGGTGTTCAAGTGCAGCATAAGCTTGTAGTCTCCGCACCGTATCGCGCTGACCGGAGTCCCGGCGTACCATGGGAAATGGAACACAAACTCGTCGACGCCGCGTTTGACCTCGCCGTTTGCAGGATCGGTGAACAGCGGACGGAGACTGCCGCCGTCGAGGTCCTTCGGCAAGGGTTTCCTGTTGCCGGCAATATCGGCGACAGTTGGCAGGATGTCCCACCCGGCGATCGGTTTGTGGCAGTACGCTCCGGCCTTGACGCCCGGGCCGGCGATCACAGTCGGTACGCGCAGGCCGCCTTCCCAGAGATTGGCTTTTCCGCCTCGCAGCGGGGCGTTGCCGCGAAAACCGCCGCCGTTGTCGGAAGTGAATATCACGTAGGTGTTGTCCTCCAGGCCCAGTTGGCGGACTTTGTCGAGGACCATTCCCAGACCGGCGTCGAGGTCTTCTATCATCGCCGCGTACAGCGGCGCCCACGCGTTTCGCCTCGGCGGCGGATTGGCGAAGTCCCTGTTGTTGCACTTGGCTCCTCGCGGGGCCTTGCGGTATTTTTCGAGGGTCTCGGGGCGGGCGAAATGCTGAACGTGGACAGCGTAGTGGGACAGTTGCATGTAGAACGGACGGGAGGCCTTGGCGCACTTGTCGATGAAGGCGTTGGCTCGTCTGGTTATGCTGAATATCCTCTTGGGATCGTTGGCGGCAAGCGGCCTTCTGTTCTTTCCGGAGATCCAGTCGCCGTCGCCGTTGTTGGTGTTTCCGTCCGACACGTCGTATCCGGCGTGTTCGGGCGATCGAGGCGGGAAGCCCCATTTGCCGAAATGAGCGGTCAGGTACGACGGGTCGGCGGCCTTGATCATCTGAGGGATGGCGATCTCTTTCTTGCAGTCGATTCCGCGGACCTTGGCCAGCACGTCGTGGACTACGGTTTGTCTGAGTCTGGCGGGAGTCTTGCCGAACTGCACGCCGCCGCGCGACGGAGTGCATACCGGAGCCGGGGAATATGCGTTCGAAAAGACCATGCCGCGCTTGGCCAGCTTCTCCAGTTCGGGGGTCTTGTAGTAATCGCTTCGTGAGCCTGCGACGCCTTTCATCATAGCAACCGAAGTGTCGCCCCACCCCTGGTCGTCGGTGAAGAAGAGAATTATGTTCGGCTTTGACTCGGGCGACTCGGATTCGGTCCGGGCGAATCGGGGGGTCGCCAGCGCGGCGACCGTCATTCCAGACAACTTGAGCGCCTCGCGGCGCGACAGACAACTGCTTGGGTGTCTCACGTTCGCTGCTCCAGTCCCCCATATGTTAACATGGCGTCGACCTGGTCAGCCGGCTTGAACTGCACGCACGCCCGTAAGGCCTAGTTTCTTTCGAATCCGACAACATGGCGACCCGGTATCATTCGGATTGTCGCCTCCCGCCCGCTGGGTTGCCCCGACTGGGTCCGAGGAGCTTCGTGCATCTCGTAGATGTTTCTGTCTTCTTCGACGCGCCACCATCCGGTGACTCTTTGCCCGTCATTGAGCACCAGCGTTCCGTAGCCCAGTTCGGATACGACCGCTCCGTCGGTGGTTCCGCCGGGGATGTTGGGGATTCGTGGAATTTGGGGGATCTCGGGGACGTTGACGTTGAAGCAGCCTGTCGTCACCGCCAGGGCCGCAATTAGGCAGGCCAGCAAGGCCCACGCCGGAGATATTCGTCGTTTGCGTGCAATCTTTTGCTTCATTGGCCCGTTTCTCCTTACCGGTGCGAATCCGACCGGCAACCGTACGTTTTATTTTTCGTCTCGACTTCTATCCGATTCTACGGTATCAATGTCGGCGACGCAATCGTATCTTCGATCGCTCGGGACTTTAATGAACTTCTAGCAGGAGCCTCAGCATGAAGCGTCGTGACTTCCTCAAGACACTGTCGGTCGGAGCCGCTTTCGCCGCAACCGCACGCCTGGCGCCCGGAGCCCCGGCCGCAAAGGCCAAGCGCCCCAATATAATCGTAATACTCACCGACGACATGGGGTTCTCTGATCTCGGATGCTACGGCGGCGAGATAGAAACGCCCAATATGGACAAACTGGCTGGCGGAGGCGTGAGGTTCACAGAGTTCTACGGGACCGCCAGGTGCTGGCCGACCCGCGCGACGCTCATGAGCGGGCGATACAGCAACTCGCTGGGCGATTCGCAGGTTTCCGTCGCCCAACTGCTCAAGACGGCGGACTACCAGACCGGTATGGTCGGCAAATGGCACCTGTCCAAAGATGGCAAGAAGAACGGGCCCATCCAACGCGGCTTCGACGACTTCTACGGCACCATCACCGGAGCCGGATCTTTCTACGATCCGTATACGCTGACGCGCGGAACCGAGCCGACGGAGCCCGACGGAAAGGACTACTACTACACCGACAAGATCGGGTCGGAAGCTGTTCGCCAGATCGAAAGCTTCGCCAAGTCCGACAAGCCGTTCTTCCAGTACGTGGCCTTCACCGCGGCGCACTGGCCGCTGCACGCACCGGAGAAGACTACGCAGAAGTACATGGAACGCTACAAGTGCGGATGGGAGAAGATGCGTGCCGATCGCTACGCACGCATGCTCAAGATGGGCGTAATAGACGCCAAACGCTGGCCCCTGCCCAAGCGGGAGCCGCGAGTTCAGGATTGGGACACGATCGATCACAAGGAATGGCGAATCCGTAATCAGGCCGTCTACGCCGCGATGGTCGATCATATGGACCAGGCTGTCGGCGAGATCGTAAAGGCGCTGAAGAAGACCGGGCGGTTTGAAGACACGCTGATAATCTACACCAACGACAACGGGGCCTGCCCCGAACACCTCAGCGGCAACGGTTGGAACACCGCGACGAACATCATCGCCAAGGCCAAGGCCGCCGGTAAGAAGATCAGCGTCGGCGACAACTACGACGTGCCGTCCGGAGGTCCCGATACGTACCACAGCGTCGGACACAACTGGGCCAACGCGCAGAACACGCCGCTCCGAAGATACAAGTCGAACGTACACGAAGGCGGGTCCTGCGTGCCGTGCATTATGCACTGGCCCAAGGGTCTGAAGATCAAGCCGGGATCGATCACCCGGCAGCGCGGGCACATGGTCGACATCCTTTCAACCTGCATAGATCTTGCCGGGGCGAAATACCCCGCCGAGTTCAACGGCAAGAAGATCGCTCCGAACGAGGGAACTTCGCTCGTGCCGACTATCGAAGGCGGAAAACAGGAGCACGAGCGGGCCTATTACTTCAATCACGCCGGGACCCGGGCGGTGATAAAGGGCGACTGGAAGGTCGTCGCCGAAAGGCGCGGGAAGTGGGAACTGCACAATATCACCAAAGAGAAGACCGAAATAACCAACCTCGCCGACAAGAACCCCGAGAAGGTCAAAGAACTCGTTACGCTTTGGGAGGCGAGATTCGGTAAGATAGGAAGGAAAAAGTAGTGTAAGGGCGCATCCCTTGCCGGAGCGAATTGTGAGATGCTGGCGATACGCGTTCTTTGTGTATCCTTGCGATTCTGAAGAGCATTATCGCCGATTACCCGGGAACGCGGTCGGCGAAAGCAGCGGCGGCGAGACTCCAGCAGCCTGGCAAGCAGGGCGATAGGGGGTTGGGTTCCAGCGTGGGATGTACATGTCGTCCGATGGGGGCGTAAGCCGAGGGTTCCGTTCGTATGTCGGTGTCATTCTCTCCAAGACGCTTCAAAAAAAGCTGGAGCGTAATTATCTCTCTCTGTTTGTGTACCGATAATCATGGATGTGCCATGCGTGATTCACCGGGATTGGGACCGCGCGGCCTCAATATGCTTCATGCACGATCATGACGGTGTTCTGGAGAGACAAATGACCGTTATTAAAGAGTTTGTGCCGGATGTGGGGAGTCGGAGGGCAGTTGTCACCATATCCTCCGAGAGCATGGTGTCTGTCGCCGCCGAGGCCATGGCGCCGGCCTGGGCCTTCGGACGCTGAAGTACGAGAAATAACGACGTCGAACGAGGAAGTCGTATGAAAAGACGAACCGACATGCTCTCGAATCCCGAGGATGACAGGGCGGTATTGACCGTCCGGGACAGCGACACGATCTCCCGGGCCGCGGGACTTATGCGCCGCGGCCAGGTGGGCTCGCTGGTGGCGGTTGATCTCGACGACAGGGTCGTCGGAATCGTAACTGAACGCGACATCATCTTCGACTGCATAGCACAAGGCAAGGATCCCTGCGATGTGCGAGTCGCCGACATAATGACCGGAAACGTCGTGTCGGTTCGTCCGGGCATATCGTTCAACGACGCCGACGCTGTTATGTCTGAACATGGAATTCGTCATCTGCCGGTGGTTGAAGACGGAAAGGCTGTTGAGATGATCTCGACTCGGGACGTCATGGCGGCCCGATTGGGGACCGTCCAGGCCATGAAAGACGCCGCCGAGCAGATCGCACTGTTGAGCAAGAACGTCAGGAAGCTGGATATGCAGGAGATTCTTGATCGGCTCGAGAGCGAATTGCCCAGCGTATTCGGAGCCAGGCGCTGGGCTCTTTACCTGGCGTCCGAAGATCGCGGTAGTGAGCGTCAATCTCTGATCCAGAGAACCAACTGCCCTTGCAGTCCGGCGGCGCTTGTTCAGCGAGCCGGCGGCCCCGCCCTGGCCGGCGACAAATCGCCCGGGCCTATGGAGCTTCCTGATGACTGCAGGCGGCTCGGCGCGTCAGGTTGTTGCGCCGCGGCGTTGCTGGTTCTGGCCGAACGGAGAAACAACTCAGGCTCCGACAGTCAGGGAGAATCCAGTTATCTTTGCATGTGCGGACTGCCGAAGTCGTCCGAGGCTTCGTCGGAGGTGTTCAAGTACAAGCTGGGGCTGGTCGCCGACATACTGACTGTGAACTTCGCCAACGCAAGACTCTATCGAGCCGCGTACCGCGATCCCCTGACCGGTCTGCGCACCAGGCGCGCCATGGAGGAGGCCCTTGGGGACGAGTACTCCCGCGGATTACGCTACGGTCGGGCGTTCTGCGTGGCAATGCTGGACGTGGACAATTTTAAGAACGTCAACGATACCTACGGACACGCCGTGGGCGACGACGTACTGCGGCGATTGGGCTCCGGGCTCCTGGGTTGTATGCGTGCGCACGACCTGACTGCCCGGTATGGCGGAGACGAAGTCGCGATTCTCATGCCCGAGACGAACATCGACGAGGCGTTGGTGGTGATGGAGCGACTGTACGATCGGTTGAAGCGTGAGCTTCGCATTCCAGCGGGTCCGGCGGTGACAGTAAGCTGCGGTCTGGCCCAGTGGTCCGGACAGGCCGAACAGACCGCCGCCGCAGTCGCCTGTCGCGCTGACGAGGCGCTCTACGAGGCCAAACGCGCAGGACGAAACTGCATTATGGTCGACAACGGCGACAGTTGCGCACGGCACGAGTTTTGCCGGTTGGCGGTCGGTGAAACTGCTTGAGCCGGGCGGTCAGGTACGCGTTCTCCGGATTATCGGCGTCAGGTAGCGCGGTTTTTCTACTATTCCCGGCGGGCGGCAGTTCTTTGGGTTGTCCAGATCAGCCCGGCATGAGGCCAGGTGTTTTTCAAGACGTTTGACCACGTCAGGGTTGGCCTTCGCGACGTTCCTGCTCTCGCCGATGTCCTTTTCCAGATTGTAAAGGTGTCCGTTTGCGTGCAGTTTCCACTTGCCGCACCGGACCGCTCGCAGAGTTGTTCGCTGGTAGTAGAAAAACGCCTCATGCGGCGATTTGGCGTTAGGCTCGCCGCACAGAAGGGCGGTGATGTCCTTTCCGTCGATCTTGCGATCGGCGGGCGCCCTGCCGCCTCCCATCGCCGCGAACGTCGGCAGGATGTCCATCGTTGAGGTGATCTCGTCGCAAACGGCTCCGGCGGGCACCGTGCCGGGGCGCCAGGCGATCGTCGGTTCGCGCATCCCGCCTTCCCACGTGCTGCCCTTGCCGCCCCGCAGCGGCCCGCGCGAGGCCGGCGTCGTCCCGCCGTTGTCGGATGTGAATATCACGACAGTGTCCTTGTCGAGTTTCAGATCCCGGAGCGTCTGGAGTATCTGACCGGCCGACCAGTCGACCTCCTCGATTTGGGCGCGGGTGGCGTTGCCGCCGGCCTTGTCCATGAACTCCTTGCGAGCTCTGCGCGGACCGTGGATAAATGCGTGCGGAAGGTAGACGAAGAACGGTTTGTCCTTGTTCTTTCGCATGAATGCGACCGCTTCATCGGTGAAGCGCTTGCAAAGCTGCGCCTGGTCATTCATGTCCTTTACGATGTCCACGACCTTGGTGTCGCGCAATATCGGAAGCGGGCAGGGAAAGACCTTCCATCTCTTCGCCGACGGCATCGGCGGCCACATGTCGTTTGAATACGGAATACCGAAGTAAGTGTCGAATCCGTGGTTGGTCGGCAGGAACTCCGGCTGATCGCCGAGGTGCCACTTGCCGAAGCAGCCTGTGGCGTAGCCGGCGTCTTTGAGGATCTCCGCGACGGTGATCTCCTTGGGATTCAGCCCGTTGCTGTCCTTGGGGAACAGCACGATGCTCCATGAGCCGGTAGCCATACCCACGCGCTTGGGATAGCACCCGGTCATGAGCGCCGCCCGCGAAGGCGTGCAGACCGGGCACGCCGAGTAGAAGGAAGTAAGCTTCATTCCCTCCTTGGCCATCCGGTTGAGGTGCGGCGTCTTGTTGATCGTGGACCCGAACGGCTCAATGTCGCCGTAGCCCATGTCGTCGATAAAGATCACAACGAAGTTGGGCTGCTTCCGCGCGGTGTTTTCCGCCCGAGCGGTCCGCCCAAACAAGGAAGCGGCCCCAACCGAACAAACCGCCGCCGAAGCACTCTTAACAAAACTTCTTCTATCCATCATGTGATTACTCCTGCTAAACACAAAGGGGTCAGGACTCTTTGTTTGATGTGGGGGGCGAGTTGCATCGTTAGTACTCGCTTGGTCGCCTCAAGTGAAGCTTGTTTGTGGAGATTATCCTCTCTCAGGAACTCACTGGATGAGGAGCCCAAGGGGGAATGTTCCGCTCTTCTACTACTGGGGTCCGCTTTCGCCATGCTCGCTTTCCCTGTCCTCATCCTAACGTAAGTGCTAACGTAAGCGTATCGCAGGCGGTGGTCAAGCCTCAACAGAAGATAAGGGCAAAGAGTCCTGACCCCTTTGTTTGGCCCGTCGCTATTCCTTGACTCGCACCGATTCCCACCAGGCTACGACTTTCTTGGTCAAATCCGCAGCGATCTTGGGTTGTGATTCTGCGACGTTCTTGGTTTCGCCGGGGTCGGTTTTCAGATTGTACAACTGCTGCTTCGAGCCGTCGTAGTCGCACAGGAGTTTCCAGTCGCCTTGGCGAATCGCCAGGTCGGGCAGGTTCTTCAGGCCGTAGAAGTTCTTGCGGTCCGGCGGGCGGCTGAAGAATAGCGGCGCTTTCCGTGAGGCGTTAGATTCGCCCAGGAGTGTGGCCAGCAGATCTTCGCCGTCGTACTTGGCGCCTTTCTGCGGTTTGGCGCCGGCGAGTTTCAGCAGCGACGGGGTCAGGTCTATCGCAGAGAAGACCGATTCTTTGTTGCGCATCCCGACCGCGGATTTCGCGATCATGCCTGGTCCCCAGGCGATCAGCGACGAGCGGATTCCGCCTTCGAACAGGTGGGTCTTGTATCCTTTGAAGTGGGCGGCTCGTCCGGCGCCGAGTTCCGGCCCGTTGTCCGAACAGATCAGGATCAGCGTGTTGTCGAGCAGGGCGGTGTCTTTGCTCACGTAGTCGAACAGCCGGCCGAACTGCTGGTCCATCGCCTCCAGGACCGCCAGGTACAGGCCGCGTTTGCCGCCTTTCTTGGCGTCGTTGTATTTCTCGAACGGCGGCCAGAACGGCGAATGCACATCGTCGGGCCAGAGGTTCACGTAAAACGGTTTGCCCGCCTTGCGAGCCTTGGTCATGAATGGTATGGCGGCGTCCACGAACCCGCTGGTGATCTTCGAACGCTGCATCCAGGTCACCGGTCCGCCGAGAATCTCCGCCCGGCCCCAGATCTTGCCGACTTTCCCCTCGCCGTTCTTCGTAAGCGGCAGGAGCTTGGGACCCAGGCCCTCGAAGTTCGTCAGCGACGCATCGAAGCCGTACTCCTTGATCTGCGGGGCGTCGGTCACGTCGCGCTGTCCCCCCATGTGCCACTTGCCGAAGTGACCCGTTGCGTAGCCGGCGGATTTCAGGCTGCGGGCCAGCATCGGCGCCTTCGGGTCGAGCCAGTTGGCGATGCCGCGCTGCTTGTTGTGCCTGCGGTTGGACAAATAGGAGGTGATGTTCCATCGCTGGGGATATGTGCCGGTCGATATCGCTATTCGCGACGGCGAGCAGATCGGCGAGTTGACGTAGAACTGTTCGAACGCGATGCCCTCGGACGCCATCTTGTCGATATTGGGCGTTTTTGCGTCCTTGTTGCCGAAGCAGGAGAAGTCCGCCCAGCCCATGTCGTCGATGAACACGAGAATGATGTTCGGCTTCTTCGCCGCTCTTGCGGCTCGGGCCGGCGCGGCAAGCGGCGATCCGGCACCGAGCGAACACGCTGCGGCTCCCGCGCACTTGAGAAAACTCCTTCTGTTGATCATGTCGTACTGTTCCCTTTTTAGTTTCTCGCTCGGGCGGCTAGTTTCTTCACGGGATTCGCAAACGCGCACGGCACGTCTACAACGCATTTGCCGCAGACGTCGGCGGCGCCGATCTGTTTGTGCATCTCCTCGTTGGCGCGGCAAATATCGTAGCACTTGCCGCGATCGAATCGATCTTCAAACAGCGCCTCGCCGACGCATCGTTTAACGCACCATCCGCACGATCTATTGTGGCGATAGAGGCACGTTTCCTGTTCGCATCGAGCATCCGGCTGCAGATCGAGCGACGTTACGAAACTCCCGAGCCTCCCGCAGCAGCCCGAATCGGTGATCAACATGTTGTTGATGCCTAGCGTTCCCAGGCCGGCGGCTACCGCTACGTGACGATGAGACCAGTCGCTGATCAGCTTCTGTGGATCGAAGTTGTGCGTGGCCGGGGTGACGGCGACCGCCGCGGCGCCGTCGGCCTCGATCCGCTCCTTCATGTGCGTGCAGATATCGACGATCATCGCATTGGTCTCTATATATGCTCGGGCCCACTGCTCGGAGGCCGACTTTCCGGAAATATTGCTGTCGGCGATCGATTCGTCGAACGGCAGATAGAATACGACAACCGTACGGGCGCTGCCCAGCAAATCGTGCGGCATCGCGTGGGTGGGGGAGACCATGCGTTTGAACTGGCCAAACAGCGGATCGTCCGCCGCGGCGAATGCGACGAGCGGCCGGCCCCATTTGGTTTCAGTTGGATGCTCGATCCGGCGGCGCCGGACAATCCCCCTCAGGATTTCGATTATTTCGGACCTATTCAACGTCTCTTCTCGGGCCTCTTTCTCGGCGTTCGATTGATGCGGCCGTATTCTGGGCGTTTCTTCCAGTCTTCCAGGTACGGTTTGTAGCGAGGGTCTTTCCACCAGAACTGCGGTGTCGGCTGGCCGGGGTCGACCTTGCCTTCGGGGTAGTCCTCCCCGGCGATGCTGGCTTCGACAGAGGCGTTCCATTCATCGAACGCCGCTTTCATCCTGGCGAATACCTCCGGTTTGTCAGCGGAGATATCTTTCGATTCCTTGGGGTCGGTCTTCAGGTTGTACAGTGCGAACCGGCCCGTACGCCTGGTCTGGGTCACCAGCTTGTAATCATTGTCCACGAGTGCGGCCTGTTTGATGAATCTGAAACCGATCGGCTTGGTGCGGGGGCCGACCTCCTTCTTCAGCAGCCGCGTAAGGCTCACGCCGTCGAGCGGCTTCAGCATGACCGAATCATCGAGGCCCAGGAGATCGGCGATAGTCGGGAAGATGTCCATCGTCGATGCCGGATAGCCGGTGATTCGCGGCTTGATCCTCGCCGGCCACTCGATCACGCACGGCACGCGGATTCCGCCTTCGAAGACTGAACCTTTATTGCCGCGGAGCCCGCCGACGGTGTCGGGTTTGATGCCCGACAGTCCGCCGTTGTCGCTGCAGTACCATACCAGCGTATTATCGGCCGCGCCGAGGTTCCGCAGGCCTTTGCGGAGTTGGCCGACAGACCTGTCGAATGCGGCCAGTTCGCCGTAATGCTGCTGACTGCGCCGGTCCAACTGGCCGAACGCTTTGCGATCGGACTCGCTTGCGCGCCACGGACTGTGGGGCGATCCGTCCCAGACCACCGCCAGGAACGGTTTGCTCTTCTTGACCGAGGCGGAAATGAACTTCAGCGCCTCGCCCACGATGATCGCCGACGAATCGCCCTTGAACTCCTCGAAGGCGCCTTTGCGGCTCATGATCGGGTCCATGTCGAAGAAGTTCGTGACCGACAACCACTCGTCGAATCCGAAGGCGGCGGGACTGTGAGTGTCTTCTTTCAGGATCGGCGCGCCCGGGCCGCGGAGTCCGTTTAAGTGCCATTTGCCGAAATGCCCGGTTGCGTATCCGGCGGCTTTCAGCGCCGCCGGCAGCGTTTTCTCCTGCAGACGCAGGGCGTGTCCGTGCGACGGCACGCCGGTGCGCTGGCAGAACCGACCGGTAAGAACGCTGGCCCGGGTGGGGGAGCATACCGGCGCTCCGGCATAGAAGCGATCGAATCGCAGACCGGCGGCGGCCATCTTGTCGATGTTAGGCGTCTTGAGGACCGGATGGTTGTAGTATCCGGTCTGCCCCCAGCCCTGGTCATCAGTCATTATCAGCACGATGTTGGGGCGCTCGGCTTTCGCTCGGGCGCCGCGAGAGATCCCGCCGGCGAGCAATGCTCCGGCGCCCAGGCCGACAGTCTTGAGAAAACTCCTGCGATTGACCGTCATCATGCTCCATGTTCCTTTCGGGTTGTGTCGGACCGGCCGGCGTGCGGCTTCATTTTCCGCCGATCACCTCTCGCAGCGTGATCCGATCTTCAGGCGAGTCGAACTCGTCCTGTCGATAGAGATGGTTCACGTACGGAGCCGAACCCAGCCGTGGTCGGTAGGGCCAGTTCAGGAACCAGTTGGCGTCGGGGTCGTCGATCGCCAGCACGTCGCTGAGGCTGCGGAAATGGCAGTTGGTGTCGACCCAGGCGATCAGCTTGCCCAACTCCTCCTTCGACAGCTTCACATCGTGATGCTTGCCGCGCAGGTGCATGTTGATCAGCCGGCTCTTGTAGGACCACTTCGTCATCGGCTCGAACGTGGGATACAGCTCCCAGATGAAGAAATTGCCCGCGATCGTCGGTTTCATACGCCCCATAGTTGCGAAGTTGTTGACCGGATTGTCGCCGCAGGTCAGCGTGATGTACGGTTCGGGGAATATCCCTCCCCATCGCTTCTTCGGGTCGGGGCGGAGTGTCAGGTCCAGCTTCTTTCGGGCCTTGCCCTTGCCCTGGTGACACTTGGCGCAGTTCTTGTCGAAGATCGGCTGGATGTCGTTGACGTAGCTGAGGGTCTTGACTCCCCACGACGGCGGAGTGATCTTGTCCGGCGGTCTGTTGGCCAGATTCCGTACCTTGCCGGATACCGGCGTGTTGAGCTGTCCCTTGTGGCAGCCTACGCAGCCGCGGTGCTCGCCCGGCATCAGATTCACCCACGATCTCATGGACTGCAGTACAAGTCCGTTTTCGTCCAGGAGCTGGAAGTACAGCGCTTTGCCCGGCGGGGCGATGAAGTTGAATGATCCGTCGGCGGCGATGGGCGCCGTGCCCAAAACGCGCTTCAATCGCGTGTTGCTGGCTATCGCTATCGCCGGACCGGCCAGGATCGCTCCGTCGCCCCAGGGGCGGTCAACGATCTTCTTGTCGGGATTGCCGCCTTTGAATCGCCTGCTGTCCAGCGCGACGTTGCTCCCGCTTGCGAACGGCGAGCCGCCGCCGTCAACGCAACCGGTCGTATAGTTCCGCTGAACGCATTCGATCACGCGGATGCGCTTGGCCAGGCCTCGGACCTTTTCCGGCATGCCTTCGTAGACGTCGCCGCTGTAGAACCTGCCCGGTGCGATCGGCTTGCCCTCTTTTTCTGATCCGGGCCAGATTGTCATGTCTGGGCGGACGGCCGGGCGTTTTCGCGGTCTGAGCGGCTGGGCGTAGATAACGTTGTGATCGCCCTGGTGAATCAACTCGCGATTCCCGCGGATGTCCATCAGGTAGAGCTTGAAGGCGCCGCGGTTCGGCTCTCGCGCAGAGTTGCTTCCGTGTCGCTGGCCGGCTCTGGCCGAGACCAGGAACAGCTCCCTGCTGAGCGGATAGGGGGATTTGTATCCGCCGAAGAGTCCTGACGAATGATAATCGCTCGCCACGGGCTCGGGCTTCTGAGGTCCGTCGCCGACTTCCGGCCAGGGTACGTCGCCAGTGACTTTCTTCAGCCCTTTGGGATAGTTCAGCCCGGCCTTTACGTCAACGATTCCGACGCAGCCTCGATACATGTCGTGATGGCCCATGCCGTTGAACATGACCAGAGAACTGCCGGGAATCGAGCGGGCCTCGCCGAGGTGATCGGGCCAGACGCTGTGATTGCCCCAGTAAGTGTTCGAGGCGGTGCCGTCGGGATTCATCGTCCAGAGGCTTTGGATGCGATTCAGCCCCCTGTCGTTGTACTCCCATCTCGTGTAGATCACGCGCCCGTCGTTCAGGACCGAAGGTGAGTAGTCCGGCTCACTGCCGACGCTCAGCAGGTATATGTTCTTTCCGTTCGAATCGCATCGCGCGGTGATGTGCTGCGGAGCCCAGGGCGCGCAGCCACCGCAGACGTTGGCTCGCGAGGTCAGGAATATGATATTGCCGTCGGGCAGATAGACCGGATCGAGGTCCGAGTATCCGCCCGAAGTGAGTTGCCGAAGGTTTGAACCGTTGGCGCCGATCTCGTACAGGTGGTATCCCTTGTCGGTCTGCGGCTTCATGCAGAACAGCACTTTCTTTCCATCGTAAGAAACGTCCGGCCGGAGAAACGCCGCCGGCTTGTCAGTCGGAGCCAGCTTGCGGAGTTTCCCGCCGGATGACAATCCCTTAAGGACCGCCAACTGCCCTCCGTGCGATGCGCACATAATGCTGCGGTATCGGCTCTGGTGCTGCCATTCGCCCCCGCGGGTGTACGGCACGTCAACGAATACGACCTCGTCGAAGTCGATCTCGGGGCGTTTGAACATCACCCTCCGCTTGACCTCGCGGACTTCCCGGTACAGCTCCCAGGCCTTCAGTTCATCGACCTCGGCGGACACCGACATCTCGGCCGCCCTGGTCTTCAGGCGCCGCAGCGCCGAAATCTCAGTCGCCAGCTTCGCCTTCGATACGCCGCTGCGAATCATGCGTTGGGTCATATCCTCGGCCCAGCCGATCTCGGCCTGCGCTCTGGGCAGCATCGGGCGTTTCTCGGCCTGGAAGTGCCAGTCCCGTTCGAGGGGCGACAGTTTGGCCAGCGGTATCGCAACCGCCGGTTTGCCGGAGATCTTCTTGCCCAGGAACAGCGCCCTGACGTCCGCATTGCACAGGGCGATGTTGTAGAGTCGCACGTCGTCGATCCGCCCGGTAAACTGATACGCTCCGTTCAGCCCGCCGATCTGGACGCGTTTGACGCCGGATCGCAAATCCGCCGGCCCGAACGTGTTGGAGTTCATCGCCCGCGCCCCGTCGTTGCTGCGGATGATTGTCTTGCCCTCGGACGATTCGTTTATGAAGACTACGTGATACCAGCGGTCCTTCTCCCATTTCAGCGGACAAGCGGCGAACGATCGCCAGCCGCCGCCGTTTTGCCAACCGAAATGCAGTTTCGCATCGTGTACTTCGGCCTGCAGGCGATGGTTAAGGGTCCCGTCGGACCAGGTAAAGAGCATCCGGCTGGGGCCGGGGGTGTGCTGAATCCACATCGACACGGTGAAGTCCTTGAGCTTGCCAAGCACGGAGGCGTGCCTGGACAGGTCCGCAACCTCCTTGCCCTGGAATCCGAGCGATCGCCCGGCTTTGCCTTTGGCCGACGAACGGGCCGTATCTGCGCCGAACGAACCGTGCAGCCCATTCGGCGACGAGTCGGTCACTTTCGCGTCCGCCGCCCGGTCGTCCATCGTCCAATGGCCGACGAGCACTTTCGGCTCGGCTCCGAAAGCCGGGACGACCCACAGTATCGCCGGGAGTAGAACTAATGCCGCGGCGGCGACCCTCATCCGCAAATGCCATCTGTCCATCATCCGATCACCTCTCGGCGGTGTTATGCTTGCGCCGCCTGTTTCAGAAACGCCAGACCGTCTGTCGCCAGTGCGTCGGCCGATTCGTAGATCTCCCGCCAGATGCACGCCGCGGCGCAGAGGTCCAGAATGCCGGTGGCGAAGCTCTCGATCGTCACCCAGCCGCTGTAGTTGATTTCGTGCAGCGCGGCGAACACTTCCGACCAGCGGACCTGCCCGGTCCCCAGGGCCCCGCGGTCTGATTCCGACGCGTGGAAATGCCCCAGCCACTTGCCGGTCGCCCGGATCGCCGCTGCGGTGTCTTTTTCTTCGATGTTTCCGTGGAACGTGTCGATCTGGATCTTCAGGTTTTCGCTTCCGACCGACTCGACCAGCTTCGTCGCGTCGGCTGCGGTGTTGAACAGGTACGTTTCGAAGCGATTCAGCGGCTCGATCACCAGCGTAACGCCGGCTGCTGCCGCGTGTTCGGCCCCGGCGGCCAGTCCGTCGGCGCACCAGTTCCATTCGTCTTCGGTTCGGGCTCGCCCCGTCAGGTGTCCGACTGGGGCGTACAGCGGCCCCGAGACGATATTTCCGCCCATCTCGGCGGTGATGTCGACCATTTTTCGCAGCCGCTCGACGCCGCGCACGCGTTCGTCGGCGTCGGGGCTCGATATGCTCTGCCCAGGCATGATCACGCAACACGCCGTCATCTCGACGCCTGCGGCCTGGCACGCCTTGCCAGTGGCCGCCGGGTCGAGGATGCTCAGATCGTTGAACGGAACTTCGACCCCGTCAAAGCCCATGTCGGCGACTTTCGCCACCAGGCCGAGTTGGTCGGTCGAAAACGCCGCGGTGTACACAAGAAGGTTCAGACCGTACTTGAATTCGGACATGCTCGGATCTCCATAGAGTTCTCTAATTCGAAACGCTCGTGGGTCGAGTCTATGTGCCTCTGAGCCGCAGGTCAAGCCGATCGCAAACATCAATGCCGACTTTCGCGGTCCTCTGCCTGAGTTGGCCGGCGAATACGCAAAGCCGGTCTCGCGAATGCGCAAATCTCGCTGGCGGGCTCGAACGGATTTTCTTATGCTGATTATCAGTATGAGAAAGGGACTCGAGTCAACGGCTTGTCGTATTGCCCGGCTCCGGTTGCGGAGATTGGTCCCCGGCGTTCTCATCATTGCGTGCGTTATCAGCCCGGCCGGGGCCGAACGCGGGCTGGATCGCCGGCGCAGTTCTCGAGGCTCGGATGTCTATCGCGTCCTGCTGGAAGATGGGAGCGAGGCTGTCGGCAAGTCGATCGATCGTTGGGAGGACTACAGGTCGACTTCCGTGTCCGGCAGGCGCCTGTTCGACACCGGGCGACCGGCGCGTCTCGTGCGGAACACCAGTCGGAGGATCGCCTCTCCGCATGCAAGGGTGATCCTCGTCAACGGCGACATTGTGCCGGGGCGCATTATCGGCGTTGAACGTGCGGAAGACATCCCCGGACGCCCCGTTTGCCTTCGCGTAATGTCTTCTGCATCGCTGTGGAACGGACGCACGCCGAAAGCCGGCGTCGCCATCTCACCGCAATACGTAAGTCGCATCATCACCGGGACTCATTCCGCCGCCGGATCCAGACCCGGTGCGGTCATGCTGCAAAGCGGTTCGCTGATCTCCTGCCAGGGGATGCAATGGACCGATGAGGGGCTGCGAGTGCTCACGAGCACCGGATCGCGAACATGCAGGCTCAACGACCTGGCCGGAGTGCACATGCTGCAGACTGACGCGATTGCACGAATCCTCGACGACTCCCTGGCGCCCTGTCCTCAGCGAGACAGCGTGATAGCAAGCTTGACCACCGCCGAGGGAGCGAGGCTTACGTTTCGACCGGCGATGATGAAGGTGCACGACAAGCGGCTGGTGATCCAGCCGGTATGGTCTTTCAGCGCCATATTTCTGCCGCTTGACGATATACGGCGACTGAGTATCCGCAGATACAACGAAGTCCCTCTGTCAATGCTCCCGGTCGAGACTCTCGCCGAGAAGGCCTACACCGGGTTCGTCTGGAAGTGGCGTCGCGATCGGTCGGTGCGCGGCGGACCCCTGGTCAGCGGATCTCTGATCGGAGATCACGGCCTGGGGACGCATGCCTACAGTGCGATCGCCTTTGATCTGCCTCGGTGCGTCGAGAGCTTCTCATTCCACGCCGGCCTGGACAACAGCGTGGGCTCTGGAGGATGCGTCAAACTGAAGTACGACGATTCGTCATGGAAAACCGGCTGCGGGATCTTCGCCGGCAAGGGAGAAGCCGGAATGCGGACGGAATGGCCTACAAAGGACATCTGGATTCGCAAGAGTTTCAACTTGTCCGAAATCACGGCTTCGGACATAGTGCTCACGGTCAAGCATGACGATGCGGCGGAGGTCTACCTCAACGGCGTACTGGCGGGCCTGTTTCCGGGCGCCTCTTACGAATCGTATTCCACGGTCTCAATGTTGCCCAAAGCCAAGGCCGCGTTGAGGGTCGGGAGGAATGTTATCGCCGCGCACTGCAACGATGTTGGCGGCAGGCGGTACATTGACGTGGGACTCATCGACAGTACGCAGGGTGCGAACGACGATCCGCACGTTGTGTCGCGCAGGATCAGATATATGCCTGAACTGGCCGAAGGTATGGTTCGCGTGTTGGGCAAACACGCGCGGATATCCGGAGGCGGAGGCGCTCGCTTCGATCGGGAGCTTAACGCCGTCGCCTACTGGTGGCGCGGCAAGACGTGGTTCAGTTGGCCGGCTGACGTGCCCAAAGGCGGCAAATACGTGGTGCAGTTGACCTATGGATGTCTGTTCCGGGCCGCGGGCAGCACTTTTGAGATTGGTGTTGGCGGCGAGAGAGTCCGCGGCGTGGTGCGCGCCACAGGTCGCTGGGCCACCTTCACCACAGACGACGTCGGCGTTGTCGAACTCAAGAAGGGCGGGCCGACAACGATCAGCATCCGCCTGGTCAAGACGCCGGGCAACGGGATAATGACCCTCCACGCGGTGACGCTTGTACCGGTGAAGTAGGGAAGACCTCGCCGCTGCGCTATTGACTCCGCAGAGTTTCGATCATCGCCGCTATGTTCTCGGGCTTTGCGTCGGGGGGGATTGCATGTGCGGGGGAGGCGATCAGTCCGCCGCTTGAGCCGACTTCGTCCAGCAGGCGTATTGTTTCGTCTCGGATCTGTGAAACCGTGCCGAACGGGAGGGTCTTCTGCGTGCTTATTCCGCCGTAGAAACTCAGGCGATCGCCGAACAGCTTTTTCATTTTGAATACGTCCATCACTTCCGGCTGGAACGGGTTGAACACATCCAGTCCGCACTCGATCAGTTCGTCGAACAACTCCTGGACCGCCCCGCAGCAGTGGATGAATACGTATTTGCCGTTGGTCTTTGCTGCTCGATACAGGCGGGCGATGCGCGGTTTGATGAACTCGCGCCACATATGCGGGCCCATCATCAGACCGCTCTGGGTTCCCCAGTCGTCGCCGAACAGGATCGCGTCGATACTCCATCTGCAGACGTTCTCGATCAACGCAAGGTAGTATTCCGTCAGACGGTCCAGCAGGTCGTGCACGAACTGCGGCTCGGCGATCATCGCCGTCAGGAGATTCTCCATTCCCGCAAGCGACCAGGCGCGTTCGAAGAGATTGTAGCTGAGCTTCGCCACAGCAAGTGTGTCGCCGAACTCGTTTCCGCCGTCCTCGAAGTCGACGTACAGCGACGGGTCGTTGGGGTCGGGCAGTTCTAAATCCCCGAGTGTCTTCGGCGCTATCAGCGTATTGACCACCACTCCTATGTCCGTATCGACACTGCGGTCCCACTCGACGCCGAACTCGTCGCGCCAGATGTCGGGGCGGACCTCGGTCATCCGCCGAACGCGGTGCATCGACAGGCAGTTGCCAAGTTTGGCTTCAAAATCCGGATCTCCGTAGAAGGCGGCCATTTTGTCGCGGGCCGGTCCGGTGAAGCGGATGTGGTAGGGGACTGTGTCGATCGCACGACGTTCGATTGCATCTATGGTTCGCTGTCTGATGCTCATGATTACAGTGCCGCCAGGTCTTCGTACACGTCGACCAGCGCGTGGTAGGACTTCTCGAATATCGGTTTGATCTTGTCGTAAGCCGCCGCGGCGGTCGGGTCGGGCTCGTGGCTGCTGTCTACGCTCACGAAGCGGTCGATCACGTCGAAGTTTTCGAAGACCCCGGCGGCGACTCCGGCGGTGACCGCTGCGCCCATCGAGGTGGCTTCTTCGAGCACGTTGAGCTTGTCGATGCGGCAGTTGTAGACGTCGGCCATCATCTGTCGCCAGACGGCGCCTTTGGCTCCGCCGCCGATCACCGTTACGCTGTCGAACGGGACCTGGGCCCGGAAGATGTCCGCGATGATGCAGAGATTGTACGTAACGCCTTCAAGGACCGCCCGGAGCATGTCCTGACGCTTGTGTCCGAGGTTCAGTCCGATGAAGGCTCCGCGTGCGTTGGGGTTCCATCGCGGGGTGCGCTCGCCCATGAGATACGGCAGGAAGATCAGGCCGTTGGCTCCGGGCGGCGAGTTGGCGATTCTGGCGTCGATAAGTTCGTATGGATCAATCCCTTGCTCATCGGCTGCGGCGACTTCGGCATGGCATATCTCGTTCTTGAGCCATTGATACGACGATCCGGCGGTCTGCATCGTGCCGGCCGGGTGGAGGAAGCCCGGGACTACGTGGGCCCAGTTCATGGTCCGCATTTGCTCGTCAACGATCGGTTTCTCCGACGCAAGCGCAATCCAGGACGACGATCCGACGTATCCGTACGCCATCCCTGCCCGAACGCAGCCTACGCCGACCGCGGCGCAACTGCCGTCGCCGCCTCCGATCGCCACCGGCGTGCCTTCCATCAGCCCGGTCGCTCCAGACGCTTCGGCGGTGATCTTGCCCAGGATATCGGTCGACGGGCGAGCCTCCGGAAGCAGAGCGGGATTGACTCCCGCGGCCTCGACGACCTGATCGGACCATTTGAACGTGTTGAGATCGAAGGCGTTTGTGCCCGAGGCGTCAGAGTAGTCGGTGGCGATCTGTCCGGTGAGCCTGAAGTTGATGTAGTCTTTCGCGTTGAGCATGTGCGCTGCGGCGGAGTATGTGTCCGGCTCGTTTGCCTTGAGCCACATCAGCTTCTCGATCGAATACGAAGCGCTGATGCGATGCCCGACGATCGCGTAGAACGCTTCGGGTCCGATCTCTGCGGTCAGGCGGTCGGCCTCAGCCGTGGCTCGCTGATCGCAGTAGATCATCGAAGGGCGAAGCGCCTGGCCTGAAGCGTCGACCGGCAGACATCCCATCATCTGTCCGCTGAGCGCGACGGCCTCTACGTTCGCTGCGTCAACGTCGGCCAGGATCGCCCGCGTCGATTCGCAAACCGCCCGCCACCAGTCGGACGGATCTTGCTCGGCCCAGTTGTTGTTGAAGAAGTTTGTGTCATACGGGCTGGTGTGTGCGGCGACGAGTTTCCCGTCAGTATCGAACAGTGTCGCCTTGTTTCCCGATGTTCCAATATCGTGAGCCAGCAGGTATTGAGGCATGCGTGAAGTCCTCTATTTCGTGTTTGGGCTGTCCGGCTTTGTCGGACGTCCGGTTGCATCGACCGGGTTGGTTATCGTTATTTTGTCGCCGAGTGCGTTCGTCAGATCGGGCAGGTCGTAGACTTCCAATGCCCCGTGTACGGTGTTGATCAGTTGGCGTTTGACGATACGCTTTCGAATCACGTCTTCCCACGATACCAGCGTTCGATCGAGTTCGACCGACGTGAATATGTCCGGCTCGATCGCCGCGGCATGGAGAGCCGGTACGCCGACGAAGCCGACTGCGACAAGGCCTACGGAGTCGGTCTTCTCGCGTTTCGCCAGCCACCGAGCGCAGATGAGGATGTCTTCAGCCCGCATTCCGACAAACGACCGGCCGAGCAAATACGCTGAGAAGAAGTCCTGCCAGTCTGCGCCGATGTGCGGCGAGAACTTCCCCTGTTTTTTCTGTGCGGTTTCGCCCACACCCCTCAGGTCTATGGCGAGGACTGTTCTCCCGGCGGCAAGGGGTTTGTCGGTTATCTTGTCGAAGTCGGCGGTCTTGCCCTTTTCGTGTACATAGAGCATCGGCGTGCCGGTCGTTTTCTTCGCGGGGGTTATGAGAAGTGCCGGCAGATAGACGCCCGCTTCCGGCCTGATAACGAACTTTTCGATGCTGTAGTTATTCCGCTTGATCGTTCCCGCTGCGGTTACCGTCGGCTCGGACAGTTTGTCCAGACTGCGTATTCCGGCGAGTTGGGCCGCTTTCTTGAGCGTTTCCTTGCATCGATCCGGCTTCCAGAGTTCCTCGCGGCGTTTGGACAGCACTGCGGCCAGATCATCGTTGATGTCGTAGACCGAGCGGGCGCCTCTTATCGCCATGACCTGTCCGGACGGAGTGCATCGGAACTCGGATTTGGTCAGCACTTTCAGGTCGTTCGGTTCGGTGATCGGCTTATCCCTTCCGTCGAGCCATCGCATCATCCACCGCACCATGGCTTCTCGCAGCGGCATGTGGAAGCCGTGTTTGCCGTCGGCCTCCACCAGGTCCACGCGTTCGGAGAAGCCAAGTCGCGTGTAGACCCGCTTGGCGCGGCGGAAGGTGTCCCATGTGCCCCGGATATCGAAAAAGTCCCGGGTTGTGCAGCATATGAGAGTCGGTTTCGGAGCTCTCATCAGGACGTAGTCGGCCTCCATCATCCCGAATGCGATCTGCCCGAAGACGTTCTGTTCGGCGTCGCCGGGTCCTATCGTTTGCGAAAGGCGCTGGAAGCTCGTCAGGTAGCAGCCTGGCGCCGCACACGATACGCGATCATCGAGCGCCATCAGATACGATGTCTGCGTGCCGCCGCCGCTGTTGCCGGTGCAGCCGATGCGGTTGGCGTCGACTTCCTTGCGCGATTGCAGGTAGTCGATCGCCCGCATTCCGTCCCATACTTCGAACCATGCGGTGTTCCGTCCCAGCAGGATGCTCCCGACGCCGAGCATGGTGTGAGCCCTGGTGCCCCACATTGGCGGGCGACCTTTGGGATCGAGTATTTGCCCTCGCTCGCCCTGATCGATCGGATCGAACACCAGAGCCGCGATTCCGTTCATCGCCAACAGCGCCGCGGCCCGTTGGTAAGGGTCGCAGCCCTTGCCCAGGGCGCTGTGCCCGCAGGGTACGACGGCGCCGGCGTGGGGCGGTTTATGTCTTTTCGGATCGGGCAGGAACAAGAGGGCGGTGACGTAGTGTTTCGGCTGGGATTCGAAGATGATCTTCTCGACGGAGAATCCTTTTCGCTTGATTACGCCCGTTATCTGCGGATTGAGTGCTGTCCGTTTGGGCCACAGGCCAAGCTGGTCGGCGAAGAACGTCCGCTGGCGCTTCTGGTATTCGGCGATCTGTTCGGGAGTCTTGAGCTTCTCGTATCGCTTGCGCCATGTTTCGCAGGCTGACTGGATGTTCGCCACCAGATGCCGCTTCATCATGTCGCCGGGCGGGCCGCCGTCGATCGTTTTGGGCAGGACTGTCAGGTCCGGCGGCTCTTTGGCCGATAGAATGCCGGACACTGAGACCAGCAGCAGCACGGTCCCGATCGTCCCGTAGGGGAAATGACGCACTTGTCTGAAAGGCGCTCTTTGATTCATGCCGCTATTGTCGCCAAGCGAAGCGATTTCGCAACAGTTTCAGGCCGGGCTATGCTTTGAGCTGCGAGCGGAAGAGGGTGTCGACTACGTTTCGGATGTACTTCTCGTCCGACAGTCCGTCGGTGGCTTCGGAGGGGAAGTCGAGCATCGTTCGGAAGTGTCCGGCAAGTTCGGAAAAGAGCTCTACTCTGCGGTCCGGGTCCAGAGAGTCCCGCCTCAGCAGCGCCTGCAGGGCGATTCTCGCTTCGGCGGGCGATATCTTCTGCCTGAGCCTGGCCTCGATATGCGGGTATTTTGAAAAGGAGTTGTACTTGTCCGCTCCGGCCGACACCGCCGCCAGGTCGGGCAGCGACGTGTCGACTGTCCGCACCACCACAGTCCCGGCCGCGAGGTCTCCCAATCGCTGGCTTCGCCTGCTCAATACGCACGCCGAGCCGCCGACAAGATAGAGAAGCGGGAGACAGTCTACGCCTCGCATCAGGTTCCGCACTACGATCTGCCCGAAGGTCAACTGCAGACCGTGCTCGTCGACCACGCGGAGTTTGAATATCCGCTTTCCAACTGTCTTGCCCTGGCAATACCACTCAAGCACGATTCCGTACCCGAACCAGATGATGAACGTCACCAGAATTGAAACAGCACCGGTGAGGTCTTCACTGACAAAGACGAGGTAGTTCAGCAGCACCATCGCGATGAAAATGATCCCGACGACAATCGTCATGTCAATCAGCCAGGCCAGGAACCGCGTGATCGGTCCGGCCAGCAGCATCGAGAAGGTGAACCCCTCGGGCGTTCGTATGACAAGCCTGTCGTAGTTGCGATCGGACATCAGCGGTCCTCCGCGAAGCGTCCGCCGGGCCGTCCGGACAGTCCCAGGAACAGCGCCAGCAGCGTCAGTTGAACCGCGCCGAAAGCGATCTTAAGGGAGTACGGGATCACAGGATGGTGATACTGCGACAGGAACGATTCGATGATTCCGGCCCAGACCAGCAGTATCGCCACGCCGAAGATCAGGGTGGTCACCGGCGAGACGGCCCGCCGCATTCTCGCCTTCAGGCAGTCGCGCGTTCCGTATCCGATCATTGCCGAGGAGACTATGAACCCGGCCTGCGCCGCCAGGAGTATCGCCGGGATCTCCACCGAACCGTGGGGCAGGAGCCATCCGGTCAGGAACACCCCTTGCCCGTCGGCGATGTAGTCCACGACGATCACCCCGAGTATCACCCCGTTGTAGAACAGCATCGTCAGCGTGCCGATTCCGAACGTCAGTCCAAGTGCAAGTGCGAGCATCGACACGCGAATATTGTTGGCCATCAGCATCGATGCGAACGTGTTCTTCTGTCCCGCCATTCGATCTTCGTCGCGGGCCTCCTCCTGGGCCACCCGCTCCGACGGGCTCTGGTAGGTGTGGGCGAACATCGCCGGTATCAAAGTCTCCTTTGAATCCGAGTCGATAAGGAACATCGCTCCTCCGAACGCCGTTCCCGCCAGTATCGCTGCGCAGGACAATATGAACGCGGCGAAGTGCTTTCGGAATGTTCGAGGAAATGTCCCGAAGAACCACTTCAAGGGGGCGAATCGCGTGCGTCGGCGATCGAGCGAGTGTATGACGCCGTATGCTCTCGCCACCAGCGCTTCGAGATATCGCGTGATTTCCGGATCGCTGGAGAACGTGTTTATTCTCGTCAGCGCCGCGGCCGCCCGTTCGTAGAGATAGTGAAGTCTCCGGGCTTCTTTCAGGTCCAGAGGCCAGCCGGGCTCGGCCTCGATCATGTCGGTCATCTGCTCGAGTTCGTCCCAGGTCGGGCGCTCCTGGGCTATGAATTTTTCGAGGTCGATTATCACAGCAGTTGCCTGTGTTTGAGGTTAATGTATTGCGATACGAGCCTTGGGCAGAGGTTCTCGTTGTCGACGAGATTGAATCTCGCCCCGGTATGCTGGAGGCTCTTTTGCAGTTCCTCCAACTGCTGGAGGCGAAGATGTCCGCCGAGATTCATGTAGATGTCGTCCATGGACTCCGGAGCCGGTCCGCTGAAGATTTTTCCAACGCCCCAGGGTCTGATCATGTTGACGACCACCAAATGCTGTCTGGCGATCAGGGGAAGCGAGCGGGTGAAGTTTTCGGCGACTATCGAATCGTCGAGACTCGTCAGGAACACAAGCAGGGCCCGGCGCCTGAGTCTCATCCTGATAAACGCCAGCAGTTCCGAGAAGTCGGGGGCGACCGGCTTGGGCTGCAGGGCGTACAGGGCGTCGCGGCAGGTGCGGTAGTGTCCCCGCCCGGTCCTGGCCCGTACGAAATTGTCGACGCGATCGGAGAATGTCATGACGCCGAATCTGTCTCCCTGCTTGTCGGCGGCCATCCCGAGTATCATCGCCGCGGTTACGAACCGTTCGAGCATTGTAGTCGTCGCCGGGTCCTGCAGGTCGGCGACCGTGCGGTTCGGGGTGTCGGGCGTTCGCGCGCTGAGGCGGGAGGCGTCTATGATCACGTTGACTTCCTGCGTGCGTTCGATCCGCAGGACTTTCGTGATCGGGCGGGCTCGCTTGGCGGTGGCTTTCCAGTGTATTTCGTCGTATCCGTCGCCGGCGACGTATTCCCGCAGGTTGTCGAACTCCCGTCCGCGTCCGACCTGTCGCTGGATGTGCGCCCCGACGCCGCCCCTGTTGAGGAAGATCGCCGAGACCCGTTTCTGTTCGCTCGCCAGGTCGGGGTGTACGCGGATTTCGATCGGGCAGTCCACCGTGATCCGCCGCACCCACATTCCCATGGGAGATGTCGTCGCGACACAGCAGCTCTTCAGTTCATACTTGCCGCGGATTCCGGGCAGGCAGTCGAATTCGACTGCGACTCGCGTCTGGGCCGGCAGATCGATCCACTTCTCGCACTCGGCGCACCCGAGCGATCGGTCCAGGCCGATCGCAACGCCCAGGCGGATCGCGCGGTTCGTGGAGTTCAACGCCTGAAGAGTGACGCATCCCTCCACGCCCTTGCTGAGACGCGTTGCCGCGGGGGCCTGTATTTCGATCGATTTGAGACGATCGCCCACCGCCGCGGCGTCCGCGAATGCCGCTGCGGCCAGGGCGGCGGCGGCTCCGATCAGCACGATCGTAAGCGAAGGATCGCCAGCCGAAACGAGCGCAGCGGGGACCAGCACGAGTCCGGCGATCCAGATCAGGATGGAGCGCGGAGCGATCATCTTGGCACCGCCACCTCCTGCATGATGCTCTCGATCGATTCGGCTACGGTGTGTCCTTCGATTTCGTATTCGGGCCTGAGCACCAGCCTGTGGGCCAGCACCGACGGCGCCAGCGACTTGATGTCGTCGGGGGATACGAAGTCACGCTGATCCAGGGCCGCGTTGGCCCGACCGGCCTGGAGCAGCGCCTGGGTCGCTCGCGGGCTGGCGCCTACGAGCACCGTCTCGTGGCTTCTGGTCGCCCGGACTATGTCCACCAGGTACTCCAGCAGTTCCCTGCGAACGGTGATGTCGTTCAGCGTGTGGCGCAGAGACGCCAGTTGTGCGGCGGTGATGACGGTTTCGACGTGTCCGCCGGCCAGCCGCTGCTCGGGCGAATCGTCGCCGAGCATTCTTTCGGCCAGGGTCAGTTCATCCTCCCGCCCGGGGCAGTCCATGCTGATCTTGAGCATGAATCGGTCCTTCTGTGCTTCGGGCAGGGGATAGGTCCCTTCGTATTCGATCGGGTTCTGCGTTGCGAATACGGTGAAGTTCGCGTCCAGTTGCAGGGTCTGGCGGTCAATAGTCACGCATCGCTCCTGCATAGCCTGGAGCAGGGCGGCCTGGGTCTTGGCCGGGGCGCGGTTTATCTCGTCGGCCAGGAGAAAATCGGTGAAGATCGGACCCTTGACCAGATTGAATTCGTTGTTCTGGAAGTTGAATACGTTCGTGCCGGTTATGTCCGAAGGCATCAGGTCAGGGGTGAACTGGACTCGGGCCGATTCGCATCCGAGCACCTTGGCCAGCGTTCGCACCAGCAGGGTCTTCGCGATTCCCGGCACGCCCTCGATCAGGGCGTGGTTGTTTGTGAAGATTGCGATCAGGGCCGCTGTTATCACCTCATCCTGCCCGATGATCACCTTGGCGATCTCGCTGCGCAGGCGGACCATCACGTCCTTGAGTTCGTTAGTGCTGAATTCCATGCTATCTTTTCCTTTCGGACAGTATTTCGCATATTTTGGCGTAGGCCTTGATCGGGTCGCGTCTCCTGGCCGGCAGAGCATTTTCAGCGGCCGCTATCGCCGCGATGCGGTCTTTGTCTTCTTTCTGTTTCGGGCGCAGCGCAGGAGTGGACGCCGACCAGTGTTTCATGCATTCGTTCAGGATGTTCTTTGTCGGTATGCACCTTCTCAGGAGGCTGTGGAGTCCGGCGGCCGAACTCCTGCCGGCTATCTCGCCTCCGGCGAACCGTTCGGCAAGATCGGGGTCCCGCGGAAGGATGCTGACGGCGGATTTCCAGATGTACAGCGCCGCCAGCACCAGCAGCACGAACAACAGATTGGCCAGGCCGTGCTCTCGGGCAAGCGAGGCGACTGACTCGGTGCTGGCGACCCCAAGGTGCGTCTCGTCGAATACGATCGATTCTCCGCTCGCCAGCCAGGCCAGCAGTTGTGGGTTTCTGGAATTGTCGTTGATGACCGCCTCGTTGCTCAGGAAGTAGCTGTCGGCGCAGATCACTATCGTTCCGGAGCCGACGGCCTTTTCGATAATGACAGGTTCGTCGTTTTGCTGGCAGATCACGCTCCAGTCTTCTGAAAGGCCCGCAAAATGCAGACTTCCCCGCCATGGGATCTCGGGCCAGTCGATGCTTATTTCATTGGTTCCCAGCGCGGGAGTCTTGTGCAGCTCTCGCCAGTCGTCGGCGTCTCGTCCGGTCAACGAGAGGCCCGGCTCGCTGTCTGTTGCTGCGTCGAATCCGTCTTCGTCATTGTCTTTGCCTTGATCAGCGTCGCCCTGGTCTTCATCCCCGTCTTCATCTTTGTCTTTATCTTCGCTATCGCCCGGATCATCCTCCTCCGGATCTCCGCGATACATGTCGCCGAACAGATCCCTGAGAAAGCTGCCGCTGCTGAGCCCGGCGGCGGGGGTGAACGTTACGACGACCCGTCCGCCGTCGGAGGCGAATTTGTGAATCGCCGAGACCGCCGATTTCTTCTCGTCGGCGGGTCTGGACTCGGCGGTGTCGACCTCGGAGGGTATCCAGCCTCGATCGACCCCGATGTAGAACAGCGTGTCGCCGTCGGCGCGGGAGAGCTTCTTCAGCGGTTTGTAGTTCCGACGTACGGTTACTCCCGGCAGACCTTCGAGGCTTTCATAAAACGCCCGTACGCCGAGCGGGTCGGTTCGCAGCGACGAGTAGGGGGCGTATATGTCGCCCGCGTCGAATCGCAGCAGCCAGAGCCTCAGCAGACCGACACCGAAGGCGATTACTATCGCCAGGGCGGTAAGCCTCAGGATTATTTGACCCTTACGCATCGTCGAGCATCCGTCCGATCGTGTTCTGGTTTTCTATGAATGTGTTGAGCATCAGTTCGTTCGCTTCGTGCGTGCCGTACCACACAGCTTCGAACGCTCCGACATTTCGACCGAACGCCTCCAGCAGCAGCGGCATCGAATGGCAGCGTCTGTCGAGTTCGCGGCGGTAGTCCATGTTCGACTTGAACTTGGCGATCGATATCCTGTTGTTGTCGGCCAGCATCGCCAGCGACGCCAGGTACATCGCACGCAACGCGAGTCTCGTGTCGCCCTGTTGGACCAGTTTCTTCGCCAGTTCCAGCCACCCGCTTTGGGGCAGGTCGTCGGCGGTTACGTTTTCGTCCTCCAGGTCGATCGGGGACGTATCGGCTTCGGATTCGTTGACGTCCCTCTTCTGCGACAGCTTCAGGCGCCTCCATATCGCAACGCCCAGTATGACAACGACTCCGGCGATAGCGGCGTAAACGAGATATCTCAGGAAGCTGACCCATCCCGACTCGCCGGCCCCGGGGCCGGTCCCTTTGGCGTTCGGGTCCCAGTCGACCCTGTCGTCGGGGCGATCGGGTCTGGGGAACAGGAAGTCCCAGATGTCTCCCAGGAGATCTCCCAGCCATCTGAACATGTCCTTGAGCCAGCCCCATATCGTCTCGATTACCGATGTTGCGAATGTCTTTTCCTCGTTTGCGTCAGCCTGGTCGTCGGCCCGCTTCAGCCGCCAGGCGTATTTGCGCTGGGCCAGCACTTCGTCGAACGATTCGTTGAGGTCCTGCGGCGACATCTCGGCTCTGGGGCTGACCGTTGTCGGCGGAGGGGTGTCCTGTGCTCCGACCGATCCGGGCGCACCCAGCAGAACCAGTCCCAGAAGCAGCACTGCTGCTCCGGCGGTGATAATGCCCCTCAGCTCGCTGCGAAGATCCTGTCCGGTCCGGAGCGACTGTCCGTAGAAGCATCTGAGCGTGTAGAACGCCTTGATCAGCGGATCGAGGCAGAGATACGCCAGCGAAAAAAGTATCGCCAGGAATGTTGTGTTGAACGGAGAAAAACCTCCGCGTGTGAAGACCGTATCGATGTCGAGGAACATCTTGGCCAGTTCCGGGGGCAGCAGAACCGCGTGTCCGATGTTCGCCAGTACGAATGTTCCGAACAGCATCAGGACAAACAGTCCGGCGATATTCTGCCTGGGCCAGACCCTGGCCTGGCGCCATGCCGACGTCAGCGGCTTTCCGCCGGGATGATCGGTCCGCCCGTTTCCGTAGACCGAGGCGTTCTGGAAAAACGCGTAGATCCACGGCAACGGAACCAACACCGCTGAGGCCAGCGGGATCAGTATCAGTCCCCAGGGTTGAATGGCGGTTTGATTGATTGCAACGCGGACTATCCTTCGCAATCCCCATCGTTGGGGCCGCTGTCCGCACAACTGCTCCATGAGGCGCCCGGCGAACACCGCGTGCCATAACTTCATCCACACGAACGCCGCGGCGACCGCGGCCGAGCCCTGTATCAGTCTTTCTGATCCGAAAGCGTTTTGCGACATGTCAGCCAGGAAGTACAGCAGCACCAGTATGAACGGGAGCGATCCTATGTAGTAGCATCCCAGCGTGCCGGGCCGGCTGCATCGCAAAACGCCGACGGACTCTTCGAGCAGTCTCAGGACTCCCCGGTCGGGTTGTTGCGTGTCGCTTCGGGCCATTTCAACAGTGTGCGGAGTCTACCACATTATCCCTTCGTGGAACTTGTCCGGGATGTCCAGCATTATCCGTCCGAGATAGTAATACGCCATCCAGGCCGCCATAAGTCCGAGAACCGCCGCGAAAAACCGTCCGATAGCCGCCGCGGACCATTGCGGCGAGTCCGACTCGGCGCTCATCGCGGTAAGGCAGTCGGCGCAGATAACACGTCCGTCGTGTTCGGTTACGCATTCCCTGCAGAAGAACCGCCTGCATTCGGGGCAGCGGGCGGCGGCCTCCCGATTGGCGTGATTGTCGCAGCGGCGATGGACCAGTTTCGATCCGTTTTCGCGCGATGCTACGAATTGCTGCAGGGCGTCGGGCAAGGGGTCAGATCTCCGTAGTTCCGAAGGTTTGCGATTGCGCTTGTGTCTGCGTTCTGGTCCGGGCGGCCATCCGTTTGAGCCTGTAGTCGTTGCGGAATGTCGACAGCAGATGTCTCCCGACGGCGAACAGCACGCCGGAGACGCACGCCGACAGCAGGAGGATTACGCTAAACGCCAGGTCGAGAGAACTGAACTCGTCGCTGAACCCGCGCCGGATAGACAGGACGCCGGCGAATACGAACAGCACCGGCAGCACCAGCGAATGCGAAAACGCCGCCCAGACAACCATCCGCAGTCCGCCGGGTATGTCCGTTCCGGACTGCCTTGAGGCCGCGGCGATCGCTAATCCGAACTGGGCCATCACCAGCAGCACCAGGGTCCACCCGACGAATTCGTTTTGTGCGGCCATCTGCAGGCCGCTTGCGATCGCCACCAGAAGCATCATCACCAGCAGGGCGGTGTGGACTCCGCCTTCGTAATGGGAGATCTTCCTCGGACCGGGCGCCCCGGGTGCGCCTCTGCGCAGGGGCGGGATCAGACGAGCTTTCTCGGCGATCTCGTCGTCGCTGACTTCGCCCTGGACCTCGGCTATGAGCGGTTTGATCGTCTGGAGAAACACGATCGCCTTGGACAAGCGGTTGAAGCAGGACAGCCTGTGGACGTTGACCGCGGTGTAGACGCAGCAGATGCACGAGGGTCCCAGGGCGAGGTTTATCGCCAGCGGTACGCCGAAAATCGCTGTCCATACCAGGATCGCGGGGTGGAATCCCCTGAGCAGTCCCGCCAGTGCGAGCAGTCCGGTCGCCGCGCCGAGCAGAATGCTCCAGACCAGTGAAGTCTGCGTCCTGCAGATCGACACCGCCTGTATGTCGGCGAGATAGAAGCGGCTGTATCGCTCGGTCCAGAACACCCTTTTGGCCACCAGGATGTGATCGTCGGCCAGCCAGGCCGAAGAGCGATCGAAGAAGCGCAGAAACGTTCCCATGGGGGTTGAAGGCATGCGTCGGTATGTGTTTTCGCCGGCCATGGGATCAGTAAGTTCAGAAGTCTCCAAACACCAGCATGCTGAGCAGCCACAATTCGGCCAGTGCTATCAGCACAGTCGCTATCCATCTCCATCTGAGCGGGTGCCGCGGCGGGATGGTGATCGGGGACGTCCAGTGCTTTATCGCCAGGAACAGCGCGACTATCTGCGTTATGAACGTCGGGATGATCGCCAGGCCCATCGCCAGCTTGTCGTAGAGCACGCGCTCGGTGTCCATGCTGGTGGCCGAACTGTTGTCGCCGTAGTTCTCGATGCACGCCGGGCAGATGCTCTTTCCGCCGAAATCGACGTCGCACAGCGAACAGAGGAACCGTCCGCAGTTGTCGCACGGGACCGAGGCGGTCTTGTTGGGGTGGTAGAAGCAACTGGCCTGGTCTTCGTCAATCAGGACCTGGCCCGATCCGGTCTGGGAAGGCCCCGATATCAGTGATGCGAACGCGGCGGTTATCAATTGCGAGTCGCACCCGGGGCAGGCGCTCGAAGGCCTGTTGTACCTATCGGGGGGAATCGTGCTGCTGCATTTTGGACAGGATATAGCCAATTCTGTCGGCCCTCACGCTATCTTTCGTGGATTACCCGCGTGTTGCATATGAAGTCGTGGAGGGCGCATTTCTGTTTGGTCATGCCCGCCATGTAAAACGGAAACAGCGAAAACAGGCCGCCGATGATAGAGAGTATGACCACCAGCCCTATGCTTCCGGAGGAGGGCCTTGGGCCCGCCACGCCGGCAATGCCGAACGCGGCGATGAAGACGACCACCGCCAATGCTATGTACGAGATGACGAGACTCAGGATTAGCGACCAGGCTCTTCCAAAGGCTCGAGCATAGCTGATCGGACGTCCGTTCGACAGCCGAACCTTCAGTCCGCACGCCATTTTGCCCGGCGTGGCTCCGAATTTGCCGAGGAACCACGTTGTGTAAGTCAGAAATATTCCCAGTTGAATCAGCGATACGACCAACTGGGTCCACATTACGACTTCGTAGTCGAAGCGGGATGAGCTTTGCACCACGCCTACGATCATGCCAATCGCCATATTGGCGACAAACAGAATCAGGCCATCGAGGATATAGGCTCCGAAGCGAATCCAGAATCCCGCAAAGCGAAGATACTGTCGTCCCGAGGTCTGGGCCATAACCACCCCGCCCTCGCGCACCCGCTGGAAGAAGGTGTTCTTGCACTCGGCGCAGATCCAGTGGCCCTGGTATTGGACCATGTCGTCTCTGACGGTGCGGCGACTGCATTGCGAGCACTGGCCCATTACCGGAGGGATCGCGCCGGTCTGATCGTCCGATGAGCCGGCCAGCAATTGATATTGGATCCAGTCGTCAAGACCCTCTCGCCAGACCAGCGTCACGCCGGTGACGCGCCCCTGAGCCACCAGTTGATCGAAGGTGGCCTGGTCGAAGGGACCAAACCTCTCGCCGCCCACTGCGTAGTACCAATCCACTTGTCCGCCTTTCCTGGGCTGTTTAAGACACTGTCATTTCGCCCGATATGACGGAAGTTTAGAGCACAGGGAGGGCAAAGTCAACAAGGCCGCTGGCCGTTGGGGTTCTACTTTGAACTCGGAGGTTTCTTTTCCTGTACGCAATAGATGAACTTGTTCGAGCGGATGAACAACTGCCCGTCGCTTATCGCCGGCGAGGCGTTGAAGTCGCTGGAGTCCGATTCGAACCGGTTGACCGCGATCTGGCGGAACCTGGGCGCCGCGGCGATGATGAATGTTCCGTACTTCCGGGTGACGGCGTAGAAGTTGCCCGCGATTTCCACGATCGATGCGTAGACCGATCGGCTGGGTATTGAACTCCCGCCGGGGCGTGTGAGTTTTTCGCGGTAGATGCGCTTTCCGGTCTTCGCGCTGAGGCAGTAGGCCAGGCCCGATTCGTTTACCCAGTAGAGGTAGCCGTCCCTGACGATAGGCGACGGTACGTACGAACTGTCGGTCGACGCCCATTTCTTGCGGCTCGAGGTCACGTCTCCCTTTCCGCCGGCCCGGATCGCCACTGTGCCTTTGACCCTGTATCCGCCGGTGGCGAAGACAGTCGCTCCGTCGGCCACTACGCTGGGCGATACGTTTCCGTTAGGCTTCATCTCCGCGTACCATCGCAGTTTGCCGGTGTCGGGGTTAAGGCCCCAGACTTCTTCCGGAACAGCGAGCACCAGGTCCTTTCGCGTGTCGCTGACTTTGACAAGCAGGGGCGTGTTGAACGTAAGGTCCGTACTGTCGGCGGCGGCTTTCCATTTCTCGGCGCCGGTCTTTTTGTCGAGCGCTACGATCCTCCTGCCTTCGTCGGCGGCGTTTATTATCACCGTGTCCTTGTGGAGTATCGGACTGGCCGCAGAGCCCCAGCCCTTGGATCCGGACATGGTTCCCAGCGATTTTCTCCACAACTGCTTGCCGTCGAAATCGAACGCCAGCGCGCCTGTCTTGCCGAAGAAGACGAAAACGGTTTTTCCGTCGGTCACCGGGGTGTGGCTTGCGTATCCGTGTTCGCTTATGTACCCGCGGTACGAGTCCTCGCGCACCGTCGAGGCCACCGTCTTGTTCCAGAGGATCTTTCCGCTGGCCCGATCGATGCATATCAGATGCCGCTTTAGATCGCTCATGTCGCCGGCGTTGCGGCGATCGACGCCGTACCCGCTGTAGCAGGTTACGAACACCCTGTCGCCGAAGACTATCGGGCTCGATGAGCCGGGACCCGGCAGGGCGGTCCTCCACTTGAGATTCTCCGAATCGCTCCATTTCATCGGAGGATTCTTGTCGCTGCTTACGCCCGAACCGTCAGGTCCGCGGAATCCGGGCCAGTTTTCCCCCGCACACGGGGCGGCGACAGCGGCGATAAGGACCAGCGACACGCAGGCGGTGATGATGTATTTCAAGGCGCAATATCCTTCTGTTTGGGTGCTTGCAAATAGCCCGCAACGCCGGGAGCCCGAGAGTGTCCCGGCGGCGGGAGTAAAATAACAGCGACGTCCTTTGCAGTTACAGTGTCTTCGCACTGCAAATAGTAACCGGTTAAACGAAGTTACTTCCTGGCGATGCAGTAGAGCTTGTCGTCCACTCGCACGAACAGTGCGCCCTGTGCGGCGACGATCGTTGACTTGCTGTCCTTGCCGCCCATGTCCGTACGGTGCAGCACCTTGAACTCATCGCCCAGTTCCAGTACGACGACCTCGCCGCCGAGCGATATGCAGTAGATCTTCCCGTCGGCGATAGTCGGCGAGGCTTGCAAGACCTTCTTGGTGTCCATGGAGCCGCGCCAGATGTTCTTGCCGGTAACCGCATCCTTGCAGACGAACTTCTTCCTGCGCCCGTCGAGGATGTAGAACCGCCCGTTATGGACCGCAGGCGTGCAGACGTCGGGCGAGTCGCTCTTGTCGAGCCATACGTTGTCGGCCTTGGTCAGCGTGCCTTTCTTTCCCGACGGTATCCCGAACATCGGCCCGCCCTTGGGGGCTCCGGTGAATATCACGCCTTTGCACGCGACGGCCGACGGTACGACGCGATACCACTTGTTGCCCTGGAAGTTGTAGTTCATCGATCGCCAGATTTCTTTGCCGTCCCTGGGGTCGTGTCCGGTTGTCCGGTCGCCGCCTACGATTATGATCTCCAGGCCGTTGGGGCCTTCGAACGGGTAGGGAGTCGTGTAGGCCTGCTTGGACTCGGCCTGGGCTTCGGTGTAGCGGATGTGCTTCCAGATGTCCTTGCCGGTCTTCGGGTCGATGCACAGTACGTAGCACTTGGCGTCGGTCTTCTTCTTGAACTCCCCGTGCAGGACCGCGAGATAGAGCTTGTCTTTGTAGAGCATCGGGCTGGCGCCGTACTTCCACAGTATCTCGAACTTGCCGTGATCGTCGGTGATGCTGCGCTTCCAGATCTCCTTGCCGGACATGTCGTATGCGACCATCTCGCCGGTCCCCGCGAAGAACCATACCGTCTTGCCGTCGGTGATTGGCGATCCGGAGGCCGCCGAGTTGCCCTGGCGGTTGGAGTAGGCGCCGCCGATGTGATGCTTCCACAACTCCTTGCCGTCTTTGCGATTGAGGCAGACGGCGTAGGTTTTCTTGGCCCTGGTGTCCTGTGCGATGATGAAGATCCTGTCCTCCCAGACGATCGGCGAGGCGCCCCCGATCCCCGGCAGGTCGACTTGCCATACGACCTTCTCGGTGGTGGAGAAGGTAGTCGGGAGGTTCGTCTCAGTTGTCGCCCCGTTGAGCGTCGGGCCTCGCCACTGGGGCCAGTTTTCCGCCGACAGAGGGGCCGTCACTGCGGCCAGCACCAAAAGGGCCAGGGCACAATACCAAACCGAACGTTTATTCATGGCTGAAGATCCTTAAGTTATAGAAAACTCTTCGTCTCGCGAAGGCGATATTGTACATCAAGCCCGTTGGGATTAGCAACGTCCAGCCGGTCAACGACGGTTCTCGACACAGAGACGCAGAGACTCAGAGAACGGCAACAGCTTGGCTACGGCCAACGGCTACGGCAAGATAACACGGAGATAGACAGTGTTTCTGTCCTCTCCTCAGGGCTTGGTTCAATGCCGTTGCCGCAAGCCGCAGCGAAGCCGTCGCCGATGGGTATGTGCCTGAAGGGACGTTGTTGGTTACAATGAATCGCGTAATTCAGACTCAGGAGACAGATATGCCGAAGCAATGGACCGGTGATGAACTTATTGATCTGGCCAGATCTTTTCAGGTCGCGTGCGTTTTGAATGCGGCGGCGGAGTTGGACGTGTTTGGGGCCTTTGGCGATGAGGCGCTGACGTCCGACACGCTGGCCGAGCGGACAGGCTCCGACAAGCGCGGGATGCGAATCCTGGCCGATGCGTTGGCGTCAGCGGATCTGCTGGTCAAGGAAGGCGACTCCTACCGCCCGGGCGCCGGAGTGCTCGATGCGCTGACTGCAGACGGCTCCGACAGCGTGCTCGCGATGGTCAGGCTCGCCGGCAATTGCATCCGCACCTGGTCCGAACTGGGCGCGATCGCGAAGACCGGCGAACCGCTGGATCCGCGGCCGACCAGCACCCGAGGTCCCGAAGCCGACCGCGAGACGTTCATCGAGGCGATGAACGACCTGTCGCGCCGGACCGCCGATTCGCTCATAGCTGCTATCGGACCGCTGGAGTTCGACTGCCTGCTCGATCTGGGCTGCGGGCCGGGTACGTGGACTATCTCAATGCTCAACGCCTGTCCGGGCTCTCGGGCGATACTGTTCGACCTGCCCGACGCGATTCCGATCGCCAGGCGCCACGTGGCGGCCGGCGGACTCGAAGACCGCGCCGAATTCGTCGCCGGCAATTTCGACACCGACGAAACCCTGCCCGGCGGTGCGGACCTGGCCTGGGTCGGTGCGATCGTACACCAGAACTCGCGCGAGCAGAACCGCGCGTTCTTCGCCAAGATCCGCGACGCACTGGCCGATGGCGGCAAGATCCTCATCCGCGACGTGGTGATGGATGAATCCCGCATATCTCCGCGGTTCGGCGCGTTGTTCGCGGTCAACATGCTGGTCCACACACCCGCCGGCGATACGTTCACATTCGAAGAACTCGCAGAGGACCTCAAATCGGCCGGATTCACAGACGCAAGACTCCTGCACGCTGACGAAGGAATGAACGCGGTTGTTCAGGCCTGTGCGTGACTCTGATACGGAGTCGATTCCGCCTGCCAGCGGGTCTTGTAGGTCCTGGCGGCGTCCGAAATCCTCGACGAATCAAAGGATTCGCCTGCGGTTTCGTCCTTGCCAGGCCTAACAACCCCTCGCTATGGGCTCACGAAGCACTTCTTCAACGGACTGCCAGGGGCGGAATGCGGCAATATTTGTAAAGTTGCTTGACTTAGCCCCTTTTGCGTGCTACAATTAGGGTTAGAGTAAAGGAGTGGGGGGCTTGCAGGGACGCAGGAGAAATTTGTTCGAGGGCTTGCGGGCATGGGCAAGTGGATTGTCATTTCCGGTTCGGTCATCTTGGCGTTTAGTGCGGCTTGCGTTCGCGCTGATATTGGCGCGGGGGCCATGCCCTATTACGCCACTGGGATATCCGGTCTCGACATTGTCGCCGGTGCCGAGAGCATCGGGCTCCCGCCCGAGCATTCCGATCATTCAGAGCCGGTTTCCATGGCCCCGTTCGATCCCCCGCGGAGCGCATGTCCTGATGATTCGGTCGATAGTGAGCGACAGTTTCCGCACGTCCATGTCCTTCCGGCCGATCAGAGCAGCGCGATGCTTTTCTTCAGCGCCTTGTGCGGTGTGGGAGTCTGGCGGCTCGGACGGTCAGCCAGGGGACTCCGCCTCGCTTCCGTTCCGGATTGGTATCACGCCAGCGGGCCGTCGCAAGTCGGTCACGTTACGGCGATCAGTCCGGATTTCGCCGCGCCGGCGGTGATCAGCATTTGTGATTTGCCGGCCGCACAATCCGTTCAATTCCTACTGACAAGGGCGGCGCCCCCTGGTCTCAGGCCGCAATGCGAACTCACGCTCGCTGCGCCGCGTGGGCCTCCGCTCCTCAGCCTGTAGCGCCTTTACGGCCCAGCGGTCGCGGTGCCTATGATTCAGGCGGCCTCTTGCGATCAGTTCTTGTAACTCAAATCCAATCAGGACTGATCCGGTCGGTTTGAGGCGATGTTTTAACGGGTGAGAACTAAAACAGAGAAGAAAAGAAAGGTAGGATTCATGATGAAAAGATACAGATTAATATACGCGACGGCATGCTCGCTTGTCGTGGTGTTCATAACTTCGAGTATTGGTTTGGCGGCAGTCCCGGGCTCCGCCGGCACGGCCACCGAGCAGGACAAGCAACTAGCAATTGATGCCGGTCTGGCATGGCTGGCCAGCACTCAGTCAACCTCCGGCACTCAAGGCTATTGGTCCTACGGCAACGATGGGACACTGGCGGCTACGGCTTCTGCAGCGCTGGCATTTATCGAAGAAGGTTATCTGCCGGACCCCGCAGGATCGGTCTATGAGCAGAAGGTGGACAAGGCGCTCAATTACATTTTTGCACGGGCTGATCTAGTGCCTATATCCAAGACCACATTTGCCCCGGGCCACCCGGAGGATTATAACAATAACGGTCTGGTTGATGACGGAGGCAATGGCCAGGGCATCTATTTCGATCCGGCAAACAACAAGCGTGATGTCTATACCACAGGTATAGTTACCCCCGTGATATACGCCCTTGGCGAGGCTCTGGGAAAAACCACTCTGGTGGGCAAAGGTACTGTCTCCGGCATGACTTATGAAGATGTCATGAGGGATGTTATAGACTGGTACTCTTACGGTCAGAACGATCCGAATACCGGAGTTCACCGGGGAGGCTGGCGTTACACGGATAATTATGGAACCTCCGACAACTCCACTGCCCAGTGGGGCGCCCTGCCAATACTGTACGGGAATGACTGGGGCCTCGCAACACCGCAGTTTGTCAAGGACGAGTTGAATCTCTGGATCAACTACGTACAGCACCCTCAGGATGGGACATACCAGGCTGGCGGGTCCGGATACGACCACCCCAACACGTATGTCAACCCGGCAAAGACCGGCGGCCTCCTGCTTGAGTTGGCGGCGGTAGGTGCAACTGATAGTGATCCGAGGGTCGTAAACGCGCTCAACTATCTGCAGTCCATGAACACGTACGACCATTGGAACCAGGGCGCCACGACCGCGTACGGCCAGTGGAATGGCGGACATATTGGCAATCCCTACTCCATGTGGGCAGTCTACAAGGCCCTTGAAGTGTACGGAGTAACCTCCATTGCCACCGCTCCCGGCGGATTCACGATCGGACAGGATTGGGACCCGCAGACGTCCTTGGCGGGAGACTGGTATTCCCAGTATTGCGACTGGTTGGTAGTCAACCAGAACACCAACGGAAGTTGGAACGGCTACTCCTACTGGAACGGCCCCTTGGCGGCAGGCTGGAATATCAACATCCTGAACGCCTCAGGTTTGCCCGAGCCGATTCCTCCGGTCCCGACTCCCGGCGCCTTCCTCCTCGGCGCTATGGGTCTGGGAATGGTCGGTTGGATGAAGCGACGCAAGAAGGAAGCGTGAATGCGGACGCACTGTCTATGATGGTGTTTTGCTGTCTCGCATGTATGTGATGTGATCCGCGGGCGGGGCCGTGGTATTGGTCCCGCCCGCGGTCTATTGGCAGGTAAGGAACTCCGCGGAATTCGGGTAATGCCGCACGCCTCGACGAGAGTGTTGACGCTTTTCGCGTATTGTGGTATTAGAATACGCGTGTTGAAGTTCCTTTCGGCGTAATAGCCATTTCGGGAGAAACGATGAGACGCCAGCATGTATCAGCGAAGGTGAACGTCAAACTCGTCATTATCCTTGTTTCGACGATTGTTGTGTTGGGTGTCGGGGCGTTCGTAGCTCGGGAGGTGCGCCGCAGTTACCTGGCGAGTCGAGACCTCGCCGCCGGCAACGCCGCCTACGATCGCGGGGACTGGGACGAGGCCCGCAAGCGTTTTGTGGAGTATCTCGGTCGCCGGCCCAGGGATGCTGAAATACTCGGCAAGTACGCCGAAGTACTGCTGAAGCCCGCATCGCTCAGCCGCAACGATATTCGCCGTGCGATCGGCGCGTACCGGGAGTTGCTGAACCTGACGCCCGACGATCATGAAGTCTACCGCCAACTGGCGGCGATGTACACGCACATGGGCACCGTTACCGATTCGTCAGAGTTGGCTTACATCGCCGCCAGGCGTCTGGAGCGGGCGCCGGGAAACATCGGGGCGGCGATATGGCTGGCCCGGGCGCAGGAGGCCCAGGGCAGGATCGACGAGGCGGACAAGGCGCTGGTCGCATTGGTCAAGCAGTTGGATAATCGGTCGCCAAAGCCGGATGAGTACGTTCAGGCCTGCATCCTGCTGTCTTCGATAGCCAGGCGTGCATCCGGCGATCAACGGGACCCGGCCAAAGCGCTCGAGTGGCTGGACCTTGCGGTCAAGAACGCGCCAGATTCAGCCGATGCCCTGGTGTCGCGTGCTGAGTTCTATCGCCAGACGCCCCCGTTTGGCGACAAGATGCGGAGTCAGATGCTCAAGACCTCCCGCGAGGACCTTGACCGGGCCGAGCGGATCAAGAGCGACAGTCCGCGGATCTTACTGCGGATCAGCCGGGAGTGGATGGCTCACAATAAGTTGGACCGTGCCGCGGCCGCGCTGAAAGCTGCCGATCAACTGGACGCGGCGGCAATTCGCAAGGAGTTCATAGACGGCGACGAGTGGCTCGTCCAGCATTTTCTACAGTCAGCGGAACTCAGAATCCGTATGGGCCGCACTGCGTCGGCCGCCGACCAGGCCGACGGTGTTCTCGCGAAGCTCACGGAGCGACGCAAACGGCTTGTCGTGCTGCCTCAGGCTATTCGTACGTATCTTGGGGCCGTGCGGATCAAAACCGCGAAGAAACGCATGGGTGAGTACCTGGAACTGCGGAAACTGCTGCAAGTGACTGGAGAGGACAAGGAGCAAGCGGCGATCCTGCAGGCCAGTGTGGCCGGGGCCGATGGAAATCCGCATGAAGTTATTGAACTGCTCGAACCGCTGAGTGTCGGCAGCGAGACCTCCGCCGGCACGCTGCGACTTCTGGGAGTCGCTTACAGTCAGATCGGGCGGGCCTCACAGGCGACCAGGACTCTGGCCAGATATCTGCAGATGCAGCCCGGGGATGGGCGGATGCGCCTTATGGCGGCCCGGCAGTACGGCAACCTGGGCGACTGGAAATCGGCCCTCAAGGTCGTGGAGCGTGATGAGAAGCTTCTTGAGGAAGACCCCAAGGCCCGACTGCTTCGCATCGAGGCGGCTATGCATCTCGCCAGTCGCCCCGACGCCGCCGACCGCAACAAAGCACTGCAGGCCCTTGGCGGCAAGCTCGCGGCGTTGCGGAGTGAGTATCCCCGCCTGACGGAGATTCCGTTGCTCCAGGCCCGGCTGATGATCATCCAGTCTCGTCGCGATGAGGCTACGCAACTCCTGGTTCAGGCCGTCAAGGAGATGCCCGACGCACTGGAGGCAAGGCTGCAGCTTGCCGCGATCCACGCCGCCGACGGGCGGATCGATCAAGCCGTCAAGCTCTGTCTGGACGCCCGGAAGAATCACGCCGCGTCGCCGTCTCTGTGGCGAGAGCTGGCCAGGCACTATCAGGCCGATAAGAAGATCGACGACGCCCGCAAGACGCTGGAGCAGGGAATCAAGGCTGTAACCGCAGGGCCGGGCCGCCATGTGATTACGATGGATCTGGCGATGCTGGAGCTGATGTACGGCGATCGTTCGGCAGGCGTGAAACTCCTGAAAGATGTCGCCGGCGACAATCCCCGAGATGTTCAGGCTCCGGCCCTGCTGCTGAGTCTTCCGGAAATTCGCCGACATCGCCCGACAGCCCAGAGTCTGCTTGACCGGATTCGCGACGTGCGCGGCGAACACAGCGCCCTGTGGCAGAAACACCAGGCGACGATGTGGCTCGCCGACGACTCCTCGTGGCGCAAGAATCAGCAGGAAATAATCATCTCCTTGCGGAAGTGGATCAGACAGCGTCCGCTGTGGCCGATGCCGGTGCTCATACTGGCGCAGATATACGAGCGAACCGGTCGGCCCAAATTGGCCGAAGAGGTTTGCCGCGACGGACTCAGAAGAAACCGTTCTGCGGTGGAGGTGGCCGATAGACTAGTGGCGATACTCACCAAACAGAACCGCAGACTCGAAGCCGGGGAGATACTGGACAAACTGAATGCGGCTCCGAAACTCCTTGCCGCCAGGCGCATTCGCATGGCGCTGGGCGCTAACGATCTGGCGACGGCCCACCGCGAGCTTAAACTGCGGGCTGCGGCGAACCCTCGCGACGTCGCTGTTCGCATTCTGCTGGCGCAGGTGACCTATGCTCGGGATCGTGATCTCAAGGGAGCGTTGGCGTGGCTGGACAAGGCTGAGGAGATCCGACCCGGGAATATGCGTATTTTGCTCATGCGGGTTGAGATGCTTGTGGCCCACGGAAATACGCAGGACGCCGGCAAACTTCTGGACGCCCACGTAGACAAGGCCGGCTCGCCGTCGGCTTATCTGGCCAGAGCGAAGTTCCTGGAGAGCACAGGGCAAAAGGACCTGGCGGACAAGGACCGCCTCAGCGCACGCAAACTCCTGGACGCCCGCGTAGAGAAGGCCGCAACGCCGTTGGCGTATTTCGACAGAGCCAAGTTCCTCGAAAGCATCGGGGAGGAGGACTTGGCTGAGAAGGACTACCGGCAACTGGCGGAAATCGACGGCAGTTCGATGTCGCACCAGTTGCTGGCGAACTTCTACCTGAGAACAGATCGTCCGGACGAAGCCAAGAAGCAATTGCGGCGGGGGCTCAAGGCCCATGCAGACGATTCTGTGCTGAAGCACAGCCTCCTGGCCTTGCTTCTCCAACGAAAGGACAAGGATGATCTGGTCGAAGCCGAGAAGATACTTGACGATCTTGACGCCAGCCTTGGTCGAAAAGCTGAATTTCTGTGGGCTCGGGCGGCGCTCACTCTTGTCCAGTCGGCCAATCCGGACGCACGCCGCAAAGCCCGGAGCCTGCTGAAGCAGGCGGTGGAGCTTGAACCCACATTCGTACGCGGACACTTGGCCCTGATTAAGCTGGCGATTGCTGCAAAAGAGTATGGAACCGCCCTGATGATGGTTCGAAACGCGCTGAACTCCAATCCGGGCAATCTCGCCCTGTTGTTGACGAAGGCCAGAATCCAGTTGTCATCAGGACAATATGTCGCTGCGGCTGATCTTGCCGAGGGTATCCTGGAGGCCAATCCAAACGCCGCCGGCGCTCGTATTGTCCTGATTTCTGCGGCGATGGTGTCTCGCAATCCTGTTGTCCTGAATCAGGCGCGGAAGTGGATTGCCAAGGCGATCGAAAGAACTCCGCAGGATTCCGATTTGTATCTGGTGAACGCCCGAATCCTGATGACGCTTGGGAAAGTGGACGCTGCGATAGCCGGTCTGGAGGCGTTTGGCAAGACCGAGTCCGGCGGCGGGAGCAAGCCTGTGCTGCTCGTACTGGCCCGTATGCACGGCAAGCAGCGCAATTACGCCCAGGCGCAACACTGGCTCGACCTGGCGGCTAAGGCCTCCGGCAAGAACGATCGAGAAGTCCTGATCGAGCGAATGCGGCTTTACGGACAGCAGGACAGATTCAAGGATCTCCTCGCCCTGGCCTCCGCAGCCGATTCAGCCGAGAAACCCGATCATATCGTCCTGGGAGCTGCGGCGAGCGTCCTGGCGATTTCGGAATCCCCCGAACATCTTCTCGAGGCCGAGAAGCTGTATCGAAGGGTGGTGAATCTTGCTCCGAAATGGGAGGGAGCCAAGCTAACTCTTGCGGCCCACCTGTTCAAAACAGGCAAAGTCGACCCTGCTGAGAAACTGTACCGCCAGGTGCTTGAACAGAACAAGAACAACGCCCGGGCCATCAACGGTCTGGCGTGGATACTCGCCACCAGCCGCAAAGACTACCCGGCTGCTCTCATACTGGCGGAAAAAGCCGTAAAGCTGGCTCCCGAAAGCAGAGAGCCGCGAGATACGCGAGGCGTGATCCTGATGAATCTCAAACGCTTCGCCGATGCGCGCAAGGACTTTGAAAAGTGCGTGCGGTTGACCGCATCGGGCAGCCGTCAACGCGTGAGGGCTCTGCTGCAGTTGGGCCGGATATGTGCCCGCGACAAGCTCGATGACCTCTCCGCGGCCAGGAGGTACCTGGAGGAGGCTCGCAGGATCGATGCGAAGAGCAGCATTCTCACCGACGAAGAACGCCGGGAGATCGCCGAAATCCTCAAGCAACCGCCAACGTAATCTCAGCTCTCAGCGGATCGGGCGGCGTCCTATTTCATAGCCATAGGAGCTTCGATCGTCATGTCCAGGGCGAACGGTTTGCGGATCTGGAAGTAAGTGCCTTTCGGGCTCGGGGCGTCTGCGATCATGGGGCCTCGGGTTTCCTTCCGGCCGTACAGGGCGAAGAAGCTTGTCTTGACTCGAAACTTGATCTTTCCTTTTGAGTAAGACAGGAACTCGACTCCCTCGCTGAAGGATGATCGTGGGGTTTGCGGGCGGATCTTCCAGCCCTTGACATCGAGCCCGGGTGTGGGCAGTTGGTTCAGTGCGATGTACTTGAAGCTGTTCTTCAGCGTAGCCAGCGGAGTGTCGGGACCGATCGGTCCGTCGAAACCAAGCGACATGTACCAGCCGGGCTTGTGCATGATGAACATTGTGCTCTTTCGTCCGGTGATTTTCCGCCCGACGAAACCCGGGGCGGCCGCCTTTTCGATGATCACCAGACCCTTGTCGCCGAGGCCGTCGAGCCATCGGGCGGCTACTGTCTTGGGATCTCCGCTTGCCGGCTTGGGCGCAGTCGGTTTCTTCACATCGCCGGTAGCCTGGACGGTGACGGTGAACGTCCGCGCCGCCGGTTTGGTCTTCTTCTCCCAAGGGCGTCTGTAGTTAAGGCGGATCGTCGCCTTCCCAGGGCCCGTGACGCTGTAGATGAACGTAGTCACGCCGCCCTGTCCGGGCATGGGGCGATTGTTCTTCGCTGACGAGACGAACTTCTTTGACTTGAACCCTACGGCTGAGCCTTTGGGCTGGGTGACCGGCGACCAGATGAATCCGGTCGACGGGCCGGCCTGGAGTTTGATCACGATCGAGTCGCCCGCAGCGGCCTTGATCGTCTTGCCGCTGTCGGTTTTGGTGAGACTGATCGTCTTGCCGACCGGCTTCTTTTCGCCGCCGTCGGCGGCGGCGTGCAGCGTCAGGTCCGAGATCATCACGCCTTTGCGCGGGGCGTCGTCGGCGATTCGCGTGTCGACGTAGAAGCACGACTTCAGCAGGCCCTGTTTGTCGTAGCGAACGTACAGCTTCTGGTGGGCCGACAATTTCGCAGCCAGAATCTTGCGGGCATCGGCGTAGAGTTCGTCCAGCGTCTTCGGTGCGGCGCCTTTCTTGTTAGTCCCGATCTGTGCGCCGGTCTCGGTCCAACTGATTTCCTTGGGTTTCGCCGCTCGGCCCGGCATAACGATTTGCGGACCGCCTCTCCATTCGCGGTACTTTCGCTGCAGCACAGTGTTGTCGCGACATACGATCGTTGTCTCATTACCGAAGCCGGCGAAACTCGACCAGCGGACTTTGTACGAGTAGTTGCCGCCGCATTTGACTTTTAGCTGTTTCCACTTGGCTTGGGATTTGTTGAATCCCGCCATATGCGGGTTTGCCGGCGCGGCGGCCGATGCGATCGCTGAAAACAGATAAACGATTGCTGCAACTAGAGAACTGCAAAGAGTTGAACGGGTCATTGAACTGCTCCTGCTGAGTAACTGTTAAATGTATTATGCACCATACCGTAATTTGACGCGTGACGCGGCATATTGTTCCAGCGAAGACGCGGTTATTGATATTATGCGTCGAATGGATTAGATTCCCCTGGTCGCCGAAACGACCGCGCAGCAGCGGCTTGGGACCAAAGGAAGACCAGGAGATATGACGGGCCGCAAATACACTCTGACCAGCAAGCCTGACATCAACGAATGTCTGGAGCGTATCTACGCCTGGTACGATCAGAAGATCATCGACCGTCCGCCGGTTCGGTTCCATCATCACAATATCGAATACGAACGCCACCGCACGGTTTCGGGTCCCTGGCCTACGGATGAAGACCGCTGGCTCGATGTCGAGTTCCAGATCAGGACGTTCGTCGAATCGCTCGAGGGCGCCGAGTTCAAGGGCGAGACGTTCCCAGTATACTGGCCGAACATCAGCGCTGTGGCCTACAACCTGTTCCTCGGGCAGTCGGCGGTGTTTGACTATGTGACCGCCTGGACGCATCCGTGCATCGACGATCTGAACAACTTGCCCGAGCTGAGAGTCCGCAGTGACAACAGATTCTTCCGCGCCGTCGACGAGATGACCGATAAGGCCCTGGAGATCGCCGACGGTGAGTTTATGGTGGGTTACACCGACATGTACGCCGGGATCGACTGCACCGCCGGGCTGCGGGACATGGGTCAGATGTGCATGGACATCCTGATGACCCCCGAACCTCTCAAGGCTCTGATCGATCTGGTCTGGACCGAGTACCTGGAGGTCTACGAGCATTTCGACCGCAAACTGAAGACCGCCGGACAGCTTTCGGTCACCTGGATGAACCTCCCGTCGCCGAAGAAGTTCAACGTCCTGGCGTGCGATTTCGCGACGCTGATCTCCCCGGAGCATTTCGACGAGTTCTGCCTGCCGATCATTCGCAGGGAGGCCGAGTGTTTCCCGTGCAACGTGTTCCACCTCGACGGACCCGGCGTAGCCAAGAATATCGACTCGATCCTGACGCTTCCGAACTTGAAGGCCGTCCAGTGGGTCCAGGGCTACGGCGACGATGCGCCGATCATGCAATGGCTGCCGTTGATAGAGGAGATCCAGGCGGCCGGTAAGTCGGTAATCGTCGATTTGAAACTCGACGAACTCGACGAGTTCATCAGCAAGACCGACCCGATCGGGATAATGCTCTGGATTCCCGCGGCGCCAGAGGATCAGGAAGCCGTGCTCGAGCGTGTGAAGAAATGGTAGAGTCGTGAAAGGGCGATTGCCTTGAAAGCATCCGAGACATTCTGCTTATTGCTCTTCTTTGTGATAGCGGGTGTTTCGGTCTGCGCGGCCGAGGACTACGTTCCGGCGACTGCGAAGGTCATCCGCACCGAGGCGCTGCGGAAGAACAACAGCTCTGACGGCCGACCGCTGCCGCTTGCGGCGCATTGGCATCGGCGGTATTGCCCGCTGTCGTATCAGATCGAGCGTATTTCCAAAGGCAGTCATCTTCTGCCCTGGCTGCCGACACCCCGACCGGGACATAATTCCGGCTCTCTTGGCGGCAATGAAGCCGGGTTCAAGCAACTCCGAAAGTGGAAGATGCCGTTTGTATTGGTCACCGGCGGGCAATGGGAGGCTTCGCTCTACGATCACAATCTGAAATGGCGGTCGCTGCCGCCCGACAAGAGCCCCCTTGTCGTCCCGATCGAACCGATCAAGGGCAAGGACGGCAAGATCAAGCCGACGGCCAAGCAACTCAGCCCGTTCGGCGCCGTCGAGCCGTGGCGGCAGGTCGGCGAGTACTGGATGTCGTCGCCTGGCATGAAGGCGATCCAGGGAGTCTACCCCGACCCGCCGATGGTCATCATCGTAAGCAACAACGAGGCCAACGATCTGCGATGGCGCGAGGTCGGCGGGAAATCCAGGAGGTATCTCGACAAGTACGGCAAGGGACGCGACAACGCGTTCAAACGCAAAGTCGTCTCCGAAGGATGGATTGAGCGATATGGCGCGATGCTCGCGGCGATGCGCGGAGCCCTGGTCAAGGACGCCTGGAAAACCAACGCCCGCTTCGCCGCCTACAGCGCCCTGGGGCCGAACCATCTGGGCAGGTGGAGCGCATGGAAAACGTATTCGCTCATCACCGACAAATACGTCGATCCCGGCCCGGTGATATGGGACGGCGCCGTGGCTGAGTACTACGACAATCACTGGCAGCCGCAGAAGACTGTCTGGTCTGGCTGGAGTTGCCAGACAGAAGCGATGAACATGGTCCTGCTCAAGAACGAGGCCCTGAAGATCAAGCCGGAGTTCTGGCACGAGGTGATCTTCTGGGACGGGAACATGCCCGGCAGGAGCAATGATCGCTACGCGACGTATGCGAAAAAGGGCTTCCCGCCGTCGCCGGAGCGGTATCGCGGATGGGTGCAGTACGGCATGTGGCTGCTGACGCCGCGAGTTGCCCGCGAGTTTCGCTCCAGCGCCGACAAACGCCGGCGATGGGAGGCGTATTTCAACGAGATTGTCAAGGCCGTCGATCTGGTGCACAGCGACAAGGTGCTCGCGCGATTCTGGCGGAAGGGGCGGCTGGTCCAGCCGGACGAGAATCTGCATCCGTTCAGGACGCAGGTTCCCACGCGATTCAAGGATCGCAATCGCTGGTGTCATTTGAAGACCAATCTGGATCCGACCCGTCCGCTGAAGTTTAACTCGATTTTCCCTGTGTTCACACTGGGACGCGTGATCGGCGAGAAACCTCGCCGGGAATGGCTGTTGTACGCCCACGGTCCTCGCGGCGACAGGAAGAGCGTCGAGGTCGCCATTCCCGGATACAGGAAGATTATCGTTAATGTCCGGCTGGGCGGATCGTTCTACTACATATGCGAGAAAGACGGCTCGGTTAAGGAAGTGGGGCGATGAGAAGAGGAGTGTGATTATGCGATTACGCAGTGTTGCGATTGTCGTGCTGGCGGGGCTTTGGCTCCTGGGAGGCGTTGTTTCGGCGGTCGATGCGCCCGACTGGGCTGCGGCGATGAAGAAAGTGCACGCGAAATTCAGCGGCAAGCCCGGCACGTTCGCTCACTTCGGCGATTCGATCACATACTCGCTGGCGTTCTGGAGTTCGCTGCAATGGCGCCCCGATCAGGCCGACAGCGAATTCGAGGCCTCGCGGCAGTGGGTGCTGAAGTATATGCACAAGGACTGCTGGCGGGGGTGGAAGGGTCCGAAATACGGCAACCTCAGCGGCAAGACCGTCGCCTGGGCCAACGCCAATGTCGACCGATGGCTGAAGAATCTGAATCCCGAGGTCGTGCTGATCATGTTCGGGACCAACGATCTCGGCGGGGTCTCGGTGGAGAAGTACGACGCCGGCCTGCGGAAGTTGGTCAAGCGGTGTCTGGACAACGGATCGGTTGTGATCCTCAGCACTATCCCGCCGCGCAGCGGCAGGGCGGAGAAGGCCGCCAAATACGCCGTCGTCGCCAGGGAGATCGCAAAGGATATGAAAGTTCCGTTGAGCGACTTCCACGCCGAAGTCCTGAAGCGCCGACCTGACGACTGGGACGGCTCGGCCGCCAGATTCAAAGGCCTCAAGACCTACGAGGTCCCCACGCTGATCGCCGGCGACGGCGTGCATCCCAGCAATCCGAAGCAATGGCGAAGAGATTTCACAGCCGACGGGCTGAAGCATAACGGTTTCAATCTGCGAAGCTATATCACACTGAGGGCTTACGTTGAGGTGATGGACAAGGTCCTGGACGCCGGGAGGAAGCCGGCGAAAACGAAGTTCATCTCGAAGAAGAAGCCCGTGACGGTTTCCGTATCGGACCAGCCCTGGTGGCCCAAAGCGCCGAAACTGCCCGCGCCCGCGGGGCAGGTGATCAAGGTTTCCAGTGTGCGTCAGTTGTTCGATGCTGCAAAGAACGTCCGCCCGGGCGGGACGATAATGATGGCTCCCGGACGATACAACATCTCGCGCCGCGTCGGGATCACCACTGACAGGGTGACCCTGCGCGGGGCGACGGGCAATCGACGCGAGGTGGTAATCGACGGCGACGGGATCGGCGAACTTGTCGCATTCACCGGGTGCGGCGACGTGACAGTCGCGGACCTTACGATCCAGCACGCCAAGTGGAACGGTTTCAAGGTCGATTCGGAGACAGGCGTGCAGCGGCTGCGGATCTACAACTGCGTGATCCGCAATATCTGGCAGCGGGGCGTCAAAGGCGTGATCGTGCCGGAAAAGGACCGCGACAAGACCCAGCCGCGCGACTGCCGGATCGAATACTGTCTGTTCTACAACGATCGGGCCAAGAAGTTCGGCGACGACGAGGACGATACGTCCAGGAACTTCAACGGCAACTACGTCGGCGGAATTGACGTGATGTACGCCAGGGGCTGGACGATCAGCGACAACGTGTTCGTGAACATCCAGGGCCGAACGCGCGAAGGACGGGGAGCGATATTCCTCTGGCACGAAACCGAAGACTGCGTAGTCGAGCGGAACATCATAATCGACTGCGACAAGGGCGTGAGCCTCGGCAACGCGTTCATGCCGAAGAACCGCGCGGTGAAGCTGCACGCGCGGCGATGCATAGTGCGAAACAATTTCATCACCCGAGCCCCCCAGGGGTGCATCGAGGCCGCCAACACCGTCGACTGCAGGATCCTGAACAATACGATTCACGATCCAAAGAATCGCATGCGGCGACTGCTGCGCGTGCTTGGTGCTTGCGACGGACTTGTCGCAGCGGACAATATTTTCAGCGGCCCGGCGCCGGCAGGCGCGCCAAGCGGCAAGGCCACGATCGAAAACAATCTTGTCAAAGACCTGACCGCCGCGTTCGCAGATCCAAAGGCCGGCAATCTGCACATTAAGGCGCCGCTCGCCGAAGTTGTTGACCGAGCCGAGAAACGAACCGAAGTAGCCGATGACATCGACGGGGCCAAACGCGGACCAAAGCCCGACCTCGGCGCCGACGAACTCTGAGCCCGACGGAGGCGGACTCCAAAGACTGCTGCGGCTCCAAAGACATCAACGACAAACGATCAGTAATCGCACGTCGGTCAATCTGTCTTGAACGGCGAGGCCGGCAGGCCCTCCTTGTTGTACAGGTTGATGCCTGCGGGGTTGGACTGGTATCCGAACCGAACGTGCTTGGGCTTGCTTACGCCCTTGGCCGATACGACCACGGTCTTGCCGTCGATCTTGGCGTCGGCCCAGTGCCATTTGCCGTCGGCGGCCTGGATGGCGAAATGGGTCAGCTTCGCGCCGGGAGTCGCCTTCGTCGGAGCGAGCCCTTCCTTCCTGGCCGCGATCAGTCCGCCGCCTACGCAATCGAAGGTGATGCGGATCTTGTCGCCCTCGATCTTCATGCCCTTGTACAGCGGGCCGGAGTAGACGATCTCCTTGCCGTAATCCTTGGCCAGAGCCCACAGAGCCAGGCGTGCGCCTACGTCCTGCTTGTTCCTCGGGTGGATGTCGCGTGCGGCCCCGATGTCGATGATGACCGCCATTCCGGTCTTGGGGATTCGAAGCGCCCGGCGCTGTCCTTCTCGGACCGGCCCCCATCCGCCGCCGGCGGGGTCGTCGCTGGGACCCATGAAGTTGGCCAGTTGCACCCAGTAGAACGAGAGGTCGTTGTTTTCGAAGGTCTTGCGCCAGCCTTTGACCAGCGCCTCCTTGAGGAATTCGTACCGCAGGCCGTCGCCGGCGTTCGATTCGCCCTGGTACCAGATCGCTCCCTTGACGCTCATCGGCGTCAGTGCGTTGACCATGCCGTTGTAGATGTATGTCGCTCCGCCCTTGGGACGAAAACGCATCACCAGCGGGGCCGGCGGGAAAGACTTGTTGTCCTTCAGGCTCGCCCGGGCCTTCTTCAGCCAGTTCTCCACTTCGTTGAGGTGCTTTTCGCGGGCGGCTTTGCCCTTGGGCGTCTTCGGGTCGAGCGTGCTGAGGTTCTCGACGTAATCCTTCAACTGCGGGACGCTCTTGAAGCCGACCAGCGGGGTCCACGGCTCGATGCGAGTTCCGCCCCAGTTTGTGCCGACCAGGCCGATCGGCACTTTCAACTCCTTCTGCAGCGCCCGACCGAAGAAGTAACCGACCGCCGAGAATCCGCCGACGCTCTGCGGCGAGCAGACTTGCCACGAGCCGCGCGGATCTCTTAACGGGGTGGGACCCTGTACGTGGCCCGGCACGTTGTACAGCCTGATCTGCTTGTTCTTGGCCGCGGCGATCTCTTCTTTGGCGTTGAGCGTTCCGCCCATCGTCCATTCCATGTTCGACTGTCCCGAGCAGAGCCATACTTCACCGATCAGGACGTCCTTGATCGTGACCGTATTCTTTCCTTTGACGGTAAGCGTGTGGGCTTTTCCGTCGGCCTTCATCGCCGGCAGATTCACGCGGAATTCGCCCGCGTCGCACGCGGTGGCGCCGGCGGTCTTGCCGGCCAGTTCGGCGGTGATCTTCTCACCGGCGTCCGCAGTTCCGAAAATGCGGATCTCCTGGCCCTGCTGGAGAACCATATGGTCTCCGAATGCGCGGGATAGTTTCACGTCGGCCTGGACCGAACCGGCGATTAGCAGAACGGCGATCATGACGAATGTTAAAGCGATGCGTTTCATGGAATGCTCCTTTACTGTTTCCAGGGCGCCGTCGCGGCGTTACGAGCCGGCGGCTTCCTCAGCGATCACGTTATTGTAACCCGCACACCGACCGCGTCAACGCAGTTTTCGTTTCATCGCGTCTGGTCGTGTGTGGTTGGATTTGGCGGAACCCAGTCCAGCCGCACACAGAGCAGTAGAAAGCAGTGAGGACAAGTAGGGCACGCAGTCCAGGTCAATGACCAAACAGGCGACATTCACAGCACCTTCGCAGGTTCACAGGTGTGAATGTATATGTTGATAATAAGTACGCCTTATGCATATTATGAATACAGGCTGCTGGCCGGGCCGCATAAACGCTTGTCCGCACATATGTTACACATGCCAGCCGTCTGCACGCACCCGGATTCAGCCACCTATCCGCCCACCGGATGGATGAGTTTGGGGAGGTTCACACCCTGCGAACTGGGAAGCTGAGAAACAGTCGTTACGCAAGTCCGGGCGCGCCCCCAGTCGCATCGATAAACCCCGATTTGAAACCGGCTGTAACACAGCTTCGGACGTAATCGAGTATGTCGACGAGAACGGTTCGCAGTTCGATTACACCCGCCACGCGATCGGACGCGTGTAGTACCCGTGGAATCATCAATCAAACGCTCATTAAATGCACCAGGCCCGGCAGGGGCGAAATATGGTAGCCGCGTCCCGCAGGGCGGGGTATCGTGCCATTCGGGTCAGCCCTTTTTCGTACGAACGGACTACCCTAGCGTTCATATTGCCACTTTTCTATATCCTTGTCGTAGAGCTTCTTCCCCTCGCAGATGGCCTTGCGAAACCTCTCTTCCACGGACTCGTACCATTTGTAGCGGGAGAGCCGTCTGCGGTCGGTCTCGCACGGAACGAATCCATCCATATCGCACCGGGGTTTCTTCTTCAGCTGTTCGGCCGCTTCCTTGATCGCAGCAAGGACCTTCTTGTACTTTTCGAGATCATTCTTCACCTTCTGGAGGCGGGGACTCAATTCAGGTCTCTCGAAAGAAATATCTGGGTTCTTCCTACGGCTGTTTGTCTTCATGGCCCCGAAATGCATGCCGGTAAGTTTCGAAATTGTTCTCTGATGCGCACCATTCAGAGGGCTGCGCCCTGAACCGCTGTCAGGGTATGCGGTGAGGTATTCAGGGTAGTAAGGTGCGTTGATGTCCAGCCAGGTATTGATTCTGTCCAGTTCCTCCTTCGAGAGCTTGATCTTCTTGTGCTTCTCTCTGAGAGCCTTCGTCTTCTTGTCGAGCTTAGTGACTTGCTCATCACTCATTGGGCGTATGACCTTCGAAACCAGACTGGGGTGTGATCCCCATGAGTACGCCTGCTGAAGCTCGGCAGGTCCGCCTCCGATACACTTGATCCGTCTCTTGTCCCATCGCCAGAGTTCGACGTAGGATGCGTTGAAGGATTCGTTTCTGTCACCAGCAAGGACGAGTGTTTTACCCGCATCCTTGCCGAAGTCGTGACATTTGACGCAGTTCTTATCAAAGACAGGCTGGACCTCTTTCATGTAGCTGAAGTTCCTTGCCGGACCGTACCATCCGTTCAGCTTGCTCGGAGCCCGTTTGATCGCCAGGCCTATGCGTTCTTTGGACGGCGGTTGCAGGCGGTCTTCGTGACAACCGACGCAGCTTACGTTCTCTCCAGATTGCAGCACCGTGCCGCTGCGCATGGACTGGACCATCATGCCGTTCTCATCAAGAACTTGGAAGTAGATGAACTTGTCACAGGGCACTTCGAGGAATGCAGATCCATCCTCTTCAACAGGGACAGTCCCGAGAATGCGTTTGTTCTCAAAACTGTGCCAGTTCATTCCAGGAGCCTGGTATCCCTGCCCTCCCCAGTTTCCCCATGACCAGCTCTTTTTAGGGGGCGACTCAACAACCCGCAGGTATTTGATCGAGCCGCGATTAACTCCTTTCATGTGTGTGCCGATATGGACATCCTGAATGAAGACCTTTCCGTTTTCATTCGAGTAAGACCGTCTTGAAGGTATCACAGGGGGGCGCCTTCGCGGGCTGAGGGGCATCGCGTTGTAGCACCCCTTTCCGTTTTCGGCCTCCGAATGCAGGAGTATTTCATTGCCAAAAACATCTACGAGAAACATCTCGACGGGCCGCGCCTTGTGTTTGACCTGTTTTGAGCACAGGAAATACGCATCGCTCAGCGGATAAGGGTCGCAGTATCGTGGGAAAGTGCTCATACCGAAGAAATCGTACCCGGAGTTTCCGACGTGCTTCATGTGTTCCGCAGGCCATATTCTGAGTACCGAGTCTTTATTGCCCCCGGAAACATCAATACCCTTTGACCTGTCTACGATGGCCATAGACCCCCAAAGCCAGTTGTGATGTGGGCCGAATATGCAGAGCATCTTGCCTGTTCCGGGGATAATTCGATGGTTGAAAACCGCACCCGGGCTGGCTGTGTTGTTTCCCCAGTATATGGCTTGTCCCGTTCCATCGGGGTTGACCGTCCATATCCCGTGGGCATCGCCGAAGTTGCGGTCGACGTATTCCCATCGCGCATAGAGAATCCTGCCGTCGGGCAGTAGTGTGGCATGGTTGTCGTAAAGTGTATTCTTAGTGATCTGAATAATGTTCGCGCCATCCGACTCCATGCGGAACAGGTTTCCCGCAACATCCCTGCTGCACATGTTGTATTTTCGTTCCCGTGTCGATGTAAAGACGACGCCATCATCAGGCAGATACATCGGGTCAATGTCGGAAACTTCCTCAAGGCAGGTCAGTTGCCTGGGTTTCGATGCTCCTTTCTCCATCACGGTTTCCGGGTCGACCTCTATTTCCCAGATGTGAAAATCCTCCTTGATATCGCGCCGCATCGAGAAAACGATCTTCTTGCCGCCGAAATGGATGTCCGGCTCCCGCACCATTCCTTTCTCCGGTTCGACGAGTGTCTTCACTGCGCTGTCCTTCCCGAAGTGAATCACCTTCAGCGCGCCGCCTGGACGAAACTTTTTCGTATTATTCTCGTCGGTATGCTGATGGGTATCAATCGCGTGGTGGTTGCCATACAGGTATTTCGGGCGGGAGATGTAGACGATCGGTTGATCGGTCAGTAGCGGGTTGGCCATCAACGCATCACGCTTAAGATTCTCGACTTTCATCCGTATGTTTTCCCCATTCCTAAAGGTTGCACCGGTGGCCGTCTCCTCCAATTGACCCAGAGCTTTCAGGAATTGGGGCGCCTTCGGGTAGCGATCCCCATATGTCTTGGACATGCACTCAATGGTCTTCCGCAAACCGCTGCAGTTCTTGAGCAGTTCTTTCACGTACCGATCATTCATCTGTGCTTCCCGTGTGCGTGTCGCGTCGGGATCAATTTTACCTTGTGCACGGAAATCATCGAACGTAACGCGCCCATAGTCGTCAGTGTCTTTGTCAACCAGCTTGATGAAGACCTTATTGCCGACCAGTTTTGGCACATTCCAATCGATTCGTTTCATCTTATCAGTATTGGCGTGTCCCTGGGCTCTCATGGCTTCTCGGCCGTCCAGGGTGCACAGCGCTGCATAGGCCTTCCGCCTGTGTATTCTTACACCCCCACCCAGCCCGCCGCCGACCCAAAAGGATATCTTGGGCGCCGTCAGCACGAAGACGGGCGATTCGGCAACGCCGGTCATCCGGTCATCCAATGGCTGACCGGCCCTTTTCTCTGCTGTCGATAGAAAGTACTTTCCCTGTTTGTTATGCTTCTCGCCTCGGCCGTGTTGGAAAGTCGTACGGTCAGAAACGAAGCGATCAAACTTCCCCTCGATAATCTTCCAGCCCTGCGGATCTCCCGATTCAAAGTCAAAGACGACTTTTTCATTCGCAAACACCTGGGAAAAGAAACCGAAACAGATGACCGAAACCAGCATAGTAGTGTATTTCATAGGGGATTTACGCTGTGTATTCATGTTGCCTCCTTCCTGGCACTTTGGACTGATGTTTGGGCAATCGGGTTCAGCCATTGAGGACCCGTCGATTTAGTCCCGACCGAGCCGGGAGATGACCGCTTCAATCACGCCGACCAATTGTAATTTGTTGTTGCGGTTGTGCAGGAATTCGGACGAGTTGTGCGGGGGCCTGTTCGGATTTCCGAGGGGCCGCACGCCAGATGTCCCGATTACATCGGCGCATGCGAACTACGGCGATGTTTATCCAACTATTGTCACTATGTGCACGCGGACTGCGGCGCCGTTGCGAACCGCCTTCACCACCACCGCCGGAGCCGTCATCTACTACTGCGGTTAAACTAATTGACGCCTGTGTCAATCCGGTTTCGACGTATGAACCTTCAATATGGTGGCTAATGACCATGTAATATCCGCCCTCGAACGGGTCGCCGATGCTTTCGATTGTAATCTGCTGGGTATAGCCCGCTGTCAGAGAAACCTGGAATATATCGCGTTCGGAAGTCTATTTTTCATATTAACAACACCAATCACCGACACGCAAGACAATAATTATGTATTGCCCCCAGATCCCCCAGATCCCCCGCTCATCCACATGATGTTATTGGCCCACCCGGATTCTTATCTTGAAGTTTCCGGACGCGAGGTCGCTTGCGGTCGTAGGATTCTGGAACAGCGGGAAGTCGATAGAGATTATGCGTACTTCAGCGTTACCACCGCCACCACAAGTCAGGCGGGCACGTCTGACGGGGCCGGTTCAAGAGCCCGTTGGTCCGGGGCGACGTGCATCTGTTGCGTGTGCTGCGGCATATCGAGGCCAACCCGGTCAAGGCCGGTGATGCGGGCGCGAAGATCCGCCAGCGGAGATGGTCCGGTTACGTTCACCGGCGATCGGACGAAGATGAGACCCTGGCGATCCTGACTCCTCAACAGAAGGCCGACAGGATCGGATACAAACTCTGCAATTCGACAACATCCGGTAAGCTGGGCGGCGTGTTGACCAGCGATCAGGTCAATAAGATCAAAGGCCACTGTATGACCGCCGGCGTCGCGGTTGGAAAGGGCTCTGTTTCCTTGGCTCGGGCGCAGGCGGCGATGCGTGCGACGGCTGTTTCCATGCTTACCGACGCCCAGAAGAAGAAACTCGGAATCCGCGTCGAACCCAAGAAAAAACCCAAGCCCAAGAAGAAGAAAAGCGGGGGGGGGGCGGCGGGAAAAATCAAAGTTGAGTCGCCGCCGACCGTAACGCCGACGCCTGTGAGATTGCCCGGCCGATGAAGTTCGCTGAGATCCTCCCGAGCGGATCGAGCCCTCGTTGTCGGTTTCAGTCCTCCACGACCCGATCGAAACCGGTGTAGACGTTCAGGCGTTTGCCTCGCAGGAATCCGACCAGGGTCACCCCGAATCTGCCGGCCAGTTTCGCCCCCAGCGCCGTGACCGCCGAGCGGGACACGAGCATCGTCAGGCCGCATGCGACGGCTTTTGATACGATCTCGGCCGACAGGCGCCCGGTCATAAGGACCATTTTGTCCGACACGTCGATCCCGTCGAGGAAGGCCCGGCCCATGATCTTGTCGAACGCGTTGTGCCTCCCGACGTCTTCGGCGAACAGGAGGATCTTGTCGCTGTCGGCCAGCGCGCAGGCGTGGAGCCCTCCCGTCGATTTCCACATTTCGGCTCTTGAGGTGAAATCTTTGGCCAGTTCGATCAGCTTGTTGGGTCCGACTGCGGCGCCTTTCCCCACCCGCCCGAACGCGGCGTCGTCCAGGTCTCTGCCCGTGCCGCCCGATCCGCACCCGGTGCCCCATGTCCAGCGGTTGGCCATCGCCTCCAGGGCGTCTTCATCGAAGTCGCCGCGGAGGAACACTCTGTTGTTTTCAACATTGACCCGGACTTCCTGCAGTTCAGACCGCTCGCGCAGGGCGCCTTCTCCGATCAGGAAGCCGACAGCCAGCGCATCGAGATCCTGCGGCAGGCAGAGCATCGCCAGGGAGTGCTGAGAGTCGTTAAGATCCAGTTCTATCCGCGCCTCGGTGATGACCTTGTCGACCATCGCCCTGGGCGTTCCGTCTTCAAATCGTCGGATCGGACAGTCCTGAATCAGGTTCGACGGCGGTTTGGGCTCGTCGGTCATCAGAAGCAGCCCAGTTGGCAGCCGCTGACTTTGATGCTCAATTCGTTGCAGATCTCGCCGATCCGCCGCGAGGGCGTTTCAGTCTCGGCCGCCAGGTCGAGCATCGCCTTGCACGAAACTTTGCCGTCAACGGCCTTGGCCCGGATTGCGTCGCGAAGTTCTTCGGGTGTCATAGTTGTCTCCTTATCCCAGCACGCCGTCTCGTTCGGCGTTGATGTAGTTCATGCAGTATTCGTCTTTTCCGGCGACTGCTTCGGCCGCCAGAATCGCGGCGACTATCCCCGGCATGCACGGGTCGATCAGGCCGGCGTCCATTCCGTGATAGATCGCCTGGGCAAGTCCGGCGAAGTTGACGAGCTTGCGTTTGGGCAGACCGAAGCTGATGTTCGAGCAGCCGCCGCCGATGTGAACTTCAGGCCATTTGGCGTGTATCGCCGCTATCGCATCGATGACGGCGCGTCCGCAGGCCGTGTCGGACGATACCGGGAAGAAGCACGGATCGATGATGATGTCGCTGAGCCGCTTGCCGCAGGCCTGGAACTTCTCGATCAGTTCGGCCGCCCGCTCGACTCGGTCTTCGATTCCCGACGGCGGTCCGTCGTCGCTCATCTCCAGCCCGACGACCATGCAGTCGTACTTGGCGAGTATCTCAAGGCGCCTGTCGATGCTGTCGCTCTCCAGCGAAATGCTGTTGAGGATCGGTTTGGACCCTTGGCGGGCCATCGACAAGCCGATGTCCAATGCGTCGGGGTTGGCCGAATCTATCGCCAGCGGCTTGTCGGTGTTGGCCTGGACAAGATCGACCAGCCACTTCATGTTCTCGGCTTCCGCGCCCGGGCGCGGGTCGCCGCCGTTGACGTCAATATAGTCTGCGCCCGCCCGGGCCTGCGACACGGCGGTGTCGATAATGAACTGCGCATCTCGCTGCTCGAGAGCGGCTGCTATGGTTTTCCGGGTCGCGTTTATTTTCTCGCCAATAATAATCATCTCTGCTGCTTTCTCTGTTCGGTTTGCGGTGTTACTGTCCGATCGCTCTCTTGGCCTGATCGGCCAGTTCCGAGGCGGTGAACTTCCTGGATTCGCCGCCGGCGGCCTTGGCCATCTCCTCGAGCCCTTTGGATCTGCTGTTGAGGATAATGGTGTGGAGTATGACGCCTTTTTCCTTGAATGCGCCTTGTGCGACCTCCTTGGCTCCGTCGGCGTTGTCGCGGGCCAGGAGCACTACAGTCTTGGCCTTCATCTCCAGCGCCGCGTTCAGCGCTCGGGCCTGCTCGGCGAATCCGCACAGTGTGAGGGTTATGAACGCCTGGGCCTTCTTGATCCCCTCCGCATCGGACGCGATCGGCTGGGGAGACATGACCTTGTCGTCGTCTTCGCCGATCAGGATGATGTTGAACTTGCCGCCTTTGAGCGACTTGATCGAAGCTATCACGATATGACCGGCCGGCTCGAACACGTTGGCCATAGGTCGGCTGGTGTCGATGCAGTAGACGATTGGGGTTGTGACCTTTATCACCCCCGCGACGGCCGGGAATTTCTCTTGTGTGGTGAATGCGGTGTTTCCGTGATCTGTCGGCACGTCCTCTATGACTTTGGGACTGGTGATTTCGACAGCAAGGTAGACCATTCCGCCTATCATGCCGACCATGAGCACCATTAGAACGATCGCTACGATGCCCTGGAGCTTCACCGGCGCGGCGACGGGGATGTTCTGCTGTCCGCGTGCGGCGGCGATCGCCTTTGCGGCCCTGGCGTCGGATGTCGTTTTGGCCGGCGCGGGTTTCCCTCCGGCGGTCGGGGCGTCGATTGCCGTTTCGGCAAGCGGGTCCGCTCCCGCCGGGACGTCGACGACTGTGTCGGCGGTGGTGTCGACCGGCGGGGCGTCCATCGCCGTGTCGGCCATCGCGTCAGCAGGGCTCTGAATCTCGACTCTCGCCGGCGATTCGGGTCGAGCCGGTCGGGAAGCCGGAGCCTGGGGTCGGCGAGCGGGGCTCTGGGTGCGTCCCTTCCTGCCTTTTTTCTTCTGTCCGGCGTCGTCGGGCACGTAAACGATCGCCGTACAGTACGGACAACGGCACACTCCGCCGGCGAATGCTTCGTCTATTGATATCTTCTTCCTGCAGTCAACGCAGCGGATCTTGATTGCCATTTACGCTTCTTCCTTGTTCCCGACAGTTTACATCGCTTTCGAACGCCCGAATCGACATGTTAGGCTTATTAACCGCGCGAATCAACCTTGGTCTGGCGTCGTCAAGACGCTTGAGGCATTGCAAGCCGGCGGGCACAGTCGACAAAGCCCACGGACGGATATCCGCGGGCTTTGTCGACAAGCGTCTGCTCCAGGAGGGGCGTCATTCAAGCGTAGGTCTTACGATCTTGCCTTCCAGTTGGGCCTTGCCGCCCTCCTTCTCGTAGACTCCGTAGAAAATCGAGCACGAATCGAGCCATAGGGTGATTCTGTGCATATCCTCTTTTGACAGTTTTACGCGGTCCTTGTGGCTGCCGGTGGTCAGGAGCGGATAGAGCTTCGATGCACGGGCTCCGAACTTGCCCGGCGTGGTGCGCCATCCGTCTCCGTAACTCCAGAAGCCGTATTTCGGCGCCAGGCTATGGTAGGATGCGTACCAGGTCTGGCGGCCTCTGCCGACGACCTTGCTGCTCAGGTCCGGCGGCTTGATCTTGACCTTCGGATCGGCGGCTTTCTCGGTGTGGCACTTGACGCAGTTCCTGTCGAGCACCGGCTGGACGAGTCTGGGGTAGCTGAACGGGTTCGATCCGTCTACGTCGGCCTTTGGGGTGTCGGGCTTGCGTCGGTGGGCTGTCGCAAGACGTCCGGGCGCCTGCGGCACGTTGTGCTTCTGCTCGTGGCAGCCCTGGCATGTCAGCCGTTCGTCGGCCTGCAGGTAGGTCGACGATCTCATTGACTGGACGGCCAGTCCGTTTTCATCCAGCGCCTGGAAGAACAGCTCCCGGTGGGCCGGCACGGTGAAGTGGGCGCTGCCGTCCTTTTCGACCGGGACTGTGCCCAGAACGTAGCGAGCGAGGATCACCGAATCGCGCGTTGTCGGCGGGCGCAGTCCGATCTCGTGCGGCGGGCCGCCGGAGGGAACCGACATTGGGATGATCTGGTAGATCCGAAGCGATTTGATCTTCGTCCCTTCGGGCCATTTCTTCAGGCTGTCGTACACGTTGACCAGCGCGAGCGTGGCGGTCTCCGGCGTCTTGGAAAGTGTCGCGCCGCCAGCCGGGGCGAACACGCGCTTAGAACCGTCGGGGATGATCGGCGGTCTCTTGCGGGGCCGCAGCGGCATGGGGCTCTGGCAGGCGATCGCCGGGTCGCGGTAGATCAACTCCTTGTTGCCGAACGCGTCGACGAGGTAGATCCCGTACTGTCCGCGCTTGTGCCTGCGTCCCTGGCTGCCCATTCCGCGTTTCATGCTCGGATCGTATACGCACAGGTGGTATGTCTCGCTCAGCGGCCAGGCGGTTGCGTACACCTGCGCTCCGCCCTGCGTTTCAGGGAAGGCGACATCCGGCGTGAGGCGTTTGACCGGGGCCATCGCATCGTCGTCTGGGACGCGCGGATCGAAGATCACCAGCGAGCCGAACGCCTGTCCGTGGTGCGGAGCGGCGGTGGCGACGTACTTGTGCGAGCCGGGGATCGCCCGGATGTCCAGCTCCATGTCCGGGCGCTTGCCGCGCGGCGCGAAGTTTCCGTGGACCGCCCGGGAGTCGCGTCCGTCGGGGGTCGTGGTCCAGGGCAGGTGCGCGGTGCAGCCGTGACGGTCAACGTAGTCCCAGCGCGTGTAGATGATCATCCCGTCGTGGGTCACGCTGGGGTGCCATTCATTTGTTTCATGGTAGCTGAGGCACTGGATCTCCGTGCCGTCGGGCTTCATGTCGTACAGCGTGTAGGTCGGGCAGGTTCGCCCGCAGCGGAGGTATCCGCCTCGCCGTTCGGAAATGAACGCCATTCGCCCGTTGGGCATCCAGCACGGGTCGAAATCGTTCCACGTCCCGTCGGTAATCTGCTTCAGCCCGGTCCCGTCTGCGTTTACTTTGAATATGTGGTAGCATCGCTGCTTGTCCCAGTGGCCGCGCGACGGGTCGGTGTGGTAGTCATGGCGAGTCTCGCCTTTGCACTCCACGTATGCGAATGCTATCTCCTTGGCGTCGTAAGACAGATCCGGCGACAGGAACGATCCGTCGAGTTTCGTGCCCTTGAGGCGCCCTGATTCGACTTTGGAATCGGCCAGCACGTCGGTGACCTTCTGTTTGTCGGCGTCGCCGAACGGATTCGACAGCACGTAAATGCTCCCGCCGGGCAGGGTGTTTACGCCGTAATACTGATCGCACATGTGGTTGAACCGCGAGCGGTGCCGCGTGATGAACAGCAGCTTGTCGAAGTTCAGCAGGGGGTTGGAGAACGAGATTCCGCGGCGGAGCTTGCAGACCTTCTTGAACAGTTCGAGGCGGGCCTTTGCGTCTTTGGGGTCTACTTTGGCGGCCGATTCGCTGAGCGTTTTCAATGCCGCGGCCTGGGCCGACAGGTTCGGAGCTCCGGGCATCTTGGTGATGTCGGTCAGCACCGCCGCGGTGCGTCGCAGAACTATGTCCAGCGCATCGCGGTCGTCTTTGGTTATCAGCGATTCGGCGTTGAGCGTCTGCGGGGCGTACTGCTGGAAGCGGCGCAGATAGCGGATGTCGGTAGTCAGCGTCTGGTGCTGGTGCTCCAGTTCGTTTTCCGGGGTCATGACAACTTCGGGGACGACCGGAGCCCTGGGGCGCTTCAGCCGCTTGCTGACGGCGATCCTGGCCTGAAACTTGACGCCTCTGGATATGATCCGCAGTTCGGCTACGGACGTGTACGGCTGTGCTTTTACTTCCGACAAAGCCCGCAGGCGAACGTACCGTCCGTTTACCGGAGCCTTGAGCGTGACGACGTTTTCGGAAGTGCGATTCTTAAACGCTCCGCTTGCCGCGGGCTTGCCCTTCTTCTTGTCATCATCGGTGTTGGTCACGTAGAACTCGTAGTTGGCGATAGTGCCGTTGGCGCCGCCTTTTCGCGGAAGATAGGCGAACCCTGAGATCTCGTACTCGCCGCCCAGATCGATCAGCAGCTCGTGAGGCGGAGCCGGAGAGAAGCCGGAAAACTGCGTGTGCCACATGGTGTCCGGATTGCCGTCCATCGCCCTGTAGGCTTCGTAGCCGCGGTGTTCGCTGTCGCAGCGGATGTTGACCTTTACGACCTTGTCGGCGCCCATCGCCGCGCCGCAGATCAGGATGCATGCCAATACGGTTGTCAATTTCGCTAATTTCATAGTTGCTGTCCTTGCTGGGGACCTTCGGATCGTTGCTTCGGCGGGCTATCTGGCGAACACGGTGACCAGTTTCGCACGCAGTTTCTTGGGATCGAGCTTTTTGGTCTGGGTGTGGATCACTTCGCCGCCGGGGATGATCATAACCGAGTAGGGGGCTGCGGGTTTGCTGTCGGCCTTGACCTTCAGCACTTTGAACAATTCGGCGGCCTTGCCGGTGAATGCGTAGTTGATCGGAGTCTTGGGGTCGATCCGAACGTAACGTGACGGATCGGGCTTGGCGGCGTGGTTTTTCTTCAGAACCGCCAGGGCCTCTTTCCTCCTGGCCGGAGGGTCAATGTTGAGCGTAATCAGCTCCAGCGGTCGGTGCTGGTAGATTCGCCGCAGCATCACCAGGTCCGACATCGCCGCGGCGGTCGACTTGTCGTCGAGCGACCAGATGCAGATGAGCTTCAGGACGTTTGCGTCGTTGGCCGCGAGCTTCTTGAAGCCCGCCAGGTCGATATCCGCCATCTTGACCGGCTTTTCGTTCCACATCGCCGTGTCGTAGTCCACCGCGCGTCGCTTGAATCCCCACTTGGTCGAGCATCCGAACGGACGCGTGCGTTCGTATACGATCTTCTCGCCGGCCAGCAGAGCCTCGATCGCCACTTTCGCGTGCGGCCCGCCGGACGCCGAATACGGCGGGCTCTCGACCGAACCGGTGTAGCGAAGCTTGCGCTCGGCGTCGAAGATGAACATTATTGGCGTCAGCGTCGCTCCGTAGGCCATCGAGGTTTTCTGGGTCTGGCCGTCGTAGAGGTAAGGGAACGGGTATTTCTTCTCTTTGGCGCGGATCTTCATCTCTTCGAAACTGTCGCCCAGAACGGTTCCCGCCACTTCGTCGGGGCGAAGTGCGCCGGGATCGTTGGGTGAGATCGCCACGAGCTTCACGCCTTTCCCGGCGTAGTCGGTCGACAGCTTGATGATCGCATCCTCCTGCATGCGCGAGGTGGGGCAGTGGTTGCAGGTGAATACTATCGCCAGGATCCTGGCGTCCTTGTACTCGGCCAGCGTGTGATCCTTGCCGTCCACCCCGGGCAGTTTGAAGTCAGGAGCCTTGTCGCCGATGCGAAGCCCGACGATCTTCGGATACGGCGGATACTTCTTGGCCTTGGGCTTGGTTGTTGCGGACTTATCCGCGGCCTGGGCGCCGGCTGACAGCATCAAAGCGGCCGCTAGGGCCAGAAAAGCGCTGTTGCCAATACGAGCATCAAAACCTCTAGGCGTCATCGGAAATCTCCTGATTAAGTTTCGTGTGCCTTCGTCATTGCCGCGAAAAAGCATTATATGTTCCCGCTGCAACGTTTACCACAGCGACTCAATATCCAAGAATAGTTGGGATAATCGGCGCGGGCATATACAATGAACGCACGTTTTCCGACTGAAAGGCGATTAATGCGAAAAAAATGCATGCCAAAGCGGTTGCTTACGCTGATTGCGATCCTGCTTGCGATCGGATCGACTGGAGAATCAACCGTCGCCAGCGACGCCGGCGGGCCGGTGCATCACTGGATTTTCGACGAGACTCACGTGCGCGGCTCGGAGGTCAAGGCGGTGACCGGACCGGGAGGTCGGATTCTCGGTGCGGCGAAACTCGCCAAAGACAAAGGCCCCGGCGCGCTCGTGCTGGGCGGTCGGTCCCACAGCGTGCTGATAACCGACAAGCACAGTTCGGTCGGTCTGCCCGAGAAGCTGATTACCGCCGAGGCGTGGGTGTCGATTCACAAGCCGCTGCAGTGGGGCGGGATCGTCGGGGCGATGCGCGACAACGGGAGTGATGAGACCGGATGGGTGCTGGGATTCGTTGGCGGCAGGTTCTCGTTCGCCATCGTCACCGAAGACAAACGCAGGATGACGTACCTGGCGTCGAAAACGAACTTCACCCCGGGCAAGTGGCATCACGTGGTGGGAACGTACGACGGCAAGGCTCACTGCATCTACGTTGACGGTCGCCTCGAGGCCAGCGACAAATCTCGAAAGGGCAAGCTGCTGTACCCGCCGACCGACACGTTCTACGAGATTGGGGCCTACCACGACAACAATGAGTATTTCCGCACGACCGGTCGGATTCACGAGGCCGCGGTGTACAAGAGGGCTCTGTCTCCCAAGGAGATCCTCGATCGCTACAAGGCCAAGAAGGACAAGTTCCCCAAGCCCGATCCGAAGCTGATCGCGAAGCTCAACAAAAAGCCCCCGGCCCCGACTCCGCCGGCCCACACGCCTCGGCCTGCGGGTTTCCGGGTCGCTCTGGGGCCGTACGTTCGCTACGAGTCGGCCGACACGGCGGTTGTGTGCTGGGAGACGAAACAGCCGGCGCCTTCAATACTCGTCTGCGGACCGAAAGGCCGCAAGCAGCTCCGGATCGCCGATGCGGCGCCCAAGACAGCCCACGCCGTCCGGCTGGACAACCTCAAGTCTCGCGCGGTCTACAGCTACCAGGTGGTGGTCACCGGCGCCAAAGGCGAGCAGACCGACGGGCCTTACGATCTGGAAACGGCATTCAACTACCGCCCGAAATCGATAGCTAAGATCCCGAGCCCCTGGCCGGACGCCGGATCGCACAAAGCCGCCGCCGAGCGGATAATCCGCGACACCGGCGTGACTAAAGGGTATTGCGTGGTCTACGGCTTCGGCTCGGGCCGCCTGGGATACGAACTGGCCAAACGGACCGATCTGATAATTGTCGGCGTCAGCGAAGACGCAACGGCTGTCGCAAAGGCCCGCAGGCTGCTCGGCTCCGCGGGGCTCTACGGCCCGAGAATCACCGTTCGCCGCGTCGAATCGTTGAAGAAGCTGCCGTTCACCGACGGATTCGCAAACCTGATCGTCTCAGAGGATATCCTGTCCGGCGTAAAACCGTCCGGATCGGCAGCCGAGATGCTCCGCGTTGTCAAGCCCGGCGGATCGGTGTTGCTGGGCGCGCCCGAGGGCGGACCGGTCGAGGCCTGGCTGAAAGCCGGCAAGATCGAATCGGTCATCTCGTGCGAAGACGGGTGGTGGGCGAGCATCACGCGGGCAGCTCCGCCCGGCGCCGGCGTATGGACCCACCAGTACGGCCTGCCCGACAACTCGTCGTTCGGCGGCGAGACGCTTGGCGGGGCGACGAAGACCAGCGATCTTCAGGTTCAATGGATCGGTCGGCCCGGCGCGGACTTCGGCCTGGACCGCAACCCGAGGATGCCCGCTCCGCTGGCTGTCAACGGACGTCTGTTCCACCAGGGGATGAACCGGATCATAGCCCTGGACTCCGGCAACGGAACGCCGTTGTGGACGGTTTCGATACCGGATCTCAGACGCGTGAACATGCCGCGAGACGCCAGCAACTGGTGCGCCGATCCGGACAGTGTTTACCTCTCCCTTAGAAACTCATGCTGGAGACTCGACGCCGGATCAGGTCGCCGGACGGCGACATTCAGGTTGCCTGAATCCAAGTGTGCGACACACGACTGGGGCTACGTCGCCCGTTCGACCGGAAAGCTGTACGGCAGCAGCGTCAAGGCGGGCTCATCCTACACGGACTTCTGGAAGCAGGTCTCCTGGTACGATCAGCGTTCGGGCTACGGGACCTGGCAGATATGCAGCGATGAACTGTTCGCCGCGGACGCCAAGTCGGGCAAGACCGCCTGGAGGCACAAAGGCGGCCTGATCATAAACACGACGATAACCATAGGCGGCGGGAGGGTCTATTTCGCCGAGTCGCGCGATCCCGAGGCGCTGGCGCATCCGTCCGGGCGCGTGAACACCGGCAAGCTCTGGTCCAAACTCCACCTGGTGGCGCTTAACGCCGAGACCGGCTCGAAGCTCTGGGAGCTTCCGCTGGCCGCGTCGCGGGGGACCATCGCGTTTTATCTGGCGTTCAGCGACGGCAAACTCGTGCTGGTCTCGTCGTCGGATAAGAAATACGATCTTTTCGCCTGTCTGGCCGCCGACGGGAAAGAGGCCTGGCGGGCGGAGCACAAGTGGGCGGCGAACAATCACGGCGGGCATATTCAGCACCCCGCGATCAGCAGCGGGGCGGTGTTTGTCGAACCGCACGGATACGAACTGGCCGGCGGAAAACGACTGCCGCTGCGAATGGGCAGGCGGGAGGGATGCTCGACCAGGGCGGCGACCACCGGCGCGCTGATCTACCGCGGGAGGGCTAGAAGGATCTGCATGTGGGACACCACCACCGGCGAGGTCAGCAGTTGGATTCACCTTCGACCGAGCTGCTGGTTGAGCATGATACCCGCGGCGGGGATGGTGCTCGTGCCCGAAGGCGGAGCCGGATGCAGTTGCGGAAACTGGATCGAGACGTCGCTGGGATTTGCACCGAAACCCAAACAGGCCGCGGCGAAGAAGGAGGGGAAATAATGAACACTTCGAGGATTATCACCACTGTCGCGGCGACGCTGCTTTCGGCCTCGGCCCTTTGCGCCGAGGACTGGCCCACCTACAGGCACGACAACCGCCGCAGCGGAGCCGCCAGCGAGAATCTGGCGCCGCCGCTGAAGCAGATCTGGCGGTACGATTCGCCGTCGGCCCCTGTTCCCGCCTGGGAGAACCCGGCCAAGTGGAACGCGTTCGCCGGAGTCAAGGGCCTGGCGCACATGCGTCAGTTCGATTCGGCGTTCGACGTGACAGTCGCCGACGGGAGAGTGTTCTTCGGCTCATCGGCCGACGATGCGGCCCACTGTCTCGATGCGTCGACAGGCAAGAGCGTCTGGACGTCATACGTCGACGGGCCAGTCAGATTGCCGCCGACGATCGCCGGCGACAAGGCGTATTTCGGCTCCGACGACGGTCTGGCCTACTGCGTGAAGGTCGCCGACGGGTCTGTGGTCTGGAAACGCCGCGCCGCGGCCCAAGAGCGGTTCGTGCCCAGCAACGGCAAGCTGATTTCGGTCTGGCCCGTTCGCACCGGAGTGCTGGTTGCCGACGGGAAGGCGTACTTCGGCGGTTCGATGCTCCCGTGGCTCGATTCCCGCCTGTGCGCCGTCGACGCGGCTGACGGCTCGGATTCGGGGCCGGGACTCTTTGCGACGATCGACGCCAGGCGCACGATGCAGGGAGCTATGCTGGCGTCCGACAAGCATCTGTTCGTGCTCCAGGGACGCAGCGGGGCGATAGTCTTCTCACGCGAGACCGGCAAGCTGTCGCACGCACTGGCCGGACGGGGTGACGGCGGCGCGCATGCGGCGCTGACCGCCGACGAACAACTCATCTACGGACCCGGCAGCAGAACAGGCGCGCTGGCGGTTTTCGACAACAAGACTCGAAAGCGAATCAAAGCGATCTCCGGCGCCAATCGGGTCGTCGTCGGTCCGCAGGCCTGCTATGTCTACAAACCCGGCAGACTGTCGTCCATGCAACTCGCTCAGCAGGCGAAAACCGATGTCCGGATCGCGGTGCTTCGCGACAGGCAGAAGAAGCTTGCGGCGAAACTCAAGGGCCTGTCCAAAGCTCCGGAAGGCCGGAAGGAGACCCCAGAGCAGGCGACAAAACGCAAAGCCGAGATCGTGAAGCTGAAGGGCCAGCAGAAGGAAATATCCAGGCAGCTAAGCGAGCTTGGCAAATCCTCGAATACAGGCAAGGTATGGAGCGTGAATTGCCCCGAGGCCTATGAGATCATCCTCGCCGGCGACACGCTCTTCCTGGGCGGCGACGGCGAAGCAACCGCGCGATCCGCCGGTGACGGCAAGCTGCTCTGGACCGGAAAAGTAGACGGAAAGGCCCGCGGTCTGGCGGTGGCCGACGGGCGGCTCTACGTGAGCACCGACAAAGGCGGGATCCACTGTTTCGCGACGAAATAGAAACTTCCGACATCCGGAGGGATCAAGAGCGTGGCGTCGCTTTAGAGCTTCGGATACAATGCGCCTCTATTCGAACAGTATGCCGACAGAGCGGCGGGAAAATGAAACGTGCCGCGACAATCACGTTCGTGCTGCTGCTGGCGCAGTCGATATCATGCGGCCCGGCCGGGACCGAGCGCGGCGACCCGGTCGCCGAGACCCGTCCCGGTAAGGCGCCCTCCGCCCAAACCGCTCCGGCGTCCGACGAGCCGATCGACCTGCTCGACCAGTGCCGGGCCTTGCTCGACAAGGCCCGCAAGACAAGTTCGACCGACCCCAAGGCCGCACTGGAGATACTGGACGAAGCGTTCGAACGTCTGCACGACTGCACCTACACCGCCAACCAGGTCTACTGGCTGCAGATGAAGTCCGATCTCGACAGGGCCAGGGCCGAATTCACCGAACCCCTGAAAGCGTCGAGCCGATAGGCGGCTCCGGGCGGCGGAAATATGCGTATCTGGTCATTGCATCCTGAATACCTCGACTCCCGCGGCCTGGTGGCGCTGTGGCGGGAGGGGCTGCTGGCCCAGAAGGTGCTTTGCGGACTGACCCGGGGGTACGTAAACCACCCGCAACTGATTCGATGGCGCCGATGTGCGGATCCGGTCGGCGCGATCGCCGCGTATCTCCAGGGCGTCTGGGCCGAGGCGGATCGTCGCGGATACAAATTCGACCGCGGCAAGATACTGCCGGCCGCCCAGGCCGTCGAGATCGGCGTGACCGCCGGACAACTCCGCTACGAATGGGGCCACCTGAAGCGCAAACTCGCGGCGCGCGATCCCGAACTTCTGGCGCAATGGAACCGGGTCGATGCGCCCGAGGCGCATTCTATTTTCACGGTAGTCCCGGGCGATGTCGAGGACTGGGAGCGTCGCGGTTAGCCGCGTCTGGGGCGAGTGAAGAACAGCACCAGTCCGCCGAGTCCCACGAATCCGCCGACCCAGATGTACGGTGCGTATCCGAAGAATTTTGGCAGCGTTGTCTCGCCGTAGTTCCACATCTCCGACATCTGCGGAAGGATCTTGGGCGATACGAAGATAAACGCCAAAGCGCCCAGAAGCATCCCTATCACCGAGACCAGTGCGTCCAGCCGCCCGGATGCGGCGCAGGCCAGGCCCGTGCCCGGACAGAATCCCGTCATGCCGAATCCCAGACCCAAAAGAGCACCGCCTATAGACACCGGGATCATCACCGCGGGCTTTATGCTCAGGTTCGCCATACCGGCCTCAGAGAGCACCAGCACGCCGACCATCGAGGTCAGCACGAACATCGCGATCGTTCGCATCGCGTGGAAATCCTTGAGGCGAAGCGTTCCGATGATCCGATCGGGATCGGCCAGTTCGGCCAGCACCAGAGCCGCTCCAAACACGCCGCCGACGCCCAGGGCCAGTATCTGCATTTCACTCAACATAGGATGCTCCTTTCCCGGCGCCCGGCGTCTTGGGGTGGAGGATTCTCGCCGCGATCATTCCGAAGACGAACATTCCGATCGTGAACGGGACGACCGACAGCGACAGTTGAGCCCATCCGCTGGCGAATTGTCCGCTGGTGCAGCCTCCGGCCAGTCTGGCGCCAAACAACAGTACGAACCCTCCGATGAACGAGAGAATCATCCGCTTTCGGATCGATCCGTTGGCGCCGGCCCAGTCGCACGTGGCCCGCGGCTTCCATTTGCCGACCAGCAGGGCGGTTACGGCGGCCGCTGCGATCAGACCTATGTCAAACCACCAGCCGTATCCGGGAGTATTGTACTTGGGCTTCTTGAGCATGTCGTGAGATTCGACATAGTCCGGGGCGACCTGTTTGAGCACCGCCCCGTTGGCCACTACGAACTGCGTTGAGACGCCCAGCGGTTTCTTGACCGCCACCGCCAGAGTCATCACCAGGCCCAGCAGCAGGCCCGCGGCCCACCAGGGCAGAATCGGTTCATTTGACTTGTGCATGACCTTCCTTTCGATGTTTCGGATTGCATACGGATTTGAGAATTTCAAGCGGCCCGCGACCATCGCGGGCGATATCGACAATGCTAACGCAAAAACCCGCGTCGGCAAGTTCTTTCTCGATCTGATTCGCCGCTATAACCAACTGGAATCATAGGAGTTGTCCTCGTTGGTGTCTCTCTCGCCGCAAGAAAAGGAGGCGTTTGGTCGACAGTTTCACAAGAGCGTTGTCATGTTGCTCTCTCGATTCGCCGTCCGGAAGATCCAGAATTGGAAAAATTCGCAGATTCGGTGACGTTTTACCGTCGGCGTGCTAGACTTAGGCGGAGAGTGTCGGCGGCGGGCGGTATCCATGACAAAAAGTTCGAGACCCAATATCCTGTTTATCTATTGCGATCAGCACAGACCCGACTGGTTGGGCTGCGCCGGCGAATACCCCAGCGACATTCCGGTAAGAACGCCGAATCTCGATCGCCTCGCCGCAGGCGGGGTGAGATTCACCAACGCCGTATGTCCGGTCCCGCTCTGTTCGCCGTCTCGCGCATGTCTGGCGTCCGGTAAGGAATACCACAACAACGGGGGAGTGATGGACAATCTTCAATGCCACGCGTTCTGCAATGAGACGTTCTACGCGCGGCTGCGAAATTCGGGCTACTACACATTTCAGGCAGGCAAGCTGGATCTGTCGAAGGGGCTGGATATCCCGTTTTCTCTGCCCAGCGTCAAGGTCAAGCACGGGCGGCTGAGCATGGACGAACTCGGTTTTCGGGACATGACGGCCGTGATTGGCAAGTGGGCCGAACGTTACGATCACTACGCGTTCCCCATGGACCCCTACGAGGATCATCTGCTGCGGGAGGGCCTGTTCAATCTTCACCTTGCCGACATGGACTCCCGCAGGCACGGGCGCTGCCCCAGGTTTGTCACCAAGCCGACCGATCTGCCCGACGAGCATTACAAGGACAACTGGGTCACGCGGCGTGCGATCGAGATGTTCGACTCCGTTCCGGACGATCAGCCCTGGTTCCTGCAGTTGAATTTCGACAACCCCCACGACCCGAGCGACATCACCCGTTCGATGCACGAGCAGTGCCGCGAGAGACGCATCCCCGGGCCGTACAGACCCGGTGACGAGTTCGATATCGCCCAACACCTGTCGATGCGGCAAAACTACACCGCACAGGTCGAGAACAACGACCGTCTGATCGGATTGGTGCTCGATGAACTGACCCGACGCGGCGAACTGGAAGACACGCTGATCGTATACACCAGCGATCACGGCGAGATGATGGGCGATCACGGCGCTTTCGGCAAGTGCAGATGGCGCTGGCAGTCGGTCGGCGTTCCGCTGATCGTAACCGGCCCCGGAGTCACCAGCGAGACAGTCTGCCGCGATCCGGTTACGAACCTGGACCTGGCGGCTACGTTCCTTGACTACGCGTCGGCCGGCGTGCCTGAAGACTACGATTCGATCTCGCTGAGAGGCGTCCTTGAAGCGGCGGCCCCGCCGGCGAGGGACCACGTGATATCGGGCATGCTGAACGGTCCGGCCGGCGACTGGCGGATGGTCTTCGACGGGCGATACAAACTCGTGCGCGCCTGCGAGGGCGAGCCGGACATGCTGTTCGACCTGTCGAGCGATCCGTTCGAAGAGATTGACATCGCCCTGTCGAACCGGGAGACAGTCGGTCGGTTGGCGGCGTTTGTGCCCCAATACGAGCCCGCCGAGCCGCGTCCTTACATTATCGTCCGAAACGATCCGGATCGTCCCGGCGCCTACAACATCCACGCCGGGGCCTCAAGCTCGGTCGCCAGCCCCGTCTACAGCCTGGAGCTCTACCACAACTCAGACAGGATCAGCCGCGCCCACACGAATCTGGCGATAGTGAAGATCCCCCGCCTCGATCCGGGCGCGCACAAGTTCAAGGTCGTCGTCCCCGGCGGACAGGCCGCCGAGACCGAGATCGTTATCGAATGACGCTCCTTCGGGACGGCTAGTTCGTCCAGAATCCAAATGAGAAGTAGACGTATATCCCGACAATCACCGCCAGTACGACAACCGTTACCAATACGTCGAAGAAGTTCCAACTCTCGCGCAGCTCCCTGCGGTCTTCGGCGGTCATCGATCCGTACGTAAGCCCGCTGATCTTCTCGGGCGTCTGCCTGCGCGTCATCAGCGAGAACAGCACGATCGTAGTTACGCTGACGCCGAACAGCAGCAGCGAGAAGTAAAGCCAGTTCATCGCTCCGAGCGTCGCGACAATACCGCCGAGCACGTTCATGAACTGTCCTTCGTGTGCGGCTGTCCATAGATTCGGCAGTTGGTCGTGCGTTATGTCGCAGGCGAGTTTTGTCATCGCCAGAGTGAAGCCGACCAGCATTCCGGCCACCGCGCCTGCGCCGTTTATTCGCCTGGAGAAAAGCCCCAGCAGGAACACCGCGGTTATCGGCGGTCCGAGATAGGCCTGGACAGTCTGCAGGTATCCGTAGAGTCCGAACTTCGAGACCATCGGCATGATCGGGATCCACATGACGCCCAGCGCCACGACAAACGCGGTGGCCACGCGTCCGACCGTCACCAGATGGCGTTCGGACGCCTCGGGATGCATTTTCTCGTAAATGTCGATCGTGAACAGCGACGAGCATGAGTTGAACAGCGAACTGAGCGAACTCATCAGCGCCGCCAGCAGCCCGCCGACCACCAGCCCGCGAATGCCTGTTGGGAGCAGTTCGGTCACCAGCGTGGGAAATACCTTACCCTCGACGATCTTCCCGTTTTCCATCGGAAGCGTCAGTTGCCCGTTGGCCTGCAGGGCCCATGCGATCATGCCCGGGACCAGGAAGACCAGCACCGGGGATATTTTCAGGACCGAGCCCCAGATGGTCGCCCGGCGTGCGGTCTTGATGTTCTTGGCCGCCAGGGCCCTCTGGACGATGTACTGGTCCGTGCACCAGTACCAGATGCCCACAATCGGGGCTCCGAACAGCACGCCGATCCACGGGAAGTCCGGATCATCCCAGGGACGCCACAGGCTGAAGCTGTCTTTGTTGGCCGACACCGTCTGGCGAAGGGTCTCCCAGCCGTTCGCCAAGTCGTTGCTGTTCGGTATGCTGCCGGTCAGCAGTCCGCCTTCCCACCCGCCCAGCGTCGCCAGTCCGATCAGGGTCAGCGTCGCGGCGCCAAGCAGCAGGATTATCGCCTGGAACGCATCTGTCCAGACGACCGCCCGCAGGCCGCCGAAGATCGTGTAGACGCCGGTCAGCACGACCGTCAGCAGGGCGCCGGTCCAGAACGGGTCTATCACGCCCCATGGGGTCAGGATCGTAAGCTCCGGCAGGATCGTGGCGATGACCATTCCGCCGGCGTAGACAGTTACAGATACTTTCGTGAACACGTACGCCAGCAGCGAGACGACTGTGAGGATTCCGCGGGCGGTTGCGTTGAACCGTTTTTCGAGGAACTCCGGCATGGTGTATACGCCCGAGCGTTTGTAGAACGGGATGAAGACCCATCCGAGCATCAGCAGGCACCAGGCATGCAGTTCGTAGTGGGCCATCATCATCCCCGACGTCGAGCCGGACCCCGCCAGGCCGACAACGTGTTCCGAGCCGATGTTCGAGGCGAACAGCGATCCGCCGATGGCGAACCATCCGATGTTGCGGCCGGCCAGGAAATAGTCCTCCGAGGTGTTCTGCTTGCGGCTGGACAGCCACGCCACCACGGCGATTATGGCGAAGTACCCTCCGATAACGCTCCAGTCCTGCCAGGCGAGCCTCGGCGCCTGTGCGATAATCGATGCGATCATATTCTCACCTTGATGTACGGTTTACGCTCTGATTCAGTCCATGGCTTATACCGTCAATCCTCCGCGACTACAAGCCTGCAATAGCCCCCCGCAGGGCTATCGCATGCGGATTATGTGTTGGCCGACTACCAGCCCAACAGTTCGCCGTCGACTCCCCACAAATGGTCTTGACGAGGTCTGCAGCCTTTCAGATAGCAGGCTGCACGGCTTGACGACAAAAGGCCCTTTCAAGACATTCTCGAAAGAAGACGTATCACGGGAATACAGACGACAGTCAGTATTTCGACCTACATGCGATAGCCCTCCAGCCCCCCGGCGGTCCTCTACTATTGTCTCTCCCGCCGCCGGGAGTCCGCGGCTCGATCTTCGCCCAGGGGCCTGAACTCTTCATCCCGCAGGCCTACGAGAACGCTTTGTCCCGATTCATCGACTTTCAACTCGCCGTACCGGGCTTGCGAGTAGAGTTCGGCACGGCCCTCCTGGAACATAAACGACTCGGCTCCGAGCCGAAGTCCGCGGCGATTGCGGTAAAACAGGAGGTGTTCGCCGCCGGAGAGCGTTTCGGATTTGTGAAATCTCACGAACTTAGCGACGTTGTTGTCGTCCAGCGACACCACAAGCCGACCGCTCGATTCCAACGGCAGTTTGGGAATGTCGCCGGCGATCTTGTACTCCAGCACCATGTAGTCGCCCTGCATGAGCGATCGCGGGTCCGCCGGGGCGAGTTCCAGAAGCATCGTCCGGCCGGAGGCGATAGTTCTCTCCTTCTTGACGATCATGAAATTGATCGCACCGATGACCAACACAGCCGTGCCCCAGAAGACAATGTTCTTCATATGCTCTCCTCCCTGGGGGCGCAGCGTTCGGCGAGCCGGCGTGCGGCAAGAAGGACCGCTCCGCTGCCGCCGATAACCCATGATTTGTGAGCCAGGTCTATATTCAGAGCGTAGTAGAATATCACAAGGAACAGAGGCAGGAAGATGTAGGACATTATCGTAAGTATTCGGTCGCCGAACGCGTAGCCCGCGACAAGCAGTCCGACGGCCGCCAGGATGCCGGGAGTGGTGAAAGCCCCCAGCAGGATTGTCGACACGATCGCAAGAATCATCCAGGGCTCGCCGAGCCGCTTCAGTCCGCCGGCGAGGTCGAGGTAGAGATACGCCAGCCCGCCGGCCAGCAGTACGCTCGAAGGCCACATCGGCTGATCGAAATTAGTCCTCCATATCTCTATCTGCGTGTGGCTGAGAATCAGGAGCGTTGCCGCGGGCATCGCCGCCGCCGAGTAGACCAGGGGCTTCAGCATCCGACCGGGGCTTGTCTTGCGAAGGAGCAGGACGCCGGCGGCGAGCGTTTCGGCGGCGATCAGTGCGTGGATGAGAACAAACGCCTCCTCCTCGATGATCCACACCGTCGCCAGTGTCGCCAGCAGCGTCGGAGCCAGGAAGCGATAGATGCTGTTGGCGCATAAAGGGTAGACCGCTGCGCACACTGCGGCGTGGGCTATCACAACCGCTGAGAAGCTGTTCATGTCGGATTCGATCGCCACTCCGACGACGACCATCCCGTTGCCGGCGAAAGTCAGGGCAAGAGACAGTTGACTCAGAAAGGTGATCTTGCGCGCGATGGCGATTACGATCGCCGCGACGAGAAATACAAAGCCGAACCCAATTGTCTCCGAGCCGCCTTCGAGAATGTCGGCGGCCAGGAGAAACAGGACCAGGAAAACAGCGGCGAACCACGCTCCTGCTCCCAGGAGAATCCGTATGTACAGCGGGTCCTCGGGTGTCCGATGAGATTTGCCGAGGCTTTCTGATATTCCCGCTTCGTCTTCGCTGCTGACGAAATCCCTGACAGCCGGATGGGCCAGCAGTTGGCGGATTGTGAGGCTGCGATCGCTCATCTGGCGGCCTCCCTTTTATCAGCGGCCATCGCCGCGGCTGTCCTGCGCAACCAGAACGCCGCGGCACTGACGATGACGAGTATCACTATGGCGAACAGCAGGAATACCACGCTGGACTTGATCCCTGAATCGTCGAACAGGAGCTTTGCGATCAGGGTAAGCAGAAGGATGCAGGCGTTTAAGACGATTACCGCCAGCGGAATCATGTCGGGCAGTGCAAGGCGATAGCAGGCGTATCCCCCCGCGGCGGCCAGGAGCCAGCCCAGCGACGCGGCGACAGTCATCGCCTCGGGGCCTTCGAATTCGAATATCAGATCGAACACGGGAAATGACAGGGTGACCAGCGGTGCGGCGATCAGAACGCCTCGAAGCCATTGTCCCGCCAGCCACTGGAGGCCTTTTCGCACGCCGACCTCGCGGAGGGCAAGCGCCGCCGCGTTCAACGCCGCGGCGGCCAGGCAGAGCGATTCGTACCGGATGCCCTGTGCATCGCCCACCTGCTCCCAGTAAAGCCACGCTCCGATATTCACAAGAGTCAGCCAGACCACCCATAGCGCCGCGAACTGTGAAACGATCACCCACCCCAGTATCAGAGCCGCCCAGCCGAAGAACAGTTCATACGCGTCGGCTCCGGTCTGGTAGATCTGCCCGTAAACCGCCAGGAGCACGCCGACCAGCACCGATGCGCTCAGGATGAGGGTCTTGCCGCTGAGCCGTCCTCGGCCGCACAGACACGCTCCGACGACGCACGCGATAATCACCGACTCGATCAGGCCGAACTTGGCGAATTTGCCGATGTCCGACCAGTTGTAGGCGAAGAAGAATATTACGCCGGCCAGCACCAGGGTGCTGCCGAGCAGCAGCAGCATTCGCCGAGCCCAGGCAAACCAGCAGGAAGCCGGCCTCACCACTGCGCTCGCCGCGGCGAATGCGTCACTGTTCAACAGGCCCTCCATGCGGAGCCTGCGGATAGTTCCAATGTCGGCCGTTCTGTTCAGTTCCGCGTCGTTCAAGCGATATCCCGCTCCTTGGAAACCATCACTACCTGATTGCGGGGGACAATACAAGAACCAATTGGTCGATGTGATTGCCGAGATTCGGTCGGTGATTCCCTCGCTCCGCCATGGGGCAAAGCAGACGCGTTGGGTTCGATTTGGTTGACGGCCGTATTTCCACTCACTGCTGCTGTGAAAACGGCGCCGGCTTGACGCCGACGCCGTTTCATCATTCATCATTCCGTATTCATCATTGTTTCTGGATCTGTTCGATGTACTTGGCTCGGGCTTCTTTGACCCAGTTTTCGGCTCCGCCCATTTCCCAGGTCGGCTCCCAGCCGTTGACGTTCTCGTTGGGATTCCTCTTGATGCAGGCTTCGACCAGTGCGGCCATCTTCTTGTAGGCCGGGTCGCTTCTGCTCTCAAAGCCCTTGATCTGGCCCCATCCGCCGGAACTAACGGGCAACGGCATCATGAGGATTCTGCTCTCGTCGGGCTGGGAGACGTTCACCAGAGTTGTCGCCGGCTGTGCGGCGATCTTGTCGCCGAGAAGGCCCTTGGCGTATGCTCTGAGTTCCGTGAGTTTGCCTTCGTCGATCTTGCGGTCTTCGATCCTGTTGGGGAACAGGTCTCCGTAGCACTGGCCGTTCAAGTCGAGCCACTCGATGATCCGCATGTAGCTCTCGCGGTCGATGTTCTTCAGGCTCTTGTGGTGCTTGTCGCCGTTGGCCAGCTTCTGTGCGACGCTGTTGGACCAGGCGAAGAACACCCGCGGATGACTTATGTTGTATGTGACGTCGGTGCCCTTGTACCTGCCGCCGGAGAAACCCTTGTCGCCGATGCGGTGATCGCCTCTCTTGACGATCTCCATCAGCGAGTCGGGATACCTGCCGGTCTTGGCGTAGATGAGGCTGACGTTCTTTTCGGTCTTCTCCAGGCCGTGGCACTTGATGCAGTATCGATCGAGCACAGGCTGGACCGTCCGGGCGAAGCTCATTCCGCCGCGGTATTGCGGGCCGGCGGCCGGCGTGAGATCGACGGGCTTCATGCGGCTCATCCTGGCCACGGTCTTCATCGGCGGTGTGGTGCCGACGGCCTCGTGACATCCGACGCAGCTTCTCCGCTCGCCGGGCTGCATGTAGAACAGGCTCTTTTCGGTCAGTATCGCCATGCCGTTTTCGTCGAGCGTCTGGACCTGCAGCGAGACGTTGGCCGGGACGCGGAAGACCGCCGAGCCGTCCTCGTTGATCGGGACGGTGCCGAGGACCTTCTTGGGGATGTCGTTGGGCACCAGCGGGGTGCAGGAAACCCTGCTGGCCCGCGGCTGGACGCCCAGCGCGTTTACGCGGAGCGCCTTGATCATGCCCGGCTTGATGATCCCGTTGGGATCGTTTTCCTTGCGGGTCAGGTACGCGTTCTGCAGAGCGACAATGCCGTACGGTTCGGGGCTGGCCGGAAGCATGCTCGGCAGGACCGGCGGACGCTTGCGCGGCTTGATCGGTATCGGCGAGAATGACGCGATCTCGGGATCTTCGTAGATCTTGTCGCGCCCGCCGAAGGAGTCGACCAGGTATATGCCTCGGTTGTTTTTCGGGGGATAGCGTCCCTGGCTGTGAACCGGGTGGTTGGCTCGCGAAACCAGGAAGATCTCCTCGGTAAGCGGATACGGATGGCTGTAGTGCGGTTCGGGCCAGCCGCGGGTTTCGGAGTAGGGCGTTTCCGGCGTGATGTGCTTGATCGCGTGCTCGCCGTTTTCATCGATGTTCGTATCGAGGACGACCGTTGTGCCGGTGTTGTAGCTGTGGTGCCCCTGAGCGGTGCAGACAACCTTGTGGGTGCCGGGGATCGCTGTGGCTTCGAGGAACTGGTGCGGGACGATCATGTCGTTGCCGAAGAAGTGCGCCACGCTCGTTCCGTCCGGTCGGCACCACCATAGCTTGTGGAACCACATCTCGTGGCGGTTGGTGTATTCCCATCGCGTAAACACGATCCGCCCGTCATTCAGCACTGACGGCTCGACCTCGTTTTCGTTGCCGAACGACAACTGCTTGATGTTGTCTCCGTCCTTGTCGCAGCGGTGAAGCGTCCAGGCGGGGTTGTACCGTCCGCCGTGGCAGCGCCCGAACGACTGGCAGCGCGACGAGATGAACACTATCCCGCCGTCGGGAAGGTAGCATGGGTCGTTGTCTTCGATCAGCACCGTGGCGCGGTTGTCCCATGTCTGGAACTTGTCGCGTTTGGTTCCGGTCAGTTGGCGGACCCACGAGCCGTCAATCGCCGCTTCGTAGATGAAGAAGCGGCGGTGGTTCTTGTTTTCTTCGGTGTGATCGCAGAAGGCGAACAGCACGCGCTTGCCGTCGTAGCTCAGGTCGGGATTGCGATACGACCCCGGAGGCATCTTGCCCTCGAGGATCGTCTTGACCTTCGGGTTTCCGCTCTTCCAGTCGGTCAGTATCGTCAGACCCTTGCCCAGTCGGCTGTGGCGGCCGAGATGCTGGTCTCCGTTGTGGCTGTAGCCCGGAGGTGGGTTGCGGTTGATCAGGATGCTGTCGAAGTCGAGAGCCGCCTGTCCGGACAGGAACTCCAGGCGCTCGGCCTTCATTTTCGCGTAAGCCGCCAGGTAGTTGTCGACGTCGTCGGAAACCGCCGCCAACTGCTTCTGACGCTCGGCCTGCTGTTTTTCCAGTTCGGCCTGCGGCGGCGGAGTCTTGCTGAACTGCTTGATCGTCTTGGTGATCAGTTCGGGATATTCGCTTACGGTCCTGGTCTCCTTCAACAGCCGGTCCCAAGCCTTCTGTCTGGCGGGGAAGTCCTCCTTGTAGTCGAATTTCGCAGGGTTCAGCAGGGCGTAGTCCCTGCCGAGCGTCGCGTTGAACTTCTTTATCATCCCGGGGACTTCCTTCATCTCCTCGGCTCGCTTGCGCAGGGCCGCGAAGTCCCGATAGCGGATCGCCGCGTAGCAGAGGCTCATCACATTTTCGTAATCCGCGCCGGTCCCGGCGGTTTTGGCGGCCTTGTCGATCGCGGCGACAATCGTCGGATCGACCTGACCCTTCCTGCCGTATCGCTGCATCGTGTACCTCGTGAGGGCTTCAATCGCATCGGCGATGGTGATTCTTGAGTATCCCATCGGCATCATCGGCGCATCTTTGCGGCGATCGAAACCGGCCCGCTGAACCGCCGAATAACGCTCGTTGCGGATGCGATTCCACGTTCCGAGTTTGGACACGTTCGAAACGCTGCTCATCCAGGCCACGGCGCGCTGCGCGTCGAGCTTGCCGGTGATCCTCTTGTACTTGCCGTCGAGCTGCAGGGAGGTCTCACACTGCTGGAGGTGGAAGTCGCCCGGGCCCCGATGCCACCTGAACCTGCGCTTGTCGGAGACGGCTACTTTGACCAGCGTCTTGCCGTCTTTGGTGCGCAGCAGCTTCTTCACGCCGTCTCCGGCGTCGAGGGTCAGGCCTCGAATCGTGAGCCTCTCGGCCGTTCCGATATGCAGCTTCTGCACGCCGGATACGTCCAGGCTGAACTCGACTCTCTCGGTGTCCTCGAACGCTTTGGGGAAAACAACCAGGGGAAGCCCGGCCTCGTTGCGATACGCCGGTACGGCGACCCCTTTTTTCGTTTCCTTCTCCACCAGCTTATTAACCTGATCGACATACGCCTCGATCCGTTCGCCTTTCTCGGCCGCCTGGGCGGGATATGCGAAGATCATCGCCGCGCAGGACAGCAGCAGTGCGAAAACCAGCAACTTTCGTGAAGTCATGTTTCTTTCCTTTGGCCAGGGATAGTTCCGGACGGTTCAGCGGACTGACAAGCGCCCGCCAGATCCTCCGCAAGTCAAATATCATACCTTTTGGACGTGGGAACAATCAATACCTCTTGCGGTTTCTCTTGCCTGACCCGGCTGGCGATGGTTAAATTACCGGTAGATAAAAAGGAGTTCGATAATGAACAGACTCGTATCCCTTAGTAGTGTTGCGGTCGCTTTGTCGCTTCTGTTGGGCCTGGCCGCTTCGTCGGCGTCGGCCGAGTGGATCTCCAGAGGCGCCAAGGTCGAGGTCAGCTCGTCTTCGCAGTGGAACAAGTATCCCGCCGAGCTGGTCACGCAGAAAACGCCGATTTCGAAATTCATCTGGGCGTTTCACACCGACCAGGAGGTCAATCCCTGGGCGATCATAACGCTGCCGAAGCCCGCGACGATCGCGGCGTTCGAGATTATCAACCGCATCCAGAGAGATATCGACAACTGGCGCCGACTGACGCGCGATCTTACGATGTGGGTCTCGGACGACAAGAAGACCTGGAAGCAGGTCTGGCGGACCAAGAAGGGCCAGGACGTCTGGGCGGTCAATCTCGACAAGCCGCTCAAGGCCCGCTACGTCAAGCTCGGCCTGCCCGGAAAGTTCGGCAGACGCTACTTCCATCTCAAGAGCGTAAAGCTGTTTGACGCGGAGATCGATACGAAAGCCAACGTAGTCGACACCAATGGCAAAGGGCTGCCCGGTTGGCCGACGTTCCGGGATTCCGGCTCCGTCGGCGGACGTCGCCGCAGGCGCGCCCCGGCCGGTCCGCCGATCGAAGCGCCGGTAACGCTGAAGTTCGCCGAGATGCGCAAGAGCGAATCCGTGCTCGACTTCGACAAGATCGTGTTCGTCAAGCGATTGACGTACACCGCCAACCACTACTACACCGAGTTCATCAACTCCCGCTGGATGCCCGGCGGGAACATATGCGTGCTCGACCTGAATACCGGCAAAGTCAGGGATATCGTCAAGGAACTCAAAGGCGGCGTCTTCGGGCGGTTCGATCTTTCCTACGACGCCAAAAGGCTCGTGTTCGCCTGGAAGAAGGCCTGGCAGGAAGGCTATCGCATCTACGAGATCAACGTCGACGGAAGCGGCCTGCGGCAGATCACCTTCCCCCAGGCCAACGAGGCCGAGCTGGTCGAGAAGTACCGCGCGCGGGCTCACTACCATCACGGCACAGACGACATGCACCCGTGCTACCTGCCCGACGGGAGGATATGCTTCATCTCGACCCGCTGCCAGTACGGAATCCTGTGCGACGCCCCCGACGACTTCACCACAACGGTCCTGTACACGATGGACGCCGACGGCAAGAACATGAAGAAGTTGTCGAACAGTTCGGTCTCCGAGCAGTCTCCGGTGATGATGCCTGACGGCCGCATCCTCTACACCCGCTGGGAGTACTGGACCAAGGGCGCGGTCAGCGTAAAATGCCTCTGGGCGATGCGCCCCGACGGAAGCGGATCGGCGGAGATCTACGCCGCCGACATCTCGCTGCCGCCAACGTTCATCTACGGACGACCGATCCCCAGGACCGAGAACAAGTACGTCGTGATGGGAACGCCTCACTGCCCGCAGAACGGAATCGGGACGATCATCCGCCTGGATATGCGCAAGAACATCCGCACGCGCGAGCCGATGACCTACATGACTCCGTACACCGACATCCAGGCCGAGGGGGGCTTTTCGTTCAAGACAGCCGAAGGACAGTGGCGCCGCGACGGACGCGGCCAGGGTCCGCTGTTCAAGGATCCGTATCCGCTGTCTGAGAAGCTGTTCCTGGTCAGCCACAAGCCCGGCGGTCCTGTCTGGACCGACCCGACTGGATACGGGATGTACATTCTCAACGAAAAGGGCGAACTCGGATTGATCCATAAGGATCAGGAGATCTCCTGCTGGCTGCCGTATCCGCTCAAGGCCCGCAAGAAGCCGCCGGTGCTGATCACCGATTTCGACCAGAAGATGGCGAAAAAGAACCTGGCGACCTGCGTGGTGACCGACATCTATCACGGCATGGAGGAGACCCAGCGCGGCACGATCAAGTACATCCGCGTGCTCGAGCAGATCCCCAGGCCCTGGGCGACCCGCAGGCGGTGGGGCGGCGACGGATACGACCAGCAGCACGCGACGATCACCAAGGACACTCACCTGGGCCTGAAGGTCCAGCACGGCGTTGTGCCGGTCGAGGCCGACGGGTCGGCGCACTTTGTGGTGCCGGCCAACGCGAACATCTCGTTCCACGCTCTGGACGCCAACTACATGGCCGTTCAGATCGAACGGACGTACGTCAACTACATGCCCGGCGAGACGCGTGCGTGCATCGGCTGCCACGAGACGCCCAATGACGCCGCGGCCGCCAAGCGAAGAGGCGGGGCGGTCATGGCGCTGAAGCGCGCCGCATCGGTTCCCGGTCCGCAGATCGGCGAGAAACGCGGCAAGCGTCCGCTGCACTACGCCTCGGACGTTCAGCCCGTGCTCGACAAGCATTGCGTCAAGTGCCACTCCGGCGAGAAGCCCAAGGGCGATCTCGTGCTGACCGGCGAGATGACCAGGATGTTCAGCGTTTCTTACGAATCGCTGCTGAAGGAGCGGCGGGGCGGACGCGGTCGGCGGCGGTTCGAACTGTTCCCGACGGTGGGCGAGAATCATCCCAAGACCGGAAACGTGCACTACGAACCCGCCAGATCGTACGGTTCGCACAACAGCATACTCGTGGCGATGCACGCCAAGGGCAAGGTCAGGCTCAAGGACCCCAAGAAGGCCGAGCTCGCGGCCAAGCTGGCCAAGGTCCACGAGAAAGTGAACCTCAAGCCCGAGGAGTTGCTGAAGATATCCAACTGGGTCGACACCAACGCCCAGTACTACGGATCATACTGGGGCCGCAAGAACATCCAGTACAAGGACCACCCGAACTTCCGACCGGTCCCGACGTTCGAGACCGCATCGAGCTACGTCTCGCCGATACCGGAGGACAAGCGATAGAGCTGTTCAGGACGTCAGCCGTTAATGTAGACGCGGCATCCTGCCGCGTTAATCGTGACCGCCGCGCGGTCTTCGGCAGGGGCCCCAAAAACCCGAAAAGCCCGAGAGTTGTGTTTTGTGTCCCTTGATCCCGAAACGGGTCCCCACTACTGGACGAACACCGATGGTGCGCCAATGGCACGGTGTGGTATTTCGGCTTTGATCGCGGGTGCCAAGGCTCTCTTGGCGGGTTCAATTCGAGGTATGGGTTGGCCGTCCGCGAAGCCGACGTTACCGTCGTCCCCGAACCGGCGACGCTGGGCCTGCTGGCAATGGGCGGCTTGGCCATCATCGTCCGCCGCCGACGTTGATTCTCACAACCACCAAAGGAGTGCAACATGAGCGTTACCCCATCTGCGAGGATATTCGTTGCGGTTCTGGTCGCTGCCATCGGGCTTTCCCTGACGCCGGCGCACGGCGATCTCGTCTGTCGCCTGACGTTCGATGAGGCCGGCAACCTCGGGGCGGATTCTTCCGGGAACAACCGTCACGCGGGCATCACCGGCTCGCCCACGTACAACGCCGACGGCATCAGTGGCGGCAGCAGTTCACACGTCTCGGTCGACTACTACTCATGGTCGGGCGCTGCCGACCCGGTGGCCAATGTCGTCGCGGCCGATTTCACCTTCTCGCTGTGGGTGAAGACCACGCAAACATACGGCGCCAACGGCGCTCCGGTCCACGCGGGCGCGGGCATCGTCTGGTCGGACTATCCCGCAGGCACCCCCGGCCCGGAAGGCGACACCATTCCCATGGCCCTGACCGGCTCGCAACTGGCCGGCTGGACGGACGGCGGCCTGTACAACTCCACGTCAAGCATCAACACCGGCAGTTGGGTTCACCTGGTCGTGGTTCGCGAGGCCGACCCGACAGTAGGCTTCACGGCCGTCTACATCGACGGAGACCGCGAGGTCCTGATAGACACCGGAGATCTTGACCTGTCCTATATCAACCGGCTCGTGCTCGGCGGCAACACGCTGGACGGGCGATACTACAGCGGTTTGATGGATGAACTCCAGGTCTATGACGAAGCCTTGACGAACTCGCAGGTCGCATACCTGTATGAAAACCCCAGCCAGATCGTCCCCGAACCGGCCACGCTGGGCCTGCTGGCCCTGGGCGGCGTGGCGCTGATCCGGCGACGTCGTACGGTCTGAGTTCTCGAAGAGGCAGAATATCTGCAACGCCCCGTGCTGGAGATGGCGAATCAAACGGCCTCAGGAGTAATCGACGCCCCCCTGCCCCCGATACCGGGACTAGAGCCACATTAAAAGCCTGTCCCCGACGCCGTGATGATGAACAAAAAACAGCGGGACCGGAGTTTAATCCGAAGACTAAATCGACGGCAGGGCTGACCCCGATGCCTCTTTGGTGGCTGTTCGCCGCTACCGTCGCGCGCACCGGGACCGCCAGCCCCTAAGTCAATATTCCCTTGTAAACTCATACATCGCCCACACCAGTCCGCCGTTACCGTTACCATTTCTGTTTTGTCAATGCTATATGACAGAGGTGTTCGACGGGAAAAGGGTCAATACTACTCCCCGGATCTCGGTCGGCAGAACTCCGGCTGGCGTGTGAGGGCAAATATGATGTATAATATGTACACAGATTAGGGACCGGACTGATGGCACAGACAGCATATATCGAATCGACTATCCCGAGTTTCTATCACGAGGTCCGGGGCGAACCGGAGATGGTTGCGAGACGAAACTGGACGCGTCTGTGGTGGGACGTCCACTCCGTCAAATATGACCTTGTGACAAGCGAAGCGGTTCTGAGCGAGATACGTGTGGGGGATTACCCGAATCAGGATCTTGTCATTGCCATGATGGATGGAATCGCCCTTGTCCCCGCGACAGACGCCATCGCCGAGATCGTCGACGTATACGTCGCCCACGGCGTGATGCCGGCCGATCCATTGGGCGACGCACTTCACCTTGCGCTGGCATCCTACCACAGGTGCGACTTTCTCCTGACCTGGAATTGCAGACACATCGCCAATGCGAGGAAGTTTGCTCATATTCGACGTGTCAATTCGATGTTGGGGCTGTTTACGCCGGCCCTGGCGACACCGCTGGAATTGCTGGGAGAAGAAGACAATGAAGGATGATCCGACCATCAGACGTATTCGGCAGGCCAGGCACGAGATATCCGAAAAGTGCGGCCATGATGCCAAGCGACTTGTCGCGTACTATCAGGAACTTGAGAAACAGCACGCGGACCGTCTTGTCTCAGGCAAGACCGGCGCCGAGAAGGCTGACGTGTCGACGTAACCGGCGCCTCTACTCGTGGCGTCCGCGCTAAGCCCCGCGGCCGCCTGTCGCCCCCGCCTGCAACCCCGAAACGCGGCAATATGCCGCGTCTACCCGTAGAAGCGGTATCTTGCCGCTTTGGATGCAGTGCGTGATCGGCCATATCTGGATATCTTGTGGAGTCGGGATGTGGTAGTAGTCCGTGCGGTCCCAGTCGTCCACGTCGTTGTACAGCAGCTTGACGATCCGCCGCCGCAGGCCGTCGTATTCGTACTTTGCTATCAGCGTGTCGCCCGCATCGTAGGCCGCACGAGTGTCCCCGTCGTCCTTTTAGACCGCCGCAGGGCGGTTCCATGCGTCGTAGACAAACACCACGATCCGGGTCGTACGCCTTGAGCTCCTCGCGCGTGCCTACTTCGTTGTGGATCGCATCGAAACTCCGGTTCGCGTTGAACCAGATCTGCGCGCCTTCGGCCCAGTATTCCCACCAAACCGATCCGGCGTAGGTGTCTTTCCAGAGGCCCTTGGCGACGGCTTGCTTGTAGGCCGCTTTCACGCGCTTGTCGAAGCCCGGAACCAGGCGGTCCATGGCGCCCTGGACTCTGTGACCGACCTCGTGAATCAGGATGTTCTCCGTGGCCTGCCGGTCGCCCGGCAGGTTCAGCAGGTTCTCGGATCCGAAACTGGTGTAGTGGCCCGCCAATCCCCGCGACCGCAGGGCCGAGAACTTCCGCGGGGTCAGGCCGCGGCACTCAGGCAGGTCGGTGGTGACCTCGTCGGGCGCCAGCAGGGTCAGACGCATATCGCTTTCGATCAGTATCTTGCGCATCTTCGGGCGATGGGCGAACATGAGGTCGAGGATGCGGGCGGCCTCCCCGAACGCCGCGTCGGGCACGCTGCACCCGCCGAGGATCGGCAGCCCCTTCGCGTCGAAGTACTTCGTGTAATGCGCCTTGAAGATCCCCTTGAGCTTGAGCTCGGCGGGCGGCGCCGTAACCTCCCCGCCGCCGGCCCGGACCGACGAACAGGCGACCGCCAGTATCAGTAGAATGCCGACGATGCTTTTTCGCAAGGCTTTGTCCTTTTGTCTGTAATTTCCCACATGGATTCCTGACCGCGACCATCGCAGTCCTTTTCAGTAATCCTATCACCTCTTGGCCAAGATTGCCTGTTGAAATTGTCGTGCAAATACATATCGGTCTGCCTGCGACCACAAAGCGGACGCACCGACCACAGCCGCAACATCTCACTGCAACTAAGGTCCCGATGTTCGAGGCCGCATCGAGCTGCGTCTCGCCGATACCGGAGGAAAAACGCTAGAGCTGTTCAGGACGTCAGCCGTTAACGTAGACGCCGCATCCTGCCGCGTGGTCTTCAGCAGGCGGCCCCCAAAACGCGAAAACCTGAGAGTCGTGTTTTGTGTCCCTTGATTCCCAGCCCCAACTCGCATACTACCATATATTGATTGCTAAGTGCCGCATATGCCGACCGCTCTGGTCGACGGTCCGCTCGGGCGGCAGATTCAGCTTGTTCAAGGCTCAGCAGCGGATATAATGATTGTCAATACCCCGTGAGGGTCGCGGGGAGAGAGGCTACCCACTGCCTTCCGATAGGCAGATTCCGGAGATGTCGGATGAGACATAAGTATTATACTACTGGCCGGGTTTTTGCGGCAATCCGCCTGTTGGTTGTTTGCATCATGATAGTCCCAGCGACGGTTCGGGGCGCTGAGGCATGGCTCGGTCCGGTGGCGGTGGCGGCGTCCGAAGACGCCAGGCGGCTGTTCGTCGCCAACGCCGACGCCAGGCAGATAGCAATTGTCGACGTCGCGACGGGCAAGGTCGCCGGTTCGATCTCCCTACCCGGTGAACCGACGGGTATGGTCATGGCGCCCGGGGGGGCGAAGCTATACGTCTCCTGTGCGGCGCCGAAGAGCACGGTGGTTGTGCTGGACGCCGCGTCGGGCAAGCAGGTCGCTTTGATTCCCACCGGTCACACCGCCGTCGGTCCGGCGATATCCCCGGACGGCAAGACGCTCTACGTCTGCAACCGGTTCGACAACGCCGTAGCGGTGATCGACCTGTCCAGCGGCAAGGAAACCGCGCGCATCAAGACCCTGCGCGAGCCGATAGCCTCCGCGATCACCGGCGACGGTAAAACACTGTTCGTGGCGAATCATCTTCCGCTGGCCCGGGCGGATACTTTTGACATAGCCGCGGCGGTAACGGTAATCGACCTCGCCAGCGGGAAGACCACGTCGATCATGCTGCCCAACGGCAGTTCCAGTGTGCGGGATATCTGCATCTCGCCGGACGGCAAGTACGCCTACACCGTACACATTCTCGGGCGATACCAACTGCCCACCACCCAGGTCGAGCGAGGGTGGATGAACACCAACGCGATGAGCGTTATCGACGTAGGGGCCAGGAAACTGGTCAATACGGTCATGCTGGACGACACGGAACTGGGCGCCGCCAATCCGTGGGGCGTGGCCTGCACGCCTGACGGGGCGTCGATCTGCGTATCCCACGCCGGTACGCACGAGATCAGCGTTATCGACGCAAAGGGGCTAACCGCCAGGCTGGCCGATGCACCGCAGGCAAAGGCCCCGGGCGACGATTTGATCGTCAAGAAACTGCTCGGGCCCGAGGCCCCGCTCGCGGTGAGCGAGGTCCCCAACGATCTGGCGTTCCTGGTTGGGATTCGCAGGAGGATTTCCCTACAGAACCCCGGCGTGACCGATCCGCTCGGTCTGGGCGGGGTCAACGGTCCGCGAGGGTTGACGGTCGTGGGATCGAAGGTGTATGCGGCGGGGTATTTCAGCGACAATCTCGCCGTGGTTGACTTGAAGTCGAAGCGAGACAAGGTGGTCTCGACGCTCGAACTGGGACCCAAACCGAAAATGACGATGCAGCGCCGCGGCGAGATGTACTTCCACGACGCGGTGCTCTGTTTCCAGAAATGGCAGAGCTGCGCCAGTTGCCATCCCGACGCCAGGGTCGATACTCTCAACTGGGACCTCTTGAATGACGGGATGGGCAATCCGAAGAACGTCAAGAGCATGTTGTTGGCCCACAAAACACCTCCGTCGATGAGTTTGGGCGTTCGCTCCACCGCCGAGTCGGCCGTCCGGTCGGGCATCAAGTACATCCTCTTCTCGGTGCGTCCGAAAGAAGAAAAATCGGCCGAAGCGATCGATGAGTACCTCAAGTCGCTCAAACCGGTCCCCAGCCCCTTCCTGGTCAACGGTAAGCTCAGCAAATCCGCCGAGCGAGGGAAGAAGCTGTTCTTCGACAACTCCGTCGGCTGCGCCAAGTGCCATCCGGCGGGGCTCTACACCGACATGCAGATGCACGACGTGTCCAGCAAGTCCAAGTTGGACCGTCGAAAGGACTTCGACACCCCCTCGCTGATCGAATGCTGGAGGACCGCCCCGTACATGCATGACGGCAAGTACGTCACCATGATCGAACTGCTGGGCAAGGGTAGGCACGGCAAGAAGGCCGGAAGGGTCGAAAAACTCACCGAAAAGGAGATCGCCGACCTGGCGGAATTCGTGCTGTCGCTGTAACTCCCGGAGCCCGCGGGCGGAGTAGATGCCGTGCGGATACCAGGAAATCCGGTCGATCGAGCCGAAACTA
>Ga0180436_10000090_pt1 | contig 90612 bp, 73 predicted proteins | sample SS_ome_2_FD_132434 | JGI IMG/M metagenome (GOLD analysis project Ga0180436, IMG submission 132434) | Hypersaline lake sediment archaeal communities from the Salton Sea, California, USA - SS_3_S_2 metaG | ecosystem: Environmental > Aquatic > Non-marine Saline and Alkaline > Hypersaline >...
CCTCATGGAGGTATCAACAAAATGACTCCTATACAAAAACTAAAATTGAAACTCAACCCTCCATAAACTATATTCCAAAAAACTCTCTCGGGTGTCCGAAATGTATCCGGTCATTACATCTCTACTCCTTTTCGACCTCTTGCAGCAGGAACCTGTAAACTTTGCCGGTTCTCAGGTTCTCCAGATACAAACCCTCCTCATCCTCGAACATTCTCCACAATCCCCGGCCCTCCTTCTGGAAGGTGATGTCCCCGGTGTAGTATCCGTGGGCCTGCACGTATCCTTCCACGTCCAGCTCGTGCTCCGGATCGGTTTTCCCGATGCCCACGTTTCCGTCGAAGTAGGTCTTTCCCTCGAAGAAGCCGCCGAAGACACCATGGCCAAAGATCCCTATGTATCCCTGTCCCGAGACTCCGATGTGGCCCCCCTCTGCGAACATGCCGGTTCCCTCCCAGGCTGTGGCGATGGCTTTGAGGCCCGTCCCGCCCCTGGCGTAAACCGCGTAGCCCCCGACTGTGGAGTCGGACTGCACGAACAGCTTGCAGCTGTCCTGAGGCGTCCCTCCGATGCCCACCTGGCCGTCCAGACGATGGACACCATCTTCGGAGATCATCCAATCGTCGTCTGCCACGCCGGGGCCCGTCCTGGCAAAGTCTGCGGTGTCGGCTGTCTGCGAGCGGAACGCGTATCCACAGCTGACTATCGGCCTCAAGGGTGTCATCTCGGGATCGGATTCCACCTGAACCCCCAGAAACTTGACGCTCCCGTCGAATACCCAAGTCGGTATCGAATCCACACTCCCCAGCAGGACGCTGAAAACACCATCTCTTACGACCACCTGGGTCTGAGTCTCGCTCCAGTCGGCGGGAGAACCGACGGTGTCTGGGTAAATGGAGAAGGTCATCCGGACGGTGTCGTTGACACAGCCACCGTCGCCGGCGGTCAGCTTCCCCTGGTAGTTGACCAGGGAAGGAACGGAAGCCTGGGACAGAGATATGGAAATGATCAGGAAGACAATCGATAGGAGACCGCAGCAAACGCAGACGAGCGTACGCGAAGTTGGCTCTCTTTCCTTCACTACCTGACACCTCCCTTCTGATCTCGATTTTTCAAACCCTAGGGAAAGAATCGGCAGAAAACCCTGTTTGTTCAGCTTTTGAACAGGTCCTTCAGCACCAGTTTGAGTGTCTTCGATTGGCCGTCCCTAACCACTTCTATCTTGTACTTGGTCCCGGGCTTCTCGCGCAGCATCTCCTTCACGGAAACCAGTCCGCCCAGGTATTTGGTGTCGATGCCGTTGACCGACCGAATGATATCGCCTGCCCGGAAGCCCGCCTTGGATGCCGGCGTCCCTTTAGGCACGAACATGACCTCCAACTCCCCGTCCTGTCTTTTCTTGATCTGCAGGCCGCTGCTGTTCCGGGGAAAGGCATAGCCGAAGTTGTCTCCCTTCTCCACGATCACCCGCTCATGTTTGTAGTCCAAGTAAATCACGAAGTGACGCAGAAGGGAATTGCCGATGTTTCCGGTCAGTTCCTCGTCGCCGAACGCCCCCTGGCCTTTGCCGGGCGGAAGGGAGACGATCGGGTCGCGGATGGTCCAGCCGGCGAACTCCATGGTCTTGAACTGAACGCTTCGGTAAGTGCCCGTGCCGCCTGCGCCCGCGCTCATCCCCTGGACACCGGGCAGATCGAGCAGTCCATGCTTCTCTGCGAACGGATAGTGAAACCACATCCCGCCTGCGCCGGTATCTAATCTCCACAGGCCTCCGTACTTCCCGTCGATGGTCACCGGCAGGTTGAAGGTGTTGCCCTGCGAGACCGGAGCATCAAGGATCACCCCAGTGCCTCCATACTCGAAGTGGTCGGGATGGTAAAACGATATCAACTCGTTGGCGTAATCGATTTTGGTGACCATCCTGGAGAGAAAGTCAAACCCCAAAATCCCGGCGACCTCGAAGCCCATCCATTCGGAAAAAAGCCAGTTTAAGTCGATGATGGCCACATTCTGTTTTCCGAACTCCACTCCCGGCAGGCTGAATGCAGGCAGTTCGGTGAAGGACACGTCCACCACGCTGCCCGCACCCTTCCCCTTCAGACTGCCCATCGGCTCGAGGCCCAGCGCCTCGGCGAATTTCTTTTCCACCACGGTTGCACCTGCGCCGCTGTCGAGAGCCCACAAACTCTTCTTACCTCCAAGCTCCACCTCGAAGTAAATGTGGTCCTCGATGAACTCGAAGGGAATGTTTTCGGCACTGGCACCGTTGGCAAACTCAAAGTCGGCTACCTGCTCTGAGGGGGGTTCGAATACCGACGGGTCCACCGGCAGGTTGGTCTCCAGGCTGGTGATCTGCATGATCTGTTTCATCATGGTGGGATGCTCGATGGCCTCCTCCCGGAAAGCCACAAGCACCCCGTCGACCTCCCGATAATCCAAATACAGGGTGTGCATCTCCGAATCCGGTTTCTTGACTACGGTTTTAAGAAGATGGAAGCTCGCCTTGTCGTAGTAACTGGTGGTTACGTCCTGGTTGATTCTGTTGGTCATCGTCACCACGTAACAATCCGCGCCATCAAACTTCTCCGTGCCTTCGAAGCTGAGATCGAAGTCGGGAGAATTCCTGTCCAGATGTTTGAATTCGGCCAGCAGGGCCTTGATTCTGTGCTCCCCAAGCGATCTTTCGTCCCGCCTGATTTGAACCCTGCCATTCTGATCGACCCTCCAGGAGAACTCACCGTTGTCCCCTTCGGTCAGCTTGAACACGCCCAGATCGATATCCAACAGGCTCTTGATGGGTCGCTCGCTCCACTGGACGAAGGTCCCCTCAAAGCCCGTCCCTTCGATCACCACCGTTCCTTCAGCGTGGCTGGTCTCCTGCGCCTTGATTCTCTCCAAGCCCCCGGCTGCCTGGTAGTGCTTCTGAAGAATCTCGTAAGGATCGCTCAGATCCGCCTGAACTGCAGCCGCGGTCAGGCAGAGAACCAGCAGGATGAGAGCTGTTGATCGGGTCCCGTTCATGATTCGGACCTCCTTTGGGGTGAACTTGCCTCTAATTCGACCTATTGTTCTCGGTGAAAAATCAGCGCGAGGACCCCGGAATACCGATGCAATCCAGCGACGCCCAAGCGGGCGAAACGTCGCCTCAACTCAACATGTCCCTCGCAACCAGTGTTCTGAGCACCTCAGATGCTCCTTCGCCAATTTCATTCAGTTTGGCGTCCCTGAAGTAACGCTCCACCGGGAAATCCTTGGTGTAGCCGGCACCTCCGTGAATTTGGATGGCGTTCTTGCATACTTTCATGGCTACCTCTGCGGCGAAAAACTTGGCCTGTGCCGACTCTCTGTGGTAGGGCCGGCCGCGATCCTTCAGGTAGGCCGCGTGGTAGACCATCCAGCGGGCGGCAGATATCTCTGTGTCCATGTCGGCCAGCATGAACTGCACGGCCTGCTGGGCCGACAGGGGCCTGCCAAAGGCCGTGCGTTCTTGGGAGTACTCCAGCGCCGCCTGCATTGCCGCGGCGGCGTTGCCCACGCTGATGGCACCCACCCAGATGCGTCCGTCACAGAAGGCACTCAGTGCATTCTTCAGTCCCTCACCCTCCCGGCCCAAAAGGTTCTCCGCTGGTACTTCAGCCTGCTCGAGGGTCAACTGAGTGGTGTGAGATCCGCGGAGTCCCATCTTGTCTTCTTTGTTCCCGATCTGAAATCCCTCTGTATCATTCTCCAGGATGAACAACGAAAAGCCTTTTCTTCCCGCCTGAGGATCGGTCTTAGCGCCCACCAAATAGGTTTTGGCCAGCCCGCCGTTGGTCACGAAACACTTGCTGCCGTTCAATATATAGACATCTCCCCTCCTCCCGGCAGTTGACCGGATACCGGCGGCGTCAGAGCCGGCCACCGGTTCGGTCCACGAAAAAGCTCCCATCGCCTCGCCTGAACAGAGCGCCGGCAGGTACTTTTTCTTTTGCTCCTGGCTGCCGAATCTCTGAATGGTCTCCAGACAGAGCCAATGAGCGTCCAGCGTAATGGCGATGCTGCCGCTTCCCTTGGCCAGCTCCTCCATGCAGACGGCGGCGGTGACCGCATCCAATTCCGCTCCTCCATAGTCGTCCTCACCGATCAGCCCCCACAGCCCCTGTCGGCTCATCTTCCTCAGTATCTCCTGGTCTATATGATTATCCCGATCCATCTGCGCATCGAGAGGACCAACCTGCTTGGAGGCGAAATCTCTTACTGTCTCTCGACACTGTCTCTGTCTTTCGGTCAGATCAAAGTCCATCTCTCCTCCCGGGAATCAGCCGACTCCGTCTGGGGCCGCAGTTTGGTTTGTCTCCGCTGTACCGGTCCTTTCCGGTTTTGTCTCTTGCCACAGGAGAATTCGGCGCCCGGTCCGGCGACTCCGAAAAGCTATTATTCGATCCACGGACCATTCCGGGGATTGACGCAAGTAGTTCGCGAAAATGCGGCGGCAGGTCAAGAGCCCGAAGACCCTGACCCGCCAGCACCATCAACCGGTAACCGAATCTGTCCTTTATGCCCCACGTCTGCTCCGGCAACAGAACGACTTCGCCACCCGAGCAAACCGGCTATGTCTGGAACAGGTACTGCAGCTTCATGAAAAACTGACGTGAGGTCATCTTCCAGGCCGAATCGAGTCCGGAGTCTTTTTCCACGTTGCTGTAATCATAGGTTGATCCGATGTAGAGAACCGAGAATGAACTGACGCGATATGTCAGAAGGGGATCTATGTCCCATGCCTGACGGAAGTCGTTATACTGGACCACCAATCGGAAGGAGAGCTCTCGGCTGGCCTGGTATTGTATTCTGGTCCTGCTGATATACCCGTAGAAGATCTCCCTCCCGGTATCGACCGTATGACTCTGTGAGAAACTCAGATTAGGCTCGATGACCAGCCGGTCCACCGGCTTCAGAATCAGCGACGCGTAAACCGATGTCTCGTTACCCTTGATCTGTTCGTGACGGGCGATGCTCCGCCCGTGGTGCAAGTTGAAGTCGAATCCCACTTGGTCGCTCAGGCGGCTCCCCAGATCCAGGCTGAACATCCAGAGATCATCAAACTCCAGCCCGGCCCAATATTCATAGTTTTTGCTGAAATTTAGGCCGAAATGGGTCTGCGCCACCCTGATATTGCCGTTGATGCCCAGGTTATTCTCCTCTATCTTCCTGACGTCATTGAAATTCCATCTTCTGTAAACGTGCGCCTGCGGGCTGATCCGCTCGAAAAGGCCGCTTTTCGGATAGATGTTGTAGCCGGTCCATACGGTCAGGTTTCTGTAATCGACCCACGGGTCGTAGCCGGTCTCGGTTCGATAGGTGGGGCTCACCTGATTGTAATCCACGAAGAAGTTCCAGCTGCGCGCGTCGCGGTTGAACCTGGTGATGAAGGCGCTGCCGTAAAAGGATTCGCCGTCGAAGACCGCCGTGTGCTTTCCGTTGTCAAACTCGTAATCCTCCAGCCCCTCGGTGATGGAGAGATCGTCCGGCTCCTCGGTATGGCTGGCGATGAACTGCCCGTCGATGCTGTAGTTCTTGGAGAGCCGTATCCGCCCGTCGACGGCGGCTATGCTTCCCGAACCGCCTCCGTCCAGGCGCCGGTCGCTGAGGATGAAGCCGATCATCGAATTGTCGCCGAAGCCGCGTGAGCCCCTCAGGACGTTGACCACACTCCTCCCCGAGTTTATCACCAAACTCCCCTCCTCCAGCGGAATCATGTAGGGGGTGTTCTCGTCCAACGCCCCCAGATATCCGACGGACGTCCGGCCCATTCTTCCGGTGACTTTCGCGGTGAGCTGGGGATCATTGATCATTCGGGAATAGAAGGAATTGAACAGGGTGCGAAATATGTCGCTTCCCTCCTGGAAAAAGGGCCGTCTCTCCGGGTAGTAAAGGGCATGGGTGGTGTTGACGTCGATCTGGGCGGCGTCCGCCTCTATCTGGCTGAAATCTGGATTGACGGAGGCCTCGACGGTGACGTCGGAGGAGACGGAGTACTTGCCACCTAAGGAGAATTCCCCGTCGGGATTGCTATTCTTGAAGCGCACGTCCGTGCCGCCCAGATCAGGCAGGCTGCCTGATTGATAGGCGAGGACCGTGGGTAGAATCTCGATTCCTTTTCCCGGTCGCACGTTTTTGATTCCTTCCACCGTTCCCCACTGGCAGGGCCAGCACTGTTCGTCCCGATCGCGGGCCGACCAGGAGTACTGCTTATAGCTCTCCCGGGGGTGGTTGCGCCAGAAATCCACCTTCCATATCTGGGCTTCCTGGTTGGGAAAGCGCAGACTGGCAAAGGGTATGGCCATCTCCACCTGGTAGCCCGCGGCGGTGATGCGGGCCGCGGATTCCCAGATCAGATCATAGCCGGTATCCTCGTACCCCCCACCCTCCCCTCCCACGCTGGTCCAGAGTCTGTCCTTCTGTACCCCGTAGGGGTTCACGAAGAACTCATAAGCCCAGGAGGCATCGCGGTATGTGTCCACAAGCAGGCAGACCGCATCGTCTCCGTTGAACCGGTCGCGCTGGCACATGGTGGCCCGGATGCTTCCCGGGTCGTCATAACAGATGAAAGCCACATACAGATGTTGGTTGTCGTAGGTGATGAGCGCTTTCGTCTTCACGTCGGGCTGGGTATTGTCCCCCGGCGAGCGCTCCACGAAATTGGTGACGCAAGCCGCGTCCTCCCATCCGGCATCTTCCAGGCTGCCGTCTATGCTTATCGCCCCGGCCGATTTTTGGATCTCAAGGGTCGGGTTGAATACCGGTTCAAAGGGGGTTGAAGCTGAGGCGAGCAAACTTAATAGCACAGTGCCGGCGACTATTAGCGCAAGCCGGCACACCCCGTGGATATTAACGAGTCTCTGCATCTCTTCCATCCTTTCCGCTGCTGGTTAACACCTCCGATAGATCAGAGCCAGTCGGCCTCTGCTATCTCTATCTCCCACTTTCCTCCCCGCGAACAGCAACGATAGAACAGGCTGAGAAGTTTACCCGCTATCGCTCGTCACTTCTGTTTACGGCAGGGATCGGCCCTGGTTCCGAAAATGTGCTCATGCCCATATCCGGTTGTACTGCAGTGCGTTTTCTGTTCAAGCGGTGCGCAAAAAACCTCGGCTAGAGCATTCGTTTCTGAAGCCGAAGCAAGAAGCAAACGTAACGCTTCGGCGTCACCCTTCGTAGACAAAGGTAGTGGGAAGATTCGAAAAAGGATTTAATTGCTGTCGGAGAAAAGGAGAGATCATGAAATTTACGCTGATAGTTTCAGTGCTCTTGGCCGGCGCCGGCTTGACACTCACCCAGCCCGCGTCAGGCCAGGATTCGCTCAAAATCGAGAACCTGTTCGACAACTACGTTAGAGAGTACCTGAGGCTCAATCCGGAGAAAGGGACCGAGCTTGGTCTGCCCAAGGAGAGCCGATTCAGGTTCAGGCAGGAAAACCTCAACGACCGCTCGGATGCCGGTGTGAGGGCCAATTACGATCTGGCCGGGAAGTACTTGAAACAGCTAAAAGAGATCGACCAGGACAAGATCACCCCCTCCCAGAGGATCGATGCCAGGATACTGACCTGGTTTCTGGAGATCCAATTGGAGGAAGAGAAGTTCGCCGATCACAAGTACCTGATCGATCACCTTTTCGGAGTTCACAGTGAGTTGACCAACCTGCTTACGGCTTACCACACCGTCGAGGAGCTGCAGGATGCCGAGGACTATATAGCACGCATGGGGAAAATCCCCCTCCGGCTTCGTCAGGTGATGGAGCGCCTCGAGTATCAGGAGGAGCAGGGGATACGCCCGCCTGCTGACATCATCGAGAGGGTAGTGACGGACATGGGGGAGTTCAAGAAGCCGGAATCGAAGTTCAACCTGCTCTATCTGGATTTGATGGAGAAGCTGGCCGCGGTGAAGACCATCAACCGCTCCATCCGGGATGACCTGGGCCGCAAGGCCAGATCACTCCTCCAGCGGAACATCTATCCGACCTACGACGAATTTCTGATGAGGCTGCGACTATCCGAGCAGAACGCCGACAGCCTGCCCGGGGTCTGGAAATTGCCGGACGGGGACGACTATTATGCCTACTGCCTGAAATTCCATACATCCACCTCCATGTCGCCAAAGGAGGTCTTTGAGCTGGGACAGAAGGAGGTAAAGAAGCTTCAGGACCATTGCAGGATTCTCCTCGACTCGCTGGGAATCAGCGGAGATACCACCTTCGGCGCGCTGATGGGCCAATACCGGGCCAGCCAGCAGGACTCCTCCGTAAGGGATAAGTTCCATTACCCGGAGGGGGAAGAGACCAGGGAGATGGTGCTGACCGATTATCAACTTCTGCTGGGCAACGCCTTGGCTCGTATGCCGGAGGCTTTCAGCTACATGATCAAGACTCCGGTTACGGTCGAAGCTGTTCCCGAGCACAGGGAAGGGAGCGGGCTGACCTATTACGAGCCGGCATCATTGGACGGCAAGAGGAAGGCCACCTTTCACGTCAACATGGGATACATCTTTGCCAAGCCCGGCATGCCCTCTTTGCTCTATCACGAAACCGTTCCCGGGCATCATTACCAATTTGCAGTTCAGCAGGAGTTGACCAAAGGCCGGATGTTCAAGAATCTCTTCTTCATAACCGGCTTCGCCGAAGGCTGGGCCATGTACGTGCAGAGCCTGGCTGACGAGCTGGGCTGGTACCCGGACATTTACACCCGCATTTCCGAACTGAACTCACAGCTTTTCCGGGCGGTGCGGGTTGTGGTGGATGCCGGTATTCACTACAAGAAATGGACCAAGGACGAGGCCCGGCAGTACATGTATGACAACTTGGGCTGGAGCTCCGACAACGAGATCGACCGGTACACGGTCTGGCCGGGCCAGGCCTGCTCATACACCATAGGAAGATTGAAGATCATGGAGCTCCGGGAAAAGACCAAAAAGGAACTCGGCCCGAAATTCGACCTTAAGGAATTTCACATGACCGTCCTGGAGAACGGCAGCCTGCCTCTGGATTTATTGGAAGAGATAGTTGATGACTACATTAGCACGACAAAATAGTCCGCCCCTCATGCTCCCAGGCGGATGTTATCATCCGCCTCCTCTTCCGCTGGATGATAACATCCAGCGGGAGCGTAAAGGAATTTCTTGATGCTTCGGGAATAGGAATTCCCGAAGCTAAGGCGGGTGTAGCATCGGCATTTCCTAATGCCGATGCATCAGAGAACTTCCCTCCTTCTGACCAGTCACGCTGATTTGTGCCTCATCCTACGACACTGCACAAGTGAGCCGCCAAAAAGGCGGCGTAATTCCCAACAGCATATCCGACGGGGCGCTGGCCGCACCGCCAATGTTGGCTGCGCTGCTAATGGCGGCGGTGTGAATGTCCATCCGGAACGGCCGGGCGGCAAAAAGAATCAATAACCCTCCCTTGTCAAGGAGGGAACCCCGAACCGGTCCCCCTGACATCGAAGATCCGTAGGAAGGGGGACGACAGGGGGTTATTCCTCAGTAAGGATCACAGGGCACTTGACCTTGTATCTTACCCTTCAGATTGTATATTGTCTTGATGCTTCGGGAATAGGAATTCCCGAAGCTAAGGCGGGTGTAGCATCGGCATTTCCTAATGCCGATGCATCAGAGAGGTAGTTGACGATTACATCGCGGGGACCAGATAACGCAATCCCCACCGCCCTGAGATCTGAGTCAAGAGCACAGATATTCTCACCTGCTCGCCTTCGTTCTCCCGCGAACACTCATCCCGGAACCCAAGTGACTAGAAGTCCGAGGGCGATCCCGATCACGAAACTGATCATCGTGCCCATTAGGAAGTACTCGGTTTCCTTTCGGCCGGAAGCCGAGCGAATCTCTCCAAATCGAAACACCGATTTGGCGGCAATCAGAAAACCGATAACCTCCAGGCGACCCAAAAGAAAAAAGGTCAGTATCAGAATGCGCTCCAGACGACCGATCCACAGGCCTGCATTCTCTAATCCTCGGCCGACAGACCCCTCGTCCATTTGTTCCCGCCACGGTCCGGTAATCTTGCCGACCAAAACGCCAGCTGGCCAAATTGCAGCAAAGTAAGAGGTGATCAGAATCCACAATCTCACATCCGCCGCTCGTGAAACCAGGAACTCGATGATTCCCGGTATGGAGGCCTCTATCAACAGAATCCAACATACCAGAATGATGATGAGATGTCCCATCTGGTCAAGTAGGAAGTATCGTGCCGTGTCTTCTCCTGTCGCTTTCAAACCGTCGAGTAGAACATGTGAAACAAAGATGGCGAAGGGCAGCCAGATTGCGTCCCACCGACCCGCGAAGAGATAGGCAAGAATCCCGGCCAGGACTCCGTGAAGGTATAGCGAATACGAAGTGAAGCTCTTCCTGGATCGCTGTTTCAGCCACGGGTTCTTCTGAAGCAAAAAGTCCACAATCAGGTGAGCCGCCACAAGTCGAAATAGCAGAGCCAAATCGTTCTGACCAACCAGGCCATCCATTATAAGCTCCTTGCATTATTGGTGCCTGTTATAGGCCACTACAGAGGTTCCGTCACGGATCAGCCGTTCATATCGCCCGCACAACTCTCCAGCAGCCCAGCCACCGGCATCTTCCAGACGTTGTTGAACCGCCGGTTGACTGATTCCGAGCTCCTGGGCTATCTTCTCTTGAGTTAAACCGCGCATCTGGCCGAGTATTGCCTCCGCCTGCTTGACGCTCCATCTGTTAACCAGAGCGTCGAGCAAGGCACAATGCACGTCAAGCTCCGCGTCAATCTCCTTCCATGGAGTCTGAATTAGCAACTTACGCAAGCGCGGCTGTGCTCTTCTCATCTTGTCCAGCATTGGTCCGGAGCGACGAAACGCATCGCCATCTCCCTCAGCTGCCCGTCTAGAAGGAAGGAATTCGATCGTCCCGATTCCCACTACGATTCGAGCATCCAGGGGATAATTCTTAGGTCCCTCCTGGAGACCGCACCGCAAACTCGCACGAATACAGATAACTGCTCTCAGGGCGTCCTCGGGTCTGGATAACACCCCTTGGAAACTGTCTCCGCGGTACAGGCCAAAGGGTGCAGATACTTTGCCAGATATTGCGTGTCTGAGGCCTTGAAACGAGGATTTCACCACGGACAAAAGACGATCACGCGGGCTTCCCCTGATCCGTGTGGAGCCCACTATGTCCCCGGTGACGACTGCGTAAAGCTGATGGTTTCTCATAACACGTCCTCCCCCTATGCCTTGCTTGTATATAAGCTCCAGGGCTTATATATTGTACGTATAAGCCTTCGAGCTTATTTATCCTTCCTTGTCAGTCGTGAGTCAGGAGCGCAGGGCTCCTGACCCACTCACTACAGAAGCAGCCGCAATCAGAAGTTATGACCAGAATCAGGGCAGTAGGAGCGAATCTTCTGCGCGAGAGGTAGATCTTCCATCGGCGGGAGATTCGCCCTCACCGGGTGGGTTTAGAAATTGACAGCAACTCCGACCTGGGCGGTCAACAGGTCAGTTTTGGATTTTATGATATCGTAGGAAACCTGACCGTTTTCTCTTCCCACAGAGCCTTTTTTCAGATATTCCGCCTCGCCCCCTACCAGATAGCGGCCACGCAGATCGATTGATAACGACCACGTGCTTCCTTGGTCTCCGCCTTTGCCGCGATAGACCTCTGTCATGATCCCGCCTCCCCCGCCGTAACTGAAGACAGCATCGTCCAGATTCTGGGAGCTGGCCAATTCACCATCCCCAGGATCGCTGATGTTCTCGATTTTGGTGTCGGTGAAGAGGTAACTGAATCCGAGCAAACCGTCCAGATAGGGCCGAAACACTCCCTTGTTGCTCTGAACTCGCAGCAGCAAATGACCGAGAAAGATGTTGTTGGAGGTAATCACATCCACCTCCACGTCGGGGATGGTACTGCTAAAGGGTTCGCGTCGGGTCTCTCTTCCGTAATTCATAAATCCGAGAGACGCCCCAAAGCCCAAGGGAATCGCCGGCGGCGAATAGACGAACTCCCCGGCAATGCCTCCCCCGGTTTCGTCCACTTCATCTGCGAATTCACCCTGCGGAAAACCGAGCAGCAAGTTCAATCCTCCCTGAAATCTGGACTGAGCCTGCGTTGGGTGTGCAACACCCAGTAGAATCGCTATAACGATCAGACAGAAGACCGTGCAATACTTTCTGAACGAGGCGCTTTGCTCTCTCATATTCCCTCTCCCTTCCTTTCTGAACATTTGGATTAACTGTTAAGGATGCAGACCAGGGCTTAAGATGCTTCCTTGCTCTTAATCGTTTGTCGTCGCCTCCCAAGGCTTTCGACCTTGAATTTAGTTGTTGCTCCGCATCTGTCAAGCATGAAATACCTTGGGTTCGTTACGCATTCCCCCCTTTTTCCGCCGTCAGACGAAATCGTCGGTTATCCTACCACGCTGCACAAGTAAGCCGCCAGAAAAGCAGCATAGTTCCCAACGGCATATCCGATCAAAGCCATCAGTATGCTCACCGGCACCAGACGCTCGTCGTGGTAGGCAGCCACCACCGGGGCGCTGGCCGCACCCCCGATATTGGCTGCGCTGCTAATGGCGGCGGTGTGAATGTCCATCCGGAAAAGCCGGGCGGCAAGCAGAATGAATATGCCGTGTATAAATATCCACACGTACGCCCCGGCAACGAAGGGAACTGCCTGCCCCACCAGACCGGACACGGCGGCTTTGGCCCCCATTCGCGCCACAAAGAGATAGACCAAGGCCATGGCTAATTCGTGGCTGCCGGGAATCCTCCTGGCGGGCGAAAAGGATAAGATCAGTCCGAAGGTGGTCACCAGCAGGATTTTGTAGGTGCTTTGGGTCAAGACCGGAGGGAGCTGCGGTATATTCTGGGCAATCAATCCGGCAAACCAGGCCACGCCGAACCCGATAGCGATCAAGTACAGCAGGTGCCGCATTTGCGGCTTGCCTTTATCCACAACCAGCTCCTCTGCAGTGGCTTTCAGTTGAGCAAGCCGTTCACTCTTCACCCGGGTGAATCTGTGGAACCACCCGGCCATGTTCTTGGATTGCAGCATCAATGGCAGCCAGATCAGGTAAACCACGTTATCGGCAATTACCGCCAGCCCGAAGTGCGAGCCGGAGGTTCCCAACCCTTCAGCCACCGCCGCCATGTTGCCGGTGCCCCCGATCCAGGAACCTGCCAGGGCGCCAAAGCCTTTCCAGGCCTCGGGGTCGAGCCATCCTTTCACCAGCAAATAACCGATCGGAGCGCCGATGACCACGCCCGCGGTTCCGATGAGCATCACGAAGACACCTTTGCCCATCACCCTCACCGTGGCTCGGACATCGACGTCCAGCATGAGCAACACCAGGAATAAGGGAAGCAGAACGTCTCCCATCCAGTCATAGACAGGGGAGTCTGAAGTGATGAGCCCAGCGTTGGAGAAGCAAGCGGGCAGCACATAGATGAAGATGAGTGGCGGGATATAGTTGAACAGCTTCCAGCCGGTTCTCTTCTGCAGAAAGAACCACAGGGCGGCATTACCGGCTAAGATGAAGAGTATGCCAGTCGAATTGGTGATTAAGGCGTTCTGCATATATACTGTTCAATCCTTTTACGATGCCTGGGGAACAATCTCTATGTTGCCTCTGGAAATCGTTCTCCCTCCGCTCCTTGGGCATCGGGCTTTCCGAATCCCGATGCAGCAGCAAATGGCGCCCGCCCGTGCTCCTCGGCGGATGTTATCATCCGCCGGGATTGTCCGCTGGATGATAACATCCAGCGGGAGCGAATAGTCAAGCTGCGTCGGGAACTGGTTTCAAACCTTTATCCCTCTCTCCACGAATAAATGACGTTTGATCTTGTTGGTCGTGGTCTTGGGAAATTCTTCCTCCCGGATTTCGAACCGGGTGATCTTCTTGTAAGCAGGAAGACCCTCATTGCATTTCGTGACCTCATCCTTGAAGATTGACTGGACACCCTGCTCGTCTAGTGTGATGCCTTTTGAGATGCTGTCCTCTTCAAGGAGCTCATAGTTCGGATGGATGATGGCGCAGATCTCTTCCTTTTTGGTTTGGGGATCGATTCTCGGGACGACCAAAACCTCATTTATCCATTCGCTCTTTATCAGTTTCTCCTCGATCTCTTCCGGATAGATGTTCTTCCCCGTCTGGGTCACGATTATGCTTTTCATCCTCCCGGTGATGCATAAATAACCATCCTTATCCAGATGACCCAAGTCCCCGGTGTAAAGCCAGCCATCCTTGAGGACCTCCTCGGTTGCCTCTTGATTCCTGTAGTAACCGAGCATCACATTTGGACCCCGCACGGCGATTTCACCTATGCCGGCTTCATCCGGCTGGTCGATCCGAACTTCGACGCCGGGCAGCGGCGCGCCTGCCGAGTCGTTTTTCGCCCTTCCTAATGGATTAACCGAAATCACCGGTGACGACTCGGTCAGGCCGTAACCCTGCAGGATAGGGATGCCGAGGAGTTCCAGGCCTTTGGCAACCTTGGTCGGAAGCGCCGCCCCGCCGGATACTGCATACTTTAGAGTCTCCAGGCCCATCTCTCTTCTCACTCCGGCAAAGAGCCTCCTGCGCGCGAATTTGGAGAGCGAGGCGATCCCGCTAATGGTGTTGAACACGATTCTGGTGGGTAAGGCTGATCCGGCGACTTTCCGATGGACTGCGCGCAGGAACTTTTCGAACAGAAGGGGAACCGCAATCACACACGTTACTCCTGCCGATTTCAATGTCGCCCGCAGGTCGTTCGGTTTCAGGCTCGGCGGGTAATGAACCGCTGCGCCGCAGTATAATGGGTAGAGGAAACCGCAGGTCCCTTCGAAGGTGTGATGCATCGGTATGATGGAAACCATAGCGTCATTCTCACCCAATACTATCACAGGTTCGATCGACTCTATGTTGCTGATGATGTTGCGATGACTCAACATCACGGCTTTTGACGTTCCGGTCGTGCCTGAGGTGAAGATCAAAACCGCCAAGGAATCGGGATCGATCTCGCCTTCCGGCCTGTCTTCCGTTTCGTCTAAGTCTTTGATGCTTTCCAGATGGATGATCCATTCCAGATTCTTCAGTTCATGTCTGACAGCTTCGATTTTGTAGATGTGGTTCTCCGAGCCGAGGACCCCCCTGGCCTCGCTCTCCCTGAGAACGTGAATGATCTCGCCTTCGGACAACATGGGATCGAGAGGCACACAGACCAGACCGGCTCTTACAATTGCCAAATAGGCGATTGCCCATTCGGGGCGGTTTTCGCCTATCACCGAGAACCTGTCACCTTTCTGCAATCCGAGCCCCAGTAGATGGTTCTTTAGCTTGGTTACCGCATCTTTCACCTGCGCGAAGGTATATTCGGTATCCCCCTTCTTCAGTGCCAGTTTGTTGGGGAGGTTTCTGGCTGATTCTTCGAAAATCTCGCCCAACAATTCGATTTCTTTCTTCATTTCAACCCACTCAGTTGAGGGATGACCGAGGCGTCGAGAGAAGCCGGTCGGGGGCTCTCACTTCCCTTCGGCCCAGGCCCTCTGAACTCTTTCGATATGCGCTTTGGTGCTCCCGGTCAGGGCTTCAAGGGTTCGTTTGACTACTTCCGAATCTCCCTGAAGAATCTCGAAGTACTTCCTCGCTATAAGGGCCTTTTCGATATCCAGGGCCGTCGAAAGGGCGCCTGTCAACTCCATGTCCTGGTTGGTAGCTTGGCGGGTGAGATTCCTGATGTAATCCAGCGAAGTCTGTATGGCTTCGGTTCTGAACCTCTTTTGGTTCAGGAGTGCAGAGCCTGCTTCGGTCTTGGAGGCCAGATCGCGTATCCATTTTGCGTGTTCGGTCTCCTCCCGTGCCAAACCGGACCAGAAGCTCTCGTGGTCAGGAAATAGCTTGGCGTATGCCCGGTACAATCCGCCGATTGCCTCCTCGTGGATTGCCAGCATCTCGACCGCATCCATCTGTTTCTCTCCTGCTGTCATAAGCTCCTCCTTAGGCCCCCGCGTGCTCATGTGGCGGACGTTTCGGGCCGAGAATCGAGAGCACTAGAGACTACTCTGAATGCTCAGATCGTGCACCGCGTCTAAGAGCGCCGCGACCAAGTCTTTCTCTTTGACCTTGCCGATTATCTTGCCCTTGCGGAACAGAAGACCATATCCTTTACCTCCGGCGATTCCCACGTCCGCATCCCTGGCCTCCCCCGGTCCGTTTACCGCGCACCCCATCACGGCGATCTTGATGGGCGTCCGGACGTTTCTAATTCTTCGCTCCACCTTCTTGGTCGTGGAAATGACATCTATCTCGCACCTGCCGCAGGTGGGGCAGGAGATGATGATGGGGCCGTGCTGCCGGAGGTTCAACGATCTCAATATCTCATATCCAACCCTCACCTCTTCGATTGGATCGCCGGTGAGCGAGACCCGGAGGGTATCGCCGATGCCGGAAGCCAAAAGTATGCCGATGCCCAAAGCCGACCTGATCGAACCGGCTTGAGGCAATCCCGCTTCGGTTATACCCAGATGCAGGGGATACCTGGTCTTTTTCGAGATGAGCTGATAGGCTTGCACGGTGGTAGGCACGTCGAAGGCTTTCAGCGAGATCACGATATCCTTGAAATTCAGGCTCTCCAGGATTCTCACCTGTCTCAAGGCCGCTTGAACCAGGGCGGCGGGCGTAGCCCTTTTGTACCTCTTCATGAGATCACGGGGGAGCGAGCCGGCGTTAACCCCTACTCGTATGGGAATCTTCCTCACCCTTGCCGCCGTGGCAACCTCCTTGACCTTCCATTCTGCGCCGATGTTGCCGGGATTAATGCGCAGCTTGTCCACACCCGCATCTATTGCCTTTAGGGCCAATCTGTAATCGAAATGTATGTCCGCCACCAGGGGGATTTTAATCTTCTTTTGGATTTCAGGCAGGGCGCGCGCCCCCTTCATGTCCGGCACGGCCACGCGAATTATCTCGCACCCGGCCCTCTCCAGCCTTCTGATCTGTCTTACCGTAGCTGAAACATCTCTTGTATCCGTGTTCGTCATGGACTGAACCGAAATGGGCGTACCCCCGCCGACCGGCACCTCCCCGACCCAGACCTTTTTGGTCCTTTTTCTTCTAATCATGCTTTTAAGATTATCTTTAATGAGTCGACTGTCAATCTTTATTTGGCTCCCATTTCCTCTCCCCTTGTGGGAGTTGAAAACCCGTCTGGGAGGACTAAGGAGAGGGGATAGGAGAGTGTCTGATAGCCCCCATACGGGGGACATATCCGACCCACAATCTGCCAATCCTCATTTGCGCTTGGGAAATATGGGGGCGAAGCCTTAGCTCCGCCCGACAGGACAGAATAACGGTAAAAAGCGGTTTGTTCTAATCGCCCGGTGGTGGTCCGGACTTGTATAGGTAGTTGACCAGATAGACCACGTCCCCCACGTCCGTCACAGCGTCCGAGTTGGCGTCTCCCGATTCGGCTACCTCCGGTGCCGGCCCTTCTTTGTACAGGTAGTTCACCAGGAAAACCACGTCCCCTATGTCCACCAGGTAGTCGCGATTGACATCGCCGCGGATGTACAGCACCGGCTGGGTCGCCGCCTCGGCCTGGGCGCCTATCCATTCCTCATAGCCGGGATAGGATCCGCACGAACCGCTTATGTGCCCCTTCACCTCGATGCCGAAGGTGTCCGGAGTGGGACTCCCGGAGAGCACCAGCACCTGCCAGCTGGTGTCATCCGCCAAGCCGGAGTATCCGGAGCCGAAGTCTATGGTGGGAGTGCCCGGCGGCAGAAGAATATAGCCCGCTGGGACCGACAGCGTGGCGGCTATGCCCGACGCATGATACTGACCCTCGAAGGGGGAAGGCGCAGTGTAGGCGAAGCTCAAACTTAAGGTGACCGTATCGCCCGTGTAGACCAACGGCGGAACCGACAGCTCCACTTCCCAGGGAGCGGACTGAAGCCCCCACCGGCCGGAGTAGGCCCACAGGTTATCCACGAAAAACTCCTGGTTGAAGTGCTCGTCCGGCCCAAAGTAGGGGGAGGAGTACCAGGGATCGTGCACGATGAAGTAGTTCAGCCAGTCGTCGTATCCTTTCACCACCCGATAATGTCCGGACGAGTGAGACCCGCTGTACCAGGTTAGGACCAGAATCGGGTAGTCGCTGAAGATGAGGTTCTTCAGATCGTCGTAGCGATCATCATAGTGCTGGCCGTCAGACCAGAAGATTACGTTGCTGGAATAGCCCAAATCCCTCTCATCATATCCGTGGAGCAGGGGATTCTGAACGGCGGTGCTGATATGGCTGAAATGGGAAGCTCGTCTCAAATCGTCGGCGTAGCTGCCGTAGGAGGGACTCTCGTTGGCCACATCACCGATGTCATCCTGACTTATGAGGGGTCCCCAATAATCGAATACCATCTGCAAGGCTGCCATACCGCAGTACCACGAGGTCTCCTGAAAATGGAACGGAACGTTCTCTATGTTGTAGGATTCCGGGTAAGAAGGATCCTTGCTCTTCGGTCTCTCTCCGTCCGGCCCGAAATTCCGGACGCCGGCGGGAGCGGGATCGAAAGCGGTTGTCAATTCAGAGATATCCGCATCCAGGTTTGTGTGTATATCTGTTGCGTCATCCAGGTTGACTAAGATCCTCTCTGTGCCGCCGGCATTGAAAAGGCAGAGCCAGTAAAGCTTCTTGTTGGGCATCTCCACGACCCGGGGCTGTGAGACTTTCGCGCCTCCCGCTGTCTCCGCGCAGATCCGGGCCGCCCGGATCTCAGTCACTTCGGGGAACCTCTCCAACTGCACTGAATTGAACCACTGCCACTTTGGCTCCTCGGCGTTGGTTCCGATCAGGGAGACCACACCCTTCTCCGGACTCAGCACCGGCACGATGTAGTAGCACGGTTTCAGGTCAGGATAGTTGTGCACCAGAATCGGATCTCCCGGCTTGGCTCCCCTCCAGTCAGGAATGCTCCTCGTCCTCTCCGGATAAGTCGAGCGATAATCAACCGTTCTCCGAATCAACTGCTGCGCCACTTTCGCTGCCTCTGATTTCCTCAGCAGAGCTTGGGCCTGAGAGAAGGAAAGCAATAGCACTCCCAGGGCCAGGATCGAGACTGCCTTCTTGGACATAGCTCTCTCCGTGTCAGGGTTTTAAGCCAACTGTGATAGTGCAACCGCCCCTTTCCCACGTCAATAACGCTCTAATTGTAAGATATCACAAAACGCCACCCTGTCAAGCGTGAAAACGTCGGATACGACCTTCGATAAGGCACGTATCCGACGTTTCAAGAACTGAAAGATCAGAAATGAAGAGAATCTTCGGATCTCGGAGCGTGGTTAGAGCTCTATGACCTCTTCGCCGGTGAAGTTGTCCACCTTGGCCATAAGCTCGGAGAGCTTATCTCTGACGTTCTGCCTGATGCTGTCGATCAACTGCTCAGCGTCCTCCTCGCTCTGGCCCTTGAGGGAGAGGTCTATCTCGTTTAGCTTGCGGGCGCCCAAGCCATCCTGGCTGAAATCAACATTCGGCATCCCGAATTTCTCGATTCTTTCCGTCTCCTCTGCAGTGAAATCCACGTTCTCGAAAGAGACAAAGTATTCCCCACCTCTGAGCAGTTTTTTGACCTTTAAGCGCATCTCTCTACCTCCGTTGGCATAGAAGGATTCATCCTACCGTTAGCTTTATGGTCTCTTGAATGCTTTTGACCCCCAGGACTTCGATCCCGGAATCTTGGTTTAGTCCTTTCAGATTTCCGTGCGGAATGATGCATTTCGAAAAGCCAAGCTTTTCCGCCTCCTTTATCCTCCTTTCTATCTGGCCTACTGCCCGAACCTCACCTCCCAATCCCACCTCGCCGATCACCACCGTCTCCCTGTCGGAGGGCACCTCTTTTAGGCTGGATGCCAGCGCCACGACCACTCCCAGATCCGCCGCCGGCTCGTCGATTCTGACTCCCCCGGCCACGTTGACGAACACGTCGAAGGCCGCCACGGATAGCCCCTCCCTTTTCTCCAGGATGGCCAGAAGCAGTGCCAGCCTTTTGTAGTCCACGCCGGATGAGACCCTCTGCGGTGTGCCGTAGCTGGAGGGTGAAACCAACGCCTGCAGCTCCAAGAGAAGCGGGCGGGTACCTTCCACACAGCAGACCACCACCGACCCGGAGACCTCCCCCGCTCTTTCGGGCAGAAACAGCAGGGAGGGGTTCTCCACCTCCAAAAGCCCCCTCTCCTCCATCTGAAACACTCCGATCTCATTGCTGGATCCAAAGCGATTTTTCACCGCCCTGAGGATGCGAAACATACAGCTTTTCTCACCCTCGAAGTAGAGCACCGTATCCACCATGTGATCAAGCACCTTGGGTCCGGCAATGGAACCGTCCTTGGTCACGTGTCCCACCAGAAAGACCGGGCTGTGGCTCTGCTTGGCAAAGCCGATCAATGCGCCGGCGCACTCTCTGATCTGGCTGATGCTTCCCGGTGTGCTCTCCAGGTTCTGGGTATAGGTAGTCTGAATGGAGTCGATCACGGTCATGAAAGGTGCGTTATTCCTCAACAGGTCGAGTATCAGATCGAGGTTGGTCTCGGTCAGTATCTCGATTCGATTTGGGTTTATCCTTAGTCTATCAGCCCGGAGCTTGATCTGCTTTAAGGACTCCTCACCGGTAATATACAAAACTTTTCCGAATTGGGAAGCGATTTTTTCGGAAATCTGCAAGAGCAGGGTGGATTTTCCTATGCCCGGATCGCCCCCCACCAGAATCACCGATCCCTTGACCACTCCACCCCCCACCACCCGGTCGAATTCCTTCACGCCCGACCTGATCCTATCTTCATCTGTCAGATCGACTTCTCTGAGGGGCACGGAGGATACCTTCCGAGTGGAACCGGGTCCCCGGCGCCTGGTGACCTTCTCCTCCACCATGCTGTTCCACTCTTCGCAGTCGGGGCACTTCCCTGTCCACCGCAGGGACTTATGCCCGCAGGATTGGCAGATGTAGACCGTTTTCACTTTGTTCGGATTCAGCATGAGTTCCTCAGGTCCACAGTCGACGGTCCACGGTCCACAGCTTGCTTCAACTTCTTGCGTAAGGCCTGAAGCTTCACGGACAGCTTCTCCCCGAATTCGTACAATTCGCTGAAAGTCTTATCATCGATGTACCCCCTGCGCTTGGCAAGATGCAGACAGGCGATAACTTCGATGCATGATCGGATAGCTATCCCCACGAAACGACCGAATTCTGCATCGGTTTGACCGGTCGATCCCTCTGCTATGTTCAGGCAGACCGAGGTCGCCGATCTTATCATTTGTGACCTCAGGTTGTGCCTTTCCTTGTCAGGTAGCGCGCCTGCTGCCTTATAGATTCGATCTACGTATTCGAGGGAAAGCTGCCACACGTCAAGCTTCTCGAATTTGAACCCCATACAGCACAGCCTTTCACATCGCTTTTGCGGTGGACTGTGGACCGTCGACCGTGGACTCCTTGCCGTGGACTGTGGACTGTCGACCGCGGACGGCCGTCACACGGCCGTTATCGGTCCCTCCGCACTCCCCTCGATGAACTGCCTGACCACCGGATCATCGGTATTCCGAACCTCCTCCGGGGTCCCTACGAATATGATCTTGCCCTCGTGCAGCATGGCCATCCTGTCTGCGATCTTATAAGCCGAGACGATATCGTGGGTGACCGCTATGGAAGTTATGCTAAGAGTGTTTCTCAGACGTATTATCAGTTCGTTTATCACGTCCGCCATAATGGGATCCAGGCCGGTGGTCGGCTCGTCGTAAAGCACGTACTCCGGATCCATGGCGATGGCCCTGGCCAGCCCCACTCGCTTCTTCATTCCCCCGGAGAGCGCTGCCGGCTTCTGATCCTCGATTTCGGATAAGCCCACCATCTTCAGTTTCTCGGTCACCCTCTTTCTGATCTCCTCCTCACCAAGCCTGGTGTGCTCTCTTAAACCCAAGCCCACGTTTTCATCCACGGTCATGGAATCGAACAGCGCCGAGGCCTGAAAAAGCATGCCGAACTTCTGCCTGAGCCCGGAAAGCTGCTTGTCGCTCATGGACGCCACGTTGTCTCCGTTTACCAGTATCTCTCCCCGATCGGGCTTCATAAGTCCCATTATAAGCTTCAGCAGCACGCTCTTTCCGCAGCCGCTTCTGCCCAGGATGACCGTGGTCTCACCCCGGTTGATGGTCAGATCGACCCCTTTCAACACCTGATTCTCCTTGAAGCGCTTGAAAACGTTCTTGATCTCTATCATGCTCTATTCTGACCGTTTTGCGTCCGCCGTCCGCTGACCGCCGCTTGCCCCGGCTCTTGCCGCAGGATCGATGGTCTTCCGACCGACCTCATGTTGAGTCGATTAAGAATCAGAATCCGCTATCCGAAGAGTATACTTGCCACCACATAGTCAGCTATCAATATCAGCACGGATGAGATGACCACCGCTTTGGTGGCCGCCAGTCCGACTCCTTCCGCTCCCGCCCCGGTCTTGAATCCTTGATAACATCCGATTATGGAGATGATGCTCCCGAATACGAAGGCCTTGGAGAGGCCGGACATTAAGTCCATGGTCTTGAAGAACGTTTTCAGGCTGTTCAGGAACACATGAGGGGGAACGTTCAATGCGGTGGCGGAGATTCCCAATCCTCCGGCCAAGGCCACCGCGTCGGAGAAGATGGTTAAGACCGGCAGCATCACCAGACCGGCCACGAACCTGGGGGCTACCAAGTATTCCACCGGGTCTAAGGCCATGGTCTTGAGCGCGTCGATCTGCTCGGTCACTTTCATGGTCCCCAGCTCCGCGGCGATTCCCGCGCCCACCCTTCCCGCCACCACCAACGCGGTGAGAACCGGAGACAGCTCTATCAGTATCGCCTTACCCACGGCCGTACCCAGGTATCTCATCGGAACGAAATCCGAGATCTGATATACCGCCTGAACCGCGGTCACCGCACCGGTGAAGACCGAAACTATCGCAACCAGAGGAAGCGAGTTCACACCCATAGCCAGCATCTGCTCGGTGGTCAGATGAAATCGACTGAAAGCCTTGGGCAGGCTTAGGAAGATGTCCTTCACCAGAAGAGCCACTCCCCCCACGTCCTCCAGGAAGGCGAGGGTCTTCTTCCCCACGCAGGTGAAGATATTCTCGGGGGTATGAGAGAATTGCGGTTTGGCCATTGGCTCTGTGTGCTTAGACCGGGACTTCCCGGTGGATGAATTCCATATTCTCGAACCTGGCGTAGTCCTTCAGGAAGGTTAAACGCAGCTCACCGGTCGGCCCGTTTCTGTGTTTGCTCACGATTATCTCGGCCACACCCTGGGCCGGCGCCCCGTCTTTGAATTTCTCCAGCCCGTAGAATTCCGGCCGGTAGACAAACATGACCACGTCGGCATCCTGTTCGATCGCCCCGGACTCGCGAAGATCGGCCAGCATGGGTCTCTTCTCTCCTCCCCGGTCCTCCACCTTCCGGGAGAGCTGGGATACCGCGATCACCGGAATATCCAACTCCTTGGCCAGACCTTTGAGCGAGCGGGAGATCATGGAGATCTCCTGCTGCCTCGACTCCACGCTGCGCGGACCCTGCATCAACTGAAGATAATCCACTACGATCAGGCCTACGTCGTGCTGGGCCTTTAGCCGACGCGACTTGGCCCGCAGTTGGAGAATTCCGATGCCGGGAGTGTCGTCCAAGAATATGGGGGCCTCATGGAGAGGACCTGCCGCCATCGACAGCTTGCTGTATTCGTCTTCGCCGATCCTTCCGGTCCTCATCTTGTGAGTGGAGAATCGGGCCTTGCTGCAAAGCAGTCTTAAAACCAGCTGGCTTTTCGACATCTCCAGGCTGAAGATGCCCACCGGGATCTCCTGCTCAATGGCCACGTGCTCGGCTATGGAAAGACAGAAGGCCGTCTTGCCCATGGAGGGACGGCTGGCAACCACCACCAAGTCGGATTTCTGAAGACCGCCGGTCAAGGAATCCAACTCCACGAAACCCGTGGGTATGCCGGTTATCATACCCCCCTTCTTCTGGTACTCCTCTATGCCCTCGAAGGTGTGAGGAAGAAGCTCGGCGATCGGAATAAACCCCTCCTTGATCCTTCTCTCCGAAATGCTGAAAATCTCCTGCTCGGCCCGGTCAAGAAGGTCGTCCACCTCCTGAGCGGTATCGTAGCACTGCGAGACTATCTTGGTGCTGGTGTTGATCAGCCTCCTCAAGGTCGATTTCTCCAGGATGATGTTGCAGTGGTAATCGACGTTGGCGGTGGTGGCGATCTTCTCGGTCAGCTCCAAAAGATACATCCTGCTCCCCACCTGGTCCAACTGCTTGCGTCCGGTCAACTCCTCGGAAACGGTTATGATATCCACCGGCTGGTTTCTGTCGTACAGATCCACCAACACCTCGAAGATCTTCTGATGATCATCCCGGTAGAAACAGTCCTTGTCTATTATCTCCAATGCCTTTCCGATAGCTTCCTTGTCCAGAAGCATGGCTCCCAAAACCGCCTGCTCCACCTCCACAGCTTGCGGGGGAACCTTTTCAGATGAAGATGAGCTTTTACGATTTGCCATGGCTGGTTCTCCGGTGTTGTCAACGGATTAGACGGATTCCTTTTTCATCCATCTGTGTCCGTTACTCTATTCAACTTTTCTCCTGGTTTATTCTCGTTCCGCGCCCGTACGGGCGGCTGCAAAAACCGTTCATCCTCTCTTCTTGGGAAGAGGGTCCTTCGTAGGTCGGGCTGTCGTAAGACTGCCCGACAAAAAAAGGTATACACTTGATCGTCGGGTAGCTCCCCTACGGGTCGCCCTGCAGGCCTGTAGGGCAACCCGACCTACGCATTCAGCTTGTCATACTCCTTTCTCAAGAGCTGCAAATCCTCCCAGGTCGGCCTCTTGTACTGCTGGTATCTCAGGAGCGCCGCCGGGTGATAGGTAGCCATAAACCTGATCCCCTGAAAATCGTGGAATTCACCTCGTAAGCGACCCAAGGCGCTTTTGGTTTCCAAAAGCACCTGCGCCGAAATGCGCCCCAAGGCCAGGATGATCTTGGGCTGGATCAGTTCGATCTGCTGAAGAAGATACGGCTTGCAGGTTTCGATCTCATCCGGCCGGGGATCGCGATTCTCCGGAGGACGGCACTTCAGGATGTTGGCTATGTAGACCTCTTCTCTCTTGAAATGTATGGCCTTCAGCATATTGTCCAGAAGCTTGCCCGCCGCTCCCACAAACGGTTTTCCCTGCAGGTCCTCTTCTCTTCCCGGTGCCTCCCCGATTAGCATTAGATCGGCCTGAGGGTCTCCCGCGCCAAACACGAAGTTTGTGCGGCTGTAACCAAGATCACACTTGGTGCAGTTCTTTATCTTATCGCAGAAATCGTCCAGGCTTTTAGGTACCGCCTCTTTCTTCCTGACTCTCACCTGTGCGTACACCTCGTCGAATCCCAACTCCACCTGCTGTTTGAGGAAGCTCTTGGCCACCGCGAAAGCTTCCAACATTCTTTCGTATTCATCGCCTGCCATGCTCTTGGATCTTCCCATGAGAATCGGGGGAAATCGCCGGGCAAGATGCCCGGCCTACCAGTCGGTTAACGATTCTGCACCATTGACGGGGCCTTCCCGCTTCCCATGAGAATCGGGGGAAATCGCCGGGCAGGATGCCCGGCCAACGGGTCAGCGACCCATTCCACCAGGTAGGCGGGGCTTTCCCGCCTTTGGCGGGATCTGCCTATGGCATGACCAGCCCCGCGCAAGTTCTACTTCTTCTTGCGAGCTTTCAACAAAACGCTCACTTTGTCCAAAACTCTCTCTGCCACTTCTTTCTTTGAAAGCAGAGGCAGCTTCTCCACCTTTCCCTTCTTGTCGATCAGGATGACCTGGTTTGTGTCCACCTCGAACCCGGCGCCCGGAATGGTGGGGTTGTTGACCACTATCAGGTCCAGGTTCTTTTCCGTCAGCTTTCTTTTGGAGTTCTTTATCTCGTTCTCCGTCTCCAGCGAAAACCCCACCAGAATCTGCTTTTTCTTGCGCCCGCCCATCTCCTTGAGGATGTCCACGCTGGGTTTCAGTTTCAGATGAATCTCCTCCTCTTTCTTCTTGGTCTTTGTCGGTGAGAATACACTTGGGACAAAGTCGGAAACCGCCGCCGCCATAATCAATACGTCCGCTTTGCCAAAACGGGTTCTGACGGCGGAGTGCATCTCCCTGGCTCTCTCCACCCGCAGGAAGTTCAACTCACCCGGGACCGGGAGGCGGGACGGGCCGCTTATCAGGGTCACCTTTGCTCCTCTTCTTCCTGCCGCCTCTGCCATGGCATATCCCATCTTGCCGCTGGAGCGGTTGGAGAGGTATCTCACCGGGTCTAAGGGTTCCTGGGTCCTCCCGGCGGTCACCAGAATCGATCTTCCCTCCAAATCCCTCTTGGCAGTCAGAAATCTAACCACCTCGCCCACTATGAATTCCGGCTCGGGCAGCCTGCCTTTTCCGGTGCCGCAGGCCAAGTCTCCGGTCTCCGGCTCGATGAACAGATATCCCAGGTTCTTCAGATATTCCATGTTTCCCTGGAAGATATGATTCTCCCACATATTGACGTTCATGGAGGGAGCGAACATGACGGGAGATCTGGTGGATATGACCACCGTGGTGAGGATGTCATCCGCGATACCCGCTCTAACCTTCCCGATAACGTTGGCCGTTGCCGGAGCGATTAGGATCAGATCCGCCCACTGCGCCAGGTTGATATGCCTGACGCCCACCACCTTCCTCTCCGGGAACATCTCGGTGACCACCTCGTTTTCCGAAAGGGTCTCGAAGGTGAGCGGGGTGACGAACTTCTGGGCGCTTTCGGTCATCACCACGATTACCTGCGCACCCAGCTTCTTCAACCTGCGGACTATCTGGCAGGCCTTGTATGCCGCGATCCCCCCGGTGATTCCCACGATTATCTTCTTATCGCTGAGCATGATTCTTCAGAAAGAACGACACCGACCGAAGCAAATCGGGACGATGTTTCTTGAACTATGTTTATCCCTGAACGTGAAAACCAAAAACTGCGACACCAACTATATAACGAATTTTGGAGTCGGAATCAAGGTCTTTCGGCCAAGAACTCCTATCAGCCTTCAAGATTGGCAGCGGCGAGTCACATCCTATTTCAAGAGCAGCATTTTCCTTGTCTCCGAAGCCCGGACGGCGTCTTTTTCCACCACGAGTCGATAGAAGTAGATACCGCTGGCCAGGGTTTCGCCCTCGTCGCCTTTTCCCTCCCAGACCAGTTGGTGATTACCTGAAGCCTGGAAGTCGTCAACCAAAGTGACTATCTTCCGACCCAGCAGATTATATATCTCCAACCTGACCTGAGCGGGTCTGGTCAGAGAGTAGCGAATCGTTGTCTGAGGATTAAAAGGATTGGGGTAGTTCTGCCCCAGATCAAAATCCTTTGGGACGTTTGCTAAATCTGCACTCTCTTCTTGGACCGCACTGTAACCTCCGGTTGAGGTGTGCAGGATGGTCCCGTTGTCCCCCACCACCCAACCGGTGCTGGCATCGGAAAAACAGACGCTCCTAAGGGTATTTGAGGTCCCGGAGGATTGAGGGTTCCAGGTGTCTCCGCCATCGAAGGTCTGCAGGATCGTGCCGTACCCTCCAACCGCCCAGCCGGTATCGGTATCTGTGAAACAGACGCCGCGAAGGTTACTGGATGTCCCCGAGGTCTGGGGACTCCAGTTGGCTCCCCCGTCGGTGGTATGCAGTATGGTGCCGCTGTTTCCTACCGCCCAGCCGCTATTTGCATCCACAAAGCCGATAGCATGAAGATCGTTGGAATTCGGGGGAGCTTGTGCATTCCAGTTTTCTCCACCGTCGGTGGTGTACAGCAGTATGCTGTCCTCTCCCGCTATCCAACCAGTGCTGGCATCTGCGAAGAAGACGTCATAGAGTTTATCAGTCGTTCCCCAGGTTTGTGGGCTCCAATTGCCTCCGCCGTCGGCGGTATGCAGAATCGTACCCCAGTCTCCCACAGCCCAACCGGTGTCGACATCGGGAAAATAGACTCCATAGAGTGCAAATGGGACTGGGGGAGTTTTGTAATTCCAGTTGGCTCCGCCATTGGTGGTACGCAGGATTGCGCCGGCAGATCCTACGGCCCAGCCAAAGCTCGCATCTACAAAGCAGACATCATTAAGATGCTGGAACGGGTAGTTATCTTGAGCATACCAGTTGTCTCCGCCCTCTGTGGTCGAGGAAATGGTGCCCCCGGCTCCCGCTGCCCAACCGGTGTTAGCGTCCGCAAAATGCACACCGTAGAAGTCCCCTGTGAATCCAGAACTGTGGGCCACCCAGTTTGTGCCGCCATTGGTGGTTCGCAGGATGGTGCCTGCACGTCCTACCGCCCAGCCGGTATTGAAATCCGCAAAACGAACATCTATAAGCTCATCGAAAGTTCCAGAGGTTTGAGAATTCCAGGTGCTCCCTCCATTCGTCGTGTACACGATCGTGCCGTCTTCTCCCACCGCCCACCCGGTATCGGCATCTGTGAAACAAACACCTCGAAGGTTCTTGATGTTCACGGAGCTCTGGACATTCCAGTTGGTTCCACCATCGGTGGTGTGACGAATCGTACCCAGATCTCCCACCGCCCAACCGGTATCCGCATCAATAAAATAGACAGCGTCGAGACGGAAGGGTGTTCCGGAGGTTTGGTTGTTCCAGTTCACCCCCCCGTTGGTGCTGTGCATGATTGTGCCGTTGTCTCCTACTGCCCAGCCGGAATTGGCGTCTGCGAAGAATACGCTTCGAAGGGCGCTGAGAGTTCCGGAACTCCCCAGGATCCAGTTGCTCCCCCCATTTGCGGTACGCACGAGTACCCCGGAGTGCCCCACCGCCCAACCATAACTGGCGTCGAAGAAGAAGACGCTATAAAGGAGATTCGAAGTCCCGGAGCTTTGGGGGTTCCAGGTTACTCCGCCGTCAACGGTGTGTAGAATCGTGCCGGAGACCCCCGCGGCCCAGCCGCTGTAGTTATCCACGAAGGAGACACTTTCGAGCCCGTTCAGGGTCCCGGAGGTCTGACGCTCCCAGTTGTTTCCACCGTCGCTGGTATGCATGATCGTGCCGCCATCTCCCACCGCCCACCCGGTATTGGCGTCCGCAAAGCATACGCCCCTGAGGGTGTTCCCTTGCGGCAGCGGGTTCTGCCACTGCCAGCCACCTGCCGCATAGGCTGCGGGCGGGGCAAGAACCAGCGTCAAAATCATTAAGATTCTCCTGGGCAAAGGACACCTCCGGCCTGGTTTTTCTCAGTTTCGCTCTTCTCTATTTCAACAGTAGCATCTTCTTCGCCTCAGACCTGCGGACTCCGTGCTTTTCAACGCTAAGTCGATAGAAGTAGATGCCGCTGGCAAGGACTTCGCCCTCGCCGCCTTTTCCCTCCCAGACCAGTCGGTGATTGCCTGAAGGCTGGAAATCGTCGGCCAGGGTGGCGATCTTCCTTCCCAACAGATTGTATATCTCCAGTGTGACCCGGGCGGGCCTGGTCAGGCTATAGCGAATGGTCGTCTGCGGGTTGAACGGATTGGGGTAGTTCTGCTCCAGCCTGAAGTTCTTCGGCAAGGCGGCAGACTCGCCCGGCTCCTCCCCTACTGCGCTGTAACCACCCGAGGTGGTGTGCAAGATCGTGCCGTTCGATCCGATCGCCCAACCGGTGCTTGCGTCCGTGAAGAAAACCCTCCTGAGCGAATTTGATGTCTCGGAATACTGGAAATCCCAGTTAGCCCCACCATCTGTGGTGTGCACGATGACGCCGTCGGTTGCCACTGCCCAGCCGGAGTCTGCATCCATGAAGAAGATGCTGTAAAACCGATCAGTGATCCCGGTGGTCTGCGGATTCCAGCTCTCTCCGCCGTCGGTGGTGTACAACATCGTCCCACCCTGCCCACCAACCCAGCCCTTGTCGGCGTTGGCGAAACAGACGGCATAGAGGTCAGGATATACTCCAGAAGTCAGAGAATCCCAGCTGGCCCCTCCGTCGGTGGTTCGTATGACTGTCCCTGACTGTCCCGCCGCCCAACCGGTGCTGGCATCTATGAAATGAACGCTATAAAGGCGCTTTGAGGTTCCGGAAGTCTGAGAACTCCAGTTAGTTCCGCCGTCCGTGGTATATTGGATTTTGCCCGATCCCCCCACTGCCCAACCCGTATCGGTATCCGTGAAGAAAACGGCATGAAGTTCCCAGAGCGTGCCAGAACTCCGGGCATTCCAGCTGCTTCCTCCATCGGTGGTGTAGAGCACCGAGTCTACGGTTCCTACTGCCCAGCCAGTGCTGGCATCCGCGAAATAGACGCCATAAAGGTTATCAGAAGTTCCGGAGGCTTGGGCGTCCCAGTTGCTTCCTCCGTCGGTGGTGTGCAGGATTGTGCCGTACCTTCCTACCACCCAGCCTGTGTCCGCATCGGTGAAATGGCCACCGTAGAGGTCATTCATGTTCCCGAAGCTTTGGGCGCTCCAGTTGGTTCCTCCATTGTTGGTATACAAGGTTGTGCCCCAGAGCCCTACGATCCAGCCGGTATTAGCATTTATAAAGCACATGCTCCCAAGGATGGCTGAAGATCCGGATGTCTGGGTATCCCAGCTGCTTCCGCCATCGGTGGTATATGCTATGGCGCCATTGCCTCCAACCACCCAACCGGCGCTGGCGCTTGCGAAATAAACAGCCCGGAACCACTCCGAAATCCCGGTGGTCTGGGGACTCCAATTGCTGCCCCCGTTGCTCGTGTGCCACACCGTATCGCGCGATCCTACCGCCCAGCCATTGTTGGCATCTGTGAAATGGAGCTCAAATAACTGAGTTGCTGTGCCGGAAGTTTGAGCATTCCAGTCGCCTCCGCCATTGGGGGTATGTAAGATCGTTCCACCCTGTCCTACTGCCCAACCGGTATCGGCATCGATAAAAAGGACGGCGTTAATCCCATCGGATGTTCCAGGATCTTGAGCATCCCAGTTGTCTCCGCCATCGGTGGTGTGCAGGATGGTGCCGTTATCTCCCCCTATCCAGCCGGTCAGGGCATTTATGAAATGAACATCATAAAGCCATTCGGAGGTCCCTGCAGTTTGAGTCTCCCAGTTGCTTCCGCCATCGCTGGTATGCAAGATAAGGCCCCAGCTTCCCGCCGCCCAACCGTTATCAACGTCCGCAAAAGAGACACCATAAAGCTCATCTGAAATTCCAAAGCTTTGAACATGCCAGCTGCTTCCTCCATCACTGGTGTGCAAGATTTTGGCGCCGCCACCCACTGCCCAGCCGTTATCAGCGTCCACAAATGAAACACTCCAAAGGTCATCTCCCTGCGGCAGGGGGTTCTGCCAGTACCAGCCCTCCTGCCCGTAGCTTGCGACCGAGGTGAGCATAAGCACGAAAACAATGGCCATTCCCTTCATGCCAGCCTCCTTTGTTTATTCCCTGGATGTTCTTCTTCGCTTGTGCGAGTCTTCGGATTGTCACCCGTCAGGGTGGAATGAACGATACACTCGCATTCATCAACCTGCGAATCGATTGAACTCTTTAACCTTTGGACTTTTGAACCCTTTGACCCTTGAACCCTCGAATCCTTGAATCCTTGGACCCTGAACATCAGCCGTGCCGAAAGTGTCTGATCCCCGTAAAGACCATGGCTATCTTATGCTCGTTGGCCGCCTTTATCACGTCGGGATCACCCTTTGATCCACCAGGCTGGATAATGGCGACCACTCCTGCCTTTGCCGCCGCATCCACCCCGTCTCTCATGGGGAAGAAGGCATCCGAGGCCAAGACCGATCCTTTGGCTTTATCTCCTGCCTTTCTGGCCGCGATTATGGAGGAGTCCACCCGGCTCATCTGTCCGGCACCGATTCCCACCGTCTTCTCTCCTTGCGCCAGAAGTATGGCGTTGGACTTGACGTGCTTGACCATCTTCCAGGCGAAAAGAAGCGACTTTACCTGCTCGGGCGTCGGCGCTGTTTCGGTGACGACCTTCAGATCGGCTTCCTTCATCTCATGGTGGTCCGGGGTCTGCAGCAGGGCGCCGCCCTTTATCACATTAACCAGATCGTCGTCGCTCTTCTGGAATTTCAGAAGATCCGGACAGGCCAGGAATCTTCGATTCTTCTTCTTTTTCAGAAGCTCGAACGCCTGTGGCTCATAACCGGGGGCGAGCACGCATTCCACAAAGAAGGTCATGTGGATCTTTTCCGCGGTGACCATATCCACCACCTGGTTGAGTCCGATTATGCATCCGAAGGCGGAGAGAGGATCGCAGGCCAATGCATCTTCGTAAGCTTTGTCCAGGCTGTCGGCAGATGCCGCACCGCAGGGATTGGTGTGTTTCAGCACCACCGCAAACGGTCTTCCCTGGAAGTCCTCCAACATCGACAAAGCCGCATTCAGATCGATGATATTGTTGTAGGAGAGCTCCTTTCCGGAGAGCATCTCGCATCGGGCGATGCTGGGTCCTTTGAATCCGGTGTCCTTGTAGAAGGCCGCCTGCTGGTGAGGATTCTCGCCATACCGCAGAGCCTGTGCCTTCTCCCAGCCCATTGAAAAATGTTCAGGGAACTCGCCCCCTTCTGCCGGCCAGGTCCTCCGGAAGTAACCGGCTATCATGGTGTCGTAATGGGCGGTATGCTGAAAGACCTCGGCCGCCAGTCTCAGACGGGTCTCCAGCGAAAGCGAGCCTTGGTTGGTCTCCAGTTCCGTGATGATATCACCATACCTTTCAGGATTCACCACCACGGCCACCGACTGGTGGTTTTTGGCCGCCGCCCGCAGCATGCTCGGTCCGCCGATATCGATGTTCTCGACGGCCTCCTCTTGCCCAACCTCGTCTTTGCTTATCACCTTTCCAAAGGGGTAGAGGTTCACCACCACCAGGTCGATGTAGTTGATATCCTGCTCGGTGACCTCTTTGGTCTGTTCCTCGTCATCCCTCTTGGCCAGTATGCCGCCAAATACCTTGGGGTGAAGGGTCTTGACCCGACCTCCCAGTATCTCCGGAAAACCGGTGAACGAGGAGATGGATACCGACTTTATCCCCGCTCTCTTCAGCTCTGCCTGGGTGCCGCCGGTGGAGATGATCTCCACCTCCAGTTTGGACAGAACCCGGGCTAAGTTCAACAGGTTTGTCTTGTCAGAGACGCTTAAAAGCGCTCTTCGCATCTTAATTCGCCCCGAATCACCTTGTGTCATTGTCAATCTCCTTTAGGATAACTCGCAACCGCGTGAGCCGTTTCCCCTTTTGAGGTGAACCCGTCTCCACAGGGGAGCGGGGCACAAAGAAAGCTTCTACTTAACCAATCTCTGGTAAACCTCTCCATACCTTTCCAATGTCTTCTCCACTATCTGTTCGGGAAGCCGGGGCGCAGGGGGCAGTTTGTTCCAGTGAATCGACTCCAGGTAGTCGCGCACCACCTGTTTGTCGAAAGCCTCCTGCGGCCGCCCTCGCTTATAGTCTCTCTTATCCCAGAATCTGGACGAGTCGGAGGAGAATATCTCGTCGATCAAGATCGTTTTGCCGTCAACAGTCCCAAACTCGAACTTGGTGTCGGCGATGATCATGCCCCGTCTTTCCGCGTAATCTGCGGCCTTCCTGAAGATCCGCAGGCTCTTCCCCCTGAGATCCTGAGCCTGCTCCTCGCCAACCATCTCCTTGACCTGTTCGAAGGTCAGGCTCTCGTCGTGTCCTTTTTCGGCCTTGGTGGTGGGGGTGAAAATCAGATAGGGGAGCCTCTCCGATTCGGTCAGATGAGAGGGGAGCTGGACGCCGGAGATTTCTATGGTGTCGGACTTTCCGAAGGAGACCGCCTTACCCTTGTACTCCTTCCACAGGGAACCGGCTATGTAACCCCTCACCACGCACTCGACGTCGATCCGCTTGGCCTTCTTGACCAGCATGGAGCGCCCCTCGAGAATCTGCCGGTGTTTCTTCAAATCCTCCGGAAAGTCGTCCACGTTCCCGCTGATTAAGTGATTCTCTGCCACGTTCCTGACCAGGTTGAACCAGAAGAGAGACATCTGGGTTAATATCTTTCCCTTGCCCGGAATCCCGTTGGGGAGCACCACGTCGAAAGCAGAGATCCTGTCGGTGGCAACTATCAGGAGCTTATCGCCGAGGTCATATACGTCCCTGACCTTCCCCCGGGCAAAGAGCGGGTATTCGGTTATCTCTGTCTGCATCAAAGCTTGTTCCATCATTCCTCCAGAAATCAGAAGTTGCTGTCGTCTAATCTATGAAGTTTTTGCGTTTTGTCAAAGAGCTATTTGGAGTCGCGGTATAACTGCCCGCTCCTATTTGACTTATCCCTATCTTACCTCACCCCCTTTGTCCCCCTCTCCGTCAAACGGAGAGGGGGATCAGGGGGAGAGGTCCTGAGGAATTCTCGGGGTGTTCGGAGGGACGATGCTTCTGCTGCGCCCTATTCTTTTATGAAGGCCCGGTTGTCCTTAATCTCGATTCGTCCTTCAGCGAAAAGCTGAATCACCCGGGAATAGGCCTCATGTTCATGCGGCAAAACCTTCTGCTGCAGGCCCTCCGGCGTGTCGTCGCTCGAGACCGGCACGCACTTCTGATAGAGGATGGGGCCGTGATCGTAGACCTCATCCACCACGTGGACGGTCACCCCGGTCACCCTGACCCCCGATTCTATCACCGCCTCGTGCACGTGAATGCCGTACATCCCCTTCCCTCCGAAGGAGGGCAGAAGAGCGGGATGAATGTTGATGATCTTGTTCCTGTACTCTCTTATCACCGTGGGAGAGAGCATCTTCATGTAGCCGGCCAGCACCACCAAGTCGGTCTCATTCTCCTTAAGTACCGACAGCAGCTTCTGATTGAACTCCTCCGGTTTGTCGAACTGTTTGTGGCTTAAGTGAATGTCGGTAATATTGTGCTTCCGCGCACGCTCCAGAGCACCCGACTTACTGTTGTTGCTAATTACCGCCTTGATCTGTGCATCCAGCTCTCCCGCCTCGATGCTGTCGATAATCGCCTGCAGATTGGTCCCCCCACCCGAGGCCATAACCACCAGATTCAGTTTCTTCATTTTTGCCTGTCTCCCTCCGAACAGTTTCTACCTGTAGAGGAAGGCTTTAGCCTTCCAGAGTCGCTACCAACAGAAATTTCCTATTCCATGCTTCTCCCTCAACCATTTCTCCGCCCACAGCCTTCAACTCATCCCGAATGTCCGAGAACTCTATCCACTTATGAACCTTGAACCCGCACGATTCCATCAAGCCAAAAGTCTCCTCTTTCTGAAAGACGTTGTGCGTCTCCTTCATCTCCATTGACTCCATGCCGGTATTGAAGGACCATGTCTTGGTCAGGAAATCTTGCAGACAGCGCCTCGAAGTTCTTATCACGTTGGCTTCGACCAGTTGGTGTCGCGCCGGATAGAATTTGAATTTCCGCTCGAACTCCGTCAGTTGCTCCATCTTTTCGTCCGGCAATCTTGCCACCGCCTCTCCCTCGCCGGCGTCAAGATGATCCAGCAAGAGATACCTCCCCCCATTTTTGAGAACTCTTTCAATCTCTTGCAGAACCTTCGTAAGTTCGCCTTCTTCACCAAAGAGCTTCACTTCATGGAGCATCTGGGAGGTGACCGCAGCATCAAAGTGCCGGTCCGGAAGCGTTAGCCTGTCTGCCCGGCAGATCACCATCTTGGCCTTGGGGCAGGAGCGCTTGACGTCCTCGATCCGGTCGGGGCTCTCGTCGACTCCCCAGAGCTCGGGCACACGGTCCTGAGCCAGGCCGAGGAACTGTCCCCAGCCGCAGCCTATATCGACAAGACGCCGGCAAGCCCCCAGGTTCTCCAGCAACAGCGGGAATCTCAACTGATCCTGTTTCTCAAGGAAACCTTCCCTATCCTGCAGGCTTTTGGCTTCCTCCGCCCCGTACAAGGGTTGGCGAGAGGATTTCGCGGCACCTGCCGGGTCTTTGTCTTGGCTGTCAACCGATGGCTTGCTCTTCTTCATCTCCCGGAGACCTCAGTTTTTTCGTCAAGCACCCTGCGGGATGCTTGACCTAATCGGCTTACAGTTTTCCCAACACCCTGACTATCCACCTATGCAAAGAATGGGGGAATTTCACCGGCTCTAAGTAAAGCAACGGGCAGGCCTTAACTATTAGCTCGATTCCGCCCTGTTCGGCCAGGTTGACCGCCTCGTCACATTTGCTGCCGGGATAGAGCCAGACTTTCTTGATACCCAGGTTCAGGCATGCCCGGATTGCCCTCTTCGCTCCCTCCGGCCCGGCTATTATGATCACACCGTCCAACTGATCGACGATTTCGCTCAATTTCCTGTAGCACTGACGCCCTTCAAAGAGCTCCAGCCTTTGATTGACCGGGAAAACTCTATAGCCTCTCTTCTGCAGTTCCTTGAAGACCGCATTTCCAAACTTCCCCTTTTTATCAGAAACCCCGACTATGGCGTACTTCTCACCGGTCCAGAAATCGGTCTTTGGATTTTTGCCTTTTTTCTGCATGTCGCGTCTCTTAACTTTTCGTCAAGCGATTCGCCGAACATGCTTGACCGACAGAGCTCGCAAGCAGGATTTTGCCCAGTAGCGGAAGGCTTCAGCCTTGGGGGCTGGAGGTCTGAAGACCTCCTCTACAGATCAGCCCTTCTTCGCGGACAACCTGGCCTTCAGGACTTCGTTGACCAGTCGGGGATTGGCTTTCCCTTCGGTCTTCTTCATCACCTGGCCGACGAAGAAATCGAATAGTTTCTCTTCTCCCTCACCGTATCTTTTGACGTTCTCCGGGCTTTCCTTCAAAACCTGTTCCACGATCCGCCCAAGTCGCTCTTGGTCCGTTATCTGAACCAATCCCCTCTCGCTTATGATCTCTGCGGCCGACCTTCCGCTTTCGGCCATCTCCGAGAAGATCTCCTTCGCCATCTTGCCGCTTATGGTACCTTTCTTTATTTCTTCCAACAATCGGGCGAGGTCTTTTGGACCCGCGCGGAATTCTCCGATCTCGATATTCCTCTCGCCTAACTCCCTCAGCACCTCCCTCATCACCCAGTTGCTCGCCATCTTTGGATCAGCGTGATATTTCAAGCACTCCTCATAGTAATTTGCCAATTCCCTGGACGATGTCAAGACCCCAGCGTCATATTCCGGAATTTTGTGCTCGGCCACAAACCTTCGCTTCTTCTCGTCGGGAAGTTCCGGCAGGCTCTCCTTGACCGTCTCAACCCACTCTCGCGATACTGATAGTGTCATCAGATCAGGCTCGGGGAAATATCTGTAGTCGGGGGACTCCTCCTTGGTCCTCATCACCTTTGATTCCTCTCTCTTCTCGTCCCAGAGCAGCGTCTCCTTCTTCACCCTGCCGCCCCTCTTCAGTATCTCGATCTGCCTCGTTATCTCGAAGGTCAGGGCCTTCTCCACCGCCCGGAAGGAATTCATGTTTTTGACCTCGGTGTTGACCCCCAATTCCTTTGATCCCTTCGGCCGCACCGACACATTGGCGTCGCACCGGAGCGCGCCCTGCTCCATGTTCCCGCTGCAGATGCCCAGGTACTGCACCAGTTGTTTGAGCCTGTCGAGATAGAGACGTGCCTCCTGCGGGGATGAGATATCCGGCTAGCTCACGATCTCGATCAGGGGCACGCCGCACCGGTTCAGGTCGACGGACGTCTCATTCTCCAACTCACCCTCGGGATGCACGGACTTGCCGGCATCCTCTTCCAGGTGAAGGCGCGCTATCCTGATCTTCTTTTTGCCGGAGTCGCTCTCAACCTCGACAAACCCACCTGTTGCCAGGGGCTTTTCGTATTGCGATATCTGATAGCCCTTGGGCAGATCCGGATAAAAGTAGTTCTTTCGAGCGAAAGTGCTTTCGGGACGAACGGTCCCTCCGACCGCCAGAACCATCTTCAAGGCAAGCTCCACCGCCTTCCTGTTCAACACAGGCAAAACCCCCGGCATTCCCAGGCAGACCGGGCAGGTCTGGGTGTTGGGGGGGCTTCCGAATTTCGTGGAGCAGCCGCAGAATATCTTGGAGTCGGTCAGAAGCTGGGCGTGGACTTCCAAGCCTATGACGCTTTCGTATTCCATCTTACTTCTGTCCCCAAAGGGAGAGGGAACTATTGTCATTGCGAGGACCCGGTCAGACGACCGCCCGTATGGGCGCAGGGGACGAAGCAATCCCTGGCCTATTTGCAGACGGAGGGGATTGCCTCGCCCCCCCGTATGGGGGACTCGCAATGACCGGTAGGTTGGTCTTTGTGCCTGTGCCTTTCTGAGGGAAAAGGACTCTTTGCCTCCTTCATCATGGGGTTGCCGGCTGGGACGTGAGTTTCTTCATGTCGAGATAGGCCATGGTCCACAGGGAGTCTATATAAGTTCCCCACAGAGCCGACGCCAATCCTATGTAAATCAGTCCGACGATCACTCCCAGGAAGATTCCCAGGAACATGTTGACAAAACCCAATGCCACGAACGGCAAGGCCAGAAGCAGGCCCGCGATCACGAATCCGAGCACATAAACCATTGTACTACCGATCCCGATTAGACCCATCACCAGCGAGTTTCCCAGGTTATCTTTTAGCATCTCCCAGCCGGCCATGAGCGAATCGACGACCCCTTTCCCCTCGATTATGCAGGCCCTCTTGGCGTATAGGTCTATCAGAATGAAGGTGACCAGTAGGAGCAAGAATACCGGGAAGAGAACCAGCCCGGCCAGCAGGCCCAGCACCTTGAAGCCGATGATCAATCCTATAAAAGGTCCCAGGGTTATCACGGCCGAGGCGAGTATGAAGATTACTATCAGCACGCTGATCCCCAGGATTCTCCAAAAGTTGCCCACTCCTGCGTTCCATCCGTCTCGCAGGGTCGGCTTCTCTCCGGATTCTATTTTCCAAACGCAGTGGATGAGTCCGCCCTGGGAGATAAGATACATGATCAGAAAAACCAGGAACACCAATAGACCAACCATCACCAGGAACACGATCGCTCCCAGGAGCGCCCCGCTGACAAAATCACACATGGGCAATCTGAGCTTCTCCGGCGCATTCCCGACCCAACCGCTGGTGCCCGATCCGAATTCTAAGAAGAACCCGAATATCCACAGGTATTTGAACTTCCACATCACATCTAAAGCTCTTCTTACCAATCCACCATAATCCATAAAGACCTCCTCGTTAATTAACACTCATGGCTCACTACCCCTTCACCCTGGCCCTCTCCCCAAGAGGAGACGGAATCGGCTTTCCCTCCCTTGATGGGAGGGATTAAGGGAGGGTGAAAAGTCCTCCTGTGCCTGCCAGGTCCCCTGACCTGGCAGGCTTGGCTTAAACCTCCTCGTCAGTTTGCTGGTTCGTTTCAGAAATCTCCTTCACCCTACCCTCTCCCAGAGGGAGAGGGGATTCTCCCTCCCTTTATGGGAGGGATTAAGGGAGGGTGAAAAGTCCTCGTGTGCCTGCCAGGTCCCCTGACCTGGCGGGCTTGGCTTAACCCGTCGGGTCAGGGGACCCGACGGGCGCATGTGAATCATAAACTCTGCTCAAGAGCATAGGCCACCTTTAAAATCAAACCTTCCGACAACGGCTTCCCCATGATCTGAAGTCCGATGGGCAGACCGTTCGAATCCTTCCCGCAGGGAACCGAGACGGCCGGTATGCCGGCCAAGTTGGCCGAGACGGTATAGATGTCCGAAAGATACATGGTCAAGGGGTCATCCATCTTCTCACCTATCTCAAAAGCCGTGGTGGGCGAGGTTGGGGTAACTATCACGTCGACCTTTTCGAACGCCCGATCGAAATCCTGCCTGATCATGGTTCTGACCTTCTGCGCCTTGGCATAGTAGGCTTCGTAGTATCCGGCAGAGAGAACGTAGGTGCCCAGAATGATCCTCCGCTTCACCTCCGGGCCGAATCCTTGGCTTCTGGTCTTCTCATACATCCGGGACAACTCGAAGTCTCCCTCCGCCCGGAAGCCGTACTTCACTCCGTCGTACCGGGCCAGGTTGGAGGATGCCTCCGCGTCTGCCAGAACGTAATAGGTGGCGATAGCTTTGTCCGTATGAGGCAAGGAAACCTCTTCTGTTTTCATTCCGAGCTTCTCCAGGACCCTCACCCCGCCTAAAACCGCTTCCCTGACCTCCTCATCCAGGCCTTCTCCGAAGTACTCCCCGGGAATTCCTAACTTTGTATACCTGACTTTACCGTCGAGAGATTCGGAAAAGTGAGATTTCGCCTGCCGCAGGGAGGTAGAATCTCTCGGATCGTAACCGCAGACCGCACCCAAGAGGAGTGAGCAATCCCTTACGTCCTTGGTTATTACTCCTATCTGATCCAAGGAAGAGGCGAAAGCCACCAGGCCGTATCGGGAAATCATACCATACGTGGGTTTCATTCCTACCACCCCGCAGAGGGCGGCCGGTTGTCTTACCGAGCCCCCGGTATCCGATCCCAGGGCCATGATGGCCATGTGCGAGGCGACCGCCGCCGCCGAGCCGCCGCTCGAACCGCCCGGTATTCTCCCGGAGTCATAAGGATTTTTCACCAGCCCGAAAAAGGAGGTCTCGTTGGAAGAGCCCATGGCAAACTCGTCCAGGTTGGTCTTGCCGATCACTACCGCGTCTGCCAGCTTCAATTTCGCAACAGCGGTAGCGTCGTAAGGCGGAATAAAATCGGACAGGATCCTGGATGCGCAGGTGGTGCGAATCCCATTGGTGCAGATGTTGTCCTTGACGGCAACCGGCAGGCCGGACAGGACTCCGAGATTTTCGCCCTTCTTTCGACGATCACCGATCTTTGCGGCGCTTTCTCTGGCCTCCTTTTCCGTCAAGGTTATGAATGCATTCAGATCCGGGTTGACCTTGTGGATATGATCGTAAACCGAAGAGACGATCTCCTCAGAGAAGACCTCCCCTCGGAGCATCATCTCTTTGAGCTGCCACCCCGTCAACTCGTTTAGTCTTTTTTCAGTCACGGAAACCGGGGGAACAGGGTTGAGTCGATAGGTGAAACGCCTCACCCGCTGCAGTCTCCTTCTCCACAATGTGGAGAGGGAAAGGGCAGAAGAGGTAAGCGATCTACAGCCAGGGCAGATACTTCTTCAATTCGTAATCGCCAACATGAACCCGGTACCTGTCCCACTCCACCTTTTTGTTGGCTACCAGGGAATGGAAGATATGATCGCCCAAGGTCTGTTGAGCCAGCCGGCTCTTCTCGAACTCCCGGATGGCCTCCTCCAGCGACCCGGGCAGACAGTCGATGTTCAACTCTCTTCTCTGCTCGGCAGACATGGCGAAGATGTCTTTCTCCTCCGGACGAGGCGGTTCGATCTTCTCCTCGATTCCCTTCAGCCCGGCAGCCAGCATCATGGCAAAGGCCAGATAGGGGTTGCAGGCCGGGTCGGGAGATCGAACTTCAATCCTCGTGGCCTTCTCTTTGCCCGGTTTGTACTCGGGGATCCTCACCAGGGCGGAGCGATTCCTGGTTCCCCAGCTTATATAGGCAGGCGCCTCGTAGCCCGGGACCAGCCGCTTGTAGGAGTTGACCCACTGGCTCAAGACCAGGCATATCTCCTTGACGTAGCGAAAGACCCCACCGATATAGTATCGAGCCTCGGCGGAAAGATGGTACTTGGCTTCCTGGGGATCGAAGAAGATGTTCCGGTCGCCGCTGAACAGGGACTGGTGGACGTGCATGCCGGAACCGTTCTCGCCGAATATCGGCTTGGGCATGAAGGTGGCGTAGTAGCCTTCCCGCTGGGCCAGCTCCTTTACGGTGAGGCGATAGAACATGACCATGTCCGCCATGACCAGCGCCTCCTGATATCGAAGGTCGATCTCATGCTGGGAGGGCGCCACCTCGTGGTGGGTGCACTCCACCGGAATGCCCATAGTTTCGAGGGCCGAGGCGGCTATCTTCCGCATCCTGGTGCCCACGCTGACCGTGCTGTAGTCGAAGTACCCCCCCTCGTCCAGGGGAGTGACGTCGTCCTTGCTTGGAAAATAGAAGTACTCAAGCTCCGGCCCACAGAAGAAGCTCCAGTTCTTCTCGGCTGCTTTGGCCAGAACATTCTTCAGCACGTAGCGCGGGTCGCCGACGAAGGGAGTTCCGTCCGGCTTAAGGACGTCACAGATGAACAGGGCCACCTTTTCGTCATTCACCGACCAGGGAAGGATGCGAAAGGTCTTCAGATCCGGCATGGCCAAAAGGTCGCTCTCCTCTATGCGCACGAATCCTTCAATCGAGGATCCGTCGAATCCCTGACCGTCGTCCAGCACGTGTTCGATCTCGCCCCGGGTTATCGACATCCCCTTCAACTGGCCCAGGATGTCGGTGAACCAGAGGCGGACGTATTTCACCTTGTTCTCGTCGATCAATGCCAAAACTTCATCCTTGGTCTTGGTCATTACCCCTTACCTCCCCTCGGCGAAAGATGTGGAAGGACAAATCTTATAGTTATTTGTCAAAAGGATCAACTGCGACGCGCCCCGCTCGACATATCACACGTCGTAATAAAGCGATATCTCATAGGGGTGAGGCCTGTTTCTCACCTCGTGGTATTCGTTGTTCAGCTTCTGGTCGATCCATACGTCAAGAATGTCTCTGGTAAACACCCCACCCTCCAGCAGAAACTGGTGATCCTCCTGCAGGGCATCCAAAGCCTCTTTCAGGGTGGTGGGCACCGAGGCGATCTTCTCCTTCTCCGTCTCTGGGAGGGCGAAGACATTCTCATCGATCGGTCCGAATCCCGCCTTGGTGGGATCGATTTTCTTCTTGATCCCGTCGATCCCGGCCATGAGCTGCGCGGCCAGGGCCAGGTAGACGTTGCAGGTGGCATCCGGCGGCCGGAACTCCATTCTTTTTTCCTCGGGCGTCTGGGCGTACATGGGAATACGAATGGCAGCGCTCCGGTTGGCCAGAGAGAAGAAGAGCTTCACCGGCGCCTCGAATCCGGGGACCAGTCTCTTGAAGGAGTTGGTGCTGGGGTTGGTTAAGGCCAAAAGCGCGCTGCCGTGAGTTAAGAGTCCTCCGATGTAGTAGAGCGCCAGCTTACTTAAGCCCGCGTAACCCTTTTTATCGTAAAACAGCGGCTTGCCCTGCTTGAAGAGATGTTGGTGGAAGTGCATCCCGTTCCCCGCTTCGTTATAGAGCGGTTTGGGCATGAAGGTGACCGTGCGGTTGTGCTTTCTGGCCACCATCTTGACCACGTACTTGATCCACATGGTGATATCGCCCATGTTGGTCAGGGTGTCGTCTAAGATCTCTATCTCCGATTGACCCGGGCCTCCCACCTCGTGGTGGTGATATCTCACCGGTATCCCCCCCTCCTCCACGGTCCTGACCATCTCGGTGCGCACGTCGAAGAGAGCGTCCAGCGGGGGGATGGCGTGATAGCCGCCGTGAGTGGGAATCTTGTGACCCAGGTTCTTCCCTTCCTCCAGGGCGGAATTCCAGTCCGCCTCGTTGGAATCTATGATGTAGGAGGCCATGTTGATGTCGTTCTTGTAGGCCACGCTGTCGAAGATGTAGAACTCGAATTCGGTCGACCAGAGGCTCTTGTCTGCGATGCCGGTTTTGACCAGGTACTGCTCGGCTTTCCGGGCGATGGCTCTTGGTTCCCTCTTGTAAAGCTTGAGGGTATCCACCTCGGCCGAGCTGCAGACGAAACTCAAGGTGGGCACGTCCCAGAAAGGATCGAGCTTGGCGGTGGCAACGTCGGGGAGCAAAGTCATATCGCCTGATTCCACCGACTTGAAGCCCGGGGCGGATGATCCGTCGTAGGGAACGCCCCGTTTGAACATGTCCATGTTCAGTTGACTGATGGGCAGCGAGAGATGATGCCACCTGCCGAAAAGATCGATAAACTTCAAGTCGATCATCTCGATCTTCTTTGCCTGTGCAAACTTTATAGCTTCACTGGGATTCTTGAACAACTCTTTCCTCCATTCATAAGGATAAACGCGGCCGGTCGTTTCTAAAAACCATAATTAATACAGCCGCCCCAAAATGTCAATCAAAATGATGAGGAGAATTTTGTGAGAAAAAGGGAGAAAGACCCCGCTTCTGCAGGATCCACCGAAGTGACCGGGTTTCAGGGTATTGCCGCGGGCTCTTCTGTCGGCCTTACCGCTCCAAGGAGAAACGAAACGCCGGCCAAAAGGCACAGATGGTACCTGTTGCCGTAAATCTCGTTGCGCCGACCGACCCCGGTCTGGCTGTCGGCCCACTCGATCACCAAGCCCTTGGCGGAGACCACATCGAACGGGATTTCCAGATAGAAAAGCATTCTGGGAGTGGCAAGATAGTGTAGCCCAAACCCGAAGCCGTATCCCAACTGCCCCTTGCCATAGGTATTTCGCGTGAAGGTGACGTCATTCAGCGGCCAACCGGGCGGAGCGCCCTCCCCGCCGACAAAGTACAACCAATCATCTGCCCTGGGGATAAACAGTCCAACTCCTACCTTCAGAAACGGTGATAATTTCCTCTCCGGGCCTGCCACGATCCTTCCGAACACGCCGATTTTGGTCCAATTCCATCCAGTAGAGGCGTACGTGTCGTACCAGGCATAGTACCCGGATCCCTTCTTCTCGCCGGGAAAAGACGTGTGGATGATCTCCAAGCCGCCGGACAGCCCTCTGAGCAAGAAGTACTCCACGCTCGCTCCGAATCCGTAGGCTTGGTCAGTGTCGTCTTTGGAGGAAAACCCGCTGCCGGTGGTAAGTGCCATCCCTCCCTTTGCGCTGAGCACAAGCTTGCCTGATAGGTCTGCGGCCGGAGTGCCGTCTGCAGCAAAGACAATCATGAATCCAAGGAGAACAAGTGTCGATTTCCTCATACCAACCTCCCGGCAGAGTCGTGAACTGCCGTGCCCCAGGGTTATTGGCGATTTGCACCAGCTGAAAAGCAATCGGCCGAATCAGATGAGAAGCAAATGCCCCGCCGACTTCTGTTCCATTCTGAAAGTTTTCAGTGGCAAGGTAAGCCATTTCAAAGTAACTAGTTAACAAACGGGATCAGCACGGCGGGTGACGCCAAGCAAGAGAGCAAGAACCGGAGTTCGCTTAAGACTGCGAACAGCCCTCTCGAGTTGTGCTGAGTTCCGGAGATAACAGGTTGCTGCGCAAAGGGAAGATCGGGTCGTCAGAAGTTGCGCAACACACCAGCCAGCAGACTGCCCGCGCAGAAGATACCTATTCGAACCCCCACTCTTCAACCTGTTTCAGTCTCCGCTCTGCCTCGGCGGAAATCCTGGTGTTTGGGTGTTTTTTTATCAATTTGTGGATGGTCTTAATAGCACCTTCTTTATCTTTGAGAATCTCATAAGTGTGAACAAGCATTGTGAAGGCCAGGATGAAATAGTAGGAATCAGGATACTCCTCAATGAGCCTCATGCAAACCGGGATTACGCGCCTTCTTTGCTCCAGGTTTTGCGAATAGAAGTAGACCCCGGCCGCTGCATCGAGAGCCTTGGGGGCATAGACGCTTTTGGGGTATCTGTCAGCCAACCCCTGGTATTCAAGAAAAACCGAATCCTCAGGGTCCGGCCGTTCGAGTGTGGCTATCTCCATAAGCCTGTCCAAGGCCTCTTTCTCTCTTCCCTGAGGCTGGATCACTCTGAATCGTGCCGTGTCTGATGTCACGCTTGGTGAGTTGAGGACTGCGGGACAACCCACAGACTGACAATAGCAGGTGTACTCGCCAACATTCACCACTTTATAAAGGCCGGACACTTCGACAGAAGAGTGACGAGTTCCCCCAGGCTCGAGTAAGTCGCGTCCCATGTTCATACCTCTTAGATGTGACACATACACTCTGCCCTGATTGTCTTCTATGATGAAATCCTCCGACATTTTGATGAGATTGATGCAGTGTTTGCGGTCCCAGTTATTCGTCACCTTGAAGCGGACGACGATCGGCTCGTGCGCCAAGAAGTTGCTTTTGTCTGTCCAAACTCTCACCTGCAATCCGTCAGAGGCTTCACATGGTGAAAACCCGAGGCACAGGACCGCAATGAAAAGCATGAGGGTTGACTTCATCCTGATTTGTGCTTGTCTCACTTCCCGTCTCCTCTGGGCGGGCCTGGGTGCTGATGATTAGAGCGTTCAACGAATTCCGACACGGCCGCATCTATTCCGTCCAACTTGTGGACGCCAAACCCATTCTTTGCCATCTGGAGCAGTTGGCTATCTTGTCTGAGGTCTGCCAGAAGCCCTCCTAAGTTTCTCGCCTCCCCTATTGATTTGACGGAATTCAGCACCTTCTGTCTTTGCGCAAATTCATAGTTCTGCGAGGCGAAAGTGCCTATCAAAGGAAAAAGAACGAACATGGGCAAGCCCAAACCGACTGCATAGTTGGTTCTCTCATGGGAGGCGGCCACAAAAGCATCCAGACTGGGAGTAAGTTCGACGGCACGCTGGGTATCTTCCTGCCTGGTCTTTCTGCCGACCAGCATGAGACCGAATTTCTTGTCCTTACGGGAATTCTCTTCAGTATCCTCCGCGATCCTAACGTCCACATCCTTCAGCCTGCTTCTCACCCATTCAAGCTTATCCCGATTCGTGCCGCAGAAGATGATGGCTCTCATCCTCTTTTCGATCACCGATCTTGCACCTGCTACTATCTTCTCCATATGCTCTTTGGGATAAGCCCCGGAGGTGAAAAAACCGACGGTCAGCGCCTGATCCGATTCGATCCTTTCGACTCGCCGGTGAAATGCTTCTTCTGCCTCTGTTGCCAGAGGAGGTTCTATCATCAATCCACAGACGAGCACGGCATCTTCCTCCGCTCCCTGGGCAACAAGTCTGTCTTTAGTTTCCTGAAGCGGGACCAGGATTTTCTCCACCCCTCTGATTGCACATTCCGCCGGCGCGGCTATCTCGCCGTGCACGTACCAAGCCCGGCAAACGTCCGCGAGAGACCTGGCCAGTATGGGATGATCCACCAGACAGACTCCTGGGAAACCTTCATACGCTCGCCTCAGATCGCGAGCCAGGATTCTGGTCATAGGGGAATCTTCCCCGCCCTTCTGCGACCTCCTGCGGATGAAGTTGTAGAACCGGGTATGAAGCCCTCCCTTCCCGCTTATGGCATACAGCCAGCGGACGAACTTCCAGGAAAGAAGTGAGAGGCCCTTGCTCTCCTCAAAAGCGCTCCTGCAAAGCAGATTCGGATACTTGTCCTTCAACAGATAAACCAGGCTATCCAGATAGCTGGGATGCCCCCTGCCGATGTCGGAACAGAGGGCAACTAATCTTTTCTCAGGCTGATCGGATTTGCCGGTCGTACTCATGGGCAGTCTCTATTCTGTATCTGCTCGTCCCAAATACTTATCTTTGTCTAAGATAGGAAGAGGAGGGAAGACAAGCAAGAGATGAAATCCTAACTGCCTGGGACTTTGCTCAAAACCTGTATTCCAACCGGGCCGTCCAGTTCCCCATACGGCTCATAGGCTCTTTGGAATAGACATCCAGTTGAATTTGATCTCGATAGGAGAGCCCAAAACCCTGAGAGAAGTAAGCTTTGGACCAGGTGGAAGAGCCTGATTCGGTTTCGTTTTTCCTTACCACGAACTTTCCCCCCAGTCTTATTTTGACTGCCTTCTCCAACACAAACTCCACTCCTATGGGAATGTCGGCCCGATAGGAGTTGAGGGTTTTACTCACTCTGTCTTCTTCAAAGGTATCGCTACTATGAGTTACGGAATCACCCACTGTGCTAATTCTTGATTCGGCCGACCATCTGTAGTGATCCAGCTTATCCTGATCCCAGTATACTTTACATGCCACCCCTAATGTACAGGCACCATCGAGGTCGTTTGCCAGCACATCTTCGATTTCCAGAATCTTAAAAGTAAAACGCGTCTCGCATCCTATGCCCAGCATGAGACTGAAACCCTTGTCGTCGTTATCGATGGAAGAGTAGTCCTCGTACAAACCGCGGCGATCCGGCGAGTAGAAGAGGGTATCTCGACCCTGCTCTGACCAGGTGTACTTGTTCGTTTCGTACCGGCCTCCAAAGAGGAGCGACAGAATCGTCTTCCTGGAAATGTCTCGTTTCCAATTGACATCCAGTCCGAACGCTTGGTCCTCAACCGGGCCACCGGAGGTAATGCAGCTCAGACGGCAGTATTCCGACGTATCCGACGCGAACCGACGATCTTCCGTCTCCGATCTGGAGGAAGCTGCTTTCACGTAATGGAGATTCTCGTAGTATAGCGTGAAATCCAAAGTACTCCTTTCCCAAGAATCGAACAGCAGACCCACGGTTGCTCTTTGTGCGTCCGGAGAATCGTCAGAGTAATTGATTCTCTCATCGGTCTGGTCTCGCCGCAACTCATCTGAGGCTGTACTGCGCTCAACCCTGAAGGAATAGACCTCGGAATCCAGACGATGGTAGTTCTTCAAGTACACGAAATCGACTCCGGCCAGCAAGGAAGGAGAAAGCCTTCTGGAGTATATGGCTTTGAAATTAGCGATGCTCTCTTTGGTGTATATGTTCTTGGAGTATGTGGAGACTCTGTAATAATCGGAGTAATCCTGACGCTGGACCTGACTCGGGTGATCGTCACTGGTCGATGGTTTTAGCTCACCTACCAAAGCCAAGTTGCCAAAGTCAGGAATGGGCAGGACTACCCCCAACAAGCCCGTTTCCTTGTTGGTGATCTGTGGACCAATTCTGAGTTCCGTTCTGCCCACCAGGTTGTGTTGTCCAAAGACCCTCACCCGTTTGACTAAAGAGAGATAGGCCGGATTTCGGTATATGTCGGTGTATTCGTCCCTCACCACCCCGGCCAGCTCCTCCCCCATTCCCATAATGCGGATGGATTTTCCGATATATGCAAAGGCACTTCCGAAGGTGGCGAGCGATAGGCAGAGCGACACGGCACAGCAGGTGATCTTCCTCCTCATTCTCCCTCCTGGACAGGTTTGGCGATGATACTGCGAGTCACGAGACGGCATGCTATCGAGTCGATTCAAGCAAGTTCAGTATATACGAAGCTCCGATTCATGTCAAGCACGATGCCAACCCGCAGTCTGCTGCTAGCCGGTCAGTCTCTCTTGCCGTGCCAGCAGCCGGGCAGCGGCGCAGGTCCGCCCCGGTAAAGATAGGTAACCAGGTAGGTGACGTCGCCTACGTTAACAACGCAGTCGCCGGTGGCGTCCCCTGATTCGGGAATGCAGGGAGCGGGGTCGTCCCCGTAGAGAAAACTGACCAGAAAGGTGATATCACCAACGTTGACCAGGCTGTCATTGTTGGCGTCGCCCGGGACCGACCACCAGAGGGTTACATCACCCTGATGGTACCTCAACGGAACCTCCTGATACTCCTCACCAAACAGGCGGCCCACGGTGAGATAGAAGCTTTCGTTTCTGTGCGTGCAGGTATCCGAAATGCAGTCAGCGTCGATCCCGAATTTGAAAAGCGTCTGGTAGTTCGGATTCGGCGGAATGCACTCCTCGGGGGGAGCCCAGCCCTTTACCCAGAGATACTTGCAGTCCAACGAGGAGGTATCCCCCACCTGCCCGCGCGAGGTTACGGAGCTGAACCGGCTCGTCAGAGTGCCGCTGGTGTCAATCCAGCACTCTCGCACCGGGTACGTCAGCCACTCTGAGCCTATGAGGATGCTGTCTGTCGAGATTGCATTAGTGTGAAAATCAACCAGGTCGCCATGAGCCAACTTGATCAGAAAATTGAATCCGCAAACGGGCATGGGGTTCTTCAGCTGAACCTCCATCTCGGTGAAATGACCCGGATAGACGCTACGGTAGTTAATAGCTATATCCGCGGAGTCAACCTGCTTTGACCAGGGCAGTGGTCCGGTGAAGCTCTCGTCGACTGGCAGAGTTTTCCTCATCGTAGCAGACCTAAAACTCGGCTCCAAGAATACGGTGTCCGCATTGGAAGGAGGAGATTCGACGCCTCCTGCGTAGCTACTTACCCAATACATATAGCTCTGATCGGGAATCAGGTCAGCATCCGTGTAAGTTTTGGGAAGAAGCGGCTCCACCGCTGCACACAAGCATCCATCACAATAGACACTGAACCAGTAGGGAAGCTCGTCAGGATATGACCACTCGAGAGTGATCTCGTTCGCCCCGGACTGATAGCCGGTCAGATCCCAAGGCGGCATAAGATCAGTGCTCTCATGATGCAACCAACCCTCTTTCACCACCCCATTCACCCGCCCTCCCGATTCCAGATTGAAAGTGCACGAGGAATCGGTCAGCACCACCCGGTAGGCCCCGGTATTAACTGGCTGGCCAAACTGGTCAGTACCGTCCCACACGTGCGTGCACGTACCTGATAGTTCCATTGCGTCAAAAAGGGTATCTACCAGTTGATCTTCCTCGTCGTAAATTTCTATGGTGACGTCCGACGGATCAACCAGCACGTAATTGATGTAGTGCCAGCGGTAGTCCACCGAGGAGGTGACTTCGAAATCCAGCACGTCGGTGCCGATGGAAAAGTACTGCCCACCGCTGGAATCTCCCCAGGATTCAGTCACGTACATATTTCCGCCACCCAAATACCCGCCGCTATTCGAAATGCTCCCGGGATAGTAGAATTCATTCCTGGCGGTGCCGAAGCTTCCATAGTAACATAAGGGGTAAAGATCAGAGGTGTACTTGTAGATTCTACCGTTAGCCTTGTCCACGGCCCACACTTGCCCGAAATTGTCCACCTCTAAGTCAACAATGTCCGTCTCGCTGGCTACGGAGACAGATTTGATCCAGGTGATGTTTTCCGAGATTGAATCCTTCTCCATCCAAACCAACCTGTCGTTTCCATTATCTGCCACGTAAATCCGATTGTCATTGGCATACACCTGATCCGGCACCTGTGGCCAGAGGGTCCTTCCACAGGCGACAGCCGTGGGTCGACAGAAGTTACCCACCCCATTTGGATCGCAGTCATAGTATCCGTAAGTACTCCTCAGAATCCCGTCTATGGTGAATCTCTTGATCTGTTGGCCGTTGACCACCCACAGATAATCATTATCGTTGAAGGGGAACGTCCCCCCGTTGTTTATGTCCAGATCCTTGGGCAGATATAATCCTCCACCGGTAAATTCCCCAAGCCATTCCATTTGCTGGAGTTGCCAATTATATCTAAGTTCAATAATGCGATGGTTGCTCGCATCCGCCACATAGATGTAGTAGAAATCACTGTAATACCAATAAGGGCCCCAAAAGCCGCAAAGGGCACGAGCATCTATCCTGCTGGGCCAGAGAAACTGACCGGTTCCCCCTCCTCGATCCCCGAAGGCCCTTATCCATGAGTCCATGCATTCCAGATACACGACTCTGTTCCAACCATTGTCCAGATGAAATGATACACCGCTCCAGAGTTCATGGGAGGGATAGGGGGTCATGTAGAAGCTCAGTGCAGCCGAAACCTGATCGATGAAAAGCTGTGTTCCCAAACGACTCGCGGCGTCAGCTTTATTCATTTTCCAAACGGTGTCGGGAGGGTCTGAAGTCACCATCACGGGCAACTGAATCAAAGCATGCTCGCTTTGCCCTTGCGGCAGAGCCATATCACAAAAAACAAGAACAAGCATCAAAGAAAGAAACACACGTTTGGTTTTGCCGGACATCGTCTGCCTCCTCTTAGAGAAGCAAGAACCATTCTCTCCCCAAAAGGAACTTATTCGAATTCCCACTCTTCAACCTTTTTTAGTCTTCGCTCTGCTTCCTCAGAAACTCCAGTGCTTGGATGTTCTTTGATCAAATTCTGCATGGTTTTGATAGCACCTTCTTTATCTTTGAGACTCTCATAAGTTTGAAGAAGATCAGTGAAGGCCGCCCTAAGGTAGTAGGAATCAGGATACCCCTCAATTAGCCTTATGCAAACTGGGATTACGCGCCTTCTTTGTTCCGCGTTGCGCGAGTAGTAATAGACTCCCACAGCTGCACTGAGAGCCTTGGGTGCATAGACGCTTTTGGGGTATCTGTCAACCAACTCCTGGTATTTAAGAAAGGTCGGCTCCTTCTTCGAGAAATCGGGTCCGCCAGCTTCACTGCGTGCGTACTTAAGCTTCTCTGCTTCGAAGAAGAGATTCAGAGCCTTCTCTTCTTCCCCCTTTGGTTCGATCACCTTGAATTCTACTGTATTCGAATTCAAGAACTCAGCATCCCAGCAGAAAAAAGGGTAGGAGTGTACATAGCAGGTATACTCACCAACACCTTTCACACCGTAACGCCCGCCGATGTCCAGGTTGCCTGTATGTATCTCCCCGGGGGCAAAGAGTTCTCCACCTCCGTAAGTGCCCCGAATATGCGAACGATAGCGATTCCCGTTTTCGTCCTCTATCACAAAATCCTCCTCAATCATCTGGAAATTCAGATAAGCCATCGAGTCGCCGATGTTCGTTACTGTGTAGTGTACAACTATGGGTTCGTGCGTCAAAAACTCATCTTTGTCAATCCAGATTTCTATCCCGAGTTTCTCTTCGGCTTCGGAAGAGGTAAAGAGAAAAGGCACCGCCAAAATGATAAAGAGCTTTAGTAGTGATGCGAGTTTTCGCTTTTCGTTTTTCATGTCCTTAGCTGCTTGTGTGCCTGCCAGATCCCCTGACCTGGCGGGCTTGGCTCAATGATCGGCTTGAGCCACCTTACAGGCACTGAAGACCTTTATTCGAACTCCCACTTTTCAATCTTTTCCAGCCAATACTCTGCCTCCTCTGAAATCTTGGTCTTGGGATGTCTTTCTATCAAGTCCTTCATGGTTTTGATTGCGCCTGCTTTGTCTTTCATACTTAAATAGATACTGTAAATCGGTAGAAAATAGCGACCTACACTGAGGAAACCAGGAAAGTCCTCGATCAGATTCACATACATTGCAACACTTTTTTTCTTCTTTTCGCTCGAATCCGAGTATAAGTAACACACTGCTGCTCCATAGACAGCACCTGGAACATAAACACTGTTAGGATACTTTTTAACAAGTTGTTGATACGCCACAAATGCCTGATCAGATTTTCCAGTGCTCCAACTGAGTTTTTGTGCCTCAATGAATAATCTCTGGGCATCTTTTTCGAAACCCGTGGGTTCCTTAACTACGAATTGCACTGTGTCAGAGGTTATCTTCCCCCCAAGATACTGGTGCAAAGTCATAAAACAGAAGTAGGTTCCCACGGGAAGCCCTTCATAAATGGTATGGGTGAATAAAACGTCTTCATAGAATTGGCGAATTTCTCCTGGCTTCAGCGAATGAGTTGGGCCTGGACTCCATCCTTTCGTGAACATTTTTTTTGGATAAACCTCACCCGTTTTATCTTTTATTGTAAGGGAGTACAAATCGTCAGCCCAGAAATAGATGGTGGTATCTCGATTATTCTTCAAGCTGCCATGCAGCATAACTATCTCCTTAACCAAATACTCTTGTTTACCGAACCAGATTTCTACCTCCACATCCTGAGCAGATGGCTGACCTCGTTGGACTTGGAAAGGGATGACGCATAAAACCAGTAACAAGAGAGCTACTTTGAAAATCAATTTATATCGCATTATACATCTCCTAGATTACCATTGTATGTTTTGCAACAAGCCAATACAGTGATCGCAAAAATGTGGATTCCAGTGTTTGTGTGCCTGCCAGGTCCCCTGACCTGGCGGGCTTGGCTCAATAATCGGCCTGAGGCACCTTACAAGTACAGAAGAAATCTATTCGAACTCCCACTTCTCAATCTTCTCCAGCCAATATTCCGCCCTCTCCGAGATCTTGGTGTTGGGGTGTTTCTCTATAAGCTCTTTCATGTATTCCAACGCGCCAGCTTTATCCTGAAGGACCTTGTAGTTTCCCACCAAGTTGTAGAACGTGTCGTCGATGTAGTAAAAGTCAGGATAATTCTCAATCAGTTTCTTACATGCAGAGATAACCATGTTTTTGTCCTTTATTACATGCGCCCTAAACAAAGCCGTATAAAGGGACATAGGAGCATAAACGCTTTCCGGAAATTTGTCAGCCAACTCCAGGTATTCGCCAAAAGCCTGCTCCCACTTGTCAGGGTCCTTATCCTTACATTGGTCGAGTTTTTCAGCCCTCAAATACAGATCCAAGGCTTTCTTGTCGTCTCCCTTGGGATCCTTTACCTTTATTCCTATCATATTGGATTTCGCTTTCGGCGACGGATTCTTCAGGAGGCAGGTATATTCACCGGAGAATACAATTCCATACCTATCTGCTACATTTTCACTGCTCTCATAAGATTCATCCGGCTTCAGTGAATCAGGATAAGCAAAGCCAAAAGAGAGCATCAGCTTGTTCGCATATCCTCTTCCTTCTTGATCCTTAATGTCAAAGTACATGCTGACAGCTAGAAAATTCAAATGGATTGTTCTCTCGGCTATGTTCTTCACTTCGTAATTGACTATTATCGGTTCCCTCGTTAAATACTCGTTTTTGTCTGTTCCGATTCTTATCTGAATCAAATCTGTTCCTGAAACCGTTGAGACGGAGGGGTAGACCACGATTAATAGAGGAACTAGAATTGAGACGAGTAGCTTATGTCGTCTTTCTGACACGGTTTCTTCTCCTTTCACCAGCTTACGTTGCCTAGCTTCGTGATACAGGAACTACAAAAATGGGGATTACTATGTCGATTGAAAGCCACCTCAGACGTGTCCACCACGAGCCCTACGTGCATAATGCAGAATTTCGAATCGTGCTGATCTGAAGGCTTGATTGCTCTTTGCCAACCTAGTTCATGAATGGTCGTAGCCGCGACAAAATCGTTGTAGTCAATTTTGTATTTGTCCGCGACGATATCCATACAAGCCTTAACTGCAACCAAACTGCCGGTTGAACAGGTGGGCGCAAAGGTAATAGTGTCCCTGTTCGTCAGACCCAAAAGGTTCACGATAAAGCCACCTTGGTAGTCTCTAAAACCTCTTATCCCGCAAAGAAACATTTCGTTGTCCAATTGCTTGTGATCGGCGATATACCGTCTGACAGCCTCAAAGTCGGCTAATATCAGCGAATCCGGCAGATCAGTTTGATAAGTGGTAACATTGCCTCTGGTATTGGCGATGCTGAAGGCGATGCTACAGTATTCGGCCGTGTGCGGGCTTAAGAAAACATCGTAACTGTCTATGGTGTCGATGTCTGAGTCCTGACAAAAATACTCAATCTGCATCACCTTGTCTGGATTGGCAAATTCGATGATGTCGACCTCACCCAGATTAACATCCCAATGTGTATAAATACTGTCCCTACAGGTAGAACTAAGTTGAATATTCTCCAGAATGCCCGTTACCTTGTATTCTCCAGAGGGCAAGGACCCTCCCCATTCCACTTGTTCGACAGCCCAGTAACCCGAGTCAAACTCAACATAATTGCTACGGTAGACTGCTGAGCCTTTCTTGAGCTCGAAGTGGAATCGGTTGAACCCGCCGTAGGTTTCGTGTATGCTGGGGTAGAACTCCATCTGGAAATTCCCTTGCAGATTGCAGTTGAAAGACGAAGGAGGCCCGCTGTTGATGCCAACCCCATAGTGACCCTCCCCATGCCCGCAGCCGGTCGAATCCGGCGGGGTTTCTTCAATATCATCATCCCAGCAACACAGACCCCCCAGGGTTGAGAAAAGCAATAATGAAAGGATTATCAATTCAATGCCTAAGATCGATTTGTGCTTCATCACCTCACCTCGCAGCTGCGCTCACTCGCGTGCCCTGTCAATCTCCTCATTCAGGAAATCCAAGAGGCTCTCCGATCTCACCAATTTCCAGCTTCTCGTGGACGCTTCCCGCTCTTCTCCGAACGATGAGACCGGCCGCCTGTGGTAATCACCAGATGGCGGAGTCTTTTCGACATCGGGAGGCCTTCTGAAAACAAATCTCTCCTTTGTCCTTCCTTGTAGTGAGCTTGCCGAACCTATGCCGGTCCCGTCGCTCCCTTCAGCGGGTGTGCCACCCCACAACACTAATTCGCACTCCACCACAGCAGAGTCACCGTCAATCTCTATCTTCGGGTCGAGTATGTCAAAGTCCCAGAGGTTGGAGAGATGCAGGGGGCTATCGGCTCTAAGAAACGTGGGCTTTTGCAGACGGTTGGCTCTCTGGTGCGAATTGCTGAAGATCCTCTGAAACCTCAGGCTGAGTCTCTCTGTGGGCTGGGCTTCTTGGCCCCCAACGAAAGCCCCGGGGGAGACCACCCGCAGAATCTTTGCCGCGTCCTGCTGCTGAAGCCCCTTTCTTATCATATCCAGAGCCAACTCGATCCATTGCTCGTCGGTCAGGTTGACGAAATCCTGGGCAGAAGGGGAATTGATCAAGACAAGAAGCAGCAAGAAGAGGAAGGAACCCCTCTTGAATAGCACCGGCTTTTTCATATCCTATCCTCCCGGTTGACCGCATCAAACGCAGACCGTGGCAGCGGTTCTGAAGGTAGGTGCCAGCAAGCTATCGCGGCGTTTTAATCTATGATGCCGTAGACTAATTCCTCTGTCTATATAATACTTTCCTGATTTCTTGTAAAGGGAAATTGTCCGAGAGGTGCCTGTATTTTTCTGGCCGGCATCTCAGTTTTCGAGCAGATCTGGCCCCGGACGACCCAAGCTGGGGCTGCCGCGCAACAGTGCCGCAGATCAGGGACAGGTAAGCCGAATTAGTGGCAGAACCAGGCTGTCGCCTGCAGTTATTTGTATGGATAGCACCAGATCGTTGCAGCCCGATTTCGCTAAGCGAAGCTCGTATTGTTTGGGGAAAAGCCCTCGGATGATGGCGCGAGTCTTATATCCCGTGTCCACGCCATCCAGATAGACGCTGGCCCCGGATGGTACGCTCCCCACATCCAGGATACCTCCGTAGCTGCTGGAAAACGTTTGGATGAAGGTTGAGATGAAGCTATTCCATTCCGTTTCGGAGAGATCCACTTCGGCATAATCGAGGGAATCGAAATCTGTCTGGTTCCAGGGAAGGTGAATCGACAGACCGCCGATCGAGTACCACTGCGGATGCATGTGCTGAGCCACGACGGCTTCATGGATGGAAGCATCGAGATCCTCGGCGTCCGATCTGATGATTAAGTTTAGGTTGGTCTTGCCCTGAATCTGGCGGGCGAAATTCCGAAGGTCAACCGTCGCGGAGTCCAGCTCGTCGTAAACGTGAGATGAGGCCCAGGCATCCCACACGTCGCCCCAGAAGGCTCCCGCGCCCGACACCAAAGCTTCCCCCAAATCCGATGCGTCTTGGGCCACCTGCGCCATCTTGGAGAGATCGATCAGAGCCGAGTGGACCCGTTTGTTCTCCGAAACTCTCCGGGCCGCGTTGTAGATTTCCTTTGTTACGTCTATGGCCAGGTTGATAGACCTCATGTCCGGGTTACTCGTCAGGTCGGCCAGCCAGACGCTGGACCCCATGATATTGGTGGGATAGGTGCCGAACTGCGAGGCGAGCAAATAGTCGCCCCGGTCCCGCAGCTGGTAACCGACCTCAAGCGTGGACATGGAGGGAGCGTAGAGCCAGATTATGTTGAAGTCATACCCGGAGAGGGCAGAGGAGAGCTCCGGCAGGGTCATCCAGTTGCCGTCGCCGTTGATGGCATCCGAGCAGAAACCCTTCCAGCCCCCACCGTGGTCGCTGATCACGAGCATGTAGCGCTCCGACCAGTAGTTCTCCACCCCGTAGCGGATGAAGTCTCTCAAGGTGGCCGGATCGGACATGTCCTTCTTCCCCAAGTCGAGCAACACCGGCGAGCTGATGACGCTGGGGGATTCGTTGGGATGATACTCCACATGATAATATTTGCAGTTTCCCTCGGTCTTGAACGATCCCAGCATGGCCACCACCTGCACCTGGTCGGTGGAACCGATCTGCTCCAATTCCTGCAGGTCCTGAATCACGTACGACCGCCCTTCGGGGGTCTGGTCCTCGGAGTTATTCCCGTTGAAGTAGCAGAGGATGGTCCACTTGTAGTCGGGCAGGCCGTTTGGACCGTTCTTCTTGGTGCATCCAGCCAGAATGGTCAGCAATGCGATAAGGATAGCCAACGTGACTTTGGATATTCTCATCATCCTGTCATTTCAGCTTGAGGTTGGTCGATCACCATCCAGATAAGATATCGTCAGGTATCGGTCCGAGTATACCGGTTCCTAAGAACATAAACCAGCCCAACCGCCCCTTTCCGATGATCCGGTCGAATCTTGGAACCGTCAACCGGAAGCGGCAAACTTCTTTATGATATCGTCGGCCTTGGTCTTGTGCAGGTGAAGCCCCATCTCCTGAGGAGAGAAACCTTGGGCCAAGCCCAGCATCTGGAAGTAGTACAGGATCGGGATGGTCAGGTCTCCGTTGTACTTCCTGGCCAGTTTTATCTGTCCCAAATCGAACTCGTCGAAACAGGTGGGGCAGATCAAGCCCATCACGTCGGCGCCCGCGTTCTTCAGAGAGGTCAGAACGTCGTAGGTCATCTTCTCCGGTATGTTCTCGCTCATGCAGGCTTTCCCGCAGCAGAGCGCCTGTTTCTCGTGATGCACGGTCTGGGCGCCGATGGCGGCGAACAGCTTCTCCAGTATGGTGGGATAGTCCGGATCGTCCACCCTCATTATCTCGGAGGGTTTGAGCAGGTGGCAGCCGTAGTGGATCCCCACCTTGACGTCCTTAAGGGGCCTTTTCACCGACTCCCTCACCCGGTCGATTCCCAGATCGTCCCGCAGTACGGTCACGATGTGCCGGACCGAGATGGTCCCTTTATACTCCTTTCCGATTCTCTTGAGCCGCCGGTTGACCTTCTCCTTCAACTCCGGTTCGTGGGAGAGATGAAAGTTGGCCTCCGACAGGGTGGCCGTGCAGCCGGAGCACATGGTCACCAGATCCAGCCCGGCTTCCTCCGCAATACAGATGTTGCGGGCCGCCAGGGTGATCCAGGTGAGCTTGTCGGTGGCCTTGAAGTATATGGGATCGGGGCAGCAGGAAAACCCTTCCAGATCAACCAGCTCTATTCCCAGGCTCTGGGCGGTTTTTCGCACCGCCGCTTCCATCTGGGGATATTTAACCGTGATCATACATCCGAAAAAGGGCGCGTATTTCATCTGGTCTCCTAAAAGGACAGGCTTCTCGTCGATGTGCAAGGAGTTGCCCGGTCTGGTGCCGGCGCACCTTCGTTCCGCCTTGCGTTCCTCGATATCAAAAGGGCGAAGAGAGCAGGAGGATCAACCCCCAAGGGAGTCCTGGCGAAGCGGTCTATTCCTCCTCAGGCTCGAAAAGGATCTTCAATTCATCCATGGGCACGATCTTCATCGGGCCTAAGCCCAGCTCTTTTCTTCTCCTGTCGGAAAGAGAGGTGATCCTCACGGTTCGTCCGCTGGACTGCACGCTTTCCACGATCTGCTTTACCTCCGGCGCCGCGGTCATCTTCTGGTAGCAGAGGTTCTTCAGCGCGATTATCACCTCCACCGGCCTGACCGCCTGGGGACATCTCTCGTAGCAGGTATAGCAGTTGGTGCAATCCCAGATGGGCGAGTCCTCTCCGGTGAGCCCCTCCTCGTCCCCCAGAAGGGTCTGCAGAAGTATCTCCCGGGGATTGAAATCCTTGGAATACATGGCGGCCGGACAATCTCCCACGCATGCGCCGCACTGGTAGCAGAGGCTGTGGGCCTCCCCGCCCAGGGTGGAATCCAACTTCTTCTTGAACTGGTAGTTTATTGCTTTGAGCGTCATGGGCTGATAGTGAAAAAAATCACAAAGTTCTGCCAAAAATCTTGACTTCACCCGTATTTAACATATTATATACTGGTTGAGTCAAGTCCCAGTTTGACAAGGCGAAAGGAAACCGTTGGCGGACAAGGTACCCGGGACTAAGGTGAACCCAAGATCGGACCAGGAAGAGGAAAAAGTCCACGTATTCGAGGCCTGGTGCAAGAAATGTGCCATCTGCGTGGCTTTTTGTCCCACCAAGGCTTTGACAGCGGATGAGGACGGTTATCCGGTTCTGACATACCCGGAGAAGTGCACCCAGTGCGGCATGTGTGAGTTGAGATGCCCCGATTTCGCCATCGCGGTGAGACCGCGGGAAAAAGCAAGAAGAGCTAAGATCTGATCCTTAAGAGGAGTCTGCATGATCGAGGCGACCGCTCAGAGGAAGGAAAGACTGGTGCTGGGAAACCGGGCCTGCGCCGAAGGCGCAGTGGCGGCCGGCTGCCGCTTCTTTGCCGGCTATCCCATCACCCCCTCAACCGAGATCGCCGAGGTGCTGGCCAGGGAGCTTCCCAAGGTGGGGGGGAAGTTCATCCAGATGGAGGATGAGATCGCCAGCTTAGCGGCAGTGATCGGCGCGTCGGTGGCCGGGGCAAAAGCCATGACCGCCACCAGCGGGCCGGGATTCTCTTTGATGCAGGAGCATATCGGCTACGCCTTCATGGCCGAGGTTCCCTGCGTGATAGTGAACGTACAGAGGGGCGGACCTTCCACCGGGCTGCCCACCAAGGTGGCCCAGGCCGACACCATGCAGGCCCGCTGGGGAACTCACGGAGACTACCATGCCATCGCCCTGGCGCCCTCCTCGGTAGCAGAGTGCTTCGATCTGACCATCCGGGCCTTCAACCTGGCCGAGAAATATCGCACCCCGGTGATCGTGCTCACCGACGAGGTGGTAGGGCATATGCGGGAGAAGGTCGCCTTTCCCGATTCGGATCAGATTCGGACCATCAATCGCATGAAACCCACGGTCCACCCGGGGTGGTACCAGCATTTCGAGATCAATCCCCACTTCGTCTCTCCCATGGCCAGCTTCGGAGAGGGTTACAGATTCAACATCACCGGCTTAACTCACAATCCGGACGGGTTTCCCACCGGCAGAGCACCGGCCATCAAGGAGAAACTGCATAAGCTGAGGAACAAAATCACCCATAACGTGAACGATATCGTTCAGATGAGGGAGGAGTTCATGGAGGATGCCCATCTGGCGGTCTTCGCTTATGGAATAGTGGCGCGTGCCGCCAGGCAGGCGGTCCGCATGGCACGGGAGAAGAGAATCAAGGTGGGATTGATACAGCCCTTAACCGTGTGGCCCTTCCCGGATGCGCACATGGAGCATGTGATGGAGGAGCTGGACTTGGTCATCGTGGCCGAGCTCAATCAGGGACAATTGATCCGAGAGGTGATGCGGGTCAACCGGGGCAGAACCCGGGTGCGGGGTCTCAACCGCTACGACTCGGAGCTGATCACCCCGGACCAGATATTCCGCAAGATCAGAGAGGAAAAATAGCGTGGCTTTAATCTCCAAGGTAACTCACAAGTATCTGCGGACCAAAAAGCAGTTTCCCAACGTCTGGTGTGCCGGATGCGGCATCGGCACGGTCATGGGCGCCATCATCCGGGCCATCGACGAGCTGAACCTGGTTCAGGATGAGGTGGTGATGGTCTCAGGAATAGGCTGCTCCAGCAGGATGCCGGTCTATGTTGACTTCAACACCCTCCATACCACCCACGGAAGGCCTCTGGCCTTTGCCACAGGAGTGAAGTTGGCCAATCCTAATCTGAAGGTGATCATCATCACCGGTGATGGAGACGCGTTAGCCATCGGGGGGAATCATTTCATCCACGCCTGCAGGCGCAACATCGACCTGACCACGATCTTGATCAACAACGGCACCTACGGCATGACCGGCGGGCAGGTGGCCCCCACCACCCCCTTCATGAAGATGGGCACCACCGCGCCTTTCGGAAACCGGGAGAGGAGCTTCGACATCTCCAAGCTGGCCATCGCCGCAGGAGCGCCCTTCGTGGCGCGGGGAACCGCCTATCACGTGGTCCAGCTGAAGAAACTGGTGGAACAGGCCATCGAAAAAAAAGGATTCTCCTTGGTGGAGGTGATCACCCAGTGTCCTACTCTATACGGGAGGTTGAATAAGGAGGGAGGGTCCATCGAGATGTTGGAATGGCAGAGAGATCACGCCATCCCCATCAGTGCCGCCGGAAAGGTCGCCCCGGAGAAGTTGAGGGACAAGTTCTTAACCGGTGTGCTGTGGAACATAGACTTCCCGGAATACTGCGAGGAGTACGACAAGGTGATAGAGCAGGCTCAGGAAAAGGAATAGATGACCGACGGATTCGCCCATACTCACAAGAGGGCCGATAGGGCCAGAAAGGCCTGTGCGGCCGAGGACATCAGATACGAGATCAGGCTCTCCGGCTCCGGCGGGCAGGGAATGATATTCGCCGGAACCGTCCTGGCTGAGGCCATCGGGGTGGAGGACGGCAAGAACGTGTGCCAGACCCAGAGCTACGGACCGGAGGCACGCGGCGGCGCCAGCAGATCCGATCTGGTGGTGGGCACCGGCGAGATTTTTTATCCCAAACCATTCAGATTGGATTTACTCTTGGCTTTGACCCAGGAGGCGTGCGACACCTATTTCCCGGCCTTGAAGGAGGAAGGATGTCTGATCGTGGATTCCGGAGCGGTCAGCCAGCTTCCGGACCACGAGGTGCATTCTTTTCCCTTCAGCCAGATCGCCAGAGACAAGATCGGCACGCCCATGGTGGCCAATATCATCGCTCTGGGAGTCATAGCCGCCTTGACCAAGGTAGCTTCCAAGAAAGGGCTGCTGGAGGCGGTCAAACGAAGAGCTCCCAAGGGAACCGAAGAGAAGAACCTAAAGGCCATAGAGACCGGGTTTGAGTTGATTCAAAAGAGCAGACGGGCCGGAAAGCGAAAGTGATACCGCTTGCCTTCGCTCTTCCTGGTTGAGTGCTTTTTGCCGCCGAAGGTCAATAATAGGCTTCACCGCGGCCGTCCCGAGGAGGGCTGACGAGTTGGAAAAGACCTTCCTGATGATCAAGCCCGACGCGGTCAAGAAGAATTTGATCGGCGAGATACTGAAGAGGATCGAGGGTGCCGGATTCAGGATTCTCGGTCTCAAGATGGACAAGCTCTCGCCGGGCAAGGCCAGGAGATTCTACCACGTTCATAAGGGCAAGACGTTCTATGAGAAACTGGTCAAGTTCGTCTCCTCCGGCAACGTGGTAGGAGTCCTTCTCACCAGGCGGAACGCGATAATAAAGTTGAGGGAGGTCGTGGGCGCCACCGATCCAAAGGAAGCAAAGAAGGGAACCATCCGGCGTGATTTTGCCACCAATGTGACCAGGAACGCGGTGCATGCCTCCGACTCCGTTGCCAGCTTCAGATACGAACACAAATTCTTCTTTTGACCCGCTGATCATGAAATCGTTCACATAATTCATTCGGGAGGATTCAAAATGCCGCTAAAAGAAAAACTGGCCCAGAAGATTCCGGAGCTGAGAGACGAGATCAAGGCTCTGGTAAAGGAGCACGGCGATAAGGTCATCTCCGAGGCTACCGTACGGCAGGCTTACGGAGGCATGAGGGGGATAAAGTCCATGGTCTGGGAGACCTCGCTTTTGGACCCCATGGAGGGAATCAGATTTCGTGGCTACACCATCCCGGAAGCCCGGGAGAAGCTGCCCAAGGCCAAGGGCGGAGAGGAGCCCTTGCCGGAGGGGATATTCTGGCTGCTCTTAACCGGCGAACTACCCAAGAAGAAGGACGTTCGAGAGGTTACCAAGGAGTGGCAGGCCCGTTCGGAGGTTCCGAAGGAAACCTGGAAGACGCTCAAGTTCCTCCCCACCGACATGCACCCCATGACCCAATTCGCCATCGGGATCCTGTCGCTGCAATCCACCTCCGAATTCGTGAAGAAATACAACGAGGGGATTCCCAAGACCGAGCTGTGGGATCCCATGTATGAAGACGTGATGAACCTGTTGGCCAAGCTTCCGGCCATCGCCGCCTATATCTACCGCCGGACCTACAAGGACGGAAAGAGGATCCGCGGAGTCAAGAGGCTGGACTGGGGCGCCAACTTCGCCCACATGATGGGCATCGATGAGCCGGAGTACTACGAGCTGATGAGGCTCTATCTGGTTCTGCACTCCGATCATGAGGGCGGAAACGTCAGCGCGCATACGACTCATCTGGTCGGTTCCGCGTTATCAGACGCCTTCTACTCGCTCTCCGCTGGCATGGACGGGCTGGCCGGTCCCCTGCATGGACTGGCCAACCAGGAGGTTTTGCGCTGGATTCAGAACCTGATGGAGAAATTGGGCGGAAAGGTTCCGACCAAGGAGCAATTGTCCAAGGCTCTATGGGATACATTAAACAGCGGGCAGGTCGTTCCCGGATACGGGCATGCGGTTTTAAGGCAGACTGATCCCCGGTATACGGCTCAGCGTGAGTTCGCCCTCAAGCACATGCCCAACGACGAGCTTTTCCAACTGGTCAGCTTGATCTACGAGACCGCACCGGACATCTTAAAAGAGCATGGCAAAGCTAAAAACCCTTGGCCCAACGTGGATGCGCACTCAGGCGTCCTGCAGTGGTATTACGGCGTCAAGGAATACGACTTCTACACTGTGATGTTCGGCGTCTCACGCGCCATGGGCGTTCTGGCACAACTGATCTGGGACAGAGCCTTGGGTCTTGCCATCGAACGGCCGAAATCGCTGACAACCGATACGATTAAGAAGATGGTTACGGAAGCATAGAGAGTTGGCAGTTGTCAGTTTGCAGTTATCAGTTCGTGATTCGTAGTCACAGGTTCCGCCATCGGCTATGAAGCACGAACAATGAACATACCGGCTGCGGGGTACTCTCACCCCGCAGCTTTTTTTGTGGACCAGGGCAACAAGGATGGGTCGCCCAGCTTGCTTGCCAGACCGGTTCCATTATTTCATAAGGGGGCGTTTTTTGTCCCCCTGACATCGAAGACCTGTAGGGTCGAAGATCCGTAGGAAGCGGCAGACAGGGGGTTCTCCGTGCCCGCCAGGTCCCCTGACCTGGCGGGAATAATAGATTTGGGAACAAAATCAATTGCAGTTCACTTCAGTGAACTGACGAAAGCAACATAACCTGATTGGCTTTAGCCACATAAGAACATCAGACCGGTTCCATTATCTCATAAGGGGGCGTTTTTATGTCCCCCTGATGAGCTCGTAGGTCAAGCATGGCGGAGCCTGCTTGACATATTCTCTGGATAACATCGCCACGTCATATTCCGTAAACGCATAGGGCATGGTCCCCGCGTATTTCAAGTGCTTCAGGTCGTCACGCATTGTGATTACCTCGTCTCTCTGTTCCTTGGTCAGGGCCTGTAGGGCGATCCCGACCTTGGAGGGGGAGCTAACCGAGGATAGGAGGAACAGAGGATTTCGGAGTGCAAAAGCTCGTTGAAGCGCAGCGTAAATCCCGCTTCGCGGGGCTTTTGCTGTTTTCTGCATGTCGATTTAATCGAATCTCAATTAGGTATCCTGGGCAAAATCTTGCTGCGGGGTGCCCGGTCTCTCCTATCACCGGTCCCAAATTCACCACATCTTCTGTGCTGAAAGAGATGGCTCGAGTGTATATAGAGGGCATATGTTGTTCTGCGCCTGCCCTGGAGTCGCCCGTCAGCAAGAGGGCCGACGCAAACCACTATATGCACTCCTTAACAAGAGCAAGATGCGCCGCAAATGAACCATCCAAACCGAACCCCCCCACAAAAAGTCTGTAGAAGAGAGTCTTTTCCCTCTCCCCTTGTGGGAGAGGGACTAAGGGAGAGGGGGAGCATACTCGCCGATCCCAGACCACGAAGCACCAAGCAATCAAATGCCGGCACACAATGCCAAAACAGGGCTTTTAAAAAAAGTGAAAAAAAACCTCAAAACCCCCTGAAACCCCTGTTTCCCGGTGTTACAGTTTCTAACCTGTTGCCGCACAAAGAATTTGTAGGTGGGGTTGCCCGAAGGGCTACCCGACAATCTGCTTAATACCAATGCATCAAGAGACAGGCCAGAAGCACGCAACCTTTCCTTTTCTCATTCCGTTTGTTTAAATGTGCTACGGCGCCCAAAGGCATATTGGAATCTCAGCTTTGTCTCGTTGTGAGGAAAGCGAACTTCAACTGAATTCGGGAGATAACATATATGCAGAAAAATGACGAGAAATACCCTGAAGGCCACTTTGTGGGAATGTGGATCGGAATAGGCCTTGCCATCTTTACAGGGGTTGGACTTCCGCTCAGTATTGCCCTGAAGAATCCCGGGTTGCTTGGAATAGGACCGGCAATAGGGATAGCTTTTGGATCAGCATTAGGTCAGTCGATTGAATCCAAATACAAAAAAGAGGGGAAGATCAGACCACTTACAGAAGATGAGAAGAAGAAGAGAAGAAGACTGGTAATCGCAGGGATTTGTGTTTTGGTTTTGGGACTCTTGGTGTTTCTTTCAAGATTGTTTCTGTAAAGAACGGGTAGCTCACAGCCAAGCTGGCAGCTTCATCTGGGGCCGTACAACATGGTTCTGAGTTACGCGGACCTTTGCTTTAGCGACGCAACGTCTTGCTCCAAATCGACAATTGAAACAGTGGACAATGCCTTCATGAGTGCTTCGAATACTCAACACAAGAACAGTCCAATCAAAGGCGTGATAGGAATATTCAAGAACCGGTTTGGTCATCTTCGTGCCGGGTGGAGGATTCTCTTCTACTTCGCGTTCGCGGTGGTACTTCTCAAACTACTGGACCTTCTGGGGAATTCGTTTTTGCTCATCAGAGGGGAGAATCTAAGTGACTATTCGCTATTGGTGAATCGGTTTGTGGGCAAGTTCATGAAATTGCTGTCCGTGTTCATTCCCGGAATTGTGCTTCTAAAATGGGTAGACAAAAGACCGGCAACCCTGTTAGGAACCGGATGCTACAAAGGCTCCTTAAGGGAGCTCTCCATAGGCATGTTAATGGGATTGATCACGGGAACGGTATGTGTCTTGATATTGCGGTTAACAGGCTGGGCATCTTTCTCATTCAACGGATTCTCGATAGATATGCTTCTGTACTTGTTCGGCTGTCTCATTGTTCTGGTCGTATCGGCGTCTTATGAGGAAGTTCTTTTCCGCGGCTATATTTTCCAGTCCTTGATCGAGGGGAGCAACTTCTGGATCACCCTGGTGGTGTTCTCGCTATTGTTCGGAGCGGGGCATATCGGGAACGTGGGGGCAACGGTTTTCACCATAGCATTCACCGTCATTGCCGGAGTCTTTCTTGGGGTGATCTATTTTAAAACCAGAACCCTGTGGATGTGCATCGGGGTGCACTTCATGTGGAACTGGACTATGGCGCCGGTGTTTGGAATGGGAGTAAGCGAAAGCAAATTCCTGACAAGGAGTCTATTCAGCTACAAACCATGGGAATCCGGTTTTATCGGTGGACCGGATACTATAAGTGAGATTATCCAGGGAATCGTACTCATTGCTTTGACCATTTATATTTGGAAGGCGAATTGGTTGAAACCTGCGGAATACAATAGAAGATTATGGGCGGAATACCCTCCCAAATATGCAACCGAGCCGGAGGTGGTTGAACAACCCGTTATCACTAAATCAAACGAAGAAGTTCCCTGACAAGTTCACACTGAGTCCGTATTCTGTCAGGCCGGCGGCTCGCAGCTTTGTTGTGAGATAGTTGGATGTCGGGATGCCCCACCGGCTGCGAAGGGTTGAGATTTGCGCCCGCCAGATCCCCCCACTTGGCGGCGGTCTCGGCGTTTCCTGTCGGGTCAGGGGACCCGACAGCCACAGAAGGACGCAACCTTTCCCTTTCTCATTCCATTTGTTTAAACATGCATAGAACAGAAACCGGAGGTTTTAATCATGCCGGTGCGTCGAGATTCTCGTTCGTCAAGGTCAGACGATCGCCCCCGTGTGTGACCCATAGGAGGAAAACATGAAAACATCATTATTGTGTATTGCTCTGATACTTGTTGGCCTTATTTCAGGGTATTCCCAGGAAGGTAAGAACGATTCTGATTTCCCAATCTTGATTGGGCCTTATCTGGGCCAGAAACCTCCAAAGTTAGTTCCAAGGAAATTCGAACCTTTCGATTCGAGAGACACGTATCAGTTTGCCTTCTTTGATGATGGAAGAAAGTGCATCATCTCGAATAAGTTCCAATTGTTCTACACGGAACTCCATGAATCAAAATGGCTGGCTATGAAAGAACTTGATTTTGGAGACTACGACAATGCCGGACTCTTCGGGGCTAATATTTCACCGGATGGAAAAGTCCTCTATTATAATTCGCTCGACAGACCTCTTCCCGAAGGAGCAGAAAAGCCCGGATGTCCAATATGGGTTTCATCAATAGAGGGGGAAACGCTTTTGACCCATACAAGATTCATAGGTTTTGGCGGCATGTATCCAAGCGCTGCGAGTGATGGTACCTTGTACTTCACTTTGAGGAAGGATGGAGTTGACTGCATAGCAAGAAGGCCACACCTCAACAATGAATACAAGGAAACTGAAGTTGTTCCCCCTCCGGTGTTTTCAGAAGGTTTCCACGATCAACATCCATTTATTGCTCCCGACGAGAGTTATTTGATATTTGACTCGGAAAATCGAGATAAAAAAAATGATTGTGCATTGTTTGTCAGCTTCAGAAACAAGGATGGCTCATGGACGGAACCCGTAAACATGGGTGACTTCATCAAACAGAAGAATGCTGCTATGGCAAGAGTCACCACAGATGGCAAGTGCTTGTTTTACGGAGATGCAGATGGTTGTACCTGGTGGATTAGCACAGAGATTTTTGAAAAGCTAAAACATCCTCAATTACTTGATGAAAGATGATAACTTTGGCAACACCGTATATTCCCGTAGCTGTGATAGTGCGAGTTCAGGCGGTTTTGCCCCGTTTGGGCGAACGCCCTCGTCCCTGACGCATACGGTAACGGATAAGCTGTGCGTTGCCAACGAGAGCACAAGAGACACATAACAGGCAATTCCAGGCGACCGCTAAAAGCGGCGGCTGATTTGCAGCGTTATATGGTGGTCATTCCGATCTAAGTTCAGGCCAACCTATGAATAGACATACACTAAGTGGAGGTCCTTTTATGAAAAGCAGTAAACTCACAATCGGTTTTATTTTCACGATTTTCGCTGGATTAAGTGTTGCTTTTGCGCAATCAGACTCTCTTAAATTGAAAGGTCTTTATTTCGGCCAAAAACCACCAGGTTTGACGCCCGAATTATTCGCACCTGCAATCTTCTCGGAAGGTGATTACGCTGAATATGTGTACAACATTCTGCCTGGTGAAATGGCTTGCGTTTTTGACCGACACGCTGATTACGGATTTCCGCAAGGAGAGATTTTTATCTCCAGACTCGTAAAGGGAGAATGGACTGAGCCAGAATTATTCGAGGTCTTCAAAAACTATGATTCTGTCTTTCTGCCTACCATTTCACCGGATGGTAATAGATGGTTTTTCACTTCAACGGCAATACCGCTGCCCAAAGGCAAAAAGGGCAAAATTCCTCTATTCTTCATTGAGAAAACTGATAGCGGATGGAGCCAACCCGGTTATATAGGACAACACATACATGCTTCTGCAACAACTGATGGGACGCTTTATGTCATGGTTGAAGGCCGTGGCCCTGCATTCAGGAAGTTGGTAAATGGCAACTATTCGGATTGTCAATTTGTCGAACCATCCGAGCATTTCATGGAAAGGGCTGCACATTTGGTGGTGGACCCACAAGGTCAGTATATAATATTCGATTCCCAATCAAGGCCAAGAATAGGCGACTGCAGACTATTCATAAGTTTCAAAGAGAAAGACGACAGATGGACAAAACCAGCATCCATGGGAGAATATATCAAACAGAGAGCAGCACTTGCTTGGATTAGTTATGATGGCGAATACATTCTCTATAGAGCTGGTGATGATGTCTACTGGGTCAGTGCAGCAGAACTTATTGAAAGAATGAAACCCGAAAACACAGAATAGACAGCCTTATAACAATAGTCTCAACCTGACTGCAACGGCTATGGCGTTAATTGGGCGTCCAGAGCATTCTTGAAACTTAGGATTCAATTCCGTAGTTCAGTGCGTTCTTATCTTTGCGCAGTTTATGCGCGGCCTCAGCGCACTCCCTTGAAGAACCTGCCGAAGTCCACGTTGCCGCCGGAGATGATAACTCCAACTCTCTTATCCTTCACATTGAGCTGGTCGGTCAGGAGAACAGCCACCGGCACAGCAGCGGACGGTTCCGCCACGATCTTCATCCGCTCGAAGATATGCCGCATGGCAGTGACGATCTCCTCTTCTGTGGCCAGGAGGATTTCATCTGCCAGATCGCGGATAATGGGGAACGTCTTATCGCCGAGCGAGGTTCGCAGGCCATCGGCGATGGTATTTGGATTCTCAGACGGAATAATGCGCCCTGCCTTCATCGAGCGACAGGCATCATCGGCATTCTTCGGCTCGCAGCCGATCACCTTTATCTCGGGATTGAGTCCCTTGGCGGCAATTGCTGTCCCGCTTAGAAGACCGCCGCCGCCGACAGGTGCCAGGAGGAAATCGAGGTCTGGGATCTCCTCCATTAACTCCAGAGCGGCGGTTCCCTGCCCGGCGATAATGTGGTAGTCGTTGTAGGGATGGATGAACGTGGCGCCTGTCTCCTTGATGATCTTTTCTGCCGTCGTCTCTCTGGACTCGAGGGTCGGCTCGCAGAATGTGATGATTCCTCCGTACCCTTTCACCGCAGCGACCTTGACCTCCGGGGCGTTGGAGGGCATCACGATTCTTGCAGTGATATCTCGCTTACTGGCTGCCGATGCCAGCGCCGCAGCGAAATTGCCGGACGAGTGGGTGACGACCCCGCGGGAAGCCTCCTCATCCGAGAGCAAGAAGACCGCGTTGCACGCACCGCGAAACTTGAACGCCCCGGTCTTCTGGAAATTCTCGCACTTGAAAAAGAGCTTTGCCCCGACCATGCCATCCAGCGAAGCGCAAGAGACAACAGGGGTCTTGTTGACGTGGCGACTGATTCTTTCGTGGGTCGCCCTAATGTTTTGGAGTTTAGGCTGTGTAATCACTCATTTCCCTTTCATCCATTCTTAGAGAGCGCAACCGCTCAATTATTCTCCTTGGTTCTCGGAACGTAGATGACCTGCGGGTTGGTTCTCATGCCGGTGACCGTCCAGAATACGTCCGGGTGGTCAAAGAGCATCCTATCTGCCTTGTAGTACTTCTCGGTCAACTCTGGGAACCAAGGTGAATCAAAGATAAGGGCATTGAATCTTTGTTTCCCTATGGCCTGGGTTATTTCGCCATACAGTTTATCCTTGATCGGCCCGTCATCACCCACCATGATATCGCTGATGGCCTGGTGGTGGGCATGACTTCTTTTGCCCGCAAGTGTGGGCAAGAAACTGTGGTAAGGCATCAGAACCTCGCCAGGTATCTGGGCCATGGTGGCGATAAGAACACGTCCCGCTTGCATATCTTCTTTGCCCGGGACCTGACGCTGGGGGCTGTATATCAGAATCAGGAATTGTATGATGCAAGCCGCGCACGCAAAGACTTCTACCAACCTGCGCCTGTTCATCGTCCCGGATTGAATGCGTTTAAACACTTCGTGCGCTCCCAAGCCAAACAGGATGGATAGGGCGGCATAGGCCGGCATCAGGACGTTGTCGTAACTTCCCAAACGCAATCTGGTGAGCCAGGTCGCCCCCAACATGCCTATGAGCATCAGAAGGCAGAAACGGCGATCTTTCCTTCTTGGCTCTTTTGACCGAACGAACAGGTAGAGAATCGACAGTATGAAAGCGATGGGCAGAGTCGCCACTATATCCTTTGTCCAAAAGCTGATAAAGATGCTGCCGACCAACGGCTTCCCTCGCGGCAGTTCTGAGACGTAGTAGGCGTACCATCCATCGTGAATGTAGTTGAGGGTATATGTGCTAGCCGCGATTATCAATGCCACTGTCCCCATGAAATAAAGAGAACGGCGGCGATTCGACAGCACGCAATAGAGCATCATAGGCAAAGAGATGATCAACGCGGTCTGCTTGGTCAGAAAGGAGAGCGAAAAAAGCAATCCGGCAATAAGGTAAGACCTCGACGAATCCCTGAACCTGATCAGGTACAGTCCGGCCAATATCAGAAAGAGGAACAGCGAATCCGCTCTGGCGATGTCGAACCAGGCGCCGCTTGCCCGGAAGGTGGCGGCAAATAGAGAAGAGGACACGATGCCCCAAAAACGACTTCCGGTTTCCCTTTTCACAAAAAGAAGAATCAAGAAAAGAATGCCCAGCGAAGAAACGAACGAGACGAGCCTGAGTGAGAAAAATCCAGCACCAATGATCTTGGAGATTGCGGCGGAAAGATAGAAGTAGAACGGCGTATACATGAAGGGAACGAATTCCAGCGAAGGCGACACGTAGAGCTTCTCTCCGGATAGTACCCGGAGCACGTGATCCACGCAGGCCCCCTCCATCCACTCGAGCTCGAAGGGATACCGGATGCGCAGAAGCGCTAAAATCAGGTAGGCGGCGAGAAAACAGACGGCGACAAGAAGGAGCAGGTATCGGAGGAACCTGGTCGTCTGATCCGAAGTGTTAGCCTTCATTAAAATGGATGGCGTCGATGTGAGCAGGATGCCTGATTACCACAAGAACATTTTGACCTGTCCCGCCGATTCTCAGACAAAACCGATTCGGGAGGCGAAGATACGGCCTAACGTGCGGACTTCTTGAAAGCCTGCTCCGCCTTGTCCTTTTCTCCCAGTCTGGCATAAGCGATGGCCAGATACCCCCAGGCTTCCCGGTCGGTGGGGGTCGATCCCACCAGCTTCTCCAAAACCAGGCTGGCCTCTTGCCACTTGCTTTCACTGACCAGGACGAACCCCAGGTACTTTGCGCTCTCCGTATCGTCGGGAGCAAGCTCCATGCACCTCTTGAAGGATTCTTCGGCCCGGCCGAGATCCTGATCCTGCTCATCACCCTTGTTCAAAACCTGGGCTCTGCTGGTGTACAAAAGCCCCAGATGGAAGAACGCATCTCTGTCTTTGGGATCGATCTGACCGGTCTTTTTCAGGTCGCTTTCGGCTTTGACAAAGACCCGATTGTAATCTTCCCGGGCGGACCGGTAGCGGGATGAGAGCAGGTTGCTCTTCGGATTGTCTGCGGCAGAGTCCTTGTAGGCCTTGAGCACCACTATCTTCTCCTGCGCCTCGGACAGGAGCAGAAGCCCCCGATTGTAGTAGGCGTCCTGGTACTCCGGATCCAGGGCGATGATCTTGGAGTAGGTATCCAGCGCCCGCCGGGTCTCGCCTTTGCGTGCGTAGATCATGGCCAGGTTGACCAAAGCATTAAGATTGGTGGGGTCCTTCTCCAGGATGGTCTCGTACAGGCCCAGGGCCTCTTCGAACTTCTTGGCATTCAGCAGGGTCAGGGCATAATCGTTCATCACGTTGGAGTCGTCCGGCTTGATCTGATAGGCTTTCTGGTAATAACCCAAAGTCGTCTCCAAGTCGTCCCGGTAAACATGCTCGGCGGCCAGGTTCAGGAAGGCTTCGTACCTTGTGGAGTCGATAGCCACGGCCAGCAGGTAGCGCCGGATGGCTTCGTCTCCCAGCATTCTCTCCAGGTCTTCGAGCGCGGGCTTGGCCTGGCTGTATATCTGATATTGATCCCAGGTGAGCCTGTCGGCGCCTTCCAGGCCCTGGGAGAGGCTTTTCAGACTATCCTTGTACTGCGGATATCTGGAGAAATCGGCCAGCAGTTCGGGCCTGAGCTGACCGGCCTGTCTGTGCCTTTTTCCCATGTCTATTCCGGAATTCAGCACGTCCACCCAGGCCTGTGCCTTGATCTGCCCAATGTCCTCCTTCCAGGCGGGTTTGAGCTTAAGCCTCTCCGCCTTCTGCAGCTCCGACAGCATGGCCTCGAACATCTGTTTCTGGGCGTATATCTTGCCCAAAAGATAGTGAGCTTCACCATTCAGGGAGTCCCGCTCCACGGCCAACAGAAGCTGGTCGGTGGCCTGGTCGTAGTCCGGAGGAGTCAGATCCAGGTAGATCTTGGCCGAGGTCAGCGCGGGATTCTTGGTTCCGCAGCCGGAGAGAGAGACCACAGCACAAAAGAGTATCAGAGGTACAATCCTAAGGGTCCAGTGATTTCCTAACTTCCGCCATCTCATCGTGCCTCCAGAGGAAAATGGGCATTGCTCTTGCCGTGCGTAATTCAAGCGCACCCTGAAGGGTGCGGCTACTTCTTCCGTTCGGACAGGGGTTGCACCCCTGTCCGGATTACAGGGTGGGGGTGTAACCCCCACCCAAACATCACAAATGTACGGCTACCGTTTGACTCAGAATCTGACGTTATCTGTAATACCTCACCGTGTAGGTCAGCACCACCTCTTCGTCCGGGGCCAGGCCTGCTTTAAACTCGATTGTGGTGGCATCTTTTTTCTCGTAAGGTAGGCTGGATTCTCTTATCTCCCATTCGGTATATCCGTAGAGGTGTTCCACCACCACCACCTCAATCGCCTGCTCTTTGTGATTTCGCAGCTTGATCCGGTACGATTCATCGGTGACGTCGTCGGTGATCTTTTTGAAATCGATCTTCTGTCTCTCCCCGACTACGTCAAATGCATTCCCTAAGAAGACCCGTACCTTCTCGTCTTTGGGGGTGTGATCGATCCGGTCCTCACCCACGAACTCCAGGGCCTTGTCCACGTCCTCCTTGTAAACCCGGATTTTGCCCAGCGGCAGGGGCATTCCCAGGCCCGCGCTCTCGGAGTTCTTGAACTCCAACTCCACCCTGACCTTCTTGTCGTACCTGGCGCCGTCGTAGGTAAAGATCTTCTTGACGCTCACATCGGTGGAGGGAAAGAGCGAGACCTGCTTTATCTCGTTATCCTTGATGGTGGCCGGCCTCAGCAAGGTGTAGAGATGGTACTCGAAAAACGCCTTCTCCTCGAACTGGGGAGCTCCGGTGGCTGCCATATCAAGCATCATTTCTGCCTTAGCCAGCCTGGGTACTCTCTCCTCCCGCACCCGGTGCACCTCCCCGGCTATCAATTTGACCTTGGCCTCCTGGTAGGTCGCCCCGGAGCGATTGTCTATCGATACCCAACCTCCCAACTCCAAATTCTCATCTTTCTGATCGACCACCGCCACATACTCTGCATGCCAGTTTATCCCCCCGGTGAGATAACTCACCTCCGCCTTCCTCTTTCCGTCGACCTGGCTCTCCAGAAGCCAGACCAAGGTGGGCTTGGTGATCAGGCCCTCCGGCAGGGTGGGAAAGTAAAGGTCCCTCACCTCGTTCAGCCTGACTATGCGGATGGCTCCCCCCGCTTCCTGAAGGGTGACGTTGTCGTTGGAATAGGAGAGCAGCCGACCTTTGTAGGATTTGCCCTGGGCTTCCGATCCCGCCGACCTGGTGAAAAGCTCGATCTCTTCATCCACGTACTTCTGCAGTATCTTGGTGGAGCTGACCAGATCGTACTGGTAGTTCTGCTCCAAGATGCTCACCCGGTCGGAAGCATTGACCGGTTTGAAATGGACCGATGTCGGATCGATCTGGGCAGCCACGTCGGTAAACTTGATTATGCTTCTCCCCTTCTCGAACTGAAGCTCCCGCACGTCCTTGACCAGTCCCAGATTCTGGTTGTAGATGGTAACCGCCACCTCCCCGTAAGCCGGCCAGGGCCATGCCAGCATCAGGCTGCCGAGGATGAGGCAAAACAGCAGCGTTTTGACCAACGGAAGATTTTTCATTTCACTCACCACCTTGTAGATTTGAAGTTAATTGTGGCCTCTGAAATGTGATACAGTCGGGAGAAGAATCTATTCCCCAGCCGTAGTTGCCTGATTCCCTTTCCGGGACGGCGGACGCCCCCGTCTGGGCGCCTGGTCATCAGGCCGATCTTGGTATGGACGAAAAAGACCTGTTGCTTCGGGTCGCCCTCCGTGGTCAACCGGAACTCATTCCGGGCCGGATTCCGCCCTGGCGCCCCCCGCGTGGCAACCTCATCCTATGTCTCTAAAGCAGGAGCGCAGGTGCGCTTCTACCAACCAACGATCCCCTCTAAGTTTTTGTTCAACTTCTTCAGCATACTCCTGTATTCTTCTCCTCTGGCCTTCTCCTTATCGATGATTTCTCGGGGGGCCCGCTTCAGGAAATCCTCGTTGGAGAGCTTCTTGTCGGTCTTCTCCAGAAGCTTGGCCACCCTGGCGATCTCCTTCTCCAGCCTGATCCTCTCCTGCTCCAAATCGATCAAGCCCTCCAGCGGAACGAATATCTCGGCATCCCTGATCACCGCACTGGCTGCGTGATCGGGCTTGGCCACCTTCATGCCGATCTTTAGTCCTTCCACCTTGCCCAGGTTTCGAACGTGATCCCGGTTGTTCTCTAAGATCGCCTGCAAATCCTGATTGTCCACCTTGACCAGAACATCGGCTCTTTTGGCCGGGGGCACGTTCATCTCCGACCTGATGTTCCGAATCGAGGTCACCACCTCCTGCACCCTCCAGAGCGCCTCCTCCAGATCATCATCTATCAGCTCCTTTCGGCACTCGGGCCACTGCTCGGTTGAGACCGGAGAGTAGCCGTCACTCCCCTGATTTCCGTAGAGATGGTGCCATATCTCCTCGGTCACGAAGGGGGCGAAGGGATGCAGCAGCCGCAGCACCCGGTTGAGCACCAGGTGAGCCACCTTCTGGGCCGTCAACTTGTCCTGATCTCCCTCAGGCAGGTTGAGCCTTTGCTTTATCATCTCCACGTACCAGTCGCAGAAGTCGTGCCAGATGAAGTCGTAGAGGCATTTCACGGCACTGTTGAACCGGTACTGCTCCATCAAACCGGTTACCTCACTTATGGTCCGATTCAACCGGCTCAAGATCCACTTATCCTCGAGTTTGCCCCCCTCCGGGTCAAACTCAAGTTCGGCATTCGGATCGAGTTCGTCCGGAAGGTTGGCCATCACGAATTTGGACACGTTCCAGAGCTTATTGGCGAAATGCTGCCCCACCTGAAAGGTGCGCTTGGCGATTAAGGTATCCTGTCCTTCCGGGGTGACCAGCATCATGGTGGTTCTGAGGGCATCCGCCCCGTATTCATCGATTATCTCCAGGGGATCTATCCCATTGCCCAGGGATTTGCTCATCTTCACCCCCCGCTCGTCGCGAACCGTCCCGTGGATGTACACGTCGGAGAAGGGCTCTTGGCCCATGAACTCGTACCCGGCCATCACCATCCTGGCCACCCAAAGGAAGATGATCTCCGAGGCGGTAAAAAGCGCCCGGGTGGGATAGAACTTCTCCAGATCCTTGGTCTTATCCGGCCAGCCGAAGGTGGAGAAAGGCCAAAGCCAGGAGGAGAACCAGGTATCCAGCACGTCCTCGTCCTGCTTCAGATTCTTGCCCTTGCACTTGGTGCATTCGGTCGGTGTGGTTTTCGATACCGTGACCTCACTGCAATCCTGGCAGTACCAGACCGGAATCCGGTGTCCCCACCACAACTGGCGGGAGATGCACCAGTCCCGGATGTTTTCCATCCAGTACATATAGGTTTTGGTCCAGTGCTCCGGATAGAACCTCAGCTTCCCGGTCTTGACCGCCTGGATGGCCGGCTCGGCCAGCGGTTTCATCTTCACGAACCACTGCTCCGAAAGATAGGGCTCGATCTCGGTGCTGCAGCGGTAACATTGCGCTACCGGCACTTGGTAAGGTTCAACTTTCTCCAAGAGTTTCTTCTTTTTGAGCTCGGCCACCAAAGCCTCACGACAGGCATATCTGTCCATACCCGCAAACTTGCCGGCGTTTTCATTCATGGTCCCGTTGGGATTCATCACGTTGATGCTTCCCAGCTTATGTCTCTGCCCTATGTCGAAATCGTTGGGATCGTGGGCCGGGGTAACCTTCACCATTCCGGTGCCGAATTCGGGGTCCACGAAATCGTCCGCCACGATCTTGATCTCCCGGTCCAGGATGGGTAGGATTGCGGATTTGCCCACCAGCTTCTCGAACCTCTTGTCCTTGGGATTGACCGCCACGGCGGTGTCGCCCAGCATGGTCTCGGGCCGGGTGGTGGCCACGCTGATGTACTGGTCCGAACCCTTGATCTTGTATTTGATGTACCACAGGGAGCCTTTCTTCTCCTGCCTCTCGGTCTCGTCGTCGGAAAGCGAGGTTTTGCAGCGGGGACACCAGTTGATGATGCGCTTTCCCCGGTAGATCAGGCCCTTATCGTAAAGGTGCACGAAGACCTCCTGCACCGCATCCGAGAGCCCGTCGTCTAAGGTGAACCTGGTTCTGTCCCAGTCGCAGGAGCAGCCGATTCTCTTGAGCTGGTTCAGTATGGCGTCTCCGTTCTTCCGTTTCCAGTCCCAGGCAAGTTCGAGGAACTTTTCCCTTCCCAGCTTCTCCCTGGAGGTCCCTTCCTGCGCCAGCTTCTTCTCCAAGATAACCTGGGTAGCTATTCCGGCGTGATCGGTGCCCGGAAGCCACTCCGCCTCGTACCCTTGCATCCTTTTCCATCTGATCAGGATGTCCTGCAGGGTGTTGTTGAGAGCATGCCCCAGGTGGAGCACGTCGGTGACGTTGGGAGGCGGAATCACCACGCTGAAGGTCTCTTTTGCGCTATTCTCGTTCGCGTGGAATAATCCGTTCTTCAGCCAGAACTGGTACCAGTTATCCTCGGTCAGCTTGGGATCGTAATGTTTGGGCAAATCGTTCAAGCGCATAGGAACTTGTTCCTCCGACATTGACCTCGCAATCGGTACGGGTGTTTGTTTTGATCTACGATAATAATCAAACCACCATCTTATGTCAAGTCAAATGGGCACCCGAGACACTGAGCCGAGTGCCCTACTATCTTTATATGACCCCTGATGCTACGGTGTTTGTTCTTATTTGAACATTATCGGCAGCCCGGATGAAGAAAAAAGGCGAATTCCTCAATGGGAAGAACAGAAGGCCCCGGGAATTAACTCTCCGGGGCTTCGGGCAAAGTGGTAGATTCCGTTTCAGGTTCGGGCGGGGCTTGAATCCCTGCCCGAAGGTGAGACTGTTGGCAACACTGTTGTCGGTGGGTGCCCTCTCCCCGGAACTTCCAGGGTTTGGGGCAGGATACCACGAGCCAACGTGCCTGAGGCAGATCAATCCTCCTTTCGGGAAACCTGCAAACGGCGCCGATCAGTATCCGAGCACATTCAGGGTGACCATGAAGGACAAGGCGTTGGAACTTACCTCGATCCCTTATTCCTTATCCTTGGGTTTCCCCCATGACAGGTAGCCTTCGACGCTCCAATATCTGGAGAACTCATACCCTCCGCCAGCAAAGAGACCAGGCCCGATCCAGGAGTCCGGGGCAGGATCTTCGAACGGCACGCTCCAGGTGGAGAATCCAATGCCACCGGCAACGAAGGGCGAGGGAGCTTGCGGCTGGAACCAGTAAGTCAGTCCAGCAGCACCTAATCCGTTGGCAATGGTCACATTGTCACCCAAGGCGTTCTCCATTCCGAACCAGGAGACCTTGGAGGTATAGTATATGGCCCAGGAGTTGTCCGGAGCATAACCGATCTTGAAATCGGTCATAACTCCGACGCTGTTCTCGCGATCCGATTCAAAGCTCCAGGTCCCTCCCCCAGGGGGGTCCCACACTGCCAGTGTCTGTGTATATGAGGTTAAACCGGGACCGATGCCAAACCCTAATAGGAAGCCCTGGCGTTCGTTATCCCATGCGTAGGTATTGCCCGGCCAGAGAGAGCAGAATAATACCCGCAAAGACACAGACGAGATATCTCTTTACCATAGCACACCCCTTTCCCTGGAAAAGTCTGCACAAAGGACTTCGATTCCTGCAGCCGACTAAGCCATCACCTCCTTTTCCTCCAAAGTTGTGTCTTCCCCTCTTCCCAGATGGTACCCGTTTACGCTGGCTGCTTTCCCGGTAAGGTCCCGTCACCGATGATTGTTCACCGGCTGTGGGACAGCAGTACAATAGCTCTCGCAATGAAATGATAGAGATATCGTCTCTATGGTTCTCTAAAACTAATAGGAGTCGAGGCAGAAGACAAGATAAATTAAAGAGTATTCCCTGGCGCGTGGACGCTGCCCCAGGAACAAGTTGGATCTTTATGTTGTGTCAGGACCTTAGTTCCTATGGATCCTGCCGACCTGACACCCTTTAAAGCGTCAATCACCAGGATTCCCCGTACGGGGAAGAGTGAAGCTCCAGACGCAACTGTAAGAAATCAATCTTACAAGCGGTTCGGGCGGGTGTTGAATCCCCGCCCGAACAAACCGAGAAGCTCTGGTTTACTGGCTAGCGGTGAACAGATAGAATGTAACGCCGGCGCCGAAGGTCAAGAATCCCTGATTGCCGAAATCCTCACCAAACTTGTCCTTATCCTCCATCATAACCATGTGGTAGTTGGCCCGCCCAAACACAGCTATTTTCTCGGTGGCGAAATACTCCACCCCTCCGCCCAGATTGAAACCGAAGCTGGTGGCCTTGAGCTCCTCATCTCCGGCTGTCCCGGGGATCAATTCGCCCGCGAAGATCTTGTCCGTTCTCTCGTTCCTAGAAAAGAACCACATGTACATTCCCGCTCCGGCGGTGACGAAGGGATTGAGCTTGTTGTCCTCGGCCTTGATCATGGGGCCGAAGTTGAAAGTGCCGTTGACGGCAACGTAAGGTATGTTGAAAGCCGGAGTGGCATCACCCAGACCTGAAGGCTTTTCTTCATCCTTCAAAGGCATGTAGCCGTAGCCCCCGTTGAGCCCCACAGCCACCCTGTCCATTACCACATATTTTATCTCCACGGCGGGAAACCCGAAAAAGCCCACCACATCAGAGAGATTCTTATCCGCGTTGATAGCCCCGTTTAAAGGCATGATCCCGCCGCCCCAAGCGCTGAAACCCATATGGTTCGACATATCCATCCCGTGGACGGCACCTGCGGCCAGGATTGATATGGCCAGGAAGAAGCAAATTTTCTTCATCCGCCATCCCTCCTCTTCTCTTTGAGTTTAAAGGTTAACTGAGAAATTTGCCCTCTCTTTTTTTGGATAAGACCGTGCTGTCTCACCTCCTCCCTCACGTTAGGCCTCTTATCTGTCGGGTCTCTGTGTTAACCCGCATTTTCCTTTTTCTTGAGCTTTCAAGCAAGTATACCCCCCCCCAGAATGTTTGTCAACATCTTTTTGCGGCTGCCCCACACCACAGGGAAGCGCTGCGGGTAACTGAAAAAAAGCCCCGGGAATCTCCTCCCCGGGGCTTTTCAGCAGAATGGTGAACTGTTCCCTATTGCGTACCTCCAACCAGGAACGTGACACGGGCATATATGGTAATGAACTGTATGTCGTACAACATCTCGGCCTCTCCACCCTCCATATCCGCCTTGGCGCCGTCCGTCATGGCGTTGTGAAACAGGATTTCTCCGCCGGCCAATACGTTGTTGCTGGCTTGGAACATCACCCCTCCGCCGCCGCCGAAGCCGAATTTGGCGTCAAAGGTCAGGCTGGCCTCGGCGCTCCCGGACGAAGCGGAAAGCTTCGGTTTGTAGAGCCCCAGATCCAGTCTGATGTAAGGCATGATGTTCGAATCCATCGGAAAGAGGTATTTCACGAACGCGCCGTAGTTGCTGATCTTGTAGTCGGCGTCCACCCCCCCTGTGTTGCCGACACCGTTGATACTGTACCTGAATGTTCCTCCGACCGCCAGTGCGTTAGTGGCGAAGTATTCCGCCGAACCTCCAAAACCGAAGCCCGTCTCTGCGTTGAACTTATTCTCATCAGCGAAATCACCCATGGGCATCACCACGCCACCCTCACCGGAGAGACCGAATCTCCCTTTCAGCTCCGTTGCATTGGTCGCGGAGACCGACAGCACAATCAGTCCGATCAAGAAGAGCACCATCTGTTTTCGCATCGTTCCTCCCTCGCTTAAGAAAGTTAACGGTTCAGATCCCTGAAACCAACAGACCCCTCATCCAATTCCTGCCTTCACCTCCTTCACCTGTATGATTTGGGCTATCGCCTTCCTTTCCCTGCGGCATCCCTTTGCACTCACTGCGCTTTGTATAAGGTTTCATGATTGATGGCTGTTTACTCGTCAGCGGTCAGCAGTACAACCTCTCCTTCAATGAGATGCTAATAATATTGCCTCTATGATTGTCTGAAGTTAATTGTTGACCGGGCATAATGCAAGAAAAAAATAAGTGAATCTTCGGCATCCGAGCACTGCAAGCCGGGCGGGTCCGAGCCCTTGGCGTATGTGGCAAAGTTAGAGGCTGAGGTCGAACGCGTGAATTCGATGCCTCTGGAAACATACCGCCAATCCTCCCGATAAAAAGAAGCCCCGGGGATCAACTCCCCGAGGCTCCATTGTCATTACAGGGTTTTGTTCAGACTTACTTGGGGCCGAAGAAAACGACCACCGCTGCTGAGACCGTGATGGCCTGCATGTCGAAGGTGATCTTGTCGTCCATGGACGGCATGTCTCCCACCGTCACCTTACCCTCACCGTCCTTGGTGGTGGAGTGATGGAAGAGCGCCTCGAAGTTCAAGCCCACCATCGGCGAAACCTGGTACAGAACTCCGCCCCCCCCGAAGAGCAGGAGCTGGCTGTCGTAGTCACCCTCGATGTCTCCGTCGAAACCGAAAGCGGATATTGCCGCGGTCCCTGAGAACTTCGGCTTGCCCATGCCCGCTCCCAGTTTCACATAGGGGGCTGCCTTCTCGTGCACGTCGAACAGGTACTTTCCGAAAGCGCCAAAGGTAATACCCTTCTGGGTTATGTCCAGTTCGTCAGGCATTATGCCCAGGTCCCGATTCATAACCTCCTTCATGGCGTCGTTATCCGTCCCAAAGGAGTAGTAGCCCACGAATCCGCCTACCCCTATGTTCGGGGTGACGAAATACTCGGCCGTGCCGTAAAGGTTGAATCCCATCTCGGCTGCACCTTTTTCGGAATCCGCCAGGTCCCCTATCGGCATGGCCAGCCCGCCGTTTCCGCTCACTGCGAACTTCCCCTTCAGGTCCAGGGCAGAGGCGGTCGAAAACGCGACCAGCACTAAGGCAAGCAAGAATAGCGCGATAAGTTTTTTCATTTCTTCTCCCTCGTTCTATCAGGTTCGTGAATTGAAATTGTCAAAACCACAGACTCTTGATTCCTTCCTGGTTATCACCTCCTCAGCTTTTGAAAGTCCAAAGTCTCCTTTCAGTATCAACTTGCCCGCGAAGATAACGAGTTGGGAGCCAGAAAGCAATAGGAATTTTACACTATTCCTGACGGTGAGATTGCCCGCTCTGTGTAGAAGGTCTGCTGCAGGGAGGCTTGGAAAGCAGGCGACTGACTTTCGGCGTCTTGATTGACTCCTCAAGAAAGCTCAAGGATGCTCTCCCTGGGGTCTTTGGAGAGGCCTGACCGCTTGTCACTATCCGCCGAAATAGTGGGTCATCCCGCCGAAGAATTGGATGTAGCTGGTATAATCTCCCTCGGTGGAGATCAGGTGAAATCGGAATCCCAACTCCAGGGCCGTGTTATCCTTCAGAAAATGTTCCACGCCGGCTCCCATATTTACTCCCGGCTTTGATTCGCCTTCTTCGGGCACATACATCCCAAAGCCGCCGCTGACATTCGGGACCGTCGACCTCACCGTATTCAAGGCGGATTCTATGTTGGCGGAGAGGATGTTCCAGTGGAAGTTCTCCGTGTCACGAAGTCGCAACCCGTCCAATGACGCCGTCGCCTCCGCGCTCACCTCCTGATGGTCCCAGCCAATCACCAGCGACACGCTCGGGGTCAGTCCGGTTTTCATCCTGGCCCCCCAGCTGTAACTCAGCTTATTCTCGACGCTGATCCTGGCCAGACCGTAGCCCGGAAACCAGTGATTGAACTCCCGATCTTCGAATACGCCCTCAAACCCAATACCATGCCCCAAATGGAGGCTGATGGCCGTTTTGCCGGTCCGGTGGATCGCGGACGCCGGAGCAGACGAGATCAGAGTCACCAACAGGGCGAGCACTGCCAGAGTTCTTTTCATCTTACCTCACAATAGCTGGAGATTATGGATTCAGCTCTCCCATAGGAAGCTCCATTGCTGGGGATCGTGTCGTCAGCCGGTCTGAAAGAACGACCGCCGTGGCCTTCCATCCAAGAAAGATCGTGTCAATTCACTTCCCCCCGAAGAAGAGACAGACTCCGGTGTAAACTCCGAAATACTGAGTGTCAAAATCCAGACCCCAGTCCTCTTTCAGCTCATATGTACCGGCCGTTATGGCCGCTTGGCTCTCCGTCCCGTCGGTCAACACCCGGACGTAAGCGACCTCGAGAACCAGCGCGACATCCTCGGACATCCGGTAGAGAATCCCCGGTCCAAGGCTGAAGTAGAACTTGCTGTCGAACGAAGCGGTGGCCTCGGCGTTCCAGCCGTTTACCTTGGCATCTCCGGTGAGACTTAACTTCCCGAAGCCCAGGCCCAATTTGGCGTAGGGACACGCTTGTGAGTATGGCCGGACGAGGTATCTCCCGAAGACCCCGAAGGTCGGCAGCTCCTGCTTCACGTCGGCATCCACCTCGTACCATCTCCGCAGTTCCCGGTAGATGATATCTCGTACCTCTTCCTCGAAGTGCCCGGTCTTGCTCCCGAAGACCAGGTAAGAGAAGTTCCCCCCCACAGCAAAATGGTCGGACAAGAAATGTTCCAAATTGATGGCGAACCCGTAGCCGGCTTTTGCCATACCTTTTTCCTGGTCCGCAAAACCGCTTATGGGGAATCCCAGATGTCCCATTCCGCTGAAGGCGGACCTCCCTTTAAGGCCAGCCCCTGAAGCCGGCGCGGACGCAAACAGGACGAGAATCAGTGCAAGTGCAATCGACGCAGATAACTTCTTCATCCTACCTCCTGGTACAAGATGACCTTCTGCTTTTGCCCTTAAGAGCCCTGGGAGTTCGAGAAGGACCTCGACCTTCTCTGCATCAGATCAGGTCTCGCAGTTAAGTGCGATACCCATCGTATTCTACTTCTTTCAGATTCATAACGAGTATAGGGAGGATTGGGATGTTTGTCAACGTCTTTTTGCGGCTGGATAGCACAGGGCGGGCAACGGTGGTCCTCTTTGCACTGCTATTTCCCTTGACAGTGGGAAAGAAGTTCAGTAAGTTGGTTGTTCTTGGAAAAGTTATAGCTATGCACTTGAACAACGGCTGTAGTGAAAGGAGGAGATTTTGAAAGATGCCATAAAAGAGATCATCGCCTATCTCAAAAAGAAGGGGGTTGACTACGCGGATATCAGACATCAGGGGAGGAGCATCGAGGACATCAAGGTCAAGAACGCCAACGTGGAATCGCTGTCGCGCAGCCACGACCAGGGATTCGGCATAAGGGTGATCAAAAACGGGGCCTGGGGCTTTGCCGCCAGTTCGCTGGCCACGGCCGACGAGATGGAAAGGGTGGCGGATGCCGCCATCGAGATCGCCCAGGCCTCCGCTCTGACCAAGAAAGAGAACGTCAGGCTGACCCCCACCGAGATACATCAGGATTCATACAGCAGCGGTTTCGAGGTCGATCCCTTCGGGGTTCCAATCGACAAAAAGATCGGCCTGCTGCTGGATTCCTGCGAGATCCTGCGCAAGAGTCCCAAGATAAAGGTGGCGGAAGGATCTATGCAGTTCTTCAAAACGAACAAGATCTTCGCCTCCACCGAGGGCTCGCTAATAGAGCAGTCCATAGTGGAGAGCGGCGCCGGGATCGTGGCCACGGCGGTGGAGGGAAGCGAGGCCCAAAAGCGCTCCTATCCCGACTCCCACGGGGGCGACTACGCCTCTAAGGGCTACGAGTTCGTCGAGGAGATGAGGCTGGTGGACAATGCCGAGAGGGTGAGGGAGGAGGCGCTGCAGCTTCTGTCGGCACCGCCCCTGCCCGAGATGGAGACCACCATCATCATCGCCGGAAATCAGATGGCCCTTCAGGTTCACGAGTCGTGCGGGCATCCCACCGAGCTCGACCGGGTGCTGGGAACCGAGATAAGCTTGGCCGGAGGGAGCTTCATGACCCCGGATAAGCTGAACCAGCTTAAGTACGGCTCGGAGAAGGTTACCATCGTGGCCGATGCCACCGTGCCGGGAGGGCTGGGCAGCTTCGGATACGACGACGAGGGGGTCAAGGCGCAGAGAGCATACCTGGTGAAAGATGGCCTGTTCGTCGGATACCAAACCTCCCGGGAGACCGCCGGGGTGGTCAATCAGCAGAGCAACGGCACCATGCGGGCGGAGAGCTGGAACCGGATTCCTCTCATCCGGATGACCAACATCAACCTGGAACCGGGAGAGTGGGAACCGGATGAGTTGATCAAGGACACCAAGGAGGGGATATTCTTCGACACCAACAAGGTCTGGAGCATAGACGACAAGAGGCTCAATTTCCAGTTCGGGGTGGAGGCGGCCTGGGAGATCAAGGCCGGCAAGCTGGGCCGGATGTTCAAGAACGGCAGCTACACCGGGATCACCCCCCAGTTCTGGAACGGCTGTGATGCGGTCTGCAACCGCAAGCACTGGCGCATCTGGGGGGTGCCCAACTGCGGAAAGGGTGAGCCCATGCAGACCATGCGCGTGGCACACGGAACCTCACCAACCAGATTTCGCAACGTCAAAGTGGGAGTAAGCAAATGATCGGAAAAGAAAAGATACTCGACCTTCTAAACTCGGTTCTGAAGAAGTCGCAAGCCGATCAGACCGAGGCGGTCTTCATCGGCGGCGAAAACGGGCTGACCCGCTTCGCCAACTCGGCCATCCATCAGAACGTCTCGGAGCGCAACAGCCGGGTATATCTGCGGGCGGTGCTGGGCAAGAGAATCGGGGTGGCATCCACCAATTCGCTGAATCCCCAGGATTTGGAAAAGGCGGTGCGGGACGCAGTCGAGATAGCCAAGAACCAAAAGGAGAATCCCGACTTTCCCGGTCTTCCCGGCAGGGCCGATTTCACCCCGGTCGACACCTACTTCGAGAAGACCGCCAGGTTCTCCCCCACCCAGAGGGCTGAGGCGCTGAAGAGGATATTCGGCAAGGCGGACGCCTCAAAGCTCACCACGGCCGGGTCTTTAACCACCGGAGATTCCGAGATCGCGGTGATCAACAGCAGAGGGGTGGAATGCTATCAGCCGCTAACCTCGGCTTATCTGAATCTGATAGTGATGGGGAACAACAGCTCGGGCTTCGCCGACCAGCAGTCCCGGAACGTCGAGCAGATCGACGTGGACGGCCTGGCTGATGTGGCCATCAAGAAATGTGTGGAGAGCAAGGACCCCGAAGGGGTCGAGCCGGGAGAATACCAGGTGGTGTTGGAGCCATCGGCCGTGGCCGCCCTGGTGGAGTGGATGAACTACATCGGCTTCGGCTGCAAGGCCTTCCAGGAGGGGACCTCCTTTATGTCCAACCGCATCGGGCAGAAGATCATGGGGGAGGACGTCACCATGTACGACGACGGCACGGATGGGAGCGCCATTGCTTTGCCCTTCGACTTCGAGGGGGTGCCCAAGCAGAAGGTGGCGCTGGTGGAAAAAGGATTGGCCAAGGGAGTGGTCTACGATTCCATCTCGGCCAACAAGGAGAAGAAGAGCTCGACCGGGCACGCCCTGACCCCGGACAGCGCGGCCGAGGGCGGCCTGGCCTTGAACCTGTTCATCGAAGGCGGTGATTCCTCACTGGAGAAGATGATCGGGTCGGTGAAGAAGGGGATCTTGGTGACCCGGTTCCACTACATCAACGGGTTTCTGGACACCACCAACGCTCTTCTTACCGGCATGACCAGGGACGGGACCTTCTGGGTGGAGGACGGAAAGGTCAAGCATGGGATCAAGAATCTGCGCTTCACCGAGAGCATGCTCAAGGCTTTCTCCAACGTTCAGCAGATCTCGAAAGAGAGAAAGGTCGTCGCCTCCTGGTGGGAGGATGTGGGCTGCATCGTGGCCCCGGCCATGCTGATCGACAAGTTCAAATTCACCGGTAAGACCGAGTTCTAACCAAGGATTCTCTCGGTCAGTCTGACAACAGAGACCGTCGGTAAATAAGAAAAGCCCCCCGGTTTCGAGACCGGGGGGCTTTCTCCTTTTAGCGAGTTTGAATTCGCTACTTGATCAATACCATCTTCCTGGACTCAACGAAGTCCCCCGCCTGGATTCGATAGAAGTAGACGCCGGTTGTCAACTCCTGTCCCTGGCTGTCCTTTCCGTCCCAGACGACCGACTTGTATCCGGCACTCTGCTGCTCATCCACCAGGACCCTGATCTTCTGTCCGAGAACGTTGTAGACAGAGAGCCTGACATGGCAGTCGATCGGAATGGCATAGTCGATGTTGCACTCCGGGTTGAACGGGTTGGGATAGTTCTGGGAAAGCGAGAACTTATCAGGCCGCGTTCCTGCTTCCTCCGAAGAGGGCTTCGCGCCGGCACCGGCCGATTGCCAGATGGGAATTCCTTCGTCGCTGCCGCAGCCGTCGAATAGCTCGTTTAAGCAGGTGGCAGTGTAGTTGACATCAGAGAAGTCTGCCCCATAGCTGCCCAGAACGTCAAGGCCTCCCACCGCCGAGTCGGCAATGGCCAGGAACGTATACACGCTCATCCCGTCGAATTTGCCCATTCCGCACTCGCTGGTGATTATGAAGTCGCCGTAACAGTAGTCTCCCTCCACCAGGCCCACGGAGTCGAATACGCCGGCACAGGTGAACTCAACGTTCAGGCGCAAGGCCAGAATCTGACGACCCCAGTTGCCGGTGGTAGTCGGCGCCCAATCAGGGTTGGTTAGATTCTGGGTGAGGGCGAGAGCCGGGCCGCCGCCGGACCGCAGGAAGGTCTTGACCGCTGTCGAACTGGTCCATTTCAGCCAATACCATCCATTGATCACGGATGACGCGCCCGCCTTGCTTGGTCCGATGACCCCGAGACCTGCTCCGGCCACACCCGGCCCGTCCATCGGCGCCGGGCCGGTCATCAACTCTGTACCTGTCTGCGTGCCGGTGGCCCCGCTGGTTGTCGGGACTATAGCTGCGGGATTCCCGATCCACACTCCGTTGGGGAATACCTGATCAAAGAAGTGGTCGTGGATGCAGCCAGGCTGGGTGGAGTAACGGTCGTTCTGCTGTGGTCCGGGACAATCGGAACCCCATCCGCCCAGGGTGAAGGTGCAACCGCAGGGCTCCACAATCAGTATGGCCTCACAGCTGGTAACGCAGCCTTTGTCATCGGTGACCACGACTGAATATGTGTGCGAGCCTTCCGACGGAGTAACCGTGATGCACGAGTCGGCAGAGCCGGTACTCCACAGGTAGGTGTAGGGGGGCGTTCCGCCACTGGGGATCACACAGAACTCCTGCGAATCGCCCGTACAGATCTTGGCGCTGTCCGGGTCAATCCTGCAGGTAGGAAGCTCATACACGGTCAGGGTGCCTTCACAGCTGGTGGTGCAGCCCTCGGCATCGGTAACCACCACCCGGTAAGTGTACGATCCCGGAGAAGGACTGACCATGATGCAGGAGTCGGTATCCCCGGTGCTCCAGTCGTAAGTGTAGGGAGCAGTCCCGCCGTTCGGAATCACACAGAACTCCTGCGGCTCGCCGTCACAAATCTCAGCATTCGGCGGACTGACGGTGCAAAGAGGACTCTCATTCACCGTCAAGGTGGCCTGACAACTGGTGGTGCACCCTTCAGCATCGGTCACTATAACCCGGTAGGTGTAAGAACCGGCTGACTCGCTGACCGTAATGCAGGAGTCGCTGGCCCCGGTATCCCAGGCATAGGTGTAAGGAGCCGTTCCGCCGCTCGGTATCACACAGAACTCCTGATCCGAGTAGTTGCAGATCTCAGCAGATGGAGGATCAACCGAACAGGTGGGACTCTCATTCACCGTCAGGGTGGCCTGACAACTGGTGGTACAGCCTTCCGCATCGGTAACTATAACCCGGTAGGTGTAAGAACCGGCGGACTCACTAACCGTAATGCAGGAGTCGCTGGCCCCGGTGTCCCAGGAATAGGTGTAAGGAGCTGTGCCGCCGCTCGGTATCACGCAGAACTCCTGATCCGAGTAGTCGCAGATCTCGGCAGAAGGCGGTTCAACCGAACAGGTGGGACTCTCATTCACCGTCAGGGTGGCCTGACAACTGGTGGTGCAACCTTCAGCATCGGTAACTATAACCCGGTAGGTGTAAGAACCGGCGGACTCACTGACCGTAATGCAGGAGTCGCTGGCCCCGGTGTCCCAGGAATAGGTGTAAGGAGCTGTGCCGCCGCTCGGTATCACGCAGAACTCCTGATCCGAGTAATCACAGATCTCAGCAGAAGGCGGTTCAACCGAACAGGTGGGACTCTCATTCACCGTCAGGGTGGCCTGACAGCTGGTGGTGCACCCTTCCGCATCGGTAACTATAACCCGGTAGGTGTAAGACCCGGCGGACTCGCTAGCCGTAATGCAGGAGTCGCTGGCCCCGGTGTCCCAGGAATAGGTGTAAGGAGCCGTGCCGCCGCTCGGTATCACGCAGAACTCCTGATCCGAGTAGTCGCAGATCTCAGCAGAAGGAGGATCAACCGAACAGGTGGGACTCTCATTCACCGTCAGGGTGGCCTGACAACTGGTGGTGCAACCTTCCGCATCGGTAACTATAACCCGGTAGGTGTAAGAACCGGCGGACTCGCTAGCCGTAATGCAGGAGTCGCTGGCCCCGGTGCTCCAGTCGTAAGTGTAAGGAGCCGTTCCGCCGCTCGGTATCACGCAGAACTCCTGATCCGAGTAATCGCATATCTCGGCTGAAGGAGGATCAACCGAACAGGTGGGACTCTCATTCACCGTCAGGGTGGCCTGA